>MDTE01064366.1_pt1 | contig 16372 bp, 13 predicted proteins | sample 811231 | NCBI WGS metagenome assembly MDTE01 (sample SAMN05326651, study PRJNA326480) | marine metagenome | isolation source: seawater | place: Indian Ocean: Red Sea | collected 2010
CTTCGAAAACACGAAATAACTCTGAACCAAGTAGCCGGAGCAGTCAGACGTGCATCTCTCGATATGCCCGGTGGAACATTGCGGACCGCGGGGGGAGAAATCCTCCTCCGGGCTAAAGGTCAAGCTTACCTAAGTCCCGAATTCGAAAATATTATTGTTTTAACCAAAGATGACGGTACACAAGTGCGTGTAAAGGATGTTGCATCGGTCATCGATGGCTTCGAAGAAGGTAATCTACTTGCTCGGTTTAACGGGAAACGAGCAAGTGTTATCCAGGTCTTCCGTATCGGAAAAGAAGACATAATGACGATTGCCGAGGACGTCAAAGAGTATGTCAACAATAAAAGATCGGATCTTCCTCCTGGCATCGAACTGGAAATATATGGAGATGCATCAGCAGAATTAGTGCAACGCGTTGAAACATTATTGAGAACAGCTTTTTCTGGACTCGCCCTAGTACTGATAGTACTAGCGTTATTTCTTCGATTTCGACTAGCGCTTTGGGTTGCCGCTGGGATACCGATTGCCTTGTTAGGAACAATCGCTATTTTCCCCTACTTCGACGTCTCCATAAGCACAATGACAGTGATGGCCTTTATTCTTGTGTTGGGAATATTAGTCGACGACGCTATTGTGGTTGGCGAGCGAGTATACGGGCATGAAGAGATGGGAAAACCCCCTTTACGAGCGGCCGTCGATGGTACATGGGAAGTATCTATCCCTGTTATTTTCGGTGTCCTGACCACTATGGCCGCATTTCTTCCCTTGCTACTTGTCCCAGGCCGCATGGCCGACTTCTTTGGAGTCATAGGAGTGGTTGTCATCATCGCCCTGGTGATGTCCATTATCGAATCGCAATGGATTCTCCCTTCTCATCTCGCCCACCGAAAACGTGACAACTCTGATCCCAACGGGCGATGGAACCGAATACAAGGGAAATTCTCTGGAAGTTTGCAAAATTTTGCCAACAACTTCTATCTCCCCTTTCTACGTCGGGCTATTGAATGGCGTTACATGACTGCATCAGTTGGATTAGGAATCCTTATAATAACAATCGCTCTAATCCTTAGTGGTCGCGTTGTATTTTCATTTTTTCCGAGTATCGACGGAGACACTGTTTACGCTACGCTGGAGATGCCAGCCGGTGTAGCAGCATCTGTTACAGAAAAAGCAACTCTTCGTCTAGAAAAGGCAGCGGAACAATTACGCAACGAACTGGACCGAGAGATAGACGCTAATTCACAAAGTACTGTGAAGAATGTGTTGGTCAGCATTGGCACGCATATTCATCGAGGGGGACCACCTCGCAGGCCTGAGCCCGGTCGTAGTAATTTCGCCGAAGTCGGACTGGAATTAATTCCCTTGGCAAATCGAGATTACCTAGAAAGTGGTCAAATTGCCGATCGTTGGCGCGCCCTTGTCGGCCCAATACCCGAAGCCGTCGGGCTCACATTTACTACCGATTCCTTTAATGCAGGGGAACCTATAAACCTAGAACTAACTGGTCAAGACGTCGAAGAATTACGCCTTGCCGCTCTACAGCTACGAGCAGAACTGTCTCGGTTCGATGGCGTATTCGACATACAAGACTCATTTCGCGCTGGAAAGCAAGAAATCAAACTTGAGCTTCTGCCGCAAGCGCAAAATTTGGGACTGACTTTGTCTGATTTGGCTGGACAAGTACGTAATGCTTTTTACGGGGCCGAAGTGCAACGAATACAACGCGGCCCCGACGAAGTGCGAGTAATGGTCCGTTTACCGACCGATGAAAGACAGTCAATTGGTAATCTTGAATCCATGCGAATACGGACGCCGGAAGGCATTGAAGTACCATTTACGTCAGTTGCCCGATTCGAAATAGGGCGCGGTTACTCCAAAATCGAACGAGTCGACGGACAACGTGTTATTAATGTCACTGCTGATGTCGATCGAGCGATTGTGACTCCAGAAGAGGTGAATACAACTATCCTGAGTGAAGTGATACCAGAAATTCAAAGCACCTATACTTCAGTGATCGCTGGCCAAGCCGGGGAAGCACTCGAGCGAAATAAAGCCATGTTCGGATTGGCACAAGGTGCATTACTTTCTCTCATTTTGATCTACGCTCTTTTAGCAATTCCACTCCGCTCGTATCTCCAACCCCTAGTGATAATGTCGGTTATACCATTCGGTGCAGTCGGAGCAATTATCGGTCACTTCATCATGGATGTTCAGCTCATGTTTTTTTCAATGCTCGGCATCGTCGCATTATCCGGTGTGGTCGTTAACGCAAGCCTAGTTCTCGTTGACTACATCAATCGACGGCGTCGCGAGGGCATACCGCTTATCGAAGCTGTCGTCACAGCGGGCGCAGTGCGCTTTCGTCCAATAGTATTAACCTCCACGACAACTTTTGTGGGGTTGTTCCCTCTAATGATTAACCAAAATCCCGCAACTTTTTTTATCGTACCTATGGCGGTCTCACTTGCCTTTGGGGTTGTGGTTGCAACGACGATTACCTTGTTACTGGTCCCTTCGCTCTATCTCATAGTAGAGGATTTCTTTGAATGGGGAGGATTAAAACAAAAGACTTTAGATTCTGAAGCGCAGCAACACAGCGGACAAATAGCTGTCGCAGATGAGAGCTGAGCGATTTTGGCCTGCAAAACTCCCGGATAATCAGTAACTTTCGATCCCCGCTAATGCAAATAGCATTTCCTTACCCCTTCCAGAGACGACCACAAGGCGCTAATCTCTACCGTACGAATTATACGAGGAGCGTCTATGCAAACGTTGGATCGAGAACAACGGCGGCAGTGGAATACGGATGGCTACATTGTCGTCCAAAACGCACTCAGTCGTGATGAGGTTACATTCTTCAACGAAGAACTAGACCGCATTAGAAAAGAACCCGGCTTCGAACCAATCAAGGGGGAAAACCTGCCCATGGGGCATTACGGCCAACTGCCCCATACCGAGGATCTCGATCCCGACGGCTTCATGGACCGACGGGACTTACTGCCGTACGGCAAGCACTTTATTGACCTCATAGATCGACCGAATATCTTCGATTTGGTGGTTGATATCATGGGCCCTTACATCCTCCACAGTATGTCTCAAGCGATAGTGCGAGCACCAAACTCGACTTTTCCCGGGTACACACATACCGATGGCGGAGAAGCACTACGACGAATTCGTGTAACGGAGTCAAGTGTTCCAATCGCGATGAAGGCCCTGTATTTGTTAACGGATACCAATAATGAAAATACGGGTAATCTAACTGTGTTCCCCGGAAGCCACCTCCGTGCTATTCCATACGATGGACTCAATCCACCTAATCCATATTCCCCTGGAGCCGCACAAATTCGGGGAAAAGCAGGCGATTGCATTTTATTTCCACATGCATTGTGGCACGGACCTAGTCGGAACGAATCTGGTCATGGACGCCGAACATTGCTCTACAACTACTGTCAACTATTTGTGCGGCAGTATGATTATGAAGTCACTCCAGAAGTAAACGCCCAGTGCACCCATAGACAAAGGCGTCTACTGGGCGATCTAGGTTACGACTTTATGCCGGGATCTTATTTTTACGGCCCCAAAGACCAACTCGAAGTAATCACAGGAGGTTAGAGTTTCAAGCCACAAGAAAATAGATCGATTCAACCAATCGAAGTGCCGTAGATTCCTCTTTAGGGTAGAACAAAATTCTTCGTCTACTTCGAGGGCATGCGAGGCCTGTTACCAATAACACCCAGCGACTCTAGTCGAGTGACCTCCTCGTCTTCTAAACCCAAAACAGTCTTCAGAATTTCTTCGTTGTGTTCCCCTAATGTCGGTGCCGGGGACGATATAGAGAAAGGTTCTTTCCCAACGCGGTAGGGAGAAGATGGATGTGGCTGCAAACCGACAAACGCACGTTCTTGAAACTGCCAAAATCCTCTTTCTGCAAGATGTGGGTCATTTAAAATATCAACCGTAGTAAGCGCTGCAGCTGCTGGAATACCAATTCCTTGCAATTGTCGCATCACTTCTTTCGCATCCTTATCTCTGAAAGAATCCGACAGGACGCTGTCGATTTCGTCAATGCGATGTTTCGCAGTTTGATACTCACCAAAGGCCAACAACGGCCCACCGATTGCGTCAGCTAAAGCTGACCAATGGTCCTCAGAAGAACATTCAAGAGCCACCCACTGATCTTCTCCCTTGCAAGCGTAAACACCCCGGACGAGAGAATTACCGAAACGACTGCCAGTGCGTTTTGGAGAGTTTCCAGTTGCTGCATACTCCAATATTCCGTGCGACGCCATGGGGAACAATCCCTCTACCTGAGATAAATCAACAAATTGTCCTTCTCCGGTTCTTGATTGGTGGCGCAATGCCACCAAAATTGCAGCCGCACCAGTTAATCCGCCAACCGCATCACCCAAAGCAACATGCTGCATAGTAGGTGGGTCATTCTCACTCCCATTTAGATGCGGGAGACCAGAGGACTGTTCGACCGTAGATCCGTATGCACGGAAATTCGCCCAAGGGCCAGAAGAACCGAATGCAGGCATTGAAAGAAGAATGATATCCGGCTTCGCTTGTCGAAAAATTTCGAAACTAAGATCTAATTTAGGCAAGACACTACCCGAATAGTTCTCTACTACAATATTGGCAGTTTTGACGAGTTCTAAAAGTAAGGATCGACCCTCCGGATGCTCAAGATCCAAAGTGATATCTCGTTTATTTCGATTTACCGTATTAAAAGCTGTCGATTTTTCAGCACCATTACTTTCTATCCACTCCTGTGTGGCCTCCCAAGATCGCCACCAATCAAAACGTTCACAACTCTCGACCTTGATAACATCAGCACCCATATCGGCCATGTGCCGACAAGCCAATGGGCCCGCCCATCCCATACTTAGATCAATAATTCGTATTCCTTTCAATAGTGTTGCCGCCGTCATGCGTAATCCTCCGTGTGAGCACCCAAATGAGCCACCACACCCCCAAATTTTGGAGGTGTACGGAACAAACGGAACGGAACACTTGGTACATTGATTTCATAATGCTGGTTGTGAGCTAAAGAAAAAGCATTACGCTCGACAAACTGATCGACATCGAAAAGTTCCTCCATTGTTGGGACTCGCGCCAAAGGTACCCGGGCTTTCTGCGCCCGATAAAAAATATCTTCCGCAGAAAAAGTTAGTAGTTTTTCCCGCATTCTTGGCTCAATAATGTCAATCCCTTGAAGTCGCCCAATCGCCGATTGAAACAGCTCTAGTTGTGATAGATCATCCATTTCTAACAATGTACAAAATGCATGCCATTGACTAGGTGTTAGTACAGTTACACCAATCCAACCATCTTTGCACGGAAATACGCCAAGAGGATAGGTTGGCGGAAAGCGGTTAATCCCCATACGAGGGGCCACGATACCAGACGAATACGCTCCAACGATTCCCACATCGGTAAAGCACAGGCATGATTCGTAAATACTAGTCTCGACATGTACAGGATTTAAGCTATTACCCAGTTCTTTTCCGAACACTTGAGCCATACTGCCTATAAACGCCGATGCACCGCCGATGATCTGGGCTTGGTATCCAGTTGGAATGATTGGTGAGCCATCAATATGACCAATACCACGCAACATCCCATTCAGAGCGAAAATTTCCATATCACTCCCCACGAAGTCGCTATAGGGGCCACCCTTCCCATACCAGGTGATGCTCGACCTTATTGCGTCAGTGCGCTGGTTGCACCCATCCCAGTCACCTCCATCGTCAAGAATCAAATCAGCCTCTTGAAGTACACGTTTTGCTACATCACTTGACAAATCTCTAGCCACAACACTTTTCTTATTCGTGCTCAGAAATGCGTGCATCGCACTGTTTTCGGGTTCCGGAACACCGGGGATATATGGTCCAAGACGTCTCGTAGCAAAACCTGACTCTGTTTCTAGGTTTACAACTTGGGCCCCATAATCAGCGAATACTTTCGAGCAGTACCCAGTACCAACGGTGCCAGAGACATCTACAACATTAATCCCGTCTAACGCCTCGCTATTCATGAATTCAATTAAATACCCCGTTTATCAGATAAAAACTTCGCGATATACAAACCTTCCTAGTCAATTTTCTTCGATAGGTATCCATCTTCATTTTGGACGAACGGATCCTATATCGTCCCGAACGCCCACATTCACTTCATCCACGGTATCCGCAACTATAAAACGACATAGATGCTTCGCATGTTCCGACAGTGTTTCGTATATAGACCTGGGCATACTCTTGGGCATAGGCTCATGAAACCATGGAGCGTAGAACTCAGCATTAGGTATCGCTCGAACCTCATCCGATACATTCGGCGTACCACCGTGCCATGCTCGAATATCTCGAATCAACACCGAACCCGCCGATGCAGGACACACCGTCGACAACTTCATCCATTCGGGTTCTTCTTCGAGAGTCGGTATCGGTTGCTGGCTATGTTGTGTGCCAGGAATTTGACGAGTGGGGCCGTTGGTTGCCGTAAAATCTACCATCAGAAAATTACAGCACACGTACGGACAAGGTAGATCCCGATAATTCAGCTTGCCTCTCGGATCATAAAAGGATCCGGAAATACTTTGCTTTCCAGTTTTGGGATTGGTCAAAACGCGGCGATCGCCCATATCCGTATGCAAACCCTGATAATCAATGGCTCCAGGCAAGCAAAAGTCACCACCTCCGCCACGAGCAATATAGTTGGATGAGCCAAATATCGATTTCAGAATTGGTGTGACAGTCGCCAAGTCTATGAGCATTGCCCACTCGGGGCGGTGCATTAAATGACCACTTATACTGGATCCACCGAAAGAGTATCGATGCGACCCTCGATTCCCATATCGAGTGCCATCTTTCTCAAGAATCTGGTGGATGACATCGTCGCAACCGCTTCGAATAAATTCCAGTTGATCAGTATCCAAAACGTCACGTACCACTACAAAACCATCTCGATAAAATAATTCTGTCGCTTTCTCTATTTGATCCGGATCCGCTATCTCAAGACCCCGTATTCCGTTGTTAGCGACCAAATAATCGTGTAGTTCAACTACGCGTGGGGAATCTTTGTCTACTCCCACCCAACCTACGTCATCCAATTCCAGTCCGATCACATCGGGATCATCGACTAAATGCTCGGGTCTATTCATATCTTCTCGCCACCTATCATGTATGTTACGACCAAATTCAGTTCGGCTATTTTCGACGATGCCTCTCCCGCGCACCACCTGCGGGCATAAACAAAGGTCCCAGCAACGCTAAACCCATCAAGCCCGCTAGGATTAAAAAGGCCAAGCGGTAGCTCCCGGTTACATCATAAATAAAACCCGCTAAAGGTGAAGCCATCAGTACAAGCGGAAGTTCCACAAAACGAATAATTCCATTCGCAGCGCCAAAAGACACACTTCCCATTGCCGTTGACAACGCAAATGTCCTCAGTGGCGACATACCTGAATAGCCGAACCCATACAAACACCCCGCAGCAAAAGACAAACTCAAACTGTCAGCTTGGGCAAATAAGACCAAGGCCCCTCCCTGGCACACTAACGCCAACCAAATAGTCACTCGTGCTCCCACAGCATCCGCTAGCCACCCCACAATAGGCTTTCCCAACGCTGCAAAAAGCGCTGTAGCGGACAAAACCCAAGCTGCATAACTCCTCGTAACGCCTATGTCTGTTAGATGACCAAATAAATGCAACATGGTGGCCGAATAAACGCAGCCCATCGCACCAAAAACCAGCCCGATCGCCCAAAAAGGTCTGGCCCTGAGCATATCTTGCCAACGCCATTCCCGAGTGTCTTCATCAATGCGAATTTGCTCTTCGGGGTTCGAATCAACATATTTATGTCCGTCGCGTACTTCGTCTATATCCGAAGGCCGATCCTTCATATACAGCCAAACTGCCGGAACCAATGCGAAGAAGGTCACCGCTGCGAACACAGCGTAGCTAAGTCGCCATCCGATCGATTCTAAAAGGGCTTCAACTAGAGGAGGCATCATAACTCCGGCTATCGAGGCACCCATTACAGCCAAAGCGATAGCTCTTCCCCGCCAATGATCAAACCAACTAACTACCGTTCGGTGCCATGCTAGTCCTCCCATACAGGTCATTCCAAAACCCATACCAATACCGACCACCAGAAAGTACTGCCACAAGTTTGCGGTACTAGCCAACAAAACATAGGAAGTCGCTACGACACAGACACCGGTTAGAATAACGATTCTTGGAGAAAATCGATCCAATAGATGCCCGATAAATGGTGCTACGATGGCCCCGGTAATACTTGCAGCTGAAAATCCTGCTGCAATCCAGAAACGACTTCCATTCGCTAATTCATCGGCGAGCTCAGTTAAGAAAATACCGCGCGAATAGGAGTAAAAGCCCGTGCCTAGAAAGCCCAAAAGGGCCGCAACCGCAACAATGACCCAACCGTAAAAGAAACGCGTATGGGTAGGCTTTTCGATCTGCACTCGAGGTTTTACTGACACGCGTGAATGCTCATCTCTCAAATACTTCGAACCTTGTACAGAATCTGTGATTTAGATGGATTTTGCTGTTCGAACGCGGGAAATCGGGACTGGTAGCCCCGGCGTGTCTACTGCATATCGAAAGACCGACCCCCGATTTTTGTCACCAGTCCCATCTGAACCGGTGACAACAAATAGATCACACAGATCGTCACCCCCAAAACATACACTTGTAACCATAGGTAGAGGAACGTCAATTGCATCCACCGAATTCCCTTCTGAATCAAACACGATCACTAAACCACCGCCAGCTATTGCCACCCACACACGACCATCACTGGAAACAGCCAATCCGTCAGGAGACCCCTTTTCTATATCCGCAAAATGTAATTTAGCTCCTAGCGAACCATCACTTAGGACATTATAAAAAAAGACGGCTTGGCGACGAGAATCTGAGTGATACAGTGTTTGACCATCAGGAGAAAAACCTAAACCATTAGTTAATAGCACATCTTCAGCAACGACCCTCGAAGAACCATCGACATCTATCAAGAAGAGTTGGCCCGGTTGAAAGGCAGCTTTTGGGTCAAAAACAGGACTTCCTAACGAACCGGCATAAATCCGTCCATCCGAATCTGTTGTTAGGTCGTTATATCCCACATTGTGTGCATTCAAATCTCTATCGAGCAAAACTTGAGTAGAATTTTTGTCAAAGGCCTTTAACGCTATGTTTCGCCCACCTACTACTATTCCTTTTTCATGCAATGCCATACCGCCAATACCTTTCCGATGTTCGATCAACTGTTCCACATTCCCGGATTGATCCAGACAAAATACGCCTCCATTGAGAACATCAGAAAAAAGTAGGCCGCGCTCGGAATCCCATACTGGCCCTTCAATTAGTCCGTAACCGGTCGCTAACGCGTTCTCCATCTTTACTAGTACCTTTTTCGAATTAGGGATCAAACAATAACGAAAGAACCTAATACTCCCGTAACTAGGACAAGAAAGACACCTTCTGATTTATATCACCATCGAATTCCGGCATATTGCGCTGTTTATTTGTGCTCGGGGTAATGCATGTTAATCGACAGTGAAAAACTACAACAATTCGTCTCTGCTATATTTGTTAGCGGAGGCGCAGAATTCTCGGTAGCTCAAGAAACAGCTAAACATCTCGTACTTGCTAACCTCAAAGGACATGACTCACATGGTGTAGGTATGGTGCCGACTTACATTCAGAACCTACGCGCAGGCACACTGAATCCTACCGCACACGCAAAAACCATCAGAGATTCCGGTTCTGTCATTCTCATCGACGGTCAGTTCGGGTTTGGACAAATTGTCGGTAAGGAAGCCACTGACATAGCTATCACTCGCGTGAAAGAAAATGGTTTGGCTTGCATAGGCCTTCGCAATGCTCACCACCTCGGCCGCATTGGGACTTATGGCGAACTAGCCGGAGCTGCAGGTTTTGTCTCGATGCACTTTGTCAATGTCGTAGGTCATGAGCCCCGCGTTTCACCCTATGCAGGAACGGAAGCTCGACTCCAAACCAACCCATTTTGTTGCGTAGTACCCCGCGATGGGAATGAGCCAATTGTTCTGGATATGGCTACGAGCGCGATTGCCTTAGGAAAAGTGAGAGTCGCTTACAACGCCAAAAAAGAAGTACCCGATGGAGCATTACTTGATTATGCGGGCAATCCAACAAACGATCCTCGAGTAATTTATGAGAAACCTTCGGGAACTTTAGGGCCATTCGGCAAACACAAAGGCTACGGTCTTGCATTTATGTGTGAGTTACTCGGTGGCGGGCTGGTCGGTGAATGGACTATGCAACCCGACAATCAACGAGTCGGAACTATCGTCAATCACATGCTTATGGTCGTACTTGACCCTGACTTGTTTGGGGGTCATGCCAGATTTCAGTCTGAAGTTTCGTCGATGATCGACTATGTTCAAACTACACAAGTTGCCGCAGGGCACGACAAAGTCCGCATACCGGGAGAACCGGAGCTCGAATCCATGGAGGATCGGTTATTCAACAAAATCCCCATTGATAATACGAGCTGGAACGAGATTCTAGACGCCGCAAAACTGATAGGCATGCAACCTAAGGATATCGATCGATTAACTATCTAGACAATTTCTCAAAAACTTCGTTTTTCCGCAGGATAATTTTGCAAGGGGCGACGTTGTTACGAACACCGCGGTTACTGGCGAACATACTCATCGTCTACTTTCATATCTAACGCAGCGTCGAATAGAGCGCGCGCATAATCAGAACTCGGATTCTCGAAAACCTGTTTAGCAGGTCCCTGTTCAACGATTACGCCATCTCGCATCACTATCAACCAGTTAGCAAGTGCACGCACAACTTTCAGATCGTGACTTACAAAAAGGTAGCCGAGATTATGTTTGGACTGCAAATCGCGCAACAAATCCACGATTTGTTCTTGAACCGACATATCAAGCGCGGAAGTCGGCTCATCTAACACGACAAATTTGGGTCGTAGAACAATCGCTCTTGCAATCGAGATTCTCTGGCGCTGTCCACCCGAAAACTCATGCGGATAACGATCCATCATTTCTGGTTCCAAACCAACTTCCAACAATACTTCAGATACCCGTTGCCTCCTTTCTTCTTTAGTCACAGTCGGTTCATGTACACGTAGTCCTTCATCGACAATACTTTGCACCGTTAAGCGCGGTGACAGACTGCCATAGGGGTCCTGAAACACGACCTGCATATCCCGACGCAAAGAAATAAGGGTTTTTTTGTTGGCGGCCTGTATATCTGTTTCTTCAAATCGAACTTGCCCCTCACTTTTTAACAGCCGCAACATCGCTAACCCAAGGGTTGTTTTTCCAGATCCTGACTCGCCAACCACGCCGACGGTTTGACCAGCTCGCACTAAAACATCCACCTGATCAACGGCGGTGAAATAGCTTTTGCCGCCAAACCAACCTTTGCCAATGGCGTATTTAACTGTCAGGTTTTTTGCTTCTGCCACTATCGATGGTGTGTCTGTAGTAGGCGCCGGCTCGCCACTAGGTTCCGCTGCAAGTAAATGTTGTGTGTACTCATGTTGAGGCTGATTAAAAATCGCCTCACTGGGGCCTGCTTCGACGATTTTTCCGTTGGTCATAACGCACACACGATCGGCCATGTTTCGCACGATACCCAGATCATGGGTTATGAGCAGCAACGCCATCCCTAAATCCCGCTGCAAGTCCTTCAATAGCTTCAAAATCTGAGCCTGTATCGTGACATCCAAAGCTGTAGTCGGTTCATCAGCTATAAGGAGCTGGGGTTCATTTGCCAGCGCCATAGCAATCATGACCCGCTGCCGTTGTCCTCCCGATAACTCATGAGGGTATGCACCTAAGCGCTCCTCGGCATTCTGTAAACCGACAAGCTCCAATAATTCGAGAGTCCTTTCTCGAGCAATCGTTTTGGACAGTTGTTTGTGCACCACCAAAGATTCGCCCACTTGTTTGGCGATCGTATGCAAAGGATTAAGTGATGTCATGGGTTCCTGAAACACCATACTCACTACACCACCACGCACCTCTAGAAGCTGTCTCTTGGGAGCGTCAATCATCTCCTGGCCATTTACTGTGATGCTACCTCCCGGATGATTGGCCATGGGGTAAGGTAATAGTTGTAACACCGATAGAGCTGTGACCGATTTACCCGAACCTGATTCCCCCACCAACGCCAGAGTTTCCCCTGGTGCGATATCAAATGACACTCCACTGACAGCGGGTTCGTTACCAAAACTCACATGTAAATCGCGTACTTCTAGTAGATTTGCCACGTCCGTGAATCCCCAACCTTTATTGTTCTGTCAATTGGATACGATCAACTGTACCCGAAAAAAAACCACAATAAGCAACCGACCTATAACCCTGTTAACCAAGACCCCTGGTTTACTCGAGTAGAGCCAATCTGCTCTTCCAACAAGCATCCTACCCCGGAAGCAAATTCTCGGCCAAGTTATTCACAGAAAAGATTGTAGAACCTCATCTCTAATAAAAAGCACGAAATTCGGAACGTTGAAACTCCGGCTTCAGCCCCTCATTACGCTAGCTCAGTTGTCGCTTCCACATGGCGAACAAACGTTCCCAGTGCCGTTCAGCAGCATCTCGAACATAAATTCCATCTCGATCGGGGAAAACAAAGCCGTGTTTGGTACCGGGGTACCACTCAATTCGAAAATCTATACCTGTACCACCCAAATGCGAATCGAGTTTTTCAATGAGTTCAGGAGGTGCCCATTCATCCGTTTCTGCACAACCGAAATATAGTTCTCCCTGGATCTTGTCCGCAGTCAGGTGAGGTGAGGTGTCCTCTTCGGTGAACAGACGTACACCATGCAGAGAAGCTGTCGCTCGAATTCGTTCAGGAAACGCTGCAGCAGCAGCAAAAACGAAGGGACCGCTCATACAGTAACCAACCACCCCGACCGGTCCAGCGCCGGCTAGCTCCTCACCTCTTAGAAAATCGAATATTGCACCAGTGTCCTCACAGATTAAGGCGTTCGATAGATTGTTCATTAGCTCAAACATCCGTTCGCGAGTCGCATTGGGCATACCTAGATGAAATTCGCGCTCGTCTCGGTAGTATAAATTTGGCAAAACCACATAGTACCCCACAGCAGCGATTCTTCTTGCCATATCATGCAATTCTTCCCGTTTTCCCGGAGCATCCATATAGAAGACTATGACCGGATAGGGACCGTCCTCCTCGGGATGCACAATGAAAGTATTCATCGAACCATGCGTTGTTTGAATGTCGATGTGTCGTTCTTGCATCTATGACTCCTGTTTTCTGTGGATTACACCGAATCAGCGACAGATACCACTAGAATATGTGGATGTTCGAGTCTGATCTTCTTTCATTGAAATTGCTAAAGCAACAAACCCCTTCAGAAATTCAATACGTAACTGTTCACCTTGAAAATAGCTCAAGGGAAGACATCGTTCTCTCCACTAATACTAAAGCCAAATCTCCTTTTTTCATCAATATTTGAGGCATCAGATACGCCTAAAGGTATCCTTATAACGCGATAAGAGAATTTCCCTGTAGAACGATTTCGCTTGATAGATAATTTTTTTAACCAAACCCATAATCGTCTGAAAACCTTAGGTTGACCACAACTTTCACGGCATATACTGTCATTGCTGACATTTCATAACAGACGCACAATTAGTTTGTGTGAAGGGAAACAATTGCCACAATCAGACATCAAATCAGCCGGCCTGAAAATAACCCTTCCACGGCTTAAAGTCCTAGAAGTGCTTGAAGCCGCCGACCCACATCATCTTTCCGCCGAAGATGTATATCGAAAGCTCATCGAGACCGACGAGTCTGTTGGACTCGCGACTGTTTATCGAGTTCTAGAAAAGTTTGAATCCGCCAGCATTGTCGAAAGGCACAATTTTGATGACGGTCCCGCAGTCTACGAACTTGCGAACGAAACACATCACGACCATATGGTCGATGTGGACACTGGAAGCGTCACTGAGTTTATTTCAGATCGAATCGAAGACCTACAAAGAGAAATTGCGCTCGAACACGGTTTTGAACTCGTTGACCACGCACTTGTTCTGTACGTAAAAAAACGAAGCTGAGTAATCTATCGTCATTAATTAGTTAATAAATTACTCAGCCGTTTGGGACTGGATGTAATTAGGAAGACCTGTCTTATCTATTAACTCTAACTGCGTCTCTATGAAATCGACGTGTTCTTCTTCACCGGTGAGAATGTCCTCAAATAATTCTCGGGTGACGTAATCACCTGCGGATTCAGCAAAAGCGATCGCATCCCGCAAATCCGGCATAGCTAACATCTCTAACCTTAAGTCACATTCTAAAATCTCCTGTACGTTTTCTCCTATCATCAAATTGCCAAGGTCTTGTAAATTTGGCAGTCCTTCCAGGAAAAGTAGCCGTTCTATCAGTTTATCGGCATGCTTCATTTCATCTATAGATTCACCATATTCGTAGCCTCCGAGGCGTTTCAAACCCCAATCCTTGAGCATACGCGAGTGAAGAAAATACTGATTTATTGCCGTTAGTTCGTTCTTAAGTATTCGATTCAGGTGATCAATGATTCCTGCGTCTTGAGCTTGCATATATTTACCTAGTGATTAGAAATTTAGTATCGACTGTTCAAGCTCTTATGTCTAGAGAATATCACTTAAGTCATTGAATTATAAATGATTATTACTATCAAACAAAAATGGGAACCGTCACTTTTTGGGGTTGCTATTGTTAATCGTTCTCATTTAGTATTGTGATTCTTATGTACATATGTATCTGTAATTCAGTCACCTCAGCCGAAGTTGCACGAGCAATAGCGGAGTCCGATACCAATCTTGAGAACGTATTAGAAACTCTTGGTGTTGGGACCGGCTGCGGTTCTTGTAAAACCATGGCACAAGAATTTATGCGCTCTGTTTTGACTGACAACAAAACCAGAAATAAAAGCGCCCTCTATCACGCCGCCTGATTCTCTTTCAGTCACTATCGAGAAGTTGTCGATATCTTTTAAGATGACGTAATGACGCTAATTGATCTCCACTCATCTCAAAGATACGGGCCAAGTTATAGTGCGCATCAGGAACCTGTACCGCCTTGGCATAGAAGTCCTTCGCCGTCTCTATCTCGTCCAACTCATCAAACACCGTACCCATATTGTAATGGGCTAATTGGTGACTAGGCGAAGCAACAAGAGCAAGCTGATAGTGGCGTTTCGCTCGTTTTAAATCTCCTCTCAACTGAAACAAACGCCCTAAATTAACGTGGGCATCTGCATTCTTTGGATTAATCCCAATGGATCGGGCATACGCTTCCGGAGCATTCACGGGATCTAGTTCTTCCAACTCTAACCCGAGGTTGTACCAATCATCGCTATCAAGCCGACTAAACTCAACACGGTCAAGTAACCGTCCAGAGTCCTTGCTTTCTAGCGCTCGCACCTTGGTTGCTTGACTCTGCGCCACAAAGTTAAAGAAGCCCTGTCCTGATTCAATGTCCCATACGGAATTTGCTTCCCGTATTACGACATTTGAACCTTCGACATAGACTCGATTTTGTCCCTGAACTTTTTGATTAATTCGTGTCTTTCTTACTATAGCAATAGCTTTGCGAACCGAACCGATTGTGTCTATGAGATTTCTATACTCACGAAGAACTGTGAGATCGCGAAAGCTAAATCGGTACTCGTCCCGTTTGCCGCGATCGGGTAACAGTAAACCCCGCCTTACGGCATGACGCACCTGCGGCGTTGTCAGACCGATCAAATCAGCAACTTGTTGAGTGGTATAAGCGCTCACTCGAATAGCTCAAAGTCTCGTTCGGCAGACTATATCAGCATTATCAGGAATTCGGAGTTGCTGGCAAAAAAATACTGCAAATTACTCAATCCGAGCGTTGTATCGGATAAATTCTAGTTGCTCTGCAGAGATTTTTTCGATTCGTGAAATGCCGCAATCAGGCCCTCTAATGTCGCCTACTCCTGCCGGAAATGCATAGACCACATCGTTCACACACAGTTTCGCCCACTTCCTTTCAAAACCGAATACAACTCCCGGCCTTAAACCGTGGCATTTTGTTTGGAGTTCAAGCAAGTGACCGCCCTGTCCTATCGTATCCAAGTAAACAAACCGATCGCTTAATACTTCATGCTTACCGATCCCGCGAGGGTTTATGCACTGAACGGATCGACTACCATAATCCGATCGTTTCGGTTCACGAGCCAAAATATCTTCCACCGTTTCAATTTCACCAGAATACGCTGTCATACAAAGAGGCGTACCAAAGCACAAAACTGCTATAGCGATTCCATTTTTCAAAAATCTGCTTCTCACCATGAATTAAA
>MDTE01058573.1_pt1 | contig 16371 bp, 17 predicted proteins | sample 811231 | NCBI WGS metagenome assembly MDTE01 (sample SAMN05326651, study PRJNA326480) | marine metagenome | isolation source: seawater | place: Indian Ocean: Red Sea | collected 2010
CCGGGAACCTCGGTCTCGACGGAGAGGGTGTCAATCGGATCAGGGATCGTTCCGCCCGCGTGGAAGACGGCCTTGAGTACCGCCAGCTCGTATTCACCGATCGCGACCAATGGGGTTACCTTTTCCTACGCTTTCCGGGCTCACATGCATCCATGACGCCGAGAGTACAGGCTCGTGCGAAGACCTTTTGGCTGCGGGCTTTCATCTTGGCCACTTTCTTACAGAAGGGCTTGCTGGCTTTTTTTCCTGGTTGGCAACCGCTCTTCGAGTATTCCGGTGAACGGGTCATCTTTTCGGAGAGGACCTCCAGAGCAACGCCCAGTCCCATGACCGTGTCGGGATCGTTGGGGTTTGCTTTCATGGCAATGTTCAGCGGAGGAATCGAGGCCTCATACTTTTTCCGTTTTACGAGGACTCGGCCGTAATAACTGGCAAAGAGGCCCACTTTGGGTTTGCCTTCGTGGGCCGTCCGCAAAAGTTCTTCTGCCCGCGCCAGTTCGCCCACTTGTACATGGGCCAGACCGAGGTGGAAATAGAGCTCTATATTCTTTGGGGCGCGCTCACGAGCCTGTTCGAAGTAGGCGATAGCCATATCCCCATCGTCGGAGAAGAGGGCGGCGAGCCCGGCGTCGCGAAAGTCATCCCAGCGTGGTTTCATATTTCGCATCTGCATTACCCGTAGTCGTCGTACGATATAGGGCCGTGCCTTACGCGGTGTCCCCTGGAAATGAAGCAGCAGGGTTCCGATGTTTTCCAGAGCGATCAGGTCGTCCGGGTTGTAGGTTAACGCCTCGCGAAAGGCTTCGAAGGCACCATTAAGATTGTTCTGGGCGTGCCGTACGAGGCCGAGGTTGTTCCAGGCGGGACCGTAGTTCTTATTCTGCGCCAGGGCTTTCATGACGAACTCTTCGGCTTCTTCAATCTTCCCCTGGTGGAAGCGAAGTAACCCGAGGCTAGATAGAATCCCCGGGTCGTCGCTTTTTAGCTGGAGGGCTTTGGCGAGGGCGTCTTCCGCACATTGCAGGTCACGAATCCGGGTGCAGCTAGCACCAAGGCCGTGCCAGGCCCTGGGATCGTTTGGCTCGCTCTTTGTCTTCTCCCGGTAGGTAGCGACGGCGTCTTTCACCTGATCCGTGGAGATCAATTCACTGGCTGGATCATTGGCGATGGTGGCCGTCTGCGATTGTTGTGTGGTAGCGCAACCGATGCCGAAGAAAAGCAATAGGATGAGGTGCAGGCGCTTCATAGATGGTTCCGTCGGAAGAGGGTGGATGGCACGACGTATCGTAGTCGAAGGTATGCCCTATGCCAATACCGTATGAACCAGGGTTGCGTCGAGTCGACTAGGCGCTACTCGTTTCGGCCTGGGTCCAGAGTTGATCGATAAGCTTTCTGGCCTGGGCCGCGTCGGCTTCTGAGACGATCAGGGTACATAGCCCCCGTTGCTGGATATATAGAACCCCATAGGGGTCGAGGCCATAGCCTTCCATTCGAAAGGGGATGTCTGCATCTTTAAACACCATCGTGATGTAGGACACTTCCACGGGGCTGGTGCAGACATGGACTCGAACCTCTGGTGGGCTCGGTCGCTTTTCTTTCTCCAGGGGTGCCAGACCTGACTTTGCTCGTCGGCGAGCCAGGCGAAACCCAGGAAACCCAAGAGAAAGGGGGAATGGTAGGGCTCGACTCATGGCCTCAGTATACACGATCAAGGCTTAGAATCCGAAAAGACTCTACTCTGAGCGAAATATTGGACGGATAAAAACAACTAGAGTACTTGCTCTTCGAAGCGGTCGGAACTACACTTTAGGAACCAGCACACGGAGCGCCGATGGGCATTACGATTGTACAGAAATCGGACCTTGGTCAGACCGAGAAACGGACCAAAGTTGCTCTAGTCCTGGCGGGTGGCGCCATAAGCGGTGGTGCTTTCAAAGTCGGTGGCTTGATGGCCCTGGATCGATTCCTTGGTCAACGGTCGGTAACCAACTTTGATATCTATGTGGGGATTTCCGCGGGAGCCTTTCTTGCAGCTCCCCTCGCGGCCGGCGTCCCACCGATCGAGTTGTTACGCGCCGTAAATGGGCGAAGCAAGGTGATCTCCCCCTTCCGTCCGAGCCATTTCTATTGGCCGAATGTAGAAGAATTCGTGGGGCAACCCATGCAGTTCCTACGCGACAGTGTGGCCTTTGGGCCTGCCGTCATGAAAGGGGTGATGCGTAGCGCCTTCTATAGTCGCCGTAGCGTTCTACGAAATATGCGGCGCACATTGATGCGACCGAAAGAAGCGCGCTGGAACGAAGAGGTTTTTGAGCCCATCTTCGCCAAGCCCTTCTCGGACCCTCAGTTCCCTCTGAGCCTGGACTATCTGCCCAGTGGTCTCTTTGATAACAAACGTATTGAGTCCTATATCCGCACCAACCTGGAGCGGAATGGGTTGCCCAACCATTTCCGGTTGCTGCGGTTGGAGCATGGCGCGAGCCTATATATCGGCGCTACCAATCTGGAAAATGCGACCTTTGATGTCTTTGGTCCCGATGAGGATCACTCCATCACCATCAGCCAGGCCGTACAGGCTTCGACCGCCATTCCGGTCTTTTTCCGGCCGGCTCAGCTGCACGGGCGTCGTTACATCGATGGTGCGATCAGCAAGACGGCCAGCATGAGTGTGGCCGCGGCAAAGGGAGCCGATCTGATTATCGCCTATAATCCATTCCGGCCCTACGTTAGCCGGGCTTTGAAGCCTGGGCAGGACCCGAAGAATATTGGTGACTCCAGCGCTCTGACAGTTTTGAACCAGGCGTTCCGTACGCTTCTGCACACGCGGCTTCACCTCGGTGTGGAGAAGCTTCGACTCGATCCGGAATTCAAGGGAGATATTATTCTCATTGAGCCTTCGGCCAGCGACGAAGATTTCTTTCAGATGAACCCGTTGAATTTCTGGGCGCGACATGTGGCCGCATCTCACGGGTTCCGCTCCGTGAAGGAGAGCATTGAGTCGCAGTATCCATTGCTAAAGCGGATACTGGAAGCGCACGGCTTCAATGCGGATCTTTCCGCTCTGCAATCTACCTTCGATCGCATCGCAGCGGCGGAGGAAGAGAAGCAGGTCTACGAGGCTCTGGAAGCCGATGCGCGGCAGCGGAACGCTAGCGCGAAACCGCATCTTAAGGTTGTGTAAAACGCCGCCGGGTCAGAAGCCAACCGAAGACTATGCTGAGCAGCAATAGTGCCCCAAAAGGAACGGGGGCATCGGAGCGGTTGCAGCCACCGCTGCTTCCACTGGATGGGGGATTGATGGGTCCGCCTTCCGAATAGGAACTTCCGTCGTTTGGTGTGGCGTCTTCGGGGGTGTTTTGATCGCCACTTCCCGCGTCGGAGCCTGTCGTGCCGGGATCCGTCGACGTGGTGTCGGGATTGGGTTCAGGCCCTTCACATTCATTATTCGCGTTACAGATGGCGGGGGCAAGACAGCCACCACAGCTTCCACCACAGCCGTCGTCTCCGCATTCTTTTCCTGTGCAGTCCGGTAGGCAGGCGCTGGCTGGACATTCCATGGGAACGGCACCGGTCGGTTCCGCGGTGGCCTCGTTTGTGCAGGCATAGAACCCGGTCGCTTCGCTGAAATCTACCCAACCACACGTCGTCTTTTCTGGGTCGCTCTCCTGGGCACAATTGACAATGTTGAGGATTCCATCTGCGTTGCAGAATTGTACGGTGTCACCGGAGCAGCAGCCCATGGGTGTAACATCGCCGCAAGATTCAACCTCAACGCAGGAGTAGGTGCCAAAGTCACAAGCGGTACCCTCGGGGCAAGCACCGCAGGTTCCACCACAGAGGTTGGGTCCACATTCACGGCCTTCGCAGTAGGGCTCGCATTCCTCCCCAGGACAGAGGTAGGGATGCGTATTCGTCGGTTCGGCTTCTCCGTCCGTATCGCAGTCGTAGTATCCGAGGTCTCCGCCCCAACCACAGGGCTGGTTGTTCGGACAATTGAGGACTTGAAGACTGTCCTCGAAACAGAAAAACACAGCGTTCTGGGAGCAGCAGCCCTCGAACGAGACACTCCCGCAGGGGATGTCACCGGTTGCGTCGGAGGTCTCGGAAGTGTCGGTGGTGTCTTCCGCAAATAGATTCCCGGAGCCCAGGAGCAGGAATACGGTCAGTATATATGGCACGAAACGCATGTCTTTAACCTCAAAGTGTTCTGCCTTGTGGGGTACTTCGCAGGGTACGGGTTCGCCGAGTGGATCGTCAAGACGCTGGCGGCCTCGACAGCAGCGGAGAATCCGTCACGGCCAGAGGGCCACGGCGACGGCGACCCATCCGACGATAAAGGCAGTCCCTCCGATCGGAGTGAACGCTCCCAGCCATGTTTGACCGGATAATACCAGCGCATAGAGACTCCCAGAGAAGATCAATGTTCCCCAGAAGAAAGCGTGGCCCGCGACGTTCAAGCTTGTGGCATCGTTGCGGCCCATAAGCATGGCTACCGCGAGAAGGGCCAGGGCATGAATCAGTTGGTATTGTGCCGCCGTCCCCCAGATGTCCAACATACGCTCCTCGACCCGGTCTTTGAGACCGTGGGCTCCGAAGGCTCCGGCGGCTACACCAAGAGCGCCAGAGATGGCGGCCAGGGATCCAAAATAGGCATTCATTTCGTATTTACTCCGGATGGCTGCGCACCGCCGCGGCTGCTCCAATGCCAGAGCGGCGTGCCGTCGATGCCTTTAAAGGTGATGGATACATTGTCAGGGGTTGCGTCCACAAGGGCGTAACCCCGTGTGGATTGACCCCACATTTGTCCGGGTCCACATGTGGGTGGACAGGATGGGCGTGTACGGATTTTTGCTGTGGACCCGCTGGTGAGGGCGAAGATCCCGGCGTATCGTCCGAATTGCTGAAAATGGGCATGGCCACCAAAGTAGAAGTCTGGCGCCAGGCCATGCTTTTGGAACCACGGGTGCAGCAGATCTTCGGATTCTTTGTCATGATAGGTCTTCAGAACATGATGGCCTGCGAGGATCTTCCAACCTTTCGATTCCTCGAACGCTGCCTGTACTGTCGTTGCCTGCTCGGATGTTAGTTGATTCGTGTTGAGAACCACCAGGGTCACGACACCGAGCTCTACCGTGTAGAATAAATCGGGGAAGATCAGGTTCGCATGTTGGGACGCATAATCGAGATAACACGCTTCACGTGCTGCATCTTTCGGGCGATGGGCCAGATCATGATTGCCCAGGGCCAGCAGAGTAGGGCGCTCGAGTTTTCCGATGGTCCCATAGAGCCGCTCGTCCAGAATACGCAGGGCTTCTCCTTTGGCTCGACCGTCGGGACAAGCGGGCCCTGTTTCGTAGACCAGGTCTCCCAGCACGAGCACATACTCTGCGGCTTCGGTCTGTAGGGTCTTATTCAATGTCTCCATCTCGGGGCCGGGAAGACCGGTATCACCCATGACAATCAGACGTACCCGCTCAAGGGATTGGGGCGCAATGGGACTGTCACGACGTGGAGCGTCTACGCTCGAGCCTTTTCGGCCGCAGGCTAGTCCGGCCCAGAGCATAAGGCAGATGAGAAGGTATTGGATACGGTACGAGAGCATCGAGCCAACCGTTTAGGTCTGTTGCGCTTATACCGTCTGTAGAGCGTAGGGTAAACCTTCAGGCCGCGCCGGCCAAATCACCCGTCGCGAGCTTTACCACCGTGTCGGGATCTTCCAGATCTACCGTCTGAAGTATACTTTCAATCTCCGCCTTATAGGGGACCAGAGCTTGTTGTAATGCCAGCAATCCGGCTTCACCGGAGGGCGCGTTATATACCTTTTCGTAGATGGCGCGGGACCGTGGATCCACAAAACGCCAGGTTGCCTCCGCTTCGTAACCATATCGGGCACTGGCATCGGCACCTTCATGGGAATCTTCGTCGATCAAGCCTTCCTGAAGCGCTTTGAAATAGAGCGCGTTTTCCCGGTAGAGCCGAAGCCGAGTGAGAATAGCCGACTGTCGCCATTGGTCGAAGTCGAGGCGCTGGATGTAGGCAAGGTTAAGATACAGGTCTAGAGGTGTGGTCCAAGGGGTAAACATGATGAAACCGAAACTTGGTTCGCATCGGAAATGTTCTTGGCGGTCGCCGATACCTTTGAGGATGTTCAAGCCCTCGATAGCGCTTCGTACCGAGACCCCTTTATTGAATCGCCACAGCTCCATTGGTGAGAAGTTCTCGATGCCCACCAGGTACATGACCAAGCGCAGTTGACCACCGGCCTGCTCTACGGCGGCCTCAAACCGATCACGGAATTTATGGATATAGTCGATGCGTGCGGAGAAGAAGATCTCGATATCGCGAACCCCCTCTTCCAGGAGTAGAGCTACGAAACGGTCCACATATCGAAGGGCGTATTCGTCCACCAGGATGAGCTGTTCAAGGTCGGGGTAGGCTACCCGTACTTGTTGCAGCTGTTCTCGTACAAGTCCCAGGGCAAAATCGGGGCGTATTCGATCGTAATCGGGCCGGTCACAGAAGGTGCAACCACGCGCCGTGATATTCGTGGGCAGCTCGATATCATCTAGAAACCCGGTTCGATTGGGTGCGTTCCGGTACGGACAGCCCAGGTTTCCAAAGACATGTTTGCGCAGGGGCGATGGATCCGGAGAAGGCCGGGTCTGAATCATGAGGTCGTAGGCCAGATCAAAGTCTACGAATAGACGATCCACAGAGGGCCGATAGCCAAGATCCGGTGTCGTCCCATTGAAGGTCAGCCCGGGCACATTGGCCAACCCGTCGAGGCCCTTTTCAGCCAGCGCGTTGATGGCTTCTACCACCGGTGTTCGGGCGAGATTGGGCAGGCTGAAATCGACCCCTTCGATGGCTTCCGCGCTCTCCTGGTGTAGTGCGCCGACGGCGATCGTAGATTCTTCGCGCAGAGCGGCTACCAGCGCAGGGCTGAAGACACGTTCGAAAAGAAGGACTTCCGGTTGGAAGTCATCGAGAGCCTGCTTCAGATTCGCCAGACCCGCCCCAAGGCTATCCACTTCCGCCAGGTTATGGTCATAGACCTTTACCTCGTGCCCATCTCTTCGAAGATCTCCCGCATACAGTACGTTCAGAGTATCGAAGAAGTAGGTGGCGGGCATACGCCGAATCTGGAGGATGGCAACGCGCATAAATTCAAACGTTGAGAGGTCTCAAGGTAGGAAAACCATAAAGCGGTTTTGTAGTTCTGGTGCGTCCCAGTTGAAAACAGCTTCCTCACCAGCATACACGACCACTCCCTCTGGGGTAAGTTCCAAGCGGTCTCCGGCGGAGAACTCAGTCCTGAGCCGCGCCAGTTTTTCGGCCCCACTCTGGTCTTTGGGGTGCCCACTTGTGGGTGCTATCTGCGCAGAGGATAGTACCTCTTCGTACGAGAACCCCGTCTCGCTGAGGTTGTTGATATGCCGAAATTGCAAGAACAGTGGTGAGGAGAACCACATGACGACACCGGCTAAAGCATCTTCCAGATCGTTCTCTTGTAGGCTGTAGTCTTGCTTCATGGACGCCACCGTACGGTGTGCGTAGTCCATGGATTCAGCGCAGGTGGGCGAGCATGGTACCCAACCCACAGGAGCAACCCCTCGAGGAAAGAAGTTCATCAAGGGCGCCATAGGCTGGGCTAGGCCCGCGTCGAAGGCTGAGAGTATATCCACATCGTTCTGCCGCGATGCCGTCACAAAGGACTCTACGCAGCAGGCCGGATACCCTAATAATGTACCCAGTTTACGGGCCGCTACCGTTCGTTTCCCAGCCTGGCGTTTTAGGCGCTGGACTCGCTCCAGCTTTGCGGCTTGTTCGAGTACCCGGTGGTCCCGTGAATAATAGATGACGGAGAGACCGGGATCGGGGCCAGCGATCGCCCGGGTATGCAAACCGGAGCGCTCAAAGCGGGCACATGCCGTATCGAGTTTCGCATCGGGTACCTGCTCCATTTTTCCGAGCTCACGAATCTTCGCCTCGACGAGATAGAGGTCCATCTCGAAATTCTCAGGCAGAGCCAATCCGAGTCGTGTGGAGCTGGCGTTCATGTCTAAGGCTCAGGATCGGCGTCCATGGCCGCGAGAGGAGCGGTTACGTCCGCGATCTCTTCCGCCATTTCTTCCTTGGCGTTTCCCGTCCCGAGAACCCCGATCACCGCCACGATGGGAGGCTTTGGCTTCGATGGGCTCGAAGGTGTCCCCGGTCGACTCCATGGTCAGGAATTCGCCGCTCCGTATTCCTTCCACCAGCTCTCCCTCAAAAAGGCCGAGGGTCAGATACCGGCCAAACTCGCCATGGTCGGGTCCGGCGGCGGATGCTCCACCCGCGGCCAGCCGTCGCACCATGGCGAATTCCTGCGCGAGCTTGTTTTCATTGCCTATAGCGGTTCCGATCATCGCGAGGACGCCGTGAATGCCTGGAATGTACACCGCATGATCCCGAAGCTCGCCCCCGGGAAGGTTCCGTGCGTAGGGGTTGCATAATAATACGGCGCAACCTTTGTCCGTGAGATCCTGTACCAGGTCCGCGGGTTCTACATCGCCGGTGGTGTCGGGGCGGATATCGTTCCAGTCGCTATTTTGCGGAGGGAGGACCCAGAAACGAGCGGCGCCTGCGGATACAGTGGCTGCTCGATAGGTTTTGGTGCCGCTCTGGTTGAGCTCTTGAACCGCTTTGGAATCTTCAGCGGGCGGCTCGTTTTCTGATACGAGGCACACAGCGTCAATACCCTTGCTGCGTACGGATTCGGATAGGAGAGCCACATCCAGTGGTTGTTCGTCATTTTCCTGATACGGGACGAAGAGATCGATGATCATAGCGTATTTCTCATTCACGGGGTGCACGTACCAATCCGACCCATAGGGCCCAACTGGTGGGAAACGGAATGATCGACCTAACATCTGGCCGACCGTTGCACAAGCTTCTAGTTCCTACTCGCCTAAACGGGAATCGCGAGAAGAAATGGTGGCCATGCATGGAAAGCTGGATTCCTCTTTGGATTTTTTTGTACCTATTACTTCTCGTATACCCTGAAGGACAGCTTGCCACCGTCGGCAGGCAGGGAACCGTGAGAGTATGAGGCATCCTCTATTACATACATCTTGGGTCCGTGGGATCGCTCAAACCCTTGTTGGGCCCTGGAGTGCTTCATGAGTACCCGTACGCGTTGGATATTGGGCCTCGTGCTCGTCGTGCCCGTATTAGGGGGCTTGTTTCTGGTCTCTGGTGTAAAGGCCAAGGACTTTGAGATTCTGGAATTCCATCCGCTCTGGTGTGTTGCGGCCTTCCTCGCGTATCTGGGATCCCATGTGGTGCGAAGTGTTCGTATGTTGCATCTGGAAGAGCAAGCCCGTGTAGAGCGGGTTGGGGCGCTACCCATCAGTGCAATGTTGGCCGTTCATCAAGCGGCGAACCATATACTGCCCATGCGGCTGGGTGAGTTTACCTACGCAACGTTGATGCGAGCTGTCGCCAACGAAGGTTTTTCCAAGAGCCTGGGAGCGACGGCGCTGATGCGGTTTGCGGATTTTCTGGGACTTGGTGTCATGGTTATCTGGGGTGTGGCCCTGGCTCCGTTTACGGATCCCCGCTTCCAGGCCACGCTGTTTCTGGCTGGTTTTGGGGCCCTCTTTATGGGCATAGGCGGCTTATGGTTTGGCGATCGATTGGTCGTGTTTTTGTCGAAACCGATCCGATGGATCTTCGGGGCCCGCTTTGACAGTTTCTTAGGGGACCTCAGCGAAGCCCTCGGTATCTGGAGACGGGAGCGCCGGAGTGTCGTTCTGATCGCGGTGGAGTCCATCGTTTTGTGGTTCGCGCTATTATGTCTCAACCTATGCCTGGCGCGTGGCGTGGGGATGGAGATTGGCTGGGCGGCTATGTCCATCGGTTTTCTCGGGAGTGTGATCTTGAGTTTTGTACCCGTGGGAACGGTGATGAATCTGGGAACCATCGAGGCAGGATTTGTTCTGACCCTGAGCATGGTCGGTTTTGAAACCAAAGAGGCCGTGACCTATGGGATGGGGATCCATATGGGCCTCATCGTTACGACAGGCGTCGCCGGCATTGTCGGAGGCCTATGGTTATTGCGGAATCAGAATTCCACGGATAAGCCGCCACCTACATAAGCCTCCCTAGCGGAGGTCTCGATTTCAGCGTCTAAAAAGATCTGAAACAGGCCCAGGTCGGCTCGGAGAAATGGATTCAAAAGAACCAGCTCTGTTGCCTCGGTTTGTCCCGCTGTATGGGAGACTTCGTAACAGTCCTGGCTTCCATCGGTGCAGGGGACGGGGCCCGTAAGTCGAACCGTTGGTGTCGTGCTGGATCGAAGGGCAAGAGCAGCTCCCAGACCCAGACTTATGGCCACCTTACGACCCGATCCCGCCGGGGCGAGAAAACGTACAGCGGTCTCTGCACCAATTCGTAGGTCCATGGCTTCGGATGCTGGCGTGTCGGAGTCTCCATCGTGCTCGTTGAAGGCCGCACCACCCAGCAAGCCGACTTCGAGTCGATCGAAGAATCGCCCGCCAAGCACGAGCTGCGGCCCATGACGCAAGGCCCCCTCAAGACCGCCTTTCCATGTGTAGTCGAGGCGAACATAGGCCGAATGTGTTCCACGAAACGCGGTTAATTCCGGTTTCGCGACGAGGTTCTCGATATGGCTGAGTTCGACCGCCTGGGCCAGGTTTTCGCCCCGTCGAAAACGGCGTACGACAACCCCGACCAGCTGGCCTGACAGGGTCGTAAGGGCGGCGCCGCTCTGCCCAGGATTGATCGCAGCATCCGTAACCAGATAGGGGCCTACCCGATTGGTGATCCGGCCACAGGATAGGGTGTATTGCAGCAATGGCGTCCCGTCCTTTTCACTATAGTCAGGGTAGGGGTGCCCCACTAAACATACGGGAGTTCCGATGGTGGGCTCTACGGTCGCTGGTTGCACTGTAAGCGCTTCGTCCTTGGTGGAAACTCGAAGCTGGGCGAGATCGAGCGCTGTATCCGTTCGTACGACTCGCGCCTTCTTTCGGGTCTTGTCCCGATACACGATCTCGATGGGGCGACCATGGGTTACCACATGAAGCGCTGTGATCAGATGATGCCCATCTCCGAAGAAGAAACCGGTTCCACTTCGGTCACCGCTGACGACACGTACTGTGCGCTCCGCGAGCTCGTCGTAGATTGCGGGGAAGGGCGTCGACTCGGGGGGCTCGTCGGCAAGAAGGGCTTGGGGCAGGAGCAGCACCAAAATGATTAGTAGCCTACCGCCAATCATCGTGCCTCCAGGTCGGATGAGGTTGTGATGGGTCGGAGTTCACCCACCGAGCGAAGGAAGGTTCTCTGGCGTTTGGCGAATCGTCGATGGCTCTGCGCAATGGCCGGCACCAATTCGGCGGCCTCGAGGTTGCCATCGATATAACGTAATACCTCACGATAGCCGGGTGCGGTAAGCCCGTGCACATTCGGCTCGTACCCTTTTCGCAGGATCGCGTGCACCTCCTGTTCTAGGCCCTCTTCGACCATCTGGTGGGCACGAACGCGAATACGCTCGTCCAATGTCTCTCCACCGGGGTCGACCATGAATCCCTCGACTCCACAAGAGAGGGCACCTTGCCGTGGTTCTTTGAGGAAGGCTGAGAGGGGACGACCTGTGTGGTGGTAGACTTCCAGGCCGCGCGTAGTGCGTTGGGTGTCGTTGGGGTGTATCTTTGCGGCCCACTCGGGATCCACCCGTTCCAACTCCTCGCGAAGACTTGGTAGCCCGTCTTCTTCCAGGGTCGCTCGCAACTCCTGTCGAACAGAGCCCGGGATCTCCGGGATGGGAGCCAGACCCTCCCGGAGAACCTGAAAATAAAAGACGGTTCCTCCAACGAATAGAGGGCAGGCGCCTCGGCTCTGGATCTCCTGGCAGAGAGGCTCGGCCAGCTCGGCGTAGGCACCCGCGCCGAGAGGTTGGTCGGGCTCACGAATATCAAAGAGATGGTGTGGAGCCTGCTGCCGTTCCTCCAGGGTTGGCTTGGCCGTGCCAATATCCAGCCCCCGAAAGATTTGCATGGCGTCCAGATTGATGATCTCGACGGGGGTCGTCCTGGCGTAATCCAACGCGAGCGCTGTTTTGCCAGCCGCTGTCGGGCCCAGTATCGCGATGGCTGCGACCATTATACTCGATACCCTATGGGTTTAATTATCCTGTAAACGGGCGAGCCCGATCAAGACGACCTGATCCGAGCCGTTGCTGGTTCGGGTCAGGATCTGTCCGTTGTCCTGCACAAAGCCCTCGGTAGTAAGAACCTCCCCGGGGAAGACTGGCGCCGTAAATCGGGCCCAGTATCCCGCGAAGCGAGAGAGATCGTTTCCCAGATGGGAAAGCACGGCTCGGCCGGCAATGCCGTAGGAGCAGAGTCCGTGCAAAATGGGTTTGGGGAACCCGGCTTTTTCTGCAAAGGCGGGGTCGACGTGCAGCGGGTTTCGGTCCCCATTCAATCGGTAGATCAGTGCCTGGTCCGCTCGGGTTACCTGTTCGTATACGAAATCAGCGCGCTGATCGTCCGCGATTTCGGGTAGCTCTTGCTTGGGGCCTGGATCCCCACCGAAGCCTCCGCCACCACGGTAGAGGATGGACCAGGTCGTGGTGAACAGCTCGGTGTCCTGCTCGTAGGTTTTCGCCGTTATGATGCAGACGGCATGTTTCCCTTTGTCTTGAATGGCGGAGACCGTCGCGCGGGTTTCCACGGTGGCCTCCGCAGGAATCGGTCGATGGATCTCGATGTCTTGTTCCCCGTGCACTACCCGTGTCAGGCTCATCTCGAGAGTTCGTACGGCGCTGAAAAGGAGCTCGAACGGAGGAACGACCGCAAAGGTCGGTAGGACCTTGGGGCCTCGTCCCTCGTAAACGAAATCGAGATCGTCGGGGCCGCATCCAACGGAGAGCGCGTATAATAGGGCATCTCGGTTGGTGTAGGTGTAGGTCAATGGGGGAAGTTCGGTTCCAATCAGATCGGTACGCATAGTATTCCTCGAAGGGGTTCTGCCGGGTCCAGAAGGTTAGTCGCTGGACGGGGTCATGTTCAAGGTCAAATGAACGGCTTCGGCTGGTACATCGGGTAGAGCAGGATCAGGCGACGCCACGATACGCTGCGCAACCAGCCGCTCGGCCGCAGCTTCTTCCGTTGCTTCGGCTACAGCTTCCAGGGCCGTCAAGGCTCCCCGTAAAACGAAGAAACCTTTTCCACCGTAGTCATCTGCCATTTGTAGATGGTCTACGCGAGCCTCGGCGGCTTTGAGGCCAGCATCGAGGGCACGTATGGTGCTCGCGATTGTGTAGCACTCTACCGTGAGCAGGCTCTCCGTAGAGATCGATTCCGATTCGGAATCTTCGACATCACTGCCAAGGGCGCGCCAGAGGGACGTATGCGCAGCTTGCAGACATACGCTATCGATCAAGGCATCACCGGCCTCGGCCATGCCGATGGCAAAGGACTCTTCTACGCTGGCTACATCACCGGTAAAGGCCAGAAGAAACTTGCCGGGCTCGGTCGTTCGGCACTGCAGCAATTCGATCGGACTGCGCTTTAGCACCTGGTCTGTGACCCACATCCCCGTGGCTGCATCTTGAATCTCCAAAAGCGCCAGGGCTCCGGAGTTGTGGGGTGTTGTGAGTAGCACTTAGACGATCCGGAAATGGTCGTGAAGCACACAACGACGCATACGGACGAAAGTCCGCGCGTTGGTCATGCCCTCACCAGTGGGACCAGCGATTGTCCAGGCTGTATACCCTTCACCGTCAAAGCCTGTTCCATTATAGGAGGGGCCGTTCTTCACAAAGATCGATGTGTCCACAGCAACGGACATCTCGTGGAGGAGGTCGATGTTCTTGGAATGCATTACCGATGTATGTCGGCAGCCTTTCTCGACCTCGACCGCGGTTTGAATACCGGCGCGCGTATCCGAGAAACGGAACATCGGGATGATCGGCATCAACTGTTCGATCTGTACCAGCGGATGGCTTGCATCCGATACCTGTACAACGGCGATGGGTGGATCCCCAGAGACATGCAAGCCCGCCGCTTTCAATATATGACCGGCGTTCTTTCCTACGAACTCTCGTTTTACATGGGTGTCATCGGCCAGGAGGAATCGCGTCAGCTTATCGGCGTCTGCGCCTTTGACCTGATGGGCACCCGCTCGTCCCAGCTCGTCCCAGAGATCGTCTGCGATTCGTTCGTGGGCCAAGATCTCTTTTTCCACGATACAGACGATATTATTGTCCAGGCCTGCGCCAGCCACGATATCTTTTGCAGCTTGTGGGACATTCGCGGTGTCGTCCACAAGCACGGGTGGGTTGCCAGGACCCGCGCAGATGGCTCGCTTCCCGGATCCCTGGGCTGCCTTCACGACCGCCGGGCCGCCGGTGACCACAACCAGTCGAGTCCCTTCATGGGTCATCAGTCGGTTGGCAGACTCGATCGTAGGTTCTACTACACAAGCCATCAGGTTCTCGGGAGCACCCGCGGCCACGATGGCCTCGTTGGCATCGCGAATAAACTCTGCAGAGACCTTCTTCGCGCTGGGATGCACATTGAAGACGACCGCGTTACCGCCAGCCAGCATGGAGATGCCATTATTTAACAATGTCTCCGTTACATTGGTGCACGGCGTGATGGACGCGATCACACCAAACGGTGCCCATTCATGAAGAGCGAGTCCATGATCGCCGGTAAACGCTACGGGCTGAAGAACCTCCAGGCCTGGTGTGCTTCGCGCGACGAGATGGTTCTTCTTAACCTTATGGTCTACACGTCCAAGGCCAGTCTCCGCTACAGCCGCTGCGGCGTAATGCGGGGCCCGCTTGAACATCAATTCCCGAAGATTGGAGATGACCCGGGCGCGCACGTCCATACTGCAGGAACGATAGGCTTCGAAGGCGACGTTGCCGGCGGCGATCGCAGAATCAATATCGTCAAAGAGTCCGAGTCGGCCGACGCCAGACTGGTTCACGTTGATCTGTGGAGCACCACTGCCGCCTTGCTCCGCAACCACTTGTTGCACCACGTTACGGATGATGCTGCGAATCGTGGTTTCGTCGATGCTCATGGCCTTTTCCTACCCGTTCCGCCTATCAGCCTGTGGAATCGGCGGATTTGTCGAATTTGACCTTCCCGTCTAGTTCCAGCTGATCCACGATTGCCATTATAGTGGCATCGACGGGGCGGTCCCGTGTTACGCGAGTCTGGCGGGCACTGGAGCCACTGGCATAGAGGACCACTTCGTTTGTCCCTGCGCCCACGGCGTCGACCGCCACCACCATCTTGCCGGTCTCTTTGAGTTTGGTAGACAACTCGTGGACCACAAGGAGTCGGAGCCCTTCGAGCTCCTCTTCCTTGCGTGTCGCAACGACCGTACCGACAACTCGACCGAGCTGCATGAGTCGGCTCGCTTAGGAGTCTTCCGCCGGACCGCGGCCCAGGGGAAGCACAGCGTCGATATTCGTGTGCGGTCTTGGAATTACGTGTACCGATACGAGCTCACCGACTCGCTCAGCCTGTCGTGCGCCGGCTTCCGTGGCAGCCTTTACGGCGGCTACGTCGCCACGAACGACTACCGTGACGTATCCACCGCCAATCTTCTCGTACGATACGAGCTCGACCTTTGCGGCTTTGACCATTGCATCCGCGGCTTCAACGGAACCGACGAAGCCTCGTGTTTCAATCATGCCCAATGCATCTGCCATCTAATTTTCTCCGTGGATCATAATCTGGGATGGATTTGTAAAAATCTCTGCTGGAAGGAGTCCTACTTTTTCTTCGCCGCTTCTCGGCCCGTAATACGTTCTACTGCATTTAGCGCTGCTTCCGCAGCCGAATCGATCTCGGACTCCGAGCCCGAAAGCCATAGTCGCCCGAACGCCCCGAACGGGCGCAGATGAATCAACGAGATATTCGCAGCCTTTTCCGCTTCGTTCGCGGCGAAGGTGACATAGCCCGCTGGTTGCGTTTCAAGAATGAACAGAGATTGCCCGGGTAGAATCATCATACCCTGGGAGTTTCTGTTGATGAGCTGTGCCTGGTAGGGCTCGATCGATCGAATAATCTGATTGGATACGATACGAGGTGCTAGGCGGTCTTCTTCCGTAAAGCCGAGTGTGTCCAGCACGGTATTTCCGGCGGCTCGAACCTCGCCTTTATCCATGGCGTGCAGCTCCAAAAGGCCGAATGCACGCTCTACGACCAGAACGGCCGGTTGCACGTCGTTTGCCTTGAGGGCGATATCTGTTACGCGGTTAATTGCGATGCCCGGAGCGATCTCTACGAAGAGAGATGCCATCTCTGGAATCGGCAGGAAACCTCTGGCTGTTTTCCCAATAAA
>MDTE01079875.1_pt1 | contig 16370 bp, 34 predicted proteins | sample 811231 | NCBI WGS metagenome assembly MDTE01 (sample SAMN05326651, study PRJNA326480) | marine metagenome | isolation source: seawater | place: Indian Ocean: Red Sea | collected 2010
CGCCTCCTTTTTTCAGCATCGTTCCAAACTTTCAGTCTTCTTTCTTCGTCTATCTTGATATCTTCTTCTGTGTGATACCTAGTCTTGTCCTTTAACTTGTTCCATTCTTTCCTAGTCATCCTCATCTTTGTAAGACAGATAGGTGCTGACAACTGTACGTGTTTGGTTCCTACCAATACCCATAACAAACGAAGTCCACACAAAGGATATCTGTTATCCCACAGTCCCACACGCCACCTTTCGGCCTTTTGCCATTTCTTGGGTTTGGGTGGTTCAAAAACCGACACTGTACTTCTCCTTTTTAAAATACTCAGTCAACATATATTCGACAACCGAGTTCTGGAACTGTTCTTCTGTTGGCCATCTGTAAGGTGACCATTCTGTAGTATATTTCAACGGCAGAGTGTTACCTGTGGAGTCTTGTATCTCATGCCATATCTTTCTTGTATCTTCATCTTCATGAATGTCATAGTGATATGTGTATCCACACCATTCCCACTCTGGGCCTTCTAAATTAAACATCTACTTGTCATGCTCCAGGTATTCATCATAAGTCAAATAAAAGTCAGTGTCACGATCATAATACTGACCCACCTCTGGATCATAATAAAGAACTTTGCCTGAACGCATCAAATATGGTCCTTCCATTCCTGGCAGTTCATCGTAACGTTTCCTGTCGATTGTACCTATAAATGTAGTCATGAAGTCTCCTGTGTTTTTGGCAGGCGAGCAAGGAATCGAACCCTAGTCTTCAGGTTTGGAATCTGACGTGTTACCACTACACTACTCACCCATGATAAAGTGGAGGTCTTTCTAATGAGGGCATCTCCATTCCCACCTAACTTTGTTTAATCCCGCTTTAGGCTTAACCGCGTTAACTTACCGCCCGGGTCTCCTTTCTTTGTTGTCTTATGTTTCTGGCCTTTTTCTAGACGAATCTTATTCTGCTCCAAGGACTTTACCAGTTCACCTATCCCTTATTTTCTTATAGTAACACAGGTTGCATATCTGTCAACCATTAATTTCCGTACCATATCCCAGTTCTGCCATTATAGAAACCGTTCTCTGGTTTGACCTTTTTATTAGATTCTATCTCATTATAAAAAAGATCTAGCTGTCTCTTATCATCTTCAGACAGTACAGGTTGATCATCTTTGTTCTTGATCATGTTGTTGAGAATGTTTCGGATATCTTTTAGTTCTGATAACACTTGTTCTTCAAAATTCATAATGCACCTTTACTTCTTGAAGTTTAATGTATACTGCTTACCCTCATAGTCAAATGTAATAGTACTATGCGAGTAAATAGTCTTACGTTGTTCTTCGTAACGAGTTTCCATTCTACAGGTAGTTCCTTTATTCTTTTCGGCATTCAAGGCTCCACCAATAATTGCGCCAATGGCTCCTCCACCTTTTTCTCCTGGAATGTTGTTACCGATTGCTCCACCGATAATTGCTCCTGAAAGAAAGTTTGATAGATCAGATTGACCATTGCCTTTTGTACAAACTTCAACAGTGTAAGGATTCTTAACAATCACGTTCTTGTAGTTGTCTTGAACACTTACAGGATTTCCAGAAGCAAATGCATTGGAAGAAAACATCACACCAATGGCTCCTAACATAAACGTCTTTTTCATAAACTACTCCTCTATCTGATACGTTCTGGGTCTGCTTTTGTGATGGAATACATCTTGAGTAATATTTCATCAACTTCTGATTCTGAAAGATAACCTCTGACAGTATCTCCCTCAGCAGTAACACCAGGGAGTTCAACCATGTCTTGATCCTTAAAGACTCCTATTTCGTACATACCTCTATCCCCACCATAACCATTATTGATTATTGAAAGGTCATAGTCACCAAATTTCAATACTACTTGGTTCTTATTAAATGTATAATTGTCTAATCTCAACATAATTTACTCCCTTGTGTTGGTGCGAGTAGAGGGATTCGAACCCACACACCGATCTCGATAACGGATTTTAAGTCCGTTGCGTCTACCAATTCCGCCATACTCGCTGTGATTATTACTCCTGTTTCCTAACTATAAATATAGTATAACACAAATAATGATTTGGTCAACCAAAAAGATTAAAAAAAGACTATGCGGATAAACAATAGAAAATTTTTGAAAAAAGATCCTTTAGAAAAAGACAGACAACAAACGGATCTTCTTTATAAAAATATGAGAAAAGCCAGACTGAAACAAGACAAATGGCAAGAAGTATGGGGTGTGTCTACACACTACAAAGATAAGAACCAAACAACAAAATGGTATAATAGTGATAGCAAGTACAACTTCGAAGTTAACAAGAGAGTGGCCTCAAGTAGAAAACTGCTCGAAAGCAACGGCTGGTTAGATAAAAATATTGATTTTACTTACAAGTTCAATGAACATGGTTTCCGTTCTGAAAGTTTCAAAAAGAAATGTAAAGTTTTGTTTAATGGTTGTAGTCAAACTATGGGTATAGGACTTCCACTACACATGATGTGGTCTAGCAAAGTTGCAGAACATCTAGACGTTCCACATCACAGTATAGCCTGTGCAGGAGCAGACTGGCAACACGTTTGTCAGAGAACTTTATATTGGATTCCAAAACTGAAACCAGAAATCATGATTATCCAAGAACCACCTTTACCAAGATTTAACTGGTGGGATAAAGAAACAGTAGTGTCTACTGCACAGTTTACAAGTGATGAATTATTGGATTGTAAGATAAATGAATCAAGACCATTGGTAGATATAGTTGATGATAATAACTCACTATGGTATCGACATTCTATGAAGATGCTGATAGAAAAAATCTGTGATGATAACGATGTTCAGTTAATAATAATGTCCAATGAAAGGTCACACGAACGTAATGGTGATGATGAAGCAAGAGATTTAAAACACAGAGGCCCACGTGAACACCATACAATATTTACAAAAATCATAAAAATTATAGACAAAAATATATAGTTATGTTAGTATATACATATGAGTGAAAATTTAAAATGGAGTGAATACGACTTTACCAAGATACCATTTGACGACCTAGTAAGGGTTGGACAAAGGACTATGCTCTACAGAGATATGTTTACGGTGAGTTGGTTGCTAGGACGTTTCTGTAACTATCGTTGTAGTTATTGTTGGCCTTATGCTCGTAGTGATAAAAAGGATCACAGGCCCACAGAACTTTGTTTATTAACGATAGATGAGATAAAGAAACAAGCACGTGAAAGAGGATTCAATAGTTTCCATTTTAGTCTTTCAGGAGGTGAGCCAACGTTTCATCCTGGCTACCTTGATATACTTAAACACCTTGCAGATGACGTAGTCAACACAAACTATACCAGTGTACACATGACGTCTAACTGCTCCAGAAATATGAAATGGTTTGAACAATATGTTAAAACGGTCGCACCTTTCCATAGAGCCAGTATCACGGCTTCATACCACAGGGAACACGTTAACACACAAGAGAAGAGAGAACAGTTCGCAGACAAGTTATGCTTCGCACAAGAACATGACGTCCAAGTTACCATCAACCAAGTCATGGTACCCGAATGGTTCGATGAGCTATACGAAGAATCACTTTATTTCCACAATAGAGGTATTAACGTTACGCTCAAACCTCAATCAGATCCTACAGCGTCAAAGGTCGTTGAAGGCTACACGAAAGAGATGCTTGAAAAGTTATACAACGGTATGCCACAACGTGCCTTTACAGAAAGCAAGAACGTTCACGTCACAAGACCTAAAGCAACTTTTAAAAAACAACCGGACCCGATTTATCAACCCGATAAAAAGATTCCTCAACACTTCCAAGTAGAATTTAAAGACAAGGAGAATAAAGAATGGTACATGGACCAAGCGGAGAGATTCAATGCGTTCAACTTTAATAAGTTTGGTGGGTGGGAGTGCAGTAGCGGTTATCGTAGTATTATTATACGTGAGCCTGATGGCAGTATTAAAAGATCCTATAGCTGTCATGACAAACCACTTGGAAATATTGAAACAGGATTCCGTCTATTTGATGAGCCTGTAAAATGTATATCACCAACCTGTGTATCAAGTGCAGACAGCAAGATACCAAAACGAGCACCAGGAACACAATTACCATTGTGGCCAGGAGACGAAACATTTAAGAAAGGAAAAGTTAATGATTGATCTAAACAAATATAAAGAATTCGTAAAAGGCGTAACAAGTAAAGAAAGTCAACAACTTTCTGAAATGTTCTATGCAATCAAAGACCATGAATCAAAAACTGATGTGAATATGTCTTTGCTACTAACAGGTGGCATAGGACTATCAAGCGAAGCCGGTGAGTTCAATGAGATAATAAAAAAATGTATCTTCCAAGGTAAACCCATGAACGAAGAAACTGTGTTTCATCTTAAGAGGGAACTAGGAGATATCATGTGGTACTGGATCACTAGTTGCAGAGCATTAGACTTAGATCCAAACGAAGTCATAGAAGAAAATATAAACAAGTTAAAGTCTAGATATCCTGGTGGTGAGTTTGATGCACACTATTCTGAAAACAGGAAAGAAGGAGATCTTTAATCCCAAAGAACCATTTTGAATTGTTCTTTTTCTATTCCAAAGAAATTAGTTTTCCATTCGCTCTGTTCAAAGAAGCCCAAGTGATGCCATTCATCTTTTCTTTTTAAGATTTCTAAAGCACTCTCTTGCCAATCTATGCTGACGAGAAACTTGTCCATCTTATCTTTCTTGTCTTGTATTTCTTCATAACTAAATGAATCCCATTCCCAATGTAACACTTCAAACACATTCTTATCCTTATCCACATAGTCTATTGAAAAGTCTAGTCCCCACTTTGGTTTCATTTGTATAACTTTATAGATGTGATTGTTGCCGTGAGCCCATGTTTCTAATTGCTTCAATGCATCACCTTTGTAACCTTTTCTTTCAAACATTACTGCATGATTTATATGGGCACCTGTTTCTGGCTTATCATCTGTGAACCAATCTTTTCTTATTACAACGTGTCTGTCGTCTCTGTGATCTAATAATTCAACTCCATTCGCCATAGCAAAGAGTTGTTCTAGTTTACAAAGATCATATCCGTTCTGATCAAAAAGTTCTAGCCATCTAATAGAGGGTGTTTCGAATCTGGACTTTACTCTTTCAGTCCAATAAGGATTGCTGTCAAATTGTTCATTAGTTAGTTTTACTCTCATCTCCAAACCCTTTTAAGAAGTTCTTTGTGTTAGTAGTAACGACATCTCTTAATCGTTCTATATCTACATACATCTCAACTTCTTTGGTATTCTCCCAGAGCTTTGCGATCTTTTCATGGTCAATAACTGCCACGTTTGGAACTATACCTCGGATTTCTTGATTAGTTAATGTTCTTACTGAACCGTCTTTATATATGACTTTGACTGCTGATAGGAAGTTGACAGGTATCTCATGAGGGAATATCTCTGTGAGTAACCTGTCAAACTCTTTGTGTTCGTGTTCCGACTTATCTGCCTTGAATTTTCGCATTCTCAGTACCTTCATTACTATTTAGTAAAGGTGATACTGGTGCATCTTTCTTGGGACGCCCTCTTGGACGTTTTGTTTCATCGTTTATACCCGGAACCATCTTCTCTGCTTCAGCCCTTTTCTTCCTAGCATCTTCTTCTAGAAGTTGTGCTTGAATGATCAAGTTTCTTGCTTGACCTGTTTTTTCTTCTTCAGCAGACAGCTTTCTATCTCCCTGCTCACTTGGCCTATCACTTGTATCTTCATCTGGTATTTCTACTTCTCCAAGTCTTTCATTATGTTCTGATAGACTTATAGTTGATCCAGGTGATGGACTTAGGTGGACTGATTCAGTTGCTACTTTTTTTAAGTATTTCTTCGCGTGTAGTGTTTGTAAGATATTTTCACCATCAAAGAACATCTTTCTGTTTAACACTTCATAAAGATCATCTGTAGCCTGTGCTTCAGAACTTTCCACGGCACTCATTAAACTGTCGTGGTATCTATCTAAAAGAGTTTCTGTTTCAACAACAAGAGCACTGTTCTTGTCATCTGGTAGCTGTCTAAATACAACCACATATTTTCTTTTAGTAGAACTATCATATCCTACGTGCTTCATTTCAGACATGATTATTCTGCCTTAGCTTCTTCAGATGATGGTGCTTCTGAACTCGCTGGTGCTTCTGCTTTAGCTTTTGCTGATGCGTCTGCCGGTGCTTTGCCTTCCGCTTTGTCTTTTGCGTCTTGCTCTGCTTTGGCCTGTTGTGCTATTTGTCCTAAGAATGCTCCTAGTTTGTCTGCAATAGATCCTACCTGCGTTAATTCGTTTGCCCTAAAGGCTCCACGTTGACTTGCTAGATCAATGATGTTCATGATCAACTGCAAATCATTTATTTGAATCCCAGTAGGTTGTTGACCAGCTGGTGGAACTGCTTGACCAGTCGTCACTGCTTCTACTGTTCCTTGTGTGCTTACTTCTGTCATTTTATTTCTCCTTGTTATTAGTCATTAAAACACGTTTTAATTCATAAAAGTATTTATGATAAAAAGATCTTTTATTAATAAACTACCTATATTTTAACGAAAATGATACTAAAAGTCAAGCGACATTTATTAAATTTGCAGGCCAATTAAGATATTTGTTCCAAGATGCTGTCTTTAAGTATATCGGATAACGTTTTCTTTTGTTTTCTAGCTCGTATATGTTAGGAACGTGTGGATCCTTTTTAGGACTTGCAATGGTGCTACCCTTGTCATTGTTACAAGTTTCACAGGCTGTCACAATGTTTAACCAATCTGACTTACCCCCTCTGGACTTGGGAACTATGTGATCCAGAGTCCCTTCGTTCATTCCTACCTCGCAGTTGCAGTATTGACAGGTGAACAGGTCTCGCAGGTGTACATTGTATCTGCTGAACCGTGGCTTCTTAGAGAAGTTCATGTATTCCCTTAACATCATCACACTGGGTACAGTCATCTGTGAACTAGGACTATGCAGGATCCAATCGTCATGATATTCTAAAACAGATGCTTTATTGAGCCAAAGAAGTTTTACTGAGAGATGCCAGTGTACTGTGCTGAGCGGCATCACACTAACCGGTTTTCCATTTGAATTTAATATTAGTGTATCTGACATTTTAACTTATTTAATCTCTTTTAATTATTTTTAATAACATGATAGTTAAAGATTCCATAAAAGGTTAAATACTTATATGCAACGACCAAAATTTTTCCTAGCACTGTTATTCTTATTAATGTTTTCTTTTTCATCATTTGCACAAGAAGATGTTAGTCCTATGAAAACTGTTAGAGATGATCCTGAAAAAATGGCAACCATAAGCGAACTTACAAGTTGTGGAATAGTTTATTTCAATCTTGCATTACATTTAAAAATTGCTGATGATGTAATCTTAATGTTTGATCCTTCTGCAGGTAGTGATCGAATTATGGAAGCACAGGAACAAGTACAAAAAAATTGGGCTGACCTTAAAGATCAACTTGAAGCAATGAGATTCGATCTTTATGAACAAGGCTACAACCTACAAGAAATAGATTACTTGATAGGTGTTTCAATAAATCAAACAACACAACTGATATCAAAAACTATGGGTCTGTTGGCACAAGATAAAAATGCAGTTAAGTATGGACTCGAAAAAATGATAGAGTTCACTGATGGTTGTGATAAGCAATTCTTACAAGAAGTAAATTAAAAGTCTGATTCTTCCTTTTCGTATATACAAGTCTGACCGAAAGGTGCCTGTATATTCTTATCATGGTTGCTATGTACCACCCATAAAGTGTCACAATAGTTAGGATCACCCCAACTACCAAAAGGATAACCATCTGTAAACACAACCAACTTCTTAGGCATCACACCATTGTGCTTCATCCATTTCCAATTGGCTGTAAACTCTGTACCACCAAATCCTGCAGGTTTGTAATCTGCTATATTCTTATCAGCGGTAAACAATTCAGGATTGTGAACTTCTGTATCAAAACTCCAAACATATATCTTGTAATCTGTGTACTGACTCATGATACCATTTATCTCACTCAAGAAGTCTTTCAGCATTGCATTGCTGATAGATCCTGATGTATCAATCGCTACACAGATATCAATAGTGTTCTCATTCTGTAAGCCAGGAAGTATTGCATCAATATCCCAACCTTTTCTACTTGGCTTCATCCAAGTAAAGTCATTCTTGATAACACTTGTAATCTGTTGATCCAACATAGTTCTCCAATCCATTTTAGGATTAGTGATGTCTTTAATCATTCTTTCAACACCTGCAGGAACATTACCAGCCCCTGCCACTTGAGCGGCCTGTATCACTGCATTCTTAATCTCATCTTTAAGTTGATCTCTTTCTTCCTTGCTGATCTTTATCGGACCTTTCTTACCATCTGTGTTTGTTCCACCATCAGATCCTGGACCATCTCCTTGCTCTTCAAGTTTATCAAGAAGCTGATCAATATGCATATCTAAAGTTTGTTTCTTGTCTTTCTGGTTAGAATATAAATCTTGATATATCTCATCTGTGTAGTTTTCTTCATACTTCGAATCATGCAAACCTACCTTTGGCATTCTACCAATACCTTGTTTCTTAAGGTCATCATTAATTCTGTAGTCACCTGCCATGTTCCAATATTGTGCATCTCTTGTAGCACGTCTATCAATATGGTCATATACACAATGCATCACTTCATGTGCAATAACAAAATCTAATTCTGCATCATCAAATGCACCTAAAAAATCTTTGTTGTAATATAAATGCTTACCATCAGTTGCGGCAGTAGGACACCAGTCAGTTGCATCTTTAATCAACAACCTTGTTGCCAAGTTACCAAAGAACGGATGGTTAAGAAGAAGTCTTACTCTACTTTGTACGATTCTTTTCTTGACTTCTTCTGCGTCATATTCTTTTATCTTTGCTTCTTTTTGATTTGTCTGAAAAGTCATATTAAGATCCTACCACTCCAAAAAATGTAATTATGCCTATAAATCCAATAGCATATCCAAATCCGTATGCTAAAATAAGTCCTGTAAGTTTTTTTATCATCTGTTCTGCTCCTTCTATATTATAATAATAGCACAGAACAAGGATCTGTCAACCTCTAAAACACCTTAAAATATGGGTTTTCTTTAGCCATAGAATAATTTAAAGTTTCATATACAGGCTTTTCTCTGTCCTTTTTGAGCTCTTCTATGGAGAAAATAGAACGCATAAGGGATCCAATCTTTTCCAAATCCCTTCTAGTCCCTGCATATATCTTATCCCCACATATGTAGCACCATGACTTGATGTTGGCACTAGCCCATTCTTCATCAATGTTTTGCTCTAGTTCATCTGAATATGTAGTATCCTCTATGGACATTTCATAGAAAGGATATTTCTTTTTTAGCACTTCTTGAGACTTTAATATCTTACTGCTCATATATGAAATCTCCTCTGTACTGACCCATTGTTTCTTGTATGTCTTTATAGTGTTTATAAACTTTTAAATCATCATGTTTATTCAACACACTCATTTCTCCAAACACAGGATAGCCATTTATCATTCTTGGCATAGCCGCGGACATATTGGCATACATCATGGACATACCACGATCCAACATTTCCTTCTTCTCCAATGGATTCATTAAAGCCCAGACCATAAACACACTACCTAACATACAAGGATCAACTTGTCTGTTACAAAATACTTTACCTGTGTAAATGTCGTGGGCTATTCTTTTGAGCTCTTGCTCAGATCTATTTTTAAGTTTCGAGGGCTTGTTTACTTTTTTAATTGTATAAAGTTTTGGCATCCAGTTTCTTATTATGCATCAATTTCAGTTTGACATTTGTCCAATATGCGAATGCCCAACTGCTGATGTCTTTATTTGACAATACCTTGTTAACATTCTCAAGGTGTTTGTCCACTCTCAAAGATAATATCTCTTTTTGTTCTTCTGTGAGTCTAATCATTTTTATCTCCTTTAAGTACACTGAACATCTTCTTCTTTTTAATCTTGTGTAACTTTTCATCGATGACATCAATGTCTTTTCTTATCTTGTTCATTAATTTCATCAATGCAAGTTTTTCTCCCAACAAGGACATGGTTGCTGAATGATCTGCTACCAAATTATCTTTTTTTACTTTTGCCATTCTTTTTCTCTTTCTTAAATTTAAATAAGTCTTCATACGTTCCTGTAGACAACGAACTTGATATCTTGAGATTGTTTATGCTCTTGCCTACTCTTGACAGCATGGCTGTGGCCACTTTGTCACCTTTAAGTATATCAGACTTCTTTACACAATACTTTGCAAAGTCTAGTATCTCAGCTTCTAGTTCCTCGTACCACCAAATACGAACATCATCTTCACTTGCTTTTGAATGTTTTACTTTTGGCTTATCGAGGATCACTGTCATTACTTTACACTCCTTTTATTTGATTCTAAGTTGTTAACGAACACTCTAATCAATCTTGATACGTCTACTTGTTCATTCTGTAGAGTTCTTGGATTCGTAAAACTAACAATACAGTCATTCACTTTACCGATCGTTTTATTTGCATTATCTCTTACCACTGCGTCGTCAGTGTGCTTTCTCCAATCATGTGAACTATAAACTGTCATTGTCTATCTTTACTCCATTCTTTGTATCAAGTATATAATGGAAGTCATATACTTTTGGTTTTACTTTCTTGATGTGTTCCATATGAGCTACTGCTGAATCTAATGTATCGAATTCTGCAACAGGTAACTCGTCTTGTATTCTAGGTATGTACATCACTTGATAGTCTTTCATATATCCTCCTATGGTATGAAGGGACCTTTATCCCTTCTTTCCTTTTCTTCCTTTTCTTCTATCTTCTTCTTTTCATTCCAGCTGACTACTAAACCAGCTATACTGAAACCTACAATAGTCACGGTCATTCCAAACACGAACATTCCCCAACCAAACTCTGCTGACATTATCCTCCTACCTCGTTGACCCTATCTGGGTTTGGTTTCTTTAACTCTTCGATCTCCTCGTTAAGTTCTTTAATTCTTTTATACAAGGCATACTTTTCTTTTACTTCTTCTTGTATCTGTTTCTTTAATAGTTCTACTTCGTTCATTAGTACCTCTTCTTTCTTTTTAGTAAATATTCTGCCACCCTATAAATCCTGTGTAGGTTAGTGACATTTCCTTTCCAATGCTTCTCCATCAAAGGTTGTGCAATCAATCTCACTGCCTTACTTCTCTTTGATTCCTTTACTCCTCTTTCAAATACAGATCCGCCTGAAAGTTTTGCCTCTACTTCAAACTCATCTAGCCCTCTTGACTTAATCATTTTTACCTTCCGACCATTCCTTTGCATCTTTCCATTTCTGTTCAACGGTTCTGTCATCACTGCCTTGTACTGGTACCTTGTATGAGTTATCAGATCTTCCAAGTACTTCTATACCTTTTGCAAAAAGGAAACCAAAGAACAATAATGCTACAATCAGTTTCACGTTATGCTGACCCCCATACATAAGCAACCAAGCCACTTGCCATTATTATCCAGCTAGTGATTATCCAAGGTTCCTTCATAAGTTCTTTTACAAATTTTTTAAATGGTTGCATCATTGCTTTTGTAAAATCTTTTAATCCTTCTTCGATCATATAACTCCTGCATGATCGGCCGCTAATACTATTCCTAGTATGATTACTGCAACAATCCAAATTGTTGGTAGATTGTCAAGTATAGCCCATTTAAGTTTATTCATGTTCTCCTCCTGGATCGTTGGGATCAAAATATACTTTGTACGGATTACCTTTCTTGTCTCTACCTATCATAAATCCTCTAGTCCTACCAGCGGAATGATAACTATCAAATCGGTAATTGTATTTCTTTTTAACATCATGGAACTGCTTGAAAGTATAATAACAAGCAAATATAATTGCCAGGTGACCAATAACCAATCCGGTCCAACCTGTTGCCATACCAGGGCTAACACCCCAAACAAACAAACTAAATGCTGTCGACCATACAAAACTTAAAACAGTCAGTATCTGTAGTCTAACAACTTTAGGTAAAGCTCTTAGATCGTTTTTACTATCATCAAACAAGATGGTAGCGGAATCGATCATAAAGTTCTTTAAACTACTAATCATATATTCTCCTTCTTTACTTTCTTTCTCTCTCATTATGTTTATGGGTGGGAAACTCACTCTATGTCGAACAGAGCAGAGAGAGGTGAGCAAGTTTCCCATCTGTTTACGCCTCCGTAATCAGCGAGCCGTATCTCTTATAAAACTCATCAAAGCATTTTAACTTCTTTGGTGAGAAAGGCAATTGATATGTCTTCAATGCAGTTCTGGCTCCTAGAACTACCATCTCAGTCTCAAAGTTATCCATCATAAACTTTAAGAACGCATCTGCCTGTTTGTGCCAAGCATCTAACTTCTTAGACTTCTGTGCTTTTTCACACTCGTCTTTAAGCTCGTAACACATTGAAGTAATCAAAGTGTACATGGCACTAATCTCTTTTGTGTTAAGTTTCTTAACCTTACCATTAAGAATATCTTCTGGCATAGGTAACTTACTTGCAATCTTTCTGTGTGCTTGAAACTTAACAGCCAATCCTTCACCTACTGCACCTGCAATAAGATCTGTCATCTGTGTACTATCTAAAGCATCGTCAATAACTTCAGATACGAAACTCCAAGACCTTGGAGTAGCAAAACCCCTTGAACTTGAGTTAGGATCAAAGTCATATAGATCCTGTTTAGCAAACGATAAGTAACCAACCACATCAGGGTGTATCTCATTCTTAGTCGCCCAAGATAACCAGTCCTCAAAGTGTACTGACATCTCGATGTGTATCATTCTGTTTGCTAACGGACTAGGCATTCTGTAAGTAACACCTCTGTCTGTTTCTCTGTTACCAGCGGCTACAATCGATACGCCTTCTGGTAGCACATAGTTTCCAATCCTTCTATTAAGAATTAATTGATACGCCGCCGCCTGTACTGCCGGTGGTGCCGCATTCATTTCATCTAAGAATAGTATAGCATTAGATTTAGGATCAGTTGGAAGATCAACTGGTGGTGCCCAATCCATGCAATTCTTTTCTTTGTTGTAATATGGAATACCTCTAAGATCTGTAGGTTCCATTAAAAGTAATCTAAGATCGATTACCGAACGATTCTCATCGTCACCAATCTGTTGAATTATATCAGACTTACCAATACCAGGAGAACCCCATAACATCATAGGTCTCTTTAATTTAAGCAAATGCTTGATCTCTGCTATTGCATCTGCTGGTCTTGTAGTCCTAACTTGTAGCTCTTGTCTAGCCATTTTGTACCTCTTTCTGCATCATTTGTTTTTCTCTATATTTTAATATTACTACAGATTACATATTTGTCAACCAGAAAAATGCAGAAAAATGCAATAAATTATATGGGTATTTTATGGCTATTTTTAGTGGGTGTCAATGTACCCAGAACACTACTAGACCCCGCTTAAAAGCCCTTAAAATGCGTTTAAGAATGCTTATTTGAGCTGATTTAGTGCTATGTTAACTATTTTCAGGTAATTCAGGTGGTTCTTGGTATTTGTCATTTACCCACCTAGCTCTAGCCCAACTATCCAGATCTCCTTCGTGTAGCTTGATATCCAGAACATCTTTACCATTGAACAGAACCAACTTCTTGTTGTCCAGATAATATGGATAGCTCAGCTCTTCTTCGAGGTATTTTATATGCACGTTCTTGACTTGGAAACCAGGTTTCAAAGGAATTGGATATATCTTGAACAAAGTCTTTAGTTCATAAAGTCCTGCCTTGTTAATCCTTAAACTCTGATTGCCACTGTATTCATTGTGCCATATCATTGGCTCATCGGAATCTTCGAAATAAGGAATATCCTTCAGTTCCTTTATGGCCTTAATGGAAACTTTTTCTCTGTGCTTTAAGAGTAGATTACTTACTTGACTTCGCTTTAGTTTTTTTGTCATCACTACCTTCAGATTCATCTACTTCGGTAATGATCTCACCTTGCGTCAGTTTCACTACCTGGAAGTCTTTTGTGCTAAAGATCTTGTTTAATCTTTCTGACAAGTTAAAAGCGTGACCTGAGTTAGAAAAAGAAACTTTCTTATACTTTGGTCCAGGGTAGTTGACTAGTGTGTTAAGGCTTCTTAGATTGATTGGCTTGCCTTTGTAGAAGACAGAGTATATTGCCTCTGCTTTCAACACCTGCTCACTCTTATAATTCTTAGGGTTGGTGTTTTCTAGTATTATTTCTGGTTTAGGTCTGCTCATATTCAATTACTTCCTATACGAATATTTATCCTCATTAACATAAACAAGGGTTATTATACGTATGTAACTGCTACTTCTACAGTACCCTGCGTTGATGTGCCCGGGTCAAAATACGCAGTAACGGTCTGGTCACTGCCTGTAGTGTACTGATGACCTGGCTGTGAAGTGTAAGTTCCTGTGGACTGTAGATCGATCATGTCGTCTTCCATTAATCTATCTTGGTCTCCAGAGTCACCTATAGTTAGTGTTGCATCTGTTGTATCAAAGGCCGCTGTCACTTTGACAGTTACCAATGTTACTCTTGCTCCATCACTCATTGTTCCTATGTTTGTGCTTGATGCTCCACCTGACTGATTTAGTGTGATGTTGATTGTGTTGGCATCTGTGTTTGCTGAATCTTCATCAGCCAATAGTTTCCAAGCACCACCACTGTAAACATAAAATCCGTATTCACCATTGCCTGTATCAATAACATAAACAGTATCACCTGCTGTTGCCGACAAGGCATTTCTCGCCGTTATGTCTGCTACCACAGTTGTACCACCTCCGCCACCTCCTGATACAATACCTTGGTCAACTACTACTGCTAATGGTGGTCTTCCGTTGTGTACTGAAAACACTCCGTAACTCACTGATGGAGTTCCTGTTGTGTCATCTATCAATATCTCGCCGCCATCTGCTCTTGCTAGTTTTAATTTGACTCCTGATGATGCTCCTGTTGATAGGGACCAACCTGTTCCTGATCCTGCACCTGCTACTGGACTACCGTTACCATCGTTCTGTACGTTCACGATAGTAATTGCACCACCTGTTGAGTTTGTTAATACAACGTTTGTTCCTGAAGCTGATGCTGTAATGTTCGGCACTGAAGCCGCATTAACATCTGCTATGATGTCTGCACCAATACCAACTGCGATACCATATGCGGCCTGTCCTGCCGTTGTAGTTGAAAATGTTACGTTGGTTCCATTGATTGTAATCTGTCCACCTGGATAGACACCAACTAGTCCGTATGCCAAACTTTCTGTGGCTGTTGTTGCTGTCGTCGGTGATGGAGCTGTACTTGCCGTAACTCCATGTGTTCCTGTCAGTGAGTTGATGTTAGCCACTGCGTCTGCAATAGTTACACCTGCTCCAACTGATGATTCGTTTAGAGTTACTGCTGTCTCATTAATTTCGATAACACTTGAAGTTGCCGTTGTGGCATCAATTTGATCTCCTGTAACTGATGTTTCAATAGGCTCTGCTATCTTTAAGAACTGTACCTTGCCTGATGCATTGTTAGTTGTCAATCCACCTGCTGTGGAATTATCTGTGTAAATGAAATCTCCTATGCTTCCTGGTATAGCAGGAATGGTATCTACTATTCTTGTATTTGGTCTTAGCATAAATTGATTTGCTCCAAGACCATTAGTAACTGTTCCTATTGTCTTACTTGCCGAAGCGGCTGTTGTCTTTGCAAAGCCTGAACCTGTTATTGAAATAACATTTCCTGGTACGAAGCCATGTGAAGACTGATCTAATACATAATGCATCTGTGGATTCAAATATTGAAATCTTGAGTTAATGTTTTGATAAAAGTCAGCTGACACAATCGATAATGGAATAGGATCAAGCATCGGGTGACCATTTTCATTTATTTGAAATATAACTGCGTAACCTGTACCAAAGACACCGTTACCAGTTGAAGCTCTAAATGTGTTGTATCTCAACCAATCTTCTGCAATGAACGTTACTGATGTGCTTGACTTGGCTGTTACTGATACAATCTTTAAACACTGACCAGTTGTGGCTCCTGCAATCCAATCACCTACTTGCACATCTAATCCGTTATACTCAAAGTCTTTTCTTGTTAAGTGTGAACCGTGTGTTTGTGCTGAAACTGTTCCTGTCATTTCCCATTGGTAGTATTTTGGTGATGCTCCACCTGACCACCATCTGTCACCTGACCCGTCATTTTCTGTCCACTGGGCATGGTTATTGATTGTACTAATTTGTATACTTAAAACTTTTGCTGGTTTGTTGACATCTATGTAATTTGTCTTATAGGCCATCTATTAAGCCCCCATCACAAATCTTACCCAGGCGTGTGTAACCGTTCCAAACGATCTAC
>MDTE01055356.1_pt1 | contig 16368 bp, 21 predicted proteins | sample 811231 | NCBI WGS metagenome assembly MDTE01 (sample SAMN05326651, study PRJNA326480) | marine metagenome | isolation source: seawater | place: Indian Ocean: Red Sea | collected 2010
CAGCAACTCGTCCAGTGCGCGCGGCTCCAACACCGCCCCCGACAAGATATGCGCCCCCACTTCCGAACCTTTCTCTACCACCACCACATTCAGGCTCTGGCCGTTTTCTTCGGCGCACTGCATAAGGCGTATGGCAGTGGACAGACCCGACGGCCCTGCGCCCACAATCACCACATCACATTCCATGACCTCGCGTTCTTCAGCGGCTGGGTTCTCATTTGGGGTAGATTCTTCAGACATGCGATGACTCCCTGGCGGCGTGGCCGCTTATTATTGTTGTCGTGTGCAAATTTGACTATAGCAAAAAGCCGCTTAGTCGGCAATCTTAACGCTATACTGAAAGGAATTAACGCTCAATCGAGCTTGAGATTTCGTCGTTGAGTGCGGCATTGTGGGTTAATTCACCCTCGCCCTGCACATGCTGCATGTCGGTCACCTGCGAGGCAAAGATACCATTATTCAGCCCTGCCTCTTCCAGCGCCACTGTGTTCAACAGCGAGGTGAGTGCTTCTTGCGATAGGCTTGTATGATTAACCGACATTAATGCTGACTCCACAGCTCCTGCTCAGCGTCGATGCTGTTCAGAAACTCCAAGGCTTTTTTCTGCGCGTCTAAGGTGGGCAACTGACCGCTCACACAATCGCGCACACGTTTGATATCTTTATATTTCACACCGCAGCTCGCCAGCACCCCTTTGGTGTTGGTCATGCGCTGGTCTGCCAGCAATGCGTTGGCATATTCCATGTCGTTATGCCCGCGCAATGCGTGGTTCAATTCCAACACGGCTTTAGCCGCAATATCCGGTGCATAGATATACTTCATCGCTTTACATCTACATTTTTACCTATTACCCATTGCTATCAGTATAACCGACAAATGTTACAAAACTGTTAAGGCCACCGGCACTGCATGCAGCCCAACCCCGAAATCCGACAATTATTGCAATGGTATATTGAGGCCGGCGTGGATGAAGCCATCGCCAGCAGCCCCACGGACTGGTTTGGCGAAAGCGTACGCGACGCCTTGCCCGCCACCGCTGAGGTGACCAGCATTCATCAGGCATCGCAACCCGCCGCCACGCCTCAAATAGCGCCGCAACCCAGCCCCCCACAAACAGACATGTCGGCAGAGATTGCAGCGATTATGCCACCGACTGCGCCCCGCGCACCGTCAAACATGGCACCCAACGGGTCGCTGGCCGATGCGCTGAAAGACGCCCGCGAACGCGCCGACAAGGCTGATTCGCTGGAGGCATTGCGCACCGCGATTGATGGGTTTGAAGGCTGCAGCATCAAAAAAACCGCCAAACATACCGTGTTTGCGGATGGCGTAGCCGAATCGGGCATAATGTGTATTGGCGAAGCCCCCGACATGGATGAAGACAGGCAGGGCGTTCCTTTTTGCGGCGCAAGCGGCCAGCTATTGGAGCAAATGTTCAATGCCATCGGGTTAAAACGCGAAGACGATTTTTACATCTCGAACACCGTATTTTGGCGCCCACCCGGCAGCCGCCAGCCCACCACCGAAGAAATCGAGCTATGCCGCCCGTTTGTCGAAAAACATATCGCACTGGTAAAACCGAAATTGCTGATTCTGATGGGCGGCATCGCCATAAAAGGCGTGTTAAACCAGTCGCGTGGCATCACCCAACTGCGCGGTAAGCCATTCACTTATAACAATGAATATCTGGACGAAGAGATTCAGACGCGCGTGCTCTTCCACCCTTCTTATTTGCTGAATCAGCCGCTACAAAAAAAATTAGCATGGGCTGACCTTCTGGAAATTAAAGCGTTTTTAAAATCGCTCTAGAGCCAGCCTAGCCATATCAGCCCTTGCCATTCTAAGTCATTCAGCTTATATTATTTCCCTCAAAAACAAAAAACGTTAATAAAGTTTTAACACTATAGGTATTTGGTTATGGCAAGCAAGCAAGCGGCGCAGCCGCTGTACAGCTTATATGGCGGTATATTCGCCCTGATGGTGAGTCTGGTTATTGCGCTTAGCACATTGATCCCGGCACCCACCGCATACACCCCGCTCACAAAAGAGGATATTGCGGCTTATGCTCCCAACGAAGGGCTGAGCGACCGTGATATCGCCCGTTATCAGGCTATTTTCAGCCTGCAAAAAGACGGCAACTGGGACGAGGCCGACAAGGTGATCTCGAGCCTGCAGGACACCACCCTGCTGGGCGCGATACTGGCGCAACGTTATCTGCATCAAGACTATGTGAGTGATTATCAGGAGCTCGCCGCATGGCTGAAGCAATATAACGATATGCCCGAAGCCTCGCGTATTTACCGTCTGGCGCAACGCAAGCGCCCCGTTGGCACGCTCGCACCGATGCGCTACACCACCGCTAAAGCCCTCACCGGTGACGGCAATGCCCGTAAAATAACTGGCACGCGCCCTGGCACATTCATGACTGGCCTGAATTACTGGCAACGCGGCGAATTGGACAATGCGCTCACTTTCTTCAAAGCCGCGCATAAACATGCAAACGGCGAGTGGCACAAAGCTGCGGCACTGTATTGGCAAGCACGTGTGCTGGACAAGCAAGGGCATGAAGAGCAAGCAAAAACTGCTTTTAGTCGCGCCGCTGACTATCCGCGCACTTTCTATGGTTTGCTGGCCGCCAAACAAACCGGTCAGGCTACACTGGCACGCATGGATGCGCCAAGCATCAGCGCCTCGGTGTTGAAAAAACCTGCAACCAAACGCGCATTGGCCTTTGCCGCTATTGGCAAACATAAGCGCGCCGAAAGCGAATTGCGCATTCTGTTTAACAGCGTCAATAACGCACAGCGCGCGGAACTGATTAGTCTGGCAGCCTCGCTTGATATGCCTGCATTGCAGCTGCGTCTGGGCAATTACTTCAGCTATAAAGGCACCGAGTATGATCTGGCGAACTACCCTGCACCGCGCTGGCTGGAAGAGCATAAATACTTGGTGGATCCGGCATTGATCTTTGCGATTGCGCGTCAGGAATCGGCGTTCCGTCCCGATGTGAAAAGCTATGCGGGTGCTACCGGTGTGATGCAGCTGATGCCTGCGACAGCACGCTATATCATTCGCAAAGAAAAGCTGGACGAGGTGGAAGTAGCGAGCCTGAACGGCTATGCGCCTGCGTCGCCTATCAGCATGGCGGGGTTAAATGACCCGGTGGTAAATATTACGGTTGGTCAGCACTACATCACCTATCTACGTGAGAAAAGCTACATCAACGACAATATGATCCACTTGCTGACCGCCTATAATGCGGGCCCCGGCAATGCGATTGAATGGCAAAAACGCTTTGCACGTGTCGATGATCCGCTCTTGTTTATCGAGCGCATTCCGTTCCGCGAGACCCGTCACTATGTGATGCAGGTGATGGCTAATTACATGGTGTATAGCGCTATGTTGCGCAACGAAGATACCGCCGCTGCCAAGCTGATCGAGGGTGAATGGCCACGCTTCGACACGCTTGGACAGGCAGGGGATGCCGTATCGCACGCAGGTTAGGATTGACCGCACGACCGCACGCGCATTACACTGCGCGCATGAGCAAAACCGCACCTGACTTTTCGATCGAATCGCAATATGACGCGAACGCGCCCATATGCGGCGTGGACGAAGCAGGCCGCGGCCCTTGGGCGGGCCCGGTGGTGGCCGCGGCGGTGATTCTGCCGCAGGATAGCAGCTGGCACGGGCTGAACGATTCCAAGAAGCTTTCTGCCACTCGCCGCGATGCGCTGTATGAGCAAATCATGGCAGAGGCCGATGTCGGTATCGGCATTGCCGAAGTGGCCGATATCGACCAGCTGAACATTCTGGGCGCGACCAAACACACGATGCAACAGGCCGTCGCTGCACTCAGCACGCCCCCCGCCGTCGCACTCATAGACGGCAACCAGCCACCGCAACTGCCCTGCCAGAGCGTGAGCGTTATCAAGGGCGATGCGAAAAGCCTCTCCATTGCCGCCGCCTCCATTATTGCCAAGGTCACGCGCGACCGTCAGATGTGCGCACTGGCCATGCAATTCCCACAGTATGGCTGGGAGAAAAATATGGGCTATGGCACCAAACAACATCAGGAAGGGCTGCGCGCACACGGCATAACGGCACATCACCGCCGCTCTTTCGCGCCCATTCGCGCGCTCTTAAACGAGGCCGCTTAACATGAAAAATGTGCGTTACAGCCGCTCCTACCCCAAAGCGTTTGGCAAGCTGGTCGACAAGCTGGCCGCTCCTGCCTTCAAAAAACGTGGGTTTGGGCAGGCGCGCGTGCTGACCGACTGGCCGGCCATTGTTGGCCATGATATTGCCGCCTATTGCAGCCCGCAACGCGTGTCAGGCGACCGCTTTGGCAAACATGGCAACAGCCTGCATGTGGCAGTACTTCCCGCCTTTGCCCTGCATTTGCAACAGCAGGAGCCGATTATTCTGGAGCGCATTGCCACTTATTACGGCTATCGCGCGGTGCATAAGTTGGTGCTACACCAGACACATGAGCTGCCCCGCCCTGAAAAAGCCAGCAAAGCCCCACCGCCTGCGCTGGATGCACAAAGCCAGCACGAGCTGGACACGCTCACCGCCGAGGTGGAAGACGATGCGCTGCAAGCGGCCTTGCGCAAACTGGGCACATCGATGAAACAAAAGCAGGCTTCTCTTGCCAAACCCGATTCCGACGCCTAAATGTTAGATCAATCAATGTTAATAGTGACAAAGCGGCCTGCACGTGCCTCTTTTTCGCTGATCCGATAGACTGGAGATTACTATGACACGCACCCTGACCTCCCCCATGTTTTTAATCATTCTGGTTGTTCTAGCCGTTACCGCAGCGGGTGGCTATTTCGTTGGCACGCAACAAATGGCAGCCGAAAAAGACACAACAGCCGACAAGGACGAAAAAACAACCACACAGGCAAGCGAGACCGATGCAGCGGATGCACAAGCCACAGACGCACACAGCCATGACCACGGCCATAACCATGCCGCGATGAGCGAAGGCGTGGAGCAACCTACCATTGCCAACACCACACCAGAGCAGACGCAGGCTGCTGACGCTACCTCGCGTGCCATGCTGGAGATTCAGCCCGATGACATCGTGCTCGGCGAAGAAGACGCGCCTGTTACCATGATTGAGTATTCGTCCATGTCGTGCCCACATTGCGCGCATTTCGCCACCGAAGTGTTCCCTGTGCTGAAAGAAAAATACATCGATACCGGCAAAGTGAAATTCACCAACCGCCCATTCCCACTGAATGCATCGGCGCTGGATGCGGCCAAACTGACCATGTGCGTGCCAGAAGAAGAGCATTACAGCTTTGCGAAAGCCCTGTTCAAAACGCAGGAGCAATGGGCATTTGACCAGAATTACCGCGACAATCTGCGCCAAATCGCACTGGTGGGCGGCGTATCGGAAGAGGCTTTCAACGCCTGCATGGAAAACACCGAGCTGGAAGAAAAGCTGCTGAATGGCCGTATGCAAGCACATCAGTCGCTGGGCGTGCAATCGACCCCCACCTTCTTCATCAATGGCGATATTGTGCAGGGCACCGACAATCCGGATGATTTCTCGGCCATCATCGACACCCATCTGGACGCGGTGAGCGAGTAAGCCACCCTATGAAACACTCGCCCAAAGACTCCCCCCTACAGGCACTGGGCGAGCGTATCAACAAAGCCAAGGCCGCACGTGCCGAACAGGTGCGCGACGCGGCTCCCTCGCCGCACGGCGCCGCCATGCGCATGGGGCTGGAGCTTGTCAGCGGCTTTGCGGTCGGCGCTCTCATCGGCTTTTTTGTGGATGATTATTTCGGCACTATGCCTATTTTCTTCCTTACCTGCATTGCTATTGGCACTGCTGCGGGTGTGAAAAATATGATGCAATCGGCACGTCGCATGGCCGAAGATATCGAACGCGCCGAACAAGCCGAAAAAGATGCGCGCAATCAGTAGCGTTAGGCAGTAAACCTTTATAGCTACTGTGTTTTTAAGCACAATCCCCCCATGGCACCGCTCAGCCTGCGCAGCAAAGCAAAATAGCTATCCACAATCTGCAAATTACCCTTGACCCTGTCGGTGGGTGTCGTTATGTAAATGCGGCTTTTATAAAAAGCAGTAAGACATGCAAGGAGATAAGACGTGGCCGCTGGACATAGCCCGCTCGCACAATTCGAAGTGAAACCTCTGATCCCTATGCCAGAGCTGGCGGGGTTCAACATCGATTTTACCAATGCTTCTTTGTTTATGGTGCTGGCCGTTGCCGCAACCATTTTGTTCCTTAGCCTGAGCGTGCGTGGCCGCGCGTTGGTGCCGGGTCGCTGGCAGTCTATGGCTGAGTTGAGCTATCAGTTTATTGCAAATACCGTGCGTGATAATTGCGGCAATGAAGGCAAAGCCTACTTCCCGTTCATCTTCACGCTGTTCATGTTTATTCTGCTGTGTAACCTGCTGGGAATGATTCCTTACAGCTTCACCGTTACCAGCCACATCATTGTGACCTTCGCTCTCGCGCTGTTCATCTTTGTGGGTGTGACCCTGATTGCCATTTTCAAACATGGCTTCAAGTTTCTGGGGTTCTTCCTGCCGCACGGCACGCCATGGTGGATGGCTCCGATGATGTATTTCATTGAATTATTCTCGTATCTGGCGCGCCCTGTTAGCCTGTCGGTACGTTTGGCCGCTAACATGATGGCCGGACACACCATGCTGAAAGTAATTGCCGGATTCGTTGTGATGCTGGGTGTTGCCGGCGTTGCCCCATTGCTGCTGCTGGTGGCTTTGACGGGCTTCGAGGTGGGCATTGCCCTGCTGCAAGCCTATATCTTTACCGTGCTGACCTGTGTGTATCTAAACGATGCATTGCATCTGCACTAGAAGATGTGACGATTATTGTGAATGCTGTGATTTAATTTAAGGAGAATGTTATGGATTACGAAGCAATGAAATTTATCGGTGCGGGCCTGATGGGTCTGGGCATGTTGGGTGCAGCTATTGGTGTGGGTAACATCTTCGCTGCTATGCTGACCGGCCTGGCACGCAACCCTGCAGCTGAATCGAAACTGGCAAAATACATCTATGTAGGTGCTGGTCTGTCGGAAGCTATGGGTCTGTTCGCCCTGGTAATCGCACTGCTGCTTATCTACGCTGTTTAATTCAAACACCGATAGTTAGGCAATTATGGACGAAACCCGCGACATAGAGGGTACGGAAAGCTTTCCCGGTTTTGACGAAAGCGGCTACACCAGCGATAATGCTGAGGCCGCTTCGCCAACCGGTGAGTCAGCCGACGTATCGACAGATAGCATGGATGCAGCCGCACAAAATAATGTGGAAAAGCTCGAGAAGGATGTAGATGCCTTGAACACAGGCGTTGATTCGCTGAACACCGGTGTGAAAGCACTGGAACAGCAAATCGAAGGCCTGAAAAAAGACATCGAAACCATCAGTGGTGATATCGAGCACGAGCTGCACACCGAAACCCATGCACCGGCTGAAAGCCATGATATGGGCATGCCACAGCTGAATCCTGAGTGGTTCCCTAGCCAGCTCTTCTGGCTGACGGCTTGTTTCATCGTGCTGTATCTCTTTATGTCGCGGCTGATTATCCCGAAAATTCAAAACGTGCTGGAATACCGCTCCAGCCGCATTGAACAAGACCTTAACCGTGCTGATAATCTGAAAGCAGAAGCCGAAGACGTGCAGCAGGGCTATGAGAAAGCCATGATCGAAGCGCGTGATAATGCAACCGCCACCATCGCGGACGCACAAAGCGCCATCGACACCAAGATGGCCGATGAGTTTGCCGCGCTGGATGCCAAGCTGGCAAAGAAAATGGCCGAAGCCGAAAGCAGCATTGCCAAGGCAAAGCAAGCGGCGTATAAAGAAGTGGCACCTGTGGCAACTGAGCTGGCAGGTACCATTGTTGAGCAGCTTGTGCATGTGAAGCCTGCTGCCGACAAGCTGGATTCTGCCGTGAGCGCACACATGAAGAAACAAGGGTAAGGCATGAATATGGACTCGTTTATTCAAGATCCGACCACATGGGTTGCAGCCGCATTTGTGCTGTTTGTGATTGCATTCATCAAATTTGCACTTCGCCCTATCACCCGCATGCTGGATCAACGCTCCGACATCATCAAGAACGAGCTGGACGAGGCGGTGCGCCTGCGCGAAGAAGCACAAGCGATTCTGGCGGATTATCAAAAGAAGCAGCGCGAAGCCAATGAAGAGGCCGAGCGTATTCTGGCGACTGCCAAATCGGAAGCATCGCGCATGCAGCAAGAAGCGGAAAAGACCCTTAAAGACGCTATCGAGCGCCGTGTGGCAATGGCAAACGACAAGATTGCCCGCGCCGAAAGCAAAGCACTGGAAGAAGTGCAGGAAAACGTGGTTGAGATTGCTGTGAATGCAGCGCGCTCCATTATTCTGGAGCATATGGAAGACGCATCGGACGATGAGCTGATCCGTCTGGCCATTGACGATATTGACCGTATCGTTCACTAGCCCCACTCTGATATCCATGACAATAACGCAGCACGCCCGCGCCCTCCTTAGCGCGGGCTGCGTGTTTGTGGCAGCAGGCCATGCCCATGCCGGCGCGTGGACGCAAGCACAGGGCGACCTGCTGGCGATCTCCAATCAGGTCTATTTCACCAGCGATGCGTTCTGGGATCTGGACGGCGACAAGCAATCGCAGTCGCGTTTCAATAAATACGAAATCAACCCCTATCTGGAATATGGCCTGCGCGATGACATCACCCTTGGTGCCAACCTGTTCCTGCAATATGTGAGGCAGGATATTAACGGCCAGAGCGAGGATAATATCGGGCTGGCCGATACCGAGCTGTTTCTGCGCAAGCGCCTCTACAAGGATGATAACTGGGTTATCTCGCTGCAACCTTTGCTGAAATTGCCCAGCCAGTTCAGCGACGATGATGCCCTGCCCCGTGGCGGCTCCAGCCCGTGGGACGCCGAGTTGTCCCTCATGGCGGGCTATAGTTTCAAAGCGCTCGCGCGCTACCATTTTGTCGATAGCCGCATCGCCTATCGCAAACGCGCCAACAGCCTGCGCGATCAGGTGAAGCTGGAAGCCAAACTTGGCTGGCAACTCTATGACGGATTCTATGTTATCCCCGCTGCCTATGCCACACTCAGCACCGATTTGCCCGATAACGCCACCTTTCAGCAATCGGGCGAGCTGGATTATGATTTATACAAGCTTGAGCTGACCGGCCTATACAAGCTGGACGATAGCCGCTTTGTGCAGGCAGGCGGCTTTGCCCATGTCGATGGCCGTAACACTGGCAAAGGCTACGGCTTCATGCTATCGATAGGGCAAACATTCTAGGAGCAGGCATGGCGCAGGCAGCAAAGCTTGGCGAACTGGCGGCAAAAGAAGCAGGCACCACTCACCCGCAATTGCGGGCCGCACTCGAGCAACAAGCCAGCAGTGGCGAACGGCTGGGTGAGATTCTGGTGAATCAGGGCATCATCACCCCGCTGCAGTTGCGGCGCTTGCTGGCGCACCAGCTCGACATGCCGCTGGTTGATATCTCCAGCCACTTACCCGATGCCAGCCTGTTGGTCTATGACGACATCCACACCTATTGCAAACGCGCCTTTGTGCCATGGCGCATGAATGAAGGCACGCTGGTGCTGGCCTGTGCCGACCCGTCAGACGATTTCAAAACATGGGCGCAAAGCCAGTATGACGCTCACGTGCAATTTGTGCTGACCTCCCCGCGCGACGTATTATTTGCCATCGAGCACTGGCACGGCAAGCGTATCGAGCATGAGGTGCGCGAAGAGCTGGCCGAACGCACCCCGCATTATTCAGCCAAACGCACGCTATTTGGCCATCAGCGTATCTGGATGGGGGCGCTGGCCTTGCTGGCCGCCTTCTGCCTCACGCTCTACCCGCAGGCGACCCTGATTGCCGGGCTGTGCGTGATCAACGTGTTTTACCTTGGCACCATGCTGTTTAAGCTGCTGCTGTTTATGATTGGTCTGCGCCAGAATAAATGGCACCACACGCAAGACCGCATCATCACCCCCAACCGCGCCAGCAAACTGCCGATTTACACCTTGCTGGTGCCGCTTTACCGCGAGCGTGAGAGTGTGCCACGCATGATCTCGGCGATCCGCGCGCTGGAATACCCCAAATCGCGACTGGATGTGAAGCTGATCGTGGAAGCCGACGATGACGAAACCATTCAGGCCATCAAGGATGCGCGCCCGCCGGGCTATTTCGAGCTGATCCGCGTGCCCTACTCCCTGCCCCGCACCAAGCCCAAGGCCTGCAATTACGCACTGAAATTCGCACGCGGCGAGTATGTCACCATCTATGACGCCGAAGACCAGCCCGCCCCCAACCAGCTGAGGCAAGCCCTGCGTGCGTTCGAAAAAGCACCCGACAATGTGGTCTGCCTACAGGCCAAGCTGAATTATTACAATCGGCTGGAACGCCCTATCACCCAACTTTTTGCGATTGAATACTCGGCTTTGTTCGACTTCACCCTGCCGGGGCTTGAGAATCTGGGTATGCCGATTCCGCTTGGCGGCACCAGCAATCATATTCATCTGCAAAAACTGCGCGAAGTGGGCGCGTGGGACCCGTATAATGTGACCGAAGACGCTGACCTTGGCATTCGCCTGTGGCTGCATGGCTATCGCACCCGCGTGCTTGGCTCGATCACACTGGAAGAAGCCCCTATCACGCTTGGTGCGTGGATTCGTCAACGCTCACGCTGGATCAAAGGCTATATGCAGACCTGGCTGGTCTATATGCGCAATCCGCTGGAGCTGCTACAAACCGTCGGCTGGAAGGCATTTATGGGCTTTCAGCTCTTTATTGGCGGCCCCTGCCTGGTCTTTCTGCTGGCTCCCTTTTTGTGGGGTTTGTGTGCCGTGTGGCTGGCTGGTGGCCTGCCAGAGAGTTTTATTCCCGATTGGCTGGTCGCCTCATGCATTGCCGTGCTGGCGGTCGGGCTGGCAAGCCATGTGCTGTATGCACTGGCCATTGCCCGCATTCACCAATGGTTTGGCATGACCGCTGGCATAGCGCTCTACCCGCTCTATTGGCTGCTGCATTCTGTCGCGAGCTTTAAGGCGCTGTGGCAGCTGATACGCCGCCCGCATTACTGGGAGAAAACACGCCACGCCACCACCCAACTGCCCGCGCACCAAATTATGGCCGCCATGCGCAGCCATCCTGAAGGACAATGAGGATAAAAGCGCATTTTGTCGCTTGACACCCCCCGCCCAGCCCGCTATAAAGCGCACCTCTCAAAGTTTACGAGGTACACGATGAAAGTATTAAGCTCTTTAAAATCAGCAAAAACACGCGATAAAAATAACCGCGTGGTGCGTCGTCGTGGCCGTGTATACGTGATCAATAAAAAGAATCCACGTATGAAGGCTCGTCAAGGCTAACCCGCTATTACGGTTGGCCGCGCAGCCCTCTTTTTGCGCCCATTACACTTTGTTTTTCCTGTAGAATTCGTCATATAAGCTTCACACACTCGCATGCGCGCGCGTGGTAGAATACTGCGGTTAAACTGGCAGGATAATGCGGTGGCTTCTGGCGACAACGATAATCATACGCTTGCAGACCCGGTTGCAGCATGGAACGCGCTGAGCGAAAGCGAGCGTGAACAGGCCAATGCGCTCTATAGCACCGCCCGCGACATCACCAAACGCAAGCGCGCCTATGCTCATTTGTCACCCGAAGAGGCCGAAACAGAGCTAAGCCGCTTTATGGCCGAGGATGTGCCAGAGAGCTTGCGCCCGCACATTCAGGCGCGTCTCGACTCCACCGAAATACGTCGCACCTATCAGGCAGCACGTAACATCATCAAACGCCAGGGCAAAAACAACCGCGATTTATCCGCTGAAGAAGCATCGGAAAAACTAACAACCCTGCTCACCACCGAAGTCCCCTCCCGCCTGCTACCGCATGTGCTGTATTACCGCACACAGGAGGACGACCCGCTTTTGCTGCATGCTGTCGTGCAACATGATTATGACGCGGTATGCGCCCTGCAAGCGCTCGGTTGCGATTTGGAATTGCCATCGGCACGCGCCCGCCTGAATGCCAGCGGCAGCCGTAAAATTCTCGATACGGGCGACACGGCTCTAATGGTAGCCGCACGCGAAGACAATTACGCCATGATGAGCCTGTTGCTCGATTTAGGCGCAGACCCGAACGCCAGCAACGACCGAGGCTATAGTGCATTGCATATGGTGATGGGCGCGGCCAGCGAAGGCTCGGCCAAGTTGCTGATTAACTATGGCGCAAGCCTCGCCCCGGTGCACGATGGCGGCTTGCCTGCGCATCAGGTGGCGTGGATGAACCCCGACGTGCAGCACATGACCAAAGACTTCATACGCCGCATTATACTGCCCGCCGCGGTGATGGAGCTGGGCGTGAGTGGCGACAAGCTGGAGCAGTTTTGGCGTGGCATCGAAAAAGACGGGCATATCGCCCACCTGATCGACCGACTGGTGATTCCCACCTCTGAGGCGCTCTACACCCCGCCCATGCCCGATGGGGCGCATGCTGAGCAGGATGAATCCATGTTTTTCCGCCCGTTGCGCTTGTTGCGCAGCTGGCAGCACCCGCCTAATTTCTTTCCGGCCGAACTGGCCGAGCAGCAAACGCAGGGCGCATGGGCACCGTTATTTAAGGCGGGCAAGCCCGCACCGGGCATCGACTATCAGGCATCAAACGGTCTGGTGGTGGCCAACATAACCAACTTTAACCAGACCAAGGTGGCGAGCGAGCAGCTGGATTTGCCCATCAACATGCCAAGCTATCTGAGCACCCGCGCCTGCAGCAAGCACCGCGACCAGCGCATTCACCCGATTGCATTGCGCGATGCGAACGGGCTGGTGTCGATCGCGGAAGTGATGATCTCGAAAAACTCGCCCTTTACAGTGACGGAGAGTGCACCAATTCCCCCGCGCGGTAAATATTATGTGAATGTGATTTCGCATCACGGTGCGCATAATGAGGTGATTCGCAAAGGCCCCGCGCATGAAGCGCTAAAAGACTGGGTGCAGGCGGTGCGCGATGGCAAGGCAAAGGTGGATGTGAATCAGCTGGGTGAAACCAAGGTGAGCCAGCGTCGCCGCGAACAATTGCCACCGATTGTCGAACGCATTGGCTATGTGCCCGACTGGGACAAGATTGACGCCTGCTTCAACGAATTCAAATCACCAACACGTTCGGCCAGCCTGTCGCGCGACACCAAGGGCAAGCTGGTCTATGAGCCGGTGAGCCTAGGTGATGGGAATTATGGGCGTAATGACTTTATCAGCGGGGAATATGCGAAAGGCGAAGCAATGCTGCCTATGCGCGATATGGATGTGCAAAGCTGGCTGCATGCCACCGGACTTATGGACACCATTCACCACGCGCTACAGCAAGAATTTCCGCAAGCTAGCAAGCGCATGACGCTGCAATGGGAGAAAGACAGCGCATCGCCCACTATCAAGGCGGACAGCCCGTATTATGATGCCAAACAAAACACCACGCCCTCTACCGAAGTGTCCGGCGTGGTGGTGGATATGGCCAAAGCGCGCACGCAACGCACACGATAATTAAACCTAACCACTTACCCGAATTTGCGATTTTCTCCCAGATCCGGCTCGGTATTTGTTACGTTGGCTTTGGCTATTTCGTACAACTGCACCATGCGATTAGCCGTCGCATCCCAATATTCTGCAGCATATACATCAATTTCCAGCAAAGTTACGTTGCTACTGTCTTTACCCTCGGGGAACCATGCCGCCACAAAGGGATTCCAGAATTTGTCGATCAGGCGCTTGTCGTGATTCACACGGGACATCCCCGACAGCGACACGAAACATTCATCTTCCACATCGGCAAAGCTCAAACACACTTCGCGATGTTGCTGCGCCTCGTCCACTTTAGGCGTGTTGGCCTCGGTGAAAAAATAGAGTGTGCCATCAAATTCGTCCTGCACCAGCTGCATCGGGCGGGCGCGCAAATCGTCGCCGTCTTTTGTGGTGAACATACAGGTTTTGATGGGTTTAATTTTCTGCCATATCTGGTCATAATCTTGTGATTGCATGCGTCTCTCCTCTATGCAGCTTTCTGCACTTCTGAATGCGATTTCAACACTTCCGCTCTGTCTGATTGCTCAATCAGATAGGCAGGCTCGTCTTGCGATGCGTCGCGTGTTACTTCGGTACCTTGCAGGGTGCGTGTCACTTCACGGGTATATACTTTTTGTATTTTTCCGCGCGCCGTGCCGTTGCCCCACTTCCACTGTACTGGGGTACCTTTATCGTAACCGGGCATGTATCATCCTTTGTAATAAGCATGATCACACCCAACCATGGCGCGCATAAAAAAACTATTAGGTGAGAGAAAAATTCAGCCGTGACGTTTCATTACTGCACAAATACGTGCACTTCGTCATACCGCATATTGCGGCGTGGCTCGCTGGTAATGGTGAGGCGCTGACGCGGCACACCCATCTCGATAAAACTGTTCGCCACACGCTGCAAATTCGTAGTCGCCTGATTGGCAAGACGCTGGTCCGCATCCGGATTGCCCGTATGCGGCATGTAGGACACCAGCTCAAAACGCACCGATGGTTTGATCTCCACCGCGCGCGAAACCGCGTTGTAGAGCTGCTGCTCGTAATAGACGCTGCGCTGATTGAAACGAATGACCACCAGCGGCATATTACCGACTGGCGTTTGGTAGGCTGCGGCATCAGACGCGCCAAAAACACCCCCGCCAACAAGGCTGCCAACAGGGCTTAAAACCGCGCTCAAAGCGCATATAGATACTAATAAAAGGCGTTTCATAGGCTGTGTTTATACCGTGCCGATGCAATTGGCGCAAATAAAAGCTTGTCATCGGCGCGATATTTGCTAAATTCCCCGCCTCACAACACTGTGACCGCGCGCCAGTAGCTCAGCTGGATAGAGTACCTGACTACGAATCAGGCGGTCGGAGGTTCGAATCCTTCCTGGCGCGCCATTCACCAACGCTTACAGCGGCGAGAAAATCTAAAAGTGTACGATAAAGCGGCAAGTGTACGATAGAAATCCAATCCCGCATCATTGTTGAGCGCCACAACCTCACTTTACAACGCCGCTCGTGAGGCTTTTGAGCGCGGGAGGATTAGCCGCATAGTGCGAATAGACCAGATGCCCCCAATCGGCCTTTGGTGGGGCACAGCCCGCCAACAGAAGCAATGCAACAACGTATCTCATGCCTTAAATATACCAGCCAGTGGTATATGCCAGCCATGCTATAAATGCATAGCGTAATTGCGTAAGACGCATTACACATTATTTACACACTGTAAACTGTAACGTTACGCTTTACACCTACTTAGCCCACTTCACCATTGCATCATGCCTTAAGGCGCACATATAGTAGGCTTCCACCAGATACATGGTATAATTGTGCGTGTTACGGCTTTCAGGCCGCTCTAGTGCCTCGCACCTAGTCAAAGCGGCGGCGGGGGGCTTCACCTTCGGCAATGCGGTCTGTGATTGCGCGCACGCTGTCAGGAGCATAGACAGGGCTATCCATTTCATCATGATTACTTCTCCGAAATACGTTAAGGCCATGATCTAAATCAAGCCCGATCGAATGGGTGCGTTCTTGCTCCCTCACCTGCTCATTAATAGCGCGTTGCAGCTCGTCAGCCTTGTCAGCGTCCACAAATGCCTTATGCACTCGCCAGCCGACAGTCACGCACAGGGCGACCGCGCCAAAGATGGCCAGGAGCTTCCAGTATTTTATAAGCCAGATAAGCATAGCTCTCGCTCCGCTTGACGGCGGCGCACTAAGCCGCGCAATTTCTTGCCTTTCGCATACACCCAGCGGGGCAGCTCATTGCACGCACCTGCATAGTCGCCTGCTTTTAACTTCCGCAATAAGGTGGAGCTGGCAAATTGGGTTTCGCCTACATTGAAAACGAACGAAATCAACGCCGCCTTGGTTTCTGGCGATAAGGGCACATCTACGCGGCGATCTACCGCATCAGCCGCTACCCGCAAATCTGCTTTAAGCAGATGATAGCACTCTTTATCGGTGTACACGTCGCCCATTTCAGCGGTCAGCGTGTGGCCATAACATACGGTAGGAATACCAACGGGATCGAGATAGGCTGTATTCTCTCTGCCCTCCCAAAACGCCACCAGTGGCGCTGCCATCAACATGGTTGCAGCTGCCAGAGCTTTACCTTTTTTCATACCACCCCCGCAATTTAGATATAATGCCACACGCCCATTTGCCTACGCGCTCCTGAAACTTTGGCCACAACACCACTATTTGCATAAGCAAATAGCTTATGGTGATGACAGCCACCGCAATGGATAGCAGCTCGTTCC
>MDTE01075610.1_pt1 | contig 16368 bp, 13 predicted proteins | sample 811231 | NCBI WGS metagenome assembly MDTE01 (sample SAMN05326651, study PRJNA326480) | marine metagenome | isolation source: seawater | place: Indian Ocean: Red Sea | collected 2010
ACCGAGGTTCCAGGCTACGCCGAAGAGGACCTCGCTAAGGCTCTAGAGTTACGCAAGGGTATGGATTGGGAGCAGACCATATCTGATATGCACGTTGTCATCGGTTTGGCGCGTGAGGCGGGTCCGGTGGGCGTCGTGGGATACTGCTGGGGCGGCTCTCTCGCCTGGCTTGCGGCGACGCGCTGCGGTGTGGATTCCGCGGTCAGCTATTATGGTGGCCAAATTGTCCAGTTCATTGACGAGACTCCAGGATGTCCGTTCATGGCCCATTTCGCGGATCACGACGTTCATGTGCCGCCGGAGAGCGCCGCAGTCGTCGCAGAGCATCATCCTGGCGTGCCGGTCTACAGGTATGACGCCAATCACGGGTTCAACTGTGATCAACGCTCGGACTACGACGCCGCGTCGGCGAAATTGGCCCAGGAGCGGACCTCCGAATTCTTCGCCGCCAATCTGCAGGCTGCACCGGCCGCTGCGGCAGGCGAATAGTGACCGGCCGGGGAATTCGCCCGAGACACAACAAACTGATCGGGAGCTACGCGGTCGCCGGGGACACTCTCTTTCCCGGTGCCCATTTCGTGCGGTCCTTGAAAGCCAGGGAAAGGGCCGAGACCAGAATCGCCGTAAACAGGAATGTGAAAATAAGCTGAGCTAATTGCGTACCCAGCATCCATCTGCTCAGCATGTTATCGAAATAGCCACCACCCAACCTTGTGACGGCAGGTTCCATGGCGAGCGTCACCTCTCGCAAGAGGCGGTCGATCACCCCAATCGGAATCGACGCCAGGAATGTCACCCAGAATATTCGCCAGCTCGCGCCCGATGTTTCCTTCCAGGCGCGGCGGAATCCGGTAGGTCGCTCAACGGAAACCGACGGAAAGATAAAGGAAAATCGGATCAGGACGACGAGGCCCAGACCGATGGCCATGAGCGCCATGAGCGAAAGCCAAAGCGCCGTCGCGGCCGAAAGCTCCTGCAGGTTCTGAATAAGCACCATTGTAGGAACCCGGGCACCGAGCAGGGGAATGGCAACGACGGCGGAGTAGAATAGGTAGCGGATTTCCCGCCAGCCTACTCGGAATTGAATCCAAGCGGTGGTGTCCCGCTGCCCGAGCAGCGCATAACGGTGCCAGGCGACTGCGAATACGGTCCAGAAAAGCCACCGGAACGGCTCTTCGAGGAGCAGGCGGACGCGCCGCGGCCATTCCCAATGAATCACGAGTTCGCGGCTGATCTCCTGGATTGTGAAAGTGAGCACAATCGGTAGCAATGCAAGCGCCATGAATACGCCCAGGTGGCGAAAGACGACCCCGTATGATTGGCAGATGGTCAACCAGACGGGCAGCCGATCACCAGGATCGTCGACCTGTGAAGAATTCATCATCAGGAAGATGTTTGCACAAAACTGACTTGTCAGGGAGGCGATGCCATCTACACGGACCGCCGCAACCTTCTTCGCTGGGATTTGGGGCGTTTACAAGACCCATCGAGCCGTGAAAGAGTCGCCAGCTTTCGTGTGGTTGTCGAATTTCGTCGTCGTGCGGCTGTAACTGCGCACATCTATGCGTGGAAGGATTCGCGAATGACTGATCCCAGGTCGTGCGAGAGCTGTGCGCCGGCAAGGATTTGAGCTTCGATGCGATGGGTGAAGTGACGATCAAGGGCGTGGGCGAACCGACGGCTCTGTTCAACGTCAAGATCAGGTAGCGTCCAGCTACTCGTTCACGACAGGGTTCTTCAGGACCCCAATCCCTGAAATTTCGACTTCGACGCTGTCACCATTCTTCATGTAGACCGGCGGTTTTCGTGCGTGGCCAACACCACCGGGAGTCCCAGTGGAAATGACGTCTCCCGGTGCGAGTGGTGTGAACGTCGAGATGTAATTGATCAGAGCTGGTACGCCAAAGGTGAGATCATCCGTGGACGTGCGCTGCATTTCTTCACCGTTGACGCGTGTGCAGAGTGTGAGCGCATGTGGATCGGGAATATCGTCCGTGGTGACCATCCAGGGACCGAAGGGGCCGGTTGCGGGAAAATTCTTGCCCGGCGAAAACTGTCCGGTATGTCGTTGCCAGTCGCGAATGCTGACATCGTTAAAACAGGCGTAACCGGCGACATGGTTCAAAGCTTCGCTTTCGGGAATGGCGCGACCTGAACGTCCGATAATGACGGCCAGCTCGCCTTCCCAATCAACTCGGTCGGACGCCAACGGCTTGCGAATGGGTTGGGACTGGCCAACCAGCGTATCTGCAAACCGAATGAACACTGTCGGGTAGTCGGACTCAGGCCTGCCCGTTTCCAGACGATGGGCTTCGTAGTTGATTCCGATGCATAGAATTTTGTTTGGATTTGGGATGACGGGACAGATCTCCACCGAGTCGACTGGCACGGCCGCAGACTCAGCGGCGGCGGCACCCAGTGCTTCCAGCGCATTTTCAGCCAGTACAGACTTCAAATCGGGGTATCGACCACGCAAGCGATCACCGGCATCACGCACGCCCTCTTCTGTGACCGTTCCGTAAGATTCGACTCCATCAGTCTTAAAGGTGATCAATTTCATGCCGTGATGACTCCCGGTCCGGGGTGGCTCTCGTTGATAGGGGCACCCTGTTCAGGGTTGTTACCAGTTGGCGTGCCGCGTTGTGATCTCGGCGTGCACCCATACAATGGTCGAACGGAGGGGCGCAATACGAGAGATGTCATAGGGGCCCGGACACTCGCTCGCTGGGGGAAGTGAAGATGAATGAAGATCAGCTCAACATGAGTATCCGTAAGTTCCTGAAAGAGGTTGGCGTGTCGTCGCAACGCGAGATCGAAAAAGCGGTCCGCGAGGCTTTCACAAGCGGCGCGTTAGGTGATGTCGATGGGCTGGACATGCATATGACTCTAACGTTGGAGGGGATAAACCTCTCGCACCAGGTGAACGGTCGTATCCTTCTTTCTTAGAGCCACCGCAGAATGCCGTCATGACGAGTTCAGACACCAGCAGGAATTCACAACCCGTTTTGCGCGATTTTTGCCTGTCGGTGGCCTTCCTGTTGGCAATAACCGGTCGGCCCATCGACAGCGCGGCGGGGGAACTCAAAGCGGCCGTCGCCGCGAATTTTTCTGGTGTCGCTAACAACCTGGGTGTTGCATTTAATTCGGCAACCGGACATCGCGTGAGATTTAGCTTTGGGTCAACTGGCCAGCTTTATGCACAGATCGTGCAGGGTGCCCCGTTCGATGTATTTCTCTCGGCCGACCAAGCCCGCGCCCAAGCGGCAGTCGACGAAGGCTGGGCAATCTCTGGCTCGCAGTTCACATATGCCACGGGGCGAATCGTCCTCTATAGCCGCATTCCAGGTCTGCGGTTGGACGCAGAATCCTTGCGTACTGCCCCGCTTCAGCAGATTGCCATCGCCAACCCCATCACTGCGCCCTACGGAGCGGCTGCGGTCCAGGTGATGCGTGCCCTGGGTGTACTTGAGAGATTTGAGGACAAACTCATTCGGGGTGTGAACATCACTCAGACATATCAGTTTGTAGCAACAGGCAATGCCGAAATTGGGTTCGTAGCGCTGTCGCAGGTCTCACGCGAGTCGAGCGGTTCCAGATGGATCGTGCCTCACAAATTCCATCGTGCGATTGCCCAGGATGCAGTTCTTCTGGTCGGCGGCTCCAGCAATGCTGCCGCGCGCGCTTTCTTGGCTTTTTTGCGCGGCAGTGAGGCGCAGGAACTCGTCGAGCAGCACGGTTACGGCACCAAGGGTTGAGGTGCGGGCTTGGAAATTTCAGAACTTTGGCCAGTCGTCCGTCTGACTCTCGAGCTCGCAATCGTGACGACGATATTGCTGCTGGTGATCGGCACCCCGATCGCATGGTGGCTCGCGCGGTCCAGGTGGCGATGGAGGGAGGCTGTTGCCGCTGTTGTCGCGTTGCCGCTCGTACTACCGCCGACAGTTCTGGGATTCTATCTCCTGATTGCGCTGGGCCCTGACGGACCAGGGGGATGGATCGCCGGATTGTTTGGCGGGCGCACCCTCGCGTTCACATTTCAGGGCCTGGTAATCGGTTCCGTGTTTTATTCTATACCCTTCGTCGTGCAGCCGCTTCGCAATGCCTTCGAGTCGTTTGGAGATCGCCCGCTTGAGGTCGCAGCCACACTGCGCGCATCTCCCTGGGACGCGTTTTGGTCGGTGGCCGTACCTCTTGCGCGTCCGGGATACGTAACCGGGGCGGTCTTGGGATTCGCGCACACCGTAGGTGAGTTCGGGGTGGTGTTGATGATCGGGGGCAGCATCCCGGGCGAAACCAGAGTTCTTTCGATTGCGATCTTTGAGATGGTTGAGACGCTCAGATGGGCGGAAGCGCACCTGCTGGCTGGCGGGATGCTGGTGTTCTCATTCCTGGTCGTCTCGACCATGATGATCGTCGAGAAGCGAATGGGGCGGGCCAGCCAATGAGCGGTAAGGAGCCAGCCATCCGAGCATCGTTTGCGGGAAGCCTTGGCGGATTCACTCTGGACGTGGCGTTTGAGGCGCCCATGCATGGCATTACGGCGTTGTTTGGCGCTTCGGGCTGCGGCAAGTCCACGACACTGCGTTGTATAGCCGGGTTGCAACGCCTGCCCGGACAACTGTTCGTCAATGAAGAGATGTGGCAGGACGACGATCGCGGCATTTTCCTCATGCCCCACAAGCGCGCGGTCGGAGTGGTGTTTCAGGAGGCCAGTCTTTTTCCCCATTTAACCGTCGGCAAGAACCTGATGTACGGGGCCAAACGATCGGGCGTTCCAGCTGTCATTCCTCCGGACGACGTCATCGATCTGCTAGGGCTTGCAAAACTGATGGACCGAGATCCCATTGCTCTCTCGGGTGGTGAGCGTCAACGCGTGGCAATCGGGCGTGCCCTGCTCTCGCAACCACGCCTCCTCTTGATGGATGAGCCGCTCTCTTCGCTTGATCAAATGGCAAAAGACGAGATTCTGCCGTATCTCGAGGCGCTTCACGAGCAGCTATCAATCCCATTGCTCTATGTCAGCCACGATATAACCGAAGTTGCACGCTTGGCGGACCGTATGGTCATGCTGTCCTCAGGAATGAAGATCGCCGAAGGACCTGTGCAGGATCTGCTCGAACGCCTCGATCTCCAGCCCGAGACGGGCCGGTTCGAGGCAGGAGTGCTGCTTACGGCCCAGGTAACCGGACATGATGAGAAGTTCAGCGTCACGCACCTGGATCATCATGGCCAGGCCATTTCCATGCCGGCCCGCGATGTTGCTATTGGATCGGAGGTTCGCCTGCGAATTCGAGCGCGCGATGTCTCGCTGGCCACCAAGCGGCCAGAGGCCATCAGCGTGCGCAACGTCCTTTCCGGCACCATTGTAGAGGTCGCAGAGGATCCGCAGTCGGCGCATGCGGAAACATTAATCGATATCGGAGGCGGGCGACTTCGTGCCCGAATCACCCGCCAATCCGTCGCCGAACTCGAGTTGGCGCCAGGTAAACCGGTATTTGCACTTGTGAAGTCAATTGCATTTGATCGAGGGACTTTGTCTGTCGCAACGGGTCACTCAACGAATACTTAGGACACCGCCATGCAGATTAGCAGCGACCGCATACTGACAACTCACACCGGCAGTCTTCCGCGCCCCGATGACCTGCTCGAATTGCTCGTCGCGCGGGATCAGAGCGAACCGTACGATCAGTCTGCATTTGACGAGAGGCTGAAGGCGGCCGTCGACGCCATCGTGCAGAAACAGATCACTGCGGGAATCGATATCGTCAACGATGGCGAGATGAGCAAGATCGGTTACGGCGCCTACGTCAAAGAGCGCCTGACCGAATACGACGGCGAAGAGGCGCCGCGCATTCATGCCTCTGATCTCGATGAGTTTCCCGTCTATTTTCGACGTCTGTATGGCCCTGAAGGCTTCGACAAGATGACACGCCCTCTCTGTACCGGCCCCATTGAGTACGTCGACCGAGCCGCCGTGATGACAGACCTCGAGAACCTCAAGACGGCGTCACAAGGTTCGGAGGTCTCTGATCGATTTCTCAATTCCGCGACACCAGGCCTGGTATCGCTCTGGTTGGGGAATGCCTACTACAAGAGTCACGAAGAATACGTTTGGGCGATCGCCCACGCCATGAAACAGGAATACGAGGCAATCGTTGAAGCCGGGTTCATACTGCAATTCGATTCTCCGGATCTCGGGATGGGTCGGCATATGCAATTCGCCTCTCTCGAGCTGAACGAGTTCCGCAAGAACATCGAACTGCATATCGAAGCTCTCAATCATGCTACGCGGGATCTGCCGGCAGATTCGATGCACTTACACTTGTGCTGGGGAAATTACGACGGTCCGCATCACCATGACGTCGAACTGAAGGACATTGTCGACATCGTGCTTAAGGCGCGGCCGGCAGGGATCACGTTCGAAGGCGCAAATGCCCGTCATGAGCACGAATGGAAAATCTGGCGGGATATCGACGTGCCAGACGAGAAAATCCTGTTCCCTGGCGTTATAAATTCAGTGTCTAATTTCATCGAGCACCCGGAACTCGTTGCTGACCGCATCTGCCGATACGCCGATATCGTGGGCCGCGAGCGCGTGATCGCCAGCACAGACTGTGGGATGTCTACCCAGGCGGGCCACACCAAGGTCGATCCCGACATCGGCTGGGCGAAATATGCGTCCATGGCTGAGGGCGCAGCGCTGGCGACCGAGCGCTTGTGGTCTTAAGTCCAGACTAGGCGTCGGCAGTCGTATTCACGTCCCGCAGTCGGTTGGTCTTGTCCAGGTCGATTTCGCGACGGTCCGAACTCAACGCAACGCCGTAAACGGTTTCCGCAGCCTCGGGGCTGACAACGCCATCAAGGGTGTCTCGTAGTACGTACTTGGCGTCGCGTTTGAACGGATTGCCCCATCCACCACCGCCGGGCGACAACGCGTGCAATTGCAGTGGGGCATAGGTTTCCACTCCATATTGCGGGGCCTCGATTTGGGCGCTGTCGTCGAATGTCAGCGTCATGCGTCCTGGCTCACCGATCGTTCCGCCGTTTGTCCCATATCCCGAAGGGTGAATGAGGCCTTCGCCACGGAATGAATACTCCGCTTTCTCGCCAATCATTACTTCATAGTCGATACCTGTTCCGCCTCGGAATTCTCCTGATCCAGCCGAGTCGCATCGAAATTCCTGGCGCACGAATTGAACCGGGTATCGTTGTTCGTAATTCTCGATGTTGTGCATCGTGATGCCGCCCAACGTTCCGACGTGGCCGAATTGATTGAACCCGTCGCGTCCCTTGACCGCGCCGGAACCGGAAAGCGTGTTCCAGTGATACATGACCCAGGGACTGGGAGTACCCATGCCGCCTGCCGTGATGCCGTGGATCGATTTGCCCCAGCCCGCACAGGCACGCTCGGGATCTGCGACAGCCATGGCTTTCCAGACGGAATGGCCGATTTCGTGTGCGATGGTTGCCGTGCACATCGAGAGCGGAGCGGGTGGCCGGGGATTAACGACGGTACCCAGTGGGGCGACGACGTCAATTGCGCGAAACGCGCCTCCGTTACGGGGTAAATCCGCCTCGAAGTAAGAGGTGATTGCCAGATACACGGCGGAATGCGTGTTGACGAGAGAGCTGTTCTTGAAACCGCGCATCTGAGGGTCCGAGCCGGTGAAATCGACAGTTGCGTGACCTTTGTCGATGGTGACCGCCGCTCGGATGGCGATATCGACCTCTTCGAAACAATCCGTGTGGGTGTACTCGACACTCTCATATCGGCCTTCGGGCAAGGTCTTCAAAGCTGACCTGAGACGGCGTTCTCCGTGATCAAGAATGGCGGCTATGAATTCGACGGTGGTTCCGACGCTGAGCTCGCGGGCGAGGTCATTGACGCGTTGGACCCCGATTCGGGTCGATCCCACCATCGCCCGGAGGTCGCCATCCATGAGATCCGGTGTCCTCGAATTAAGCAGCAATAGCCGCCAGAGATCCTGGCGCATGACCCCTTGCTCCACGATCCGTAAGGGGGGCAAACGAATGCCTTCGTGCCATATCTCTGTCGCCCGGGCGTTATATGTCCCTGCCGCACCGCCGCCGATATCAGATTGATGGGCCCGGTTGCATGTGAATCCGATCAGTTGGCCGTCTGTCACGATGGGCCGTGAGATCACCCAGTCGGGCAGGTGATTCCCGCCAGCCGCATACGGGTCGCTGGACACGAAAACATCACCTTCGGAGATTCTCTCACCAAACGCAGAAAGTATGGCGGCAACCGTAAACCCGCCACCGCCCGTATGAATGGGGATGCCATCGGCCTGGCTGACCAATGTTCCTTCGTGATCGGTGATGAAACACGAGAAGTCGTGAGAATCACTGAAGATGGGGCTCCGAGCCGTACGGGTCATCACCCACCCCATCTGCCGGCAGATGTCGTCCAGGCGGTTCTGGGTTAGGGCAAGCGAGATCGGGTCGATGTCCGTCCCCTGAGAGTGCTCCAACGACTGCCTGCTCATGAGTCGATGATCTGTAATTCCAGGACGAGATTGTCTGCGTCGTCAACTTGAAGGCGATCACCTGATCCCACGAGCACGGTCGTGGTTCGCTCTTCAATCAGCAACGGGCCGTCCAGCACATGGCCCGGTCGTAGCTCATTACCGGCGAACACAGGGATATCCTGCCATCCGTTTTCAGGACTGATGTAGACGGAACGTGTTTCCAGGGGGACGGGCTCTTTCGTGGTGCGTTCGGACCTGCCGAGCGACAGTTCAGGAAGCAGGCCCGTCCCGACGACGCGCTGATTACTGATTTCGATGGTTCCGTCCGGTTGGGTATGACCATACAGCCGGTCGTACTCCTGCTCGAATCTGCTCCGGATGTCTGCCGGGTCTCGCCCGCCATCTGCGTCCAGCGCAACCCGCACCACCCACTGCTGCCCGCGGTAAGAGAGGTCGAGCTCCCGGGCCAGGCGAACCGCAGAACCTTCGAACCCTTCTTCGGCCAGCATCTTGCGAGCGTCAGCTTCGAGTGTTGTGAAACCTGCCTCGATATCGTCCGGTTCTGCATTGTCGACGGTCGAGAGAAACACGCGTGTGATGTCGTGCCGGACATCCGTGTAGAGCATGCCGAGGGCACAAAAGACGCCCGAATGCCGCGGAATGTAGACGCGGCTGCATCCCAGGGCGCGGCCGACCGGTGCGCCGTGCATTGGTCCCGCGCCACCCGCGGGAACCAATGTGAAATCACGAGGATCGTGGCCACGTTCGATGCTGATTCGCTGCACCGCCAGCAGGAGATGCTGCTCGACGACGCGAACGATACCGGCCGCCGCATCCTCGATGCTGAGGCCGAGAGGGTCGGCCACGGCCTGCTTGATTGCAGCCTCTGCCAGTTCGCGGCTCAGTGATATCGAGCCATCCGCGTACGGCCCTTCGCGCAGCCTCCCCAGGATGAGCTGGGCATCGGTGACGGTCGGTTCGCTCCCGCCGAGGCCATAGCATGCCGGTCCGGGAACGGCGCCGGCGCCCTTAGGGCCGACAAATAGCATGCCGCCGTCGTCGACGCCCGCAATCGTGCCCCCGCCCGCGCCGATGGTGTGGATGTTCACGGCAGGGGAGGCCACGTGGTATTCGGCGACCATCAGCTCGTCATGCACCGGAACCGTGCCTTGGCCCATCAGCATCACGTCACAGCTCGTACCACCGATTTCCATCGAGATGAGATTGTCGGTTGTCGAGGCGGATCGGTATGCATTCAGTGCTCCCACGCCGGCCGCGGGTCCCGACAACAGCAGGTTCACCGGCCGGGTGGCGATGCGTTCAACTGATGTCATGCCCCCGTTGCTTTGGACCAGGAGGAATGGCCTTGCGAGCCCACTGGAAGCAAGACGGGCATTCAACTCTTTGAGGTAGGGGACCACGCGCGGAGCGAGGTAGGCGTTGATGACCGTCGTCGAAGTGCGTTCGTACTCGCCCATGATGGGCATGATTTCACTTGAAAGGGAAACGAGATCTGGTTCTCCGTCCCAGATGTCACGCAACATCTCGGCACAAGCCTGCTCGTGGACCGGGTTGAGGAAACTGTTGATCAGTGCGACAGCGATGGCCTCAACGCCTTCCAACTGGAATTCACGGACGGCGGCCTCAAGGTCTTCGGGAACAAACGGTTCTATCTCGTCCCCATTTCGGTCGATCCGACCCCCGACGGGCAATCTCAGGTACCGGGGCACCAAGACAGGCGGGAAAGGCCTGCGATGATCCCATTGGTTCTCACGGAACCCGCGCCGAATTTCGAGACTATCCCTGAATCCCCGAGTCGTGATCAGTCCGACGGTCGCACCTTTGCCTTCAAGCATCGTGTTGGTTGCGACTGTTGAGCCGTGAACAAACAGGTTGCAATCGCCCAACAGTGAACCCAGCGGCAGCTGCCAGGCATCCGCCGCGGTCTGAAGCACGCGAACCACGCCCTCGCTGGGGTCCGCGGGTACGGATGGCACTTTGAACGTGTGGATCGTTCCATTGGCATCTGCCAGAACCATATCCGTGAACGTGCCGCCCACGTCGACGCCGATACGCCATGGAGCGGTAGGTGTCGTATCGTTGCGTATCCAGGCAGACATTCAACTCAGCAGTTCGTTAGCTGGGGGAAGTTCGTGATGCGTGTTGCCGCCGGACGATGCTTCAACGCACCACCTTGCCGGGATTGAGCATTCCATCCGGATCCATCGCCGCCTTCAATTTTTCCATCAGGTCGATTTCCAAAGGAGACTTGTAGTGCCGAACCTCATCACGTTTGAGACGGCCGAGTCCATGTTCGGCACTGATGCTCCCATCGAAGGAGCCGACGATTCCATGGACGATCTCATTCACAAAACCCCACTTGGCGAGATAGGCGTCCTTGTCATCCCCTTCCGGTTGGGCGACGTTGAAATGAATATTGCCATCGCCGAGATGTCCAAAGGCTACGACGCGAACACCCGGGAGAACCTTCTCCACGGCCTCGCTTGCTTGATCAATGAAGGCAGGGATGTCCGGTAGAGGGACTGAAACGTCATGCTTGATGCTGCCGCCTTCGTGCAGTTCGGCTTCCGGTAATGATTCCCGAATCTTCCAAAAGGCGAGAGCCTGAGACTCGTTCTCGGCGATTGTGGCGTCCTGGATGACATCAGACTCAAATGCGGTGGCAAACGCCTCCTCCGCCGAATTCCGCAAGCCCACACCTGCAATGCCTGATTGGAGTTCGACCAGAACGTACCAGGCATGTTCACCTTCGAGGGGATTTCGTGTCCCAGGAATATGCTGCAGGCAGAATTCGAGGCAGCGTCGGGAAATCAGCTCAAAACCCGTTATGGAGTCGCCACAACACGACCGTGTCTCGTTTAGCAGGGAAAGTGCGCTGTCCACGTCTCGCATTCCGACGAATGCCGTGACGACCGAACGTGGCCTTGGAAACAGCCGCAATACAGCAGCGGTGACAATGCCAAGCGTCCCTTCGCTGCCGATGAATATCTGTTTGAGATCGTAGCCCGTGTTGTCCTTCCGTAGCTTGCGCAGGCCGTCCCAAATCTGACCGTCTGGCAGAATCACTTCGAGGCCGAGTACCAGTTCGCGGGCATTGCCGTATCTCAGTACTGCGGTGCCGCCGGCGTTGGTCGAGATGTTGCCGCCAATTTGACAGCTTCCTTCAGCTGCCAGACTTAGTGGGAACAGTCGACCAGCTTCGTTTGCCGCGGCCTGGAGATCCGCAAGGATGCAACCTGCCTCGACTGTCATCGAATTGCTCGCGGGGTCAATCTCGCGAATTCGATTGAGTCGGTGCAGCGAGAGCAGGACTTCTGAACCTGACTCGTTTGGCACGGCGCCTCCACAGAGGCCGGTGTTCCCCCCCTGTGGGACCACCGGGACATTGGCTGCGGCACAGGCTCTGACGACTTGCGAGACCTCCGCCGTGGTCGCTGGCGAAACCATGATTGGTGTAGCGCCGTGGAACAATCCGCGTCTCTCCTCCAGGCGCGGTGCCAGCACCTCCGGATCGGTTGTCCAGCCTTTGGGCCCAACGATCGAGGCGAGCTCGGTCACCAAGGCGTCCACCGTCTCGGAACTGGGCTTTTGTCCTGAGAGTTCAGTCATTGTGTCGATGTATCCGATGCCGGGCTCGCGAACAAGGCGGGTCAGTTTCGGGGGTTGGGTCGCGGCGCGGCCGCCCGGCGTAGTCGATCGTTGATCGCTTGGCCCACGCCGGTCTCAGGCAGTGGCATCACCGCGATTTGCCTGAACTCCGAGTCATCCAGCTCAATCAGCATTCGATAGAGGTTGGCTGCCGCCTCGTCGGGGTTGCCTGCGGGACTGAGATTCCGCATCTTTCCCGCTCCGTTCAATGGATCTGGACCGAAGGCCAGGAGTGCTTCATCGCTGTTAACATCGACGGCTTCAAGTCTGACGGGCAATTTTGGCGCATAGTGGCTTTGGGCTCTGCCCGGTGACGCGGGCTCAGCTTCATTCGTGGCGGAGGGCATTGCGATGGGCCCGATCAACGCTTCCAGGTCGCTCACGGTAATCCCGCCAGGTCGCATGAGTAAGGCTTTCGCTCCGCTCAGATTGATCACGGTGGACTCGATACCAATCCGGCAAGGACCATCATCCAGCACCATGGGGATGACTTCTCCAAGACTTTGAACGACGTGCTCCGCAATCGTCGGACTGGTTTTACCTGACGCATTGGCACTTGGTCCGGCGATGGGGCGTCCAGTTTCCCGGATTAGTGCAAGTGCCGTTTCATTGGCCGGTATTCGCACTGCAATTGTGCTCAAGCCCGCACATGCACTTGTCGACACCGCGGACCGAGGATGCCGCGGCAATATCATTGTGAGCGGTCCTGGCCAGAATTCACGGGCCAATTTTTTCGCGCGCTCGTCCAATTCCGCGATGCGGTGGGCGCCCTCCACGTCCGCCACGTGAATGATCAGCGGGTTGGACTTCGGACGCCGCTTCGCTGCGTACACGGCTTCGACGGCAGTATCGTTTGTTGCATCGGCCCCCAGCCCATAGACGGTCTCTGTCGGAAAGGCGACCAGCTGTCCTGCTCTGAGCAGCGCGGCGGCCTTCCTGATCGTTGTCTGCGACACCTGCTCGATCACAGCGAGATCGGGGGTGATGCGCCCACTCTTGCTCACGCATTCCTCCTGGGGGTCGTATCTCGAGAGTTACCAAGACGTCTCATCACTGAGGTTCTACCGCAGCGATGGTGTTGGAATCCTCTGAAATTTGTCAGCACTCAGGCGGTACTTTGCCCACGTCACCATTCCGTGCCATATGTAATTCGATTGCATTGAAATGTCCTGCACTCACGAGGAATGCAATGAGCGATTACTTAGCGCCAGTCCGTGAAATGCGTTTCGTCCTCGACGAAATAGCGAGCCTTGAGGCGCTCACCGGACTTCCGGGTTATGAGGATGTAGCGGCTGATCTCGTTGATGCCATCCTCGGCGAGGCGGGCAAATTTGCCGCGAACGAACTCGCGCCCATGAACCGTTCAGGGGACCTGTCGGGTAGTCGGCTCGAGAACGGAGTGGTGTACGCCCCCGAGGGGTTCAAGGAAGCCTACAGCAAATTTGTCGAGGCCGGGTGGTGCAGCGTGGCGTTCGATCCCGAGTACGGGGGGCAGGGGCTGCCGCGGGCGGTCAGTACAGCGGTCAGTGAAATGGTCGCGGCATCAAATCTTTCGTTCAGTCTGTGCCCGATGCTCACCCATGGCGCTGTCGACCTTCTGATCCATCACGGAACAGAGGCGCAGAAGCAAACATACCTGGCGAAAATGATCAGCGGTGAGTGGTCCGGCACCATGAACATGACAGAGCCTCACGCCGGTTCTGATGTTGGCGCTCTCAAGACTCGCGCCGTGCCAGAGGGCGACCACTACCGGATTACCGGAACGAAGATCTTCATTACCTGGGGCGAGCACGAGATGGCCGACAACATTATTCACATGGTGTTGGCACGCACGCCTGACGCGCCACCCGGATCGAAGGGAATTTCATGCTTCATTGTCCCGAAGTACCTGGTCAATGCGGACGGATCCCTGGGCGAGCGAAACGATCTTCGCTGTGTCTCGCTCGAGCACAAGTTGGGAATCAATGCGAGCCCCACCGCGGTCATGTCATTTGGGGATTCGGAAGGTGCCATCGGATACCTGATTGGTGAGGAATACGACGGTATGCACTGCATGTTCACCATGATGAACATGGCGCGCCTCGATGTTGGTCTCGAAGGAATCGCTATCGCGGACCGCGCTTACCAGCAGGCTCTTTCGTACGCCCGGGAACGTGTGCAAGGGCGCCCGGTGGATGGGTCTCGGAAGGATGCGGTACCCATCATCCAACATCCGGACGTGCGTCACATGTTGATGACGATGAAGGCGACGACCGAGGCCGCGCGGGCACTGGCCTATTTCACGGCCGCGCATCTTGATATTGCCGAGCGTCACTCCGAGGAGGGACAGCGCCGCAAAAGCCAGGGGTTGGTCGAGTTGCTGACGCCGGTGGTCAAGGCGTGGGCGACTGACATCGGTGTCGAAATGGCGTCCATCGGTGTTCAGGTGCATGGCGGCATGGGATTCATCGAGGAAACCGGTGCCGCCCAACATTACCGCGATGCCCGTATTACGCCGATTTACGAAGGAACCAACGGTATTCAGGCCCTCGATCTCGTGGGACGGAAATTGACGTACGATGACGGCGTCCATGTGCGTCGATTGCTGGATGATATGCGAGCGACCGTCGGCGATCTTGGTTCGGGTTCCAATGGAACTTCGGATCTGGGAGATCGCCTGGCGGCGGCCGTTGAAGATCTCGCGGCGGCGACCGACTGGATGATCGAAACCCGCGGTGCAGGCGCCGCCAACGATTGGGCGGGTGGCGCCACCGATTACCTGCGCATGCTGGGCGTGACGACAGGGGGCTACCTGATGGCGCGCGCGGCGCTGGCTGCGGAACGGCGTTTGGCCGATGGCAGTAGTGATCGCGAGTTCCTCAGTGCCAAAATCGCGACGGCCCGGTTTTATGGAGATCATGTTCTACCGCGTGCCGGTGCCTTGCTCGGTCCGGTGACGCGTGGCGCTGAGCTCTTGTTTGCCATCGAGCCGGAACACATGGCGAACTAGTCGCAGCCTGCGAACCCTTCGCGGATTGCGTCATTCCACTTTAGCCTCGGAGGACTCAATGACCGATGCGGTAACCCAAGACGTCGCCGATAACATCTTGACACTCACCATGAACTGGCCGGACCGGCTCAACGTTTTGGGCGGCGATATGGTTGACGGTTTGGCGGCGGGTTTCAAACGGGCGGATGAGGATCCGGACGTTCGCTGCGTGATACTTCAAGGCGCAGGCAATCACTTTTGTGCCGGTGGAGACATTCAATTGATGCAGGATTGGGTGACTGCAGATGTTGAAACCCGGCAGGAACAGTTTCGGATGTTCATCGAACGGTTTCACGTCGTCGTCAATGCCATGCAAACGCTTTCCAAACCGGTCATCGCCAGCGTCCATGGTGCGGTTGCCGGTGCCGGGTTGTCGATCACCATGGGTTGTGATCTTGCGATCGCGGCGGACGATGCCGTGTTTACACTTGCCTATATCAAGATTGGGACCAGTCCGGATGGGGGCGGCACCTACTGTCTTCCGAGAATTGTCGGACTCAAAAAGGCTATGGAGATCGCCATGTTGGGTGACAGGTTTGATGCTGAAACCGCCCTGTCACTCGGCATCTTGAACAAGGTCGTTGCGCCCGCTGACCGGGAGCAAGAGAGCAGATCTCTGGCCTTGCGCCTGGCGGAAGGCCCAACGATTGCCCTGGGGCGCACAAAGGCGTTGCTGCAGGCGTCGTTGACATCGGATCTGGAAGTCCAGTTGAAGGCGGAGAAGGAGAGCTTTGCCCACTGCGCGGCCACCGATGACTTTACCGAGGGCATGATGGCGTTCATGCAGAAGCGGCCTCCGGAATTTCGCGGCGAATAGGTTGGTGTCGGGTGCGCAGGCATTCCGGGCCAAGTTGAATTCAAGCGTGCGACATGATGTAGTCACGCGGGATTGATCAAGTTGTTTTGGCCTTGCCGCGCGCACCGGATCATGGTCCGCGGTGGTGCAAATTCGGACGATTTGGCAGATCAGACGAACCGGAGAGGACGATGTTCAGAACGCGTGTAACCGAATTATTCGGGATCGAGCATCCGCTCGTTCAGGGCGGACTTCAGGGCGTGGGCAAGGCCGAACTGGTCTCCGCCGTCGCCAATGCGGGAGCCTTGGGTTTCCTTACGGCGTTGACCCAGCCGACGCCTGAAGATTTGGCTAAGGAAGTCCAGCGGACGCGCGATATGACTGAC
>MDTE01079398.1_pt1 | contig 16365 bp, 19 predicted proteins | sample 811231 | NCBI WGS metagenome assembly MDTE01 (sample SAMN05326651, study PRJNA326480) | marine metagenome | isolation source: seawater | place: Indian Ocean: Red Sea | collected 2010
CGCTAAACTTTTACTGGATGTCTTGTCCAGACTTATACTTTTGTCGAATGCATACATTCATGCGCAAATAGACTTGGATTGCGTGTGCACAGACGTGAACCTTGAGCCCGATGCCACCCAAAAACCAGATATAACATGGGGTCGTTTAGCGTGTCTGATTAAATGACGCATGTCATGTTATTAAAAAAAGGTTCTCCATCGGCCGTGAAAAGATAAATGCATCACTGACGTCCGCAGGTAGCATTTACACATATCGCTAGCGCTAAACCAACGTTCTTGCGTTCTCAATGACTCTTTTTTTGTTACTTATTGCAAGTGAGAGTCTTATTGTGAATGAGATCGATGGCACGGCTGTATGTGGATATATGTCTGATATAGACGTGAAAGTCTTGTACGATTGACTCTGCCGAATTACTAGCTGCCGCAGCAGAGCTGCAACGGTACTCGGGAGTTGGAGTTTCATGATGAATGAGGATGAAAATCAAACATGCAGCCTTCTGATGATGGATATGAGGTGGGACAGACGCGATAATAACGGTACAATTTGTAAGCAACGGTATTACATATTTCCTGCTGACTTGACTTCCCTCGATCAGATCGTCATCTGTTGAATCGCATGCAAAAGTACCATGTACTGAAACTGTGAGCGCACGTAAGCGTTAGCCACAAACACTACCCTGTTAGCTTTTGTCAAAATAAACACCTATTTTTAGTTTTACACGATGTCGCGTAGCAAAGCTCGGCGGCGCCCTCTAAAACTTGCCGCGAGTGCAGCAGCGCCTGAAGATCGTTCGTCTCGGTTCGCGGTTGCCTTGTTCATCGCGCTGAGAACTTCAGCAGCACGGGTGCGGGCCGCCGCAACGGCAATTTCTTCCTCCCCGCTCAAAACATGAAACAATCTAAATAGTCTGTCGTCGACCGTGGCATTCTCGCCCACTTGAAGGGCAGCAGCCTCCCTCGCCGTCGCTTTGGCCGCGCCGTCCATAATCCCCAACACTCCTCCGTCGCCCCCATCTTGATCAGTTTCCGCGACTGTAGCATCTCTCTCGCGCGCACAAACCTCATCGTTTTCCTGTGGGTGTCCGCACAGTTGCGCGCACCATTGCGCCCCCTTCTGCAGCTTGCGAAACAAAGGCGCGCGGTTGAAAGGGTTTTTCTTCAGGAGGAAACCATAGTACATGAAGAAGTGAGGGTCTGACCGCTCGCCGTATGAAATGATCGCCTCGCTCCCCTTTTGAATATCCCTAGACGCCTTGACAACGAAAGCGACTCCGTTCAAGAAGTCTGAGCCGACGTCGTTCCCGACCACGCGTTCCACGCCCCACTCGCAGCACACCTCGTTTGGGTTGCTGTCATGGTCGAGGAGGTCGGCGAACGGTGCGAGCAGCCGAAATGTCTGTTCTTGAACCCTCCTGTTACCGACTCTTGCTCCATACGCCGCAGGAACTTCCAGATCGACCCGAAAAGTTCTACTGTGCACCTGAGACATCGCCCATATCCAATCTCTGGAATTCCAGTCTGCAGGTCCCGTCGAGCCAAAAGCTGTCGCGACGATTGCCGCGTGAGACCCGATGACGATCAAGGCGTACGTCTGAAGCTCGTGAACCAAGGCGTCGTCGCCGCCGACAGCAGCGACATCCTCATCGCCGACAAGCACTTCGTTGCAGTTGGCGTCACCGACGATCTCTTAGGGAAGGCTGGCGACGTACTGCGCCCATCGCGACGATGAGCCGGCGTCCTTCTCGGTCAGGATCGCCGCGGCGAGCGTGACACTGTACGGGCAACCCGGATAGGGATTGGGTGAAGAAAATCGGTGATGCATGCTTTCAAGGGGATCCTGACAATTGACTCGCCCGTTCGTACGTCCCGCACGGCGAACAGACCTCGGCCGCGGGAACTGACGCCCGCGCGAACCGCAGAGCACTCGCCTCCGTTGGCGAACAACCATTCGGCGATGCCGTGTGCAGTTGTCGTTGTCGGAGCACGAGCGAAATTTCCTCGCTTGATCTGCCGATTACGCCGATTCAAACTCCCGGTGCCTCCGGGAGAGGCTCGGGGGCACGTGCCCGTAAAGCAGACCCTCGTCGCGGACATGGGCAGAACGCGCCTGGACCTGCATTGAGGCTTGTAAAGTATCGGACCAGCTTGAAATTCAGAATACCATCGTACCTCCACCAGTCCACGCGCCTTTCTGTATGTCCACTCCAACTGTCTTTTCAGCAGTATACCACATTTGCACGTCTTGGAAGAAAAGGGGAGCCAGGCTTCGCGCCCATAAATTGCGCCCGCGTGGATGTCGAACCGACAAACAGGCGCCGCAGAAGTGTCGGCAATGCACTTGCATTGCGTTTCAAAGCAGATCGCGACTTTACATCGACGCGGTAAGCATGGCGAAGCCACGCAGTAGCGTCGCCATGGGCAAAGAAATCGACTCGACGAGTTATGAACCGTCAAATGTGCGTTGCGCGTTCGTGTTCTTCTTATGTTTGCCCTCGCGGGGACAAAATTTCGGCCAGTCGGCTCAGTGAAAACGTTGTGCACATACCTTGTGCGCTGCACACGGCGTTGCGCGGCTCTTCGAGTGAAGGCGCGGCGCTGAGGAGCAACTGATTGCGCGCCAAGTCGAGCAAAAATAACGTGTTTGGCGAAGCACATGCAAATAACCTCGAATTAAAAACGAACTATGACTCGTGTAGAATGTGAGCGTATGATTATATAGATTATGTATGATTATATATATATGATGGTCATGACATGCGTAACTCGTAGCCACCGGCACTATCCATATATATACGAGGTTCATACCCTTACTTGTTTATCCAGCGTAAAAACCCTTCTGTTATTCCATAGACTACGGAAATCCATAAGTGACATTACGATGCAAGGGAGGCTGCCAAGGGAACTTAGACGCGAGCTGCCTTCAGGACCCTTCCGCAGGTAAAGCATTTGCTGCGCCCTTCCTCCCGAGTTCCGCTTGCTGTTCTCGGGACAGCCAGCTCCTTTATTCGTGGACACACACATATCCATACCAGGTAGTCTATGGTACGATTTATTTTGCAACGGAAGCGAAATAGAGAAAGTGGAACGAAAGGTGTGCGATAGATATGTCTTCATGCCGTTCGCCCGCAAGCCTTGCATCCGCTTCTCAGTGGAAACTTCCGAACTGAACGAGGCGGTCCAACAAACTCATAACAGACGACTCCCGAGAGTCCGCGCGACCTACACGTGCTGAAACGGGCGTCGATGCTGATAACCCGACCGGTATCGAGCGGGCTAAAATGACCGGCACGTCAGGCCAGCGAAAGTTTATCCTAACTTCGGACTCGGGTTCAGTTGACTGCGACCTTGGGCAAGAAGGGAATAGCACGCCGCACGTTCGAGGCGTGGACTTTTCTTGCGTTGATAGGCAAGCAGATGCATTATACTTGATGCGTGGAAGATCTTTTCCCTTTGGAATGCGAGAGACTCCGACCAACGTTGTTGCGCAGATCGAAATTGAGCAGGACGAATTCAACTTCGATCAAGAACACAATGATTTTGATCCCATCTGGGAAGGTGGGAATGGATTTGGTAGCAATGACTGTAGGGATCTGTCGCTAAAGTTTGATCATGCTATGCGGCCGCTTTGGATTTGCTCTGATGGCCGCGTCTTTCTGGAATCTTTTTCTTCTATCTACAAAGCCGCATATGACTTCCTGATCGCCGTCGCTGAACCAGTTTGCCGCCCTGCGAACATACACGAGTACGTCTTGACGCCTCATTCTTTATACGCCGCAGCTTCTATTGGTCTGGAAACATCTACAATCACAGCTGTTCTTAGTCGATTATCAAAGACTCAGCCTCCATCAGAGATATTCCAATTTATCGAGGAGTGCACCTCGAACTATGGCAAAGTGAAGCTTGTTCTCCAGCAAAACCGTTTCTTTTTAGAATCGAATGAGCAGAGCATCCTCTCTAAGCTGCTGGCAGATGACATTGTGCGCAACGCAAGGGTATTGCCAGAGCCTCGTGAAACATCCCATCTTGCAAATGCCGGTCTTACTGTGACCAATGCAATGAAAGATATAGCAGCTTCTGCAGTTACTCTTGCAGTGACTGAAAGGCGAATGCATTCGGGCGGCAATGCTGAAAGCAATGTCACAGAAGGGGTCACGGATGAACAAGAAATGACCCAAGAGTCCTTGACACTCAATACTACTCTGCTGGCAACAGATGCTGACAGGAAATTGTCATCTATCGAAATAGTTGCGGAGCATGTTGAGCATGTCAAGCAGCGCTGCTTGCCAGGAAATCTTGGCTATCCGGCTCTAGAAGAATATGACTTCCGGAATGACACGCGGAGTCCTGACTTGGATATTGCTTTAAAGCCGATGGTACGCATTCGTCCTTACCAGGAGGTTTCCCTGAGCAAGATGTTTGGCAATGGCCGTGCTCGATCTGGGATTGTTGTCCTGCCGTGCGGCGCCGGTAAATCTTTGACTGGAATTGCAGCAGCCTCTCGTATCCGAAAATCTTGCATTTGTCTATGTACATCATCGGTTTCTGTCGATCAGTGGGCGGCACAGTTCAAGCTTTGGTCTAACTTGACTGACAACGAAATAGTTCGATTCACATCACAGGTGAAGGAGAACTTTCCACCTCGAAATCAGGCATGTGTGTGTGTAACCACATATAATATGGTCAGTGCCGGAGGCAAGCGAAGCATAGAAAGTCAAAGGGCACTGGCCGAATTGCGCGCACGCGACTGGGGCATTATGCTGCTTGATGAGGTTCATGTCGTGCCCGCGGCAATGTTTCGTAGAGTGATAGGTATAATAAAGGCACATTGCAAACTTGGGCTCACGGCCACATTGGTGCGGGAAGATGAGAAAGTGGAGCACTTGAACTTCCTGATTGGACCAAAACTCTATGAGGCAAACTGGTTGGACTTGCAGCGAGATGGCTACATCGCAAATGTTCAATGTATTGAAGTCTGGTGCCCAATGACTGCGGAATTTTTCAAAAAATATTTGGACAAGGAGCAAGCTTCGAAGCGCCAGGTTTTATTTTGCATGAATCCGAATAAGTTCATGACTTGTCAGTACCTCATGCGGTTTCACGAACAACAGCGCGGAGATAAAATTATTGTCTTCAGCGATAATATTTTTGCTTTGAGAGAGTATGCCACTGCTTTACGCCGACCGCTCATATACGGGGACACTTCGCATGCAGAGCGAACCCGTGTGTTGCATGCCTTCAAATTTTCGACCGAAATCAACACAATTTTCCTCTCTAAAGTTGGGGATAACTCAATCGATATCCCGGAGGCGAATGTCATCATACAGATATCCTCGCATGGTGGATCGCGGCGACAAGAGGCACAACGACTTGGTCGGATTCTCCGACCAAAACCTGACGCACTTTTCACAAGATCGGAGGTCAGGATGAGTAATGTGAGTGATGTGATGAATGTACCGAATGCATTTTTTTACTCACTTGTCTCGTTAGACACGGAGGAAATGTATTTTTCTACCAAGCGTCAGCAGTTTCTTATTCAACAAGGATACGCGTTCAAGGTTGCCACCAACATTCTCGAAAAGGGAGGTAAATCTCAGCTTCTGTTCAACACACGCATGCAACAAGTTGCATTGCTCGAACGAATACTACGACTAGGCGAAGCAGATGCACTCGAAGATTCAGTTGATGAGGACGTTGCGTCTATTGCCCAGTTTCGAGGCGGTACATGCTTAGCAGATCGGAGAGGAGGATCCATGACCGCACTATCCGGAGCTCAGGGTACGTATTTAGAATATGCAGCTAAAAGTGAAGGAAGAGTGTAGCGCGCTCCAAAAGTTGTTACTTAAGCAGAGCACCGATCCGCCAAATTCCATTACTTGCGGCTGCACCGAACCACCGCGCAAACGGCTAGCCAAGTCAACCCGCTTCCTGGACGCCTCGGACAAACTACAGACTCTCGGACTCACGAAAAGTATGACGGGACTGCACGGCATAACAAGGCTGTACAAATCACTAAATAGTCGTCTTAATTGCAAATAAACGTCGACATATGAGCAAACACACATCATCACTAAACCAACGTCGACCAGTGAAAACTGGAAGTGTTCACAATGCACGTATGGAACGAATACGACAATACCCCTTTGGACCAGGTACCATATTTTTGTAGCTTAGCGTAGCTAAGGCGCGACGTCGTTTCGTGGGACGCAAACTCGTCAACATCAATGCGCGCTCCTGACGATGTCGTCCTCCATCTTTGGCGCCGAACGGCGTATTCATGAGCCGCTCACCGCTCTCGCCGTCCTGACTGGGCCTAACTAGGCGCCATATTTGAAAAAAACACGCGCGACCCTGTTTTAGTCAAAGTCAACGAGTCAACGAAATCAACGAAATTCATACGTCAACGTCACGCGAGTTACTCATGTAAATCGCGTATGTAGTCAACGAAATCAACGATACAGGGAGATAGGTCTATAGGGTTTCGAAGGTAGAAGCAAGCAAGTAATAATAAGGTACGAAGGTATCTTCGTGCGTATCATAGTCTATTTATTTTGTTAGTCTATTTTATACCTTCGTACCTTCGTAAATACCTTCGTAATACTTAAATAATAATATGAGTATAATATGATATAGTAGTCCTACTATCATAGTCCATTATCCATAGACTATAGACATAGGTTCAAATTCTTAACCATGCATGTGGTCGAGTGTGATCATCGGTCAATGCAAGATCCATACCAGTAACGTAAACTCTTCTTCTATCATCGCGACCTCATCGTTACCGCGCACGTTCTGTTCGTTGGAACGACTTGCGGAGGACTGGGGTAATTTCAGATCTTTTATAAAAGTCCCGGCTTGAATAAATAAAGGCTTACAGTAACGGACCGAGGACACAGATTGGCGGCTCGTTTTCCGTGCCGTGTTCAGACTCTCTCAAGTTGCTCCTACTACAACATCCACACACCGATGGCGCGTAGATATGACTCGCACACGACAACTTTCAGTCCTGAAGGCAGACTGTACCAGGTTCAACTCTCTTCTGAGTTGTTTTGAGTAAGATTTGCCCCTTAGCTTCCTTGATGGGTCGGACCCTACATGCCGGTTGAATATGCCATCGAGGCTATTAGCCACGCTGGTGCCGCCGTTGGACTTCGAACAAATGAAGGTGTAGTGCTTGCAGCGGAAAAGAAAATACTTTCCAAGGTTTTAGTGTCGCTCTCTCGCTCTCCTCTTCTTCGGGTTGACTGATTTCGTTTTCTGCTGCAGCTATTGGAGACAAGTGTGGCGTCTGAGAAGATGTGCAAATTGGATGACCACGTCGCTGTTGCTGTTGCCGGTATTAACTCCGACGCCAATCTTTTGATAAATTCTGCAAGGTCTGCACACAAAACTATTGTTGATGTTTGCATCTAACAATGAAATTCAACAGGCTTTTTGCGCAGAGATACGCCGCGGGCTACTCGGAACCGGTCCCAATCGAGCAACTGGTTCATCATCTTTGTGATCAGAAGCAAGGTTACACACAGTTTGGTGGCTTGCGTCCTTTTGGTGTCTCCTTTCTTTTTGCGGGATGGTATTGTTTCTTTTTTACCCCCTTGACTTGCCTTGATTTCTTGTGTTACAGGGATAAGAGCTCCGGCTTTCAGCTGTATCAAAGTGACCCCTCGGGTAACTACGCCGGCTGGACGGTGAGGTCAACAAGCTTTATCTTGTTTTTGCCGAGTTCTTCTAAAATGAGAATGTATTTTTGATTCGACATTACATCTGCATTACTTCTGTTGTTCCCTTTGCTTCTGGCTACTGCGATTGGTGCAAATAATCAGGCAGCGCAAGCTATTTTGAAATCTGAATACGCTCCAAGCATGTCTCTTAACGCAGCCAGGAAGCTTGCCCTTAAAGTTTTAAAACAGACGATGGACAGTACAATATTGATGCCAGAGAAAGTTGAGATGTGTGAAGTTGCACGCGCTCACGAAGTTCCGAGTGAACAACACATCAGATTTCGCATGGCATCTGATAAAGAACTAGAAGAACTGTGCGGTTTGGCAAATAGTGCGACTTTACCGACGTCTTGAAACCTACTGCATGTAGCGGTTTTGGGTCAAGGCATTTGTCATTATAACCCAGGAACTAGGGCTCTGTTATTTATAAGCAGTTTTTTGTTCTAATTTCATGCATCTGAAACAAGTACATGCACTAGCTCAGATATGGCGATATTATCAGCCCGGACTGCCAGTTGCATGGCTACATCCCCCGACGAGTCGATCCCTAATTTCATCTGCATCAAAACAGGAATATCGCCGACAAATAATCCAGATAACAACGCAGTGTGAGATCGTGCACCTGGTGGCACCACATCAGTTCCTTCACAAGGCAGCATGCCGAGCGTTGACATCACTGTATCTACGGCCTCGTGCAGGCTTTTCTGAATGCCGAGGCCGTAGTCATCGACCCGTTCAGTCTCGACCGGTAGTGTATCCCATACCTGTGTTAAGAATTGGTGTGAATAACAGCGAGTTTGGGGTCAAGAGGGCACATTACCGTGCGAAAATGAGTGACTGGGTACGCCTTCACAAAGTCAAGTGTAGATACTTCGAGATCCTCCAGGTTATATTCATCTTCGTAACCGTCCTCTTCAGCTTGTCCACTTGCGGGATCAACTTCCTTGCAAGTGAATCGCAGGGTGCAGGCAAATTTGGCGGAACAGAACGTGTCCTGCATGAACAGGTGGTTCAGAAGGAAATCAAAGTGCAGAAAACAACTTGCAGACCGCATCTCGCTTAAACGCTACAAATGTGGACCCCGCTGTGCGAAGAGGCATGCTTTTTAGCCTGAGAGATGCTATTTGAGTGTAACTGTCTTCTCCCTCGACCGCATCCATTAGAACAGAAACATCTTCCAACGTTTGCTCTTCGATTGTGTTAGTGCATCGGAACTGGAACACCATATATTTTTGAAAAATATGTTTCGTGCAGGTGACCTGGGGATGCATAAAGATCCACAAAATTACGAAGAGGTCATTACTCAAGGAATGATCGTTTCACCTTGTACTCTGTTTCAGCTTCTGTTAATTCAACTGCAGAGCAGCTCTGCAGACACAAGTTATTTGCGGCGCGCCCTTCAAAAAACTGTGGGGAAGTCAACCACATACCTTGAAAATAGGTCCGAACTGGACGAACTCGGGCATATTCATAACTAACTCCTGCGAGTCTAATATTTCTTCCTCTACAGTTGGTGGAGTTCCAATGTGATTCTGTTTAACTTGAGCCGGGGTTTCGTATCCAAAAGCCACGGGAGAGTGTTCATTGAGCTCAATTGCTGAGACATCAAAGGCAAGTTCATGAGAAGCATCCAAGTAATTGTAAAGGGCCTTCTCCAGAGAAGCAACAGAATACAGAATAGATTTTCCCGCCTCGTAATTTGGAATGTCGCCCACAGACTCTTTTTTAAGGGAGGATAAGCAAAAGGCAGCGCGGTCACGAACTTCGTCATCATTGTCGTAAAGGCATCTCCTCAGCAGCTGCAAAATGTGTGGCAGTAAAAATGGACACAGTAGTCCAAATTTGGCCAGGGCAGAGACAGCTGATGCGCGAACAGTTGCATTTTCAAGAATCACTCTGTTGTATATATAGCGGATATATTTGCTGGGATCTGATGTGAGTGGACCTTGCTCTCCAAGAATGTGAAGTATCTGCGAGGAAAGATATGTGTACTCACAATCTTCAATGAACTCGCTCAACTGTGCGAGCCCTGCGTCTTTGGCCTCAGGGATTTCCTGAATAATCCTTAAAATGCATTCCACGATACATTTTTTGTACTCAAAACCGCCCTCCTCGCGAAGAATGCTAGACAAAAAGTTCATCAGTACACGATGTTTTTGGGGAAACTTCAGGGACAGGCTTCGGATCGCCTCAACAACCACTACTTTGAATTCATCCTGTGGTTGATGAATTCAGACATTAGGAAATAAGCGCAAGATAACATGATGCACCTGGATGTCAGCCATGAAAGACGTGATCTGTTTTAGCAATCTATCTATTGATGATTCATTACCAGTTTTCAAAAGCGTCGTTATTGCGAGTGTTGCTATTGAGCGATTATTATCAGATATCAGGCCTTCCATTTCAAGGTTGCAAGAGGTCAATGCCGCTGGGTGCAACATAGCCACTTTGTTAAGCGCACGTATCGCGGCAAACCTAAGAATGGGCTTGGAGGATGAGAGAAAAAGTTGCAGTACAGTTATGGCAGGCTGTAACTCTCGGGGTGTGACTTGATTCAAGTTTATAATTGCCCTGCAGCAAAACAGTCATGAAAACAGGGAACGTTGATCAGGATGACGATTTTTTATGTGCACTACCTGACAGCCTCGAATATAACCATCTCCGATTTATTTCTGAGACAGCTTTCCAAGTAATCAAAAAAAGGCCTCCCTACGCCTTCACTGTCTGTTGCCGTACTTTCGCTTATCACCTGGCAATAGTGTATCTTTCAATCGTAAAGAACACGACGGACAAAGCTGCTCATTTTTACTTTTGAAACATAGCGGATAATTAAGCTCTGCGCCAAAGGAGAACGAACGCTGTTCCTCGTGAGCTGAGAAACCAACTTATTTATTGCGAGACGATCGTTTTGTCGTATTTTGTGCAACAGGCCCATGGCATGAAACTGAACAACTGGGTTTTTGGAGCTAATGGTCTCTTGGACCTCGTTGTTCCAGCGTCTTACAATGTCTGAATTAACCTGCACTCGCCCGATTATTCAGTAAGTGCTCTAATAAAAATGGAAAAACCAGATATGTTACCTCGAGGAGGTGAATTCCTGAGACCAACGCAGCGGAGGACACAACTGCATTCTTGTCCACAACTGCTTGTTTTAGATACCTCTCAATTTGACCAAGTAAACCTGAATCCGTAATGTTACAAAGCACCCTGATCGCATTAGCTCTATACAAATCTATGGGGCTGTTCATATCTTTCATCAGTGAAGATGTCACAATAATAACCTGGATCGAAGCAAGAATGTTCAACCGAGCGCTGCAAATAAACACAAGACAAAAAAGAAAACAATTTTCTCTGACCTCATCGGCGGAGGGGCAGATTTCTTTTATTATCAGGTACACCATGCGCCGGAGATTGCTGTCTTTAGACTGGAAGAGTTTTGTTACGGCAAAGAAAACTTCTGTTGCCTCCGTCTGCGATGGTTGCGAGCAATAAGAATATGCGAGTCTGTTCAGATGGCTCTAAAAGCAGACAAGGGCTCGCACGGATCTTACCTTCGTGAAGGTATCGCCTTGGTTGCAGAGGTACAGGAGCTTTGTGATCACCTGAGATGGCATCGCGAATGTATTGCTACGTTTAACTACGGTAACTTCGGGAAAGGCGATTATCAGCGAACCTGTTGGCATCGACGGGCGTCAAGCTGAGAGTCGTTGAAGCAACGCGCTTCTTGGAGGACTGCCCCTTTCTCAATGCCCCAAAATGGAGAGAAATCAAGTGCGTCCTCATCATCTTCGTCACGCTTCTTCCCCACATCAGAAATTTTACTTTGATTCGTGTCTCCCATCGACATTGGGTTTGACGGTGTTCACACTGTTGTGCCGCTGAGTTGGGATCGAATGCTTTTCGGAAAGAAGTTTTCATTATTCTGCGACTCTGCCGTATCTTCATTCGTAATTGCCTACGAACGAAGGTACGAACGAAGGTGATAACTTCGCAAAAACACTAATACCTACAGTAGTCTATAAATATGGAATAAAAGTGACGAACGAACGAAGATATGATACATAGTCTATACTAAAATGTGACTTCGTAACTGGCGTTCCTCGTCCCAAATCATATTATCATATTATCATATTTCGTTTTACCGATGAGACGAACAAGCGAGCTAAATGAGGACGGTGGCCAAGGTGAACTCGACGCACTCCGTGACACCTCCTTCCCTTGCAATGGTGAAGTCGGGGATCTTGCCGTTGATGCGCGTGTGGTGTGCGGGTATGACACCTCGTTGCTCGAGGGACACTGCGCAGCCTGCGCGGGCCGCGTGTCGTGCGAGGACGGCGTAGGTTCTGTTGTGTGTCTTTGAGCGGCTTCCGCCGGAGTTGCCTGCCTTCGTCCGGAGGATGTGGGAGTTGATGTACCTCAGGTCGTGGGTGATGTAGGCGGGCGTGCAGCAGTACGTCTTGTACCGGTCGCGTTGGAGGTTGATGAACTCATGAGGAGTTGGTTATTGTATGTCGAAATGTTGAAATGTAATCGTATTTTATTTTTGAAGCTTTGACGATCATTATGTGTTCAGAATAGACCATAAACCTAAGACTTAGTCATTATGTAATTACAGTGTAATTACCTTTTTCTTTTTGATTACAGATAATCCAGACTAGCATTTTAGGGTTTTTGTTGAATTTTTTCATTTCGTGCCCATCTTCAGCATTAGCCCCAGATTATGTCTGGCCTCTCGTCGACTTCTGGCTCGACGTTGACGTGTCTGTGGCGTGCTTTTGCGATGGTTCCGATGCACCACTCCATGTTTTGTCAGTGGAGCTCGTGTAATTACCTTCATTATTCGTATCGACATCATATAACCAATATTTATCATGATATTAATACCTTCGTAAATATTACCTTCGTACCTTCGTACCTTCGAAGGTACAGTACCTTCGTATAATACGAAGGTACGAAGGACCGAAGGTACCTTCGTACCTTCGTTATTCGTACCTTCGTGTCTATCTTTTCATCGTAAGAACGAAACCTTATCGACGACGTTTCGTGCTTTTGTTTTTTGAATGAAGGTTCCTTCGGAGTATTCAGCGGAGTGGCGCTGGAGAAGATACAGTGCCTCCCTCTCTCACGGCGTACTTCGAACATCCAATATGGGCAAGTTCCTCTCCTTATTTTCTTTTCAAAGTGGTATATCATTACAAACGCACAGGAAGTTTCGAGGCAACATCTAATGACTTAGCGCGTGACGGTTCAAAGTCTTGCAGGTCGGGGTCCTGTTTTCTGTCGGAGCCGCCACTCTCACTTAAAAGTTTCGTTGCAGAAACTTGTCGATCCACCCGGGCACGATGATGCCAAGCGGGACCGAGCCGGAAGAAGTCGACGTCACCATATTTTATGTACAAACAAGTGATCTACAAGCGTTCGTAGCGCCGAAGGAAGTTTCTTGCAGTCTTTCCAAGGCGCTCGACACAGAAAACTGGACAGAGGCGTGCTCTGCTCTGCTTGATACCAGGCGCCTCGCACTTCACCACCCGGATGATCTGATAAAAATCCTCGATGAAGTCCTTCCAATGATTATCAAGCACATGAACAGCCTCAGAAGTTCTCTGTGCAAAACTGCCTTGATATGCGCTGCGGACCTTTTCAAGTTTTGTAGTAACTTTATGGCTGTGAAGATCAGGGAAGGGGCACTCATTGAAACCTTATTATCAAAGGCTGCTTTGGAGAAGAAATTTGTAATGGATGAAGCCAACAGGACTCTAGCTGCGATGATACATACCGTTTCAACCGCACAAACGTTGCCTGTCATGCTTTTGCACGTGCAAAGTGCTAACTGCAAAGTGCGCGCTACTGTTGCAGTTTGTGTGGCAGACATTGTTGATCGAGCTTTGACCGAAAGTCAGGAAGGTAGTGAAGTAAGTGATGCCTCCTTTCCACCTTTCTTCTGGTAATCCGTCAGTTCTTTTCGTTCAGTGCTGTGTCCAATCATCGATGAACGAGCTGCTACATGCGGCTGCCCTGCTCGTAAGTCATGCACTGCCTTGATGATACCTGCTACAGCTTCACGCACTATATTCAATCTTAGGTTAATGACAAGCAACCAAACGCAAGAAAGAGTGCTCGAAGGCTTATGGTATGCCTGAAAAAATCGTATGAAGGTGGCGATCATGCAGAAAGCTGGTCAAAGTTCGCAGAAGATGTACTGGGCAAGTCAACAGTTGTAAAGACGACAAAATTCATGTTGGGAAAATGAAGATATTGATAGAGTTAGCCATGTTTTAGAGTTTCCGTTCCAAACATTGCGAAACCAGAACTCAATATTCAGTGTCCGTCATCAAACGAACCAGCCGACTGCCGAGTCAGTATTTGCCACTCTTTCGCTTGGGAATCTTATTGGTTGTCCACTATGCCCTCGCACGACGATTCGAGATTTCGAGGCTCTAAAATAGATCTGGCAAAACCTTTCTGTACGTTCCGCGTTTTGGGGGCCATCAAAACATCAATGAGTCGGTGATACATATCCGGTCGTGGGCTCAAATGATTTATGGCAGATTCAACGCGTTTTGGATTCATCCTGTCCTCGATCAGATATTTTTTTTTGATCTGCCTCCGGGTTCGACCTGGGAACAAGCGCTGTATGAGCGAAAAATCTGTGCCAAATTGCTTCAGAGCCTGAAAGAAAAACTCCGTGTCTTCATTCGTCCATTTTTCAGCTTTTGTGTAGTTTGCATAGCTTGAAGAATTCAGCTTTGTTCCATTTTCTTCTACGCGTTTGAATTCATTGAGTGCCGCTGCCCGCTCACTGGCAGCGCTCACTGTAAGGCTTTTCTCATTTATCACTATCTGCCCGTTGACGACTGAAACTTGAGGAGTCATAGAAACGCGGTCCGGTGCAGTCGGTCTTGCTCGCAATTGAAAACGATTTCCTGCGAGATGGGCACGAGTGTCTGCATCCTCCACCACTGCAACTGTTTCAACCATGCTTCTTCTGGCTGCTACACTGGAGTGCAGTTGAACATCGTCCAGGCATACTTTTTCATCGTTTTTCCGTTTGTTATTTCGACACTTGGCATCCGCGGCGCGCTCTTCCCTTGAACGTTGGCGAATAATATCGCGTATTGTTCTAGTCAGCCTTTCATCCACGACGGTGAATTCGGCAGCAGTTGTATTTCTCTGGAGAACAGTGGCGTTGATTCTGTTTCCACTAGTTGTACTCGCAGAGCGGACCCAACGATGGGCTGGAGGCTGGGATACCTGCGATGCTGTACGCCCCGTGGTGAAAGAAAATGTTATATTGCGGAAGATGTTCGTGCACGAGGAAGAGCAAATACGTAAAGATTTGAGCTTTGACTTGCTGGGTAAACGAACGCGTACATTTATCCCCGAAATCAACGTCAATATTGGATGGCGTTCGGATAGTTTTCTTCGTCGATCCCCTGGCCATCATACTTTTTGATCGCGAAACATTGAGATCCGACGCCCTTGTTGCTGTCTGGGAACCAATACGAGCGGTGGAGTCTTGTGTGGAAGGGCCATTCGGGGGGGGGTCACTTCCCAGTTGTGGGCCCTTGGCTACTGCAGCAAGACGTTTTTCATATTCGGCTCCCTGGTCAACAACAAATCCCATAGGGGGGGTCGCTTTGTTCGCCAGGGAACGGGGTCGCTGCAGTGGGCACGTCGTGGCTGTCAAGTGGCTGTAAAGATGGGATCTCGCCTGATTCACTTTTCGGGAGGGCAGCGTCACGCACCGTTCGTGGAGGAATTTTCGGGGTGAACGAGGTATTCCTTTTGCCTGTCGAAATTGGGAAACATGCTTAACAAGGAATAGTGCTTGACCTTGGTTATATGCCTGAGTTTTACCTCTCTCATGTTTGGCGTGATCGAGCGTGTCGAGTGCCGAAAGGTCCATCCTTGCGAGTCTGAGTCTTACGCTTCTGACAGGACCCCAAACCAAGTTTTCGACTTGGACATCGAGAGAGTTCGTCGTCTGGTACCTTCGAAGGTAATACGTATCTTTGATTTTGTAACTTTAGAGAATATAAGTATCATATGATAGCAATAATGTTTTAGCAATGTACCTTCGTATGTTATAGCAATAATTTATTAGTAAAATGGTTTTTACAGAGGAAGGTACCTTCATTCGTAGAAGGTACCTTCGTACGAAGGTGAAGGTAACTTGCAAACTTGTTCTGTCGCGTTTTTTGGCTTTCCACAGGCAAATAGTCACATTCTTGAAAATGGACGATCCCTTTAAAATCCCGCTCGGTCATGACACCTTCGTACTTTTATTAGACGAGCGACATGCAGAAAAGCAGAATATTGCATTCATGTACGAATAAATGAAAGTAGACTATTATATAAATACCTTCATTAATCGTAACCAGGTTGGACACACCTGCTTACGCCGATAACTTATAATGGTATTCTGGATTTCAACCAGGTTGAGCACACTTTTACGCCGATAACTTATCAAATGATAAGTTATCACCTTTAACTTTGGAGCTAAAGGTACCATTGATTTAATGGTCGTATGGTAACATATTCATCAAATTCACGTTCCAAATAGTTAAAACTCAGACTTATCATCGTTAACCTAAAGCGATGCCTTATAAGTTATCGCTTTAGGTGTGTCCAACCTGGTTGAAATCCA
>MDTE01016031.1_pt1 | contig 16364 bp, 13 predicted proteins | sample 811231 | NCBI WGS metagenome assembly MDTE01 (sample SAMN05326651, study PRJNA326480) | marine metagenome | isolation source: seawater | place: Indian Ocean: Red Sea | collected 2010
GAGCCTGCGGGAATCCAGGCCGACGGCATCGCGATGGCCAAGGGTCTCGGCGGTGGTTTTCCCATTGGTGCGGTCTGGGTGCGGGATGGTCTTGCCGACCTGTTCCAGCCCGGTTCTCACGGTTGTACCTTCGGCGGGACCCCGCTGGCCTGCGCAGCCGCATTGGCGGTCCTGCAAGTGATCGAAGACGAAGACCTTCTCAAGAACGTGCGTGAACAGGGCAGCTGGCTCCTCCAGGAACTTGAACAACTGGCAACCAAGCATCCCGACGCCGTTTCCGGCGCCCGTGGAGCCGGTCTGCTGACCGGGCTTGTCCTGAAGACTGCGGTGGGGCCAGTCGTCACCGCCTGCCGCGAAGCCGGCCTGCTGGCCGTGCCTGCCGCTGGCGATGTGCTGCGGCTGCTTCCGCCTCTGAATGTGACCCGAGAGGAGCTTGCGGCAGCTCTGACAATCTTGAACTCCGTCCTGGCGGGCCTGGCCGGTTAAGGTTTGCCGACCCTGCCGGAGCCTGCACCCTCTTACACTCCCAACCGAAGGAACTCCCAACCATGAAGCACTTCCTCAAAGAAAACGATTTCGACGCTACGGAGCGTCAGGAAATCTTCTCCCTGGCGGCTGGCTGCAAGGAGAACCGCATGCACCATCCCAAGCCTCTGGAAGGGCAGACCTGGGGCATGCTCTTCTACAAGAACAGCACGCGCACGCGAGTGTCCTTCGAGGTTGGCCTTGGCGACATGGGCGCGCGGGTCGTCGTGCTGGACAAGAGTTCCATGCAGATTGGACGGGGCGAGAGCCTCGCCGACACCGCCGAGGTGTTCTCCCGCTACCTGCACGGGCTGGTGATTCGCTCGTTCGGCCATGACATCGTGGAGGACTTCAGCCGGTTCGGGAGCATCCCCATCGTCAATGCGCTGACGGATTTCCTGCACCCCTGCCAGATCTACTCCGACGTGTTCACCCTGGCCGAGAAGTGGGGTGGCCGCGGGGACGACCTAGAGTCCGTCAAGGGCCGCCGCCTAGCCTTCTTCGGCGACTGCTGCTGCAACATGGCCAACTCCTGGATCCTCGCCGCCAGCCTCTTCGACATCGACCTCGTGCTCTGCGGCCCGGACAGTTTCCAGCCCCAGCAGGACATCCTCGACCTGATGCAGGCGCAAGGGCTGGAGCCACGCCACACCTTCACCTCCGATCCAGACCAAGCCGCCTCTGGCGCCGATGCCCTGTACACCGACGTGTGGGTCAGCATGGGCAAGGAGGAGGAATCCCGCCAGCGCATCGCCCAGATGAAGCCCTACTCCGTGACCAGCGACCTGATGGCCAAGGCCAAGCCCGACGCCCTGTTCCTGCACTGCATGCCGACCCATCCGGGGCTGGAAGTCACCCAGAACGTGCTCGATAGCGACCAGGCCCACCTCTACGACCAGGCCGAAAACCGCCTCCACATGCAGAAGGCCATCCTGGCCCAGCTTGCCAGCCAGACCATCCAAATGGACTCCAACCAGGACGACCTCCTCTAACCCCCTACAGCTCTACAAGCCATGAACAAAGTCGTACTCGCCTACTCTGGGGGACTGGACACCTCGGTGCTCGTCTCCTGGCTGAAAGAAGAACTTGGGCTGGAGGTCGTGACCTTCGCCGCCGATGTCGGCCAGGAGGAGGAGCTGGACGGCCTCGACGCTAAGGCCAAGGACACCGGCGCCCTCCAGCACTACACGCTGGACCTCGTGGAGGAGTTCGCCACGGACTTCATCTACCCGATGTTCCGGGCCAACGCCATCTACGAGAGCCAGTACTACCTGGGCACCTCCATCGCCCGGCCGCTCATCGCCAAGGCGCAGATTGACATTGCCCGCAAGGAAGGCGCCGTGGCCGTGGCCCATGGAGCCACCGGAAAGGGCAACGACCAGTGCCGGTTCGAGCTGACCTACGCATCCCTCTGCCCCACGCTTGAGGTCATCGCCCCGTGGCGACGGGACGACTTCCGCAGCAAGTTCCCCGGACGCACCGAGATGATCGACTACTGCCGCCAGCAACAGATCGATGTCGAAGCCTCCGCCTCCAAGCCCTACTCCATGGACCGCAACCTCCTGCACATCTCCTACGAGGCGGGCATCCTGGAAGATCCCTGGTTCGACCCCACCGGGGACGACAACAAGTCCATGTTCAAGCTCAGCGTCGCTCCCGAGGACGCCCCCGACGAGCCCGAGTACGTGGAGCTGGATTTCGAAACCGGCAACTGTGTTGCGGTCAACGGCGAACGCCTCTCCCCGGCAGGCGTCCTGAAGAAGCTCAACGAGCTGGGCGGTCGGCACGGCATCGGGCGCGTCGACTTGGTGGAGAACCGCTTCGTGGGCATGAAGAGCCGGGGCGTGTACGAGACTCCCGGCGGCACCATCCTCCTCCAGGCTAAGCGCCAGGTGGAGACCCTCACCATGGACCGAGACCTCATGCACCTGCGCGACAGCCTCGTCCCCAAGTACGCCGAACTGGTCTACTACGGATTCTGGTTCGCCCCGGAACGCGAAGCCCTCCAGGCCTTTTTCGACGACAGCCAGAAGACCGTCACCGGCACTGCGCGGCTCAAGCTGTACAAGGGCAACTGCATCGTCGTCGGCCGCAAGTCCACGCTTTCGCTCTATGACGAGAACGTCGCCTCCATGGAAGGCGTCCAGAGCGACTACAACCCGGACGACGCCGGTGGCTTCATCCGCCTCAACGGCCTGCGACTGCGCATGCGCAACCTGGTCTCCGGACAGGACGACGCCTAGGCTCCGCCGCCCATTCACGCGTCCTGCGAAACCATGAAGGCCCCACGGAAAATCCTGAAGGTTTTCGTGGGCGTCCTGCTGGCCTGCCTCCTGGTCCAGCTCGCCTTCAACCCCTACTTCCAGCCCTACTTCCAGCCCAGCTACTGGAGCACGCTGAGCAAGTTCGGAGAGGCTCTGCGCATTGTCCATGTCTCCTACGTGGACGGCGACCAGGCGGAACTGGATCAGCTCTCCGACAATGCACTTGCCGGCATGCTCCAGTCGCTGGACAAGTATTCCAACTACCTGCCCGCCGACGCCTACGACGCCTACCGCAAGTCCAGCCGCATGGAGTTCGAAGGCATCGGCGTGGAAGTACAGGACCTGCAGGACCGCATCACTGTCGTGCGGGTTTTCGAAGGCGGCTCCGCCATGGAGACGGGCGTGCTCCCTGGAGACTGGTTTGCGGAGGTGGACGGCGAAGATGTCACCGGGCTCTCCCTCCGCGACACCGTGGACCGCGTCAAGGGCGTGCCGGGGACCAAGGTCAACGTGCGCCTGCACAGGCCGTGGCCCGAGCCCGCCGAGAAGCAGTTCGAGGTGACCCGCCGCTCCGTGCGCATCCCCAGCGTCTCCAAGGTACAGATCTTCCAGGACACCATCGGCTACGTGCGCATCTCCCGATTTACCGACGACACCCATGCGCGCCTGCAGAAGGCGCTGGACGAACTCCGGGAAACTGGGGCAACCGCCCTCGTCCTCGACCTGCGCGGCAATCCCGGTGGCCTCCTCGCCGCCTCGGTCGAAATCGCCAGCGAGTTCCTCGAGGACGATGCGCTGGTGGTCTCCGTGCGGGCGCGGGGGGAGGAGACCGGCGAAACCCTCCGCGCCATGGCCGACGGCCGGGCATGGACCGGACCCATCGCCGCCCTCATGGACCGCAACAGCGCCAGTGCCTCCGAAATCCTCGCTGGCGCGCTCAAGGCGTACGGACTCGGCAAGGTCGTCGGCGAAAAATCGGTGGGGAAGGGGACCGTGCAGACCGTCTACAACCTGAAGGCGGAGGCCGGCATGGTGCTCACCACGGCCAAGTACTACCTGCCCGACGGCACTACCATCGCCGGCACGGGCGTCGAGCCGGACGTCGCCGTCGAAGTTAACGAGGAGACCTATTCCCAAGTGCGCCTCTCCCTCCTGCACCGTGCATCCATGCCGGCGGAACAGTTTGAAAAAACCTTTGGCTTCGCGCCCATGGAGGATCCCCAACTCAACGTCGCCATCGAAGTGCTGACCAAGGGCGGACCTGCCGTCAGCCAGGCCCCGGCCGGGGAGTCCCGGCCATGATTCTCGGCATCGAAAGCTCCTGCGACGAATCCGCCCTCGCCCTCCTGGATCCAGCATCCGGGCTCTGCGGCGAATGGGTCCACAGCCAGCTGGACCTGCACCGCGAATACGGCGGAGTCGTCCCCGAACTGGCCAGCCGCGAACACCTCGAAACCTTCCCTCTGCTCCTAGGCAAGGTGCTGGAAAAGCTCGACAGCCTTTCCCAACAGATCTCGGAGGTCGCCGTCACCTGTGGACCGGGCCTGGCACCCTGCCTGGCCCTCGGTGTGAGCCTGGCCCGCGCCCTCGGCGTGGCCCTGGGCGTGCCCGTGCGTGCGGTCAACCACCTGCGCGGCCATGCCTTCTCCGTATTCATCGGCCTGCACAAGTCCAACCCCGCTGAATTCTTCAACGAGCTGGGCGCGCACCTCCCGCATCTGGGCCTCCTCGTCTCCGGGGGAAACACCCTGCTTTTTGAAATCCGCGAGGACCTATCCATCCAAGTCCTCGCCCAGACCCTCGACGATGCAGCGGGCGAAGCCCTCGACAAAGGTGCCAAGCTCCTCGGACTGGACTATCCCGGCGGCGCACTCCTGGAACAAAACGCCACCGGCGGCGATCCCGCCTGGCGCGCCTTCCCCCGCGCCTTTGCCAACAAGCCCGACCTGTGCTTCAGCTTCTCCGGCCTCAAGACCAGCCTGCGCTATCTCCTGGAAAAAATGGAGGACGCCGAGGTGGACCGCCACTTCGCCGACCTCTGCGCCAGCTACCAGGCCGCAGTCATCGACCAGCTTGCGGCCAAGACCGCACAAGCCCTCGAAGCCGGCCGGCACAAGAGCCTCGGCCTCTCCGGAGGCGTGGCCAACAACGAGACACTCCGCCAGCGCATCACCGAGCTGGCCCACCCGCAGGACCTGCCCCTGTTCCTCGCACAGCCCCCCCACACCGGCGACAACGCCGCCATGATCGCATTCGCCGCCCTCGTGGAAACCCAGGGCCAGCCAACCTCCTATGACGCCCAAGCACGGACTCCGCTCTTGCCTTCCCTCAAAATCAACCAATCTCCTTGACCCGCATGCGGATTAAACCCGCTTGCCAAACCCAGCGCGTTCCATACCCTTGCGCCCCCTTTTTGATAAACTGACCTCCAGAGCAACTCCAAGCCATGATCTCCGAGAGCGAAGCTCCCAAAAAACTTGCCAAGAACGAATCCATCAAGGAGGACAGCCGCTACCTGCGCGGCACCATCCTCGAAGGACTCGCCGACACCTCCACCGGCGCCATCTCCGCGGACGACTCCCAGCTGACCAAGTTCCACGGCACCTACCTCCAGGATGACCGCGACCTCCGCAAGGAACGCCTCAAGGCCAAGCAGGAGAAAGCCTTCAGCTTCATGATCCGCGTCCGCGTGCCCGGCGGAGTCTGCACCCCGCAGCAGTGGCTGGCCATCGACGAACTCGCCGACACCCACGCCAACGGCTCGCTCAAGCTCACCACCCGCCAGGCCTTCCAGTTCCACGGAGTCATCAAGTCCAAGCTCCAGCCCACCATGAAGGCCATCAACGAGACCCTCCTCGACACCCTGGCCGCCTGCGGGGACGTCAACCGCAACGTCCTCTGCAACCCCAACCCCCACCTCTCCCAACTCCACACCCAGGTCCAGGCCGTCACCCAGGGCATCAGTGACCACCTCTCCCCGCGCACGCGCGCCTATCATGAAGTATGGATCGACGGGGAACTCTCCGAATCCACCCAGGACGAGGAGGAACCCATCTACGGAAAGACCTACCTGCCCCGCAAATTCAAGATCTCCGTCGCCATCCCACCCACCAACGAAGTAGACATCTTCGCCCAGGACCTCGGCTTCATCGCCATCGCCGGCGACGATGGAACGCTCCAAGGCTTCAACGTCACAGTCGGCGGCGGCCTTGGCATGACCCACAACAAGAAGGAGACCTACCCCCGCATCGCCGACGTCATCGGCTTCTGCACCACCGAACAGGTCAACGAAGTCGCCGAGCACGTTGTCAAGATCCAGCGCGACAACGGCGACCGCTCCGACCGCAGGCACGCCCGCCTCAAATACACCATCGAAGACCGCGGCATCGATTGGTTCACCGACGAACTCCACCAACGCCTGGGCTGGCAGCTCCAGCCCGCCCGTCCCTACCAGTTCACCACCACCTCCGACCGATACGGCTGGAGCCAGGGACACGACGGCAACTGGCACCTCGGCCTCTTCATCCAGAACGGCTACCTCAAGGACACCCCCCAGCAACCCTTCCGCAAAGGACTCAGCGAAATCGCCAAGATCCTTGACGGCGAGTTCCGGCTCACCCCCAACCAGAACCTCGTCATCGCCAACATCTCCGAGGCGACCAAGCCCCAGATCCAAGCCCTCCTCGACCAACACGGCATCTCCGCCACGCAGGACCAGTCCGGCCTACGCCTCAACTCCATGGCCTGCGTGGCACTGCCCACCTGCGGACTCGCCCTCGCCGAGGCACAACGCTACCTGCCCGACCTCCTCACCGACCTCGAGGAAATCCTTGAACAGGCCGGCCTCCGCGACGACGCCATCAGCATCCGCATGACCGGCTGCCCCAACAGCTGCGCCAGACCCTCCCTCGCCGAGATCGGACTCGTCGGCAAGGCACCCGGCAAATACAACCTATACCTCGGCGCCAAGCTCGACGGCACACGCCTCAACAAACTCTACCGCGAAGCCATCGGACACCAGGAAATCATCGACACCCTGCGCCCCATCTTCCTCGACTACGCAAAGAATCGCTCGGAAGGGGAGCAGTTCGGCGACTTCTGCATACGCTCCGGCCTCGTCAAGGCCACCGGCCAAGGCCCCGACTTCCACGACTGAACCTGCCGGTCCCCGAAAAGGGGTTGACAATCCTACAGACCAACACTTTTTTAGTAAGTCCGTTTTTTTATAAGGACGGAAAGACAACAACAGACAACAACACCTCGAACGAACACACAATCATGAAAGCGCGAACCCCCTGCCATATGGTTTGGGCGCTGTTTATGGGCGCGGCCACAGCCTCCGCCCAAGTCGAATTGACGGACAACCTTGCGGTTTCCGGATTCGTCGACGCCGCCTACACCAACACCGACAACGGCTCCACCACCACGGAATCCCTCGCCCTCGAAGAAGCTGAAGTCGACCTCCTCTTTAACCTCGACACCGTTTCCGGAGAAGTCCACCTCCAGACCGACGGCAACGCCCTCGAGCTCGAGCAGGCCTTCATCACCTACGACCTCGGCAATGGACTCACCCTCAACGCCGGACGCTACCTCTCCCTGCTCGGCTTTGAAGCCGACGAGTCAGTCACCCGCTACACCCGCTCCTACGCCTACGACCTCTCCAACCCCATCCCCCTCTACAACGACGGGGTCAAGCTCGAAGCGGTCACCGAGCAAGGCTGGCTCGCCGTCTCCCTGATTGACGAAGTCTGGGACGGCTTCGGCCCCGGCAATATCAACGATGGAGCCATCGGCCTCGAAGTACAAGCCGGCTTCACCGGTCAGAACGGCCTCACCGCCGTCATCGGCTACGGCGGACAGGATACCGGCACCACCAATCCCAACGGTGAAATCTACAACATCTGGGTCAGCTACGAGACCGGCGCACTCATCCTCGCAGCCGAATACAACGAATTCGACAACGCAGGCGCCGCCAACAACACCGGTGACTCCCTCATGGGACTCGCACGCTACGCCATCAACGAAAAGTCCTCCATCACCGGACGCTACTCCGAAGAGAACCTCGACGATGGACGCGCCACCGAGAAGTGGACCGTCGCCCCGACCTACTCCTTCACCGACAACCTTGCCGGACGCATCGAGTACAGCCGTACCGAATACACCGGCGTGGCCACCCTCGATGAAGTGGAGTTCTTCGCTGTCGAAGCGATGTTCACCTTCTAAAAGACAGACCAAGCCACCTTTCAAAGATGTCTTACTTAAGTGTCTGACCCGGTGAAATTTCCCAAATTCACCCCTTGACAAGCCACCACATCATCTGTTTTTTAAGCAATTTAATTTACCCCCCTGCCTGGGGCATATGGCAAAAAACAACAAACTTAGAAACATCATGAAATACGAAAAAACCCTAGCAGTTCTTGCAGGTCTGACCTTCGCGGGCAGCCTCTCCCAAGCCCAAATCGCCGTTGGCGAAAACCTGACCATCTCCGGCTTCGTAAATGCATCTTACGCAGACGTTGATGATGGTACTACTGGTGCTCCAAACAGCTCACAAGCTCTTGGAGTTGATCAGGTCGAAATCGATTTTGACCTCTCTCTGGGCGCAGTTTCTGCTGCCGTGCACGTCCAATCCACAGGTGACGCTCTCAGCCTCGAGCAAGCCTATGCTTCCTTGGACGTGTCTGGTATCACGTTTAGTGGCGGACGCATGCTCAACCTTCTTGGATTTGAAGGTGATGAGCCCACAAACATGCTCCAGAGAAGCGCTGCTTACAGCCTTGGCGGCCACGGTGGCGGTTATGATCCTGGCAGCCAATATGAAAATGGTCTTCGTGCAGCAACCTCGCAGGGCGATTTCTCCATCGCTGGCTCCATCTACGCTGGTCTCTATGCCGGTGATGCTAGCTCCAGCACAGATGATGTCGCATATGAAATCGTAGCTTCTTACTCTGGCATCGAGAATCTCTCGTTATCTCTCGGCTATGCTGATGATAACAATGTTACTGCCGGTACTACCATGGCCAACGTTTTCAACGTGCATGCTGGATATGCTCTCGGTCAAATCAATGTGGCAGCTGAATGGAACAGCTTCGAAGACGGCGCTGGCAACGATGGCGACGGCTACCTTCTCCTTGGTACCTATGCTGTTAATGACAAGACCAGCCTTACCGTTCGTTACAGCGAAGTAGACGCTGACGGCACGGCTCTTGACCTCGACAAGTTTACTGTCTCCCCGAGCTATGCTGTTACTGATAACCTAAGTGCTCGCGTTGAGTACAGCACTGGTGAGTACAACGGTAACGACGTGGACGTTTTCGCTGTCGAAGGTATCCTTACCTTCTAAGCGAATCCTGATTTCACTACATATATTTCAAGAAGGGCCGCTCATCTGAGCGGCCCTTCCTCTTTTAGAATTGCCATACGCTCACTATTGCAGCACGATAAGGACTCTTTTTAATTCGATGAAATTAAGCCCCCTTCTTCTTTTTCCTGTACTTGCCTTACCCATTGCCGCCCAGATTTCCATTGGCGACAATCTAGCTCTTGAGGGTGCAGGATCTTTTGGGTTTGTGTCTCAAGATTCTACTGCCAGTGGTGAATCATCCAGTCTCGGTTTCCAAGAAATAATCTTGGGGTTGGAATTCAACCTCAATCGATTGGACGCCGAAGTGATTCTCGAACTAGACGATGGCACTGCTGAAGTGGATGCTGTTTTTTTCGACTATGCATATAGTGATATAGTTTCGATTTCAGCTGGTCGGATGTATTCGTTATTACTGTATGAAGATATCCTCCTAACCCAACGCTTAACTCGCTCACTAGCTCACACGTTGCTGGAAGAAATCGTACCCGCAGCCAACACGGGTATTCGAGGAATTGCCGAAACGGAAAAAGGATGGGTTAGCGTGGGATGGACGGATAAGATTTGGGATCAGCCTACTGACCGTTCTGGCTTGTTGAACGGTGGCAACGGAGCCGTCGAGCTACAATTGGGCTTTCTCCCGTTTAGTGGCTTGGAGATCGCCCTTACTTACGGCGGTCAGGACTCGGGAGACTCTGGGCCTAGCGGGCAGATGTGGGATTTCTGGATCCAGCACGAAGGCGAAAAGCATCTGCTCGTTGCAGAATACGTAGATTTTGAAAATGCAGGTGCCCAGGATGCCGATAGCAACGGTGCTTTCGCCAACAGCGAATATCTTAGCGGCAAGAGCTGGATGCTGCTCGGCAGCTACAAGACCACACCGGTCTCCTCCATGACATTCCGTGTGTCTCACGAGGAGCAGGACGGCGTGCAGGAGGCCTTCAAGTGGGCAGTGGTCCCCGCCTACGAGTTCAGTGACAACCTCACGCTCCGGGCGGAATTCAGCCACGAAACGCAGGAATCCCCGGGAGCTGTCGACATGGAAGTGGACATTTTCTCAGTGGAAGGCCTCTTGCGCTTCTAAGCCATTCTTAGTTGGGCGAATGCCCGTTTAGGCACACTCCTTTGGGGGTAGATGCCTTTTTATGCAGGCGGTTTTTCTCATTGAACCTCTGTCCAAATTCCATGGATTTGGGCAAGATGACTACGAATTACCCCTACTTCTTTAATCCTGTTCTCCAAAAAAACCGGCCTCCCCTGGTGGAGGGAGGCCGGCAGCTTATGCTGATTGGAGGGATGGGATGGGAAATTTCAATCAGAGCGCATCGCTTCCGTGTTCTCCCGTGCGGATGCGGACTGCATCTTCCACGGGAATCACGAAGACTTTGCCATCTCTGATTTTTCCTGTTTTTGCGGATTCCCCTATGGTGTCAACCACTTTTGAGACTATATCGTCGTTGACCACGACTTCTAGCTTCACTTTGGGAAGGAAATCTACGGTGTATTCACTACCGCGGTAGATTTCCGTGTGACCCTTCTGCCGGCCAAAGCCTTTGACTTCGCTGACAGTCATGCCCTCGATTCCAATTTCGGACAGGGCGGACTTCACTTCCTCCAGCTTGAAGGGTTTGATGATGGCTTTTACGAGCTTCATATGTCGATGGGGCTTGAGGGTTACAGGGTATATCCTTTTTCGCCGTGGTGGCTTTGGTCAAGTCCGTTTATCTGCTCGTCGTCGCTGACGCGGATGCCTCCGCATAGGGCATTTAGGATGCCGACAATCACCACCGTAGCAACGACAGAGAGGGCTACTGCGGCAATCACGCCAGTCGCCTGAATGCCAAGTTGGCTACTGGAGGTGCCTGCGTTGATTCCTTGCCCACCAAGGACTCCTTCTTGTCCGAGGAAGCTAACTAGCAGAGTTCCAAGGATTCCTCCGACACCGTGGACTGCAAAGACATCTAGAGAATCATCAATATTCAGCTTTTCCTTGACGATGCCACAGGCGAAGTAACAAATCGCTCCTGCGGCAATACCAATAACAAGAGCACCTTGAGGCCCGACCCAGCCGGATGCAGGAGTGATCGTAGCAAGGCCAGCAACCATACCTGTCACAATTCCAACCAGACCTGGTTTACCGGACTTCTTCCATTCGATAAACATCCAAGTTAGCGAGGCGGCGGCAGCGGAGATATGAGTGACCAGCATGGCCATTCCGGCATCTTGGTTTGCAGCCGCAGCACTTCCTGCGTTGAAGCCGAACCAGCCCACCCATAGCATGGCAGCGCCAGTCATCACCATTCCTGGGCTATGCGGGGGATTCAGTTTGTTGGGGAATCCTGTCCGAGGTCCAAGCATCTTGGCTAGAACCAAAGCAGCGGCCCCCGCCGTCGCGTGTACAACAATGCCTCCAGCAAAGTCCATAACCTTTGTAGTTTGATCACCATCTGAAAGCCAACCGCCTCCCCAGACCCAATAGCAGACAGGGACGTAGACGATCAGCAACCAGAGCACGCAGAACAACATCATGGGTACGAACTTCATGCGTTCCACAAAGGCTCCGACGATCAGGGCGGGGGTGATGATGGCGAATGTCATTTGAAAGATGACCCACACGGACTCGGGAAAGCTGCCGTTCATGCTATCTTCTTTCAGGCCACCGAGGAAGAATTGTGATGTGCCGCCGAGCCATTTGGAGCCTTCTGTCAGTGCAAGGCTGTACCCGCAGACGACCCAGACGATGGACATCAGGCAGGCGATTGTGAAGCAGTGCATCAGCACCGAGAGTACGTTCTTGGACTGCACAAGGCCGCCGTAGAACAGGGCCAGCCCGGGCAGGGTCATGAACAGGACTAGCGCCGTGGCCGTAATCATCCAGGCCGTATCGCCTGTATCCAGTTTAGGTTTTTCTTTGGCTGGAGCCTCTTGAGTGGCCGGTGTGTCTGTCGCCGCAGGTTCTTCGGCAGCCGCAGGTTCCTGGGCGGTGATGCCTGTGGGCAGGCAGGTGAACAACAGGCCCGCGATCGCAAGCAGCAACGCGGGCACACCAAGGGAGGGATGTAGTTTCATGGGATTTGGAGGGTTTTGGTTTTAGGTTTGGGCGAGCCTCCGGCTTGAACGGTTGGAGACTTGCCCGGATGATGACCCGGAGCGCCAGGGTGGCGGATCCGGATTTTTAAAAATTTTAGGTTTCATGAAAAAAGGGGAGGGGCCGGCCCTGCTGGACAGGACCGGCCCCAATGCATCTTAACCTAATACACAAACAACATTGAAATTGAGGGTGACTGGGCCTAGAGAGCCTCTTCCCCGTTTTCGCCGGTGCGGATGCGGATGGCGTCCTCAACGGGCAGGACGAAGACTTTGCCGTCCCCGATCTTGCCTGTCTTGGCCGCGTTGGCGACTGCATCCACGGTCTTGGAGACAAGGTCGTCGCCCACGACGACCTCCACCTTGACCTTGGGCAGGAAGTCCACGGTGTATTCGCTGCCGCGGTAGATCTCGGTGTGGCCCTTTTGACGGCCGAAGCCTTTGACTTCGCTGACAGTCATGCCTTCGACGCCGATTTCGGACAGGGCCTCCTTCACCTCTTCGAGCTTGAAGGGCTTGATGATGGCTTTGATGAGTTTCATGGTGTGTAAGCCTTTCGGTGTTGTGGGTTGTGGGGCTTATTCGCCGTAGGCTTCTTGCCCGTGTTCAGCGAGGTCCAGACCACGCTCTTCCTCCTCTTCGGAGACTCGGACACCGATGGTGACCTTGAGCGCGTAGAACACGATGAAGGCGAAGATGAAGGCAAACGCGCTGACGAGGAAGGCGCCTTTGATCTGCGTGGCCATGGAGAAGTCACCCTCTCCAAAGATGGCGACGGCGATCGTGCCCCAGATGCCGCAGACACCGTGGACGGAGATGGCACCGACGGGGTCGTCGATCCTGGCCTTGTCGAAGGCGATGATGGAGACAACCACGATGAAGCCGGCGATCAGGCCGATGAGCAGGGAGTCGGATACGCTGACCACGTCGGCATTGGCGGTGATGCCAACCAGACCGGCCAGGATGCCGTTGAGGCCCATGGACAGGTCGGGCTTCTTCATCATGAACCAGGATGTGGCAATCGCACCGAGGGCGCCCGTGCAGGCGGCTAGGGTCGTCGTTGTGAAGACCAGTCCCAGGGGACCGGGATTGGCCGAGAGGACGGAGCCGCCGTTGAATCCGTACCAGCCGAACATCAGCAGGAAGACGCCGATGGCGGCCAGCGGGAAGCTGTGGGGCGGGATGGGCTTGATGCTGCCGTCTTTCTGGTACTTGCCCTTGCGGGGACCGAGAACGATCACGCAGGCCAAGGCGCCGAAGCCGCCGAAAGCATGCACCACGGTGGAGCCGGCGAAGTCCTTGAAGGGAACGTCCAGTCGGTTGAGGTAGCCCCCGCCCCAGTGCCAGGAACCGGCGATCGGGTAGGCAAGACCCACGAACAGGACAGCAAAAATCATGAAGCTGGGCAGCTTCACACGTTCAGCAACAGCACCCGAAACAATCGTGGCGCCCGTGGCTGCGAACATTGCTTGGAAGATGAAGTCGCCATAGCCGGTCATGGCCAGGTCCATGTTCGCGTAGTCACCCCAGATCGTACCGCCCTCGGCGTTGAGGTCTCCAATTGCCTTACCGAACTTGAGCCAGCCGTTGAAGTCGCCCGGATAGTGCGTATTGAAACCGATGAGCGCGTAGGTGACGATGCCGATCGAGATGATGAACACGTTCTTGAACAAGACGTTCACCACATTCTTTTGTTGGCACAGGCCTGATTCCAGCGTGGCAAAGCCAAGGTGCATGATAAATACGAGGGCTGCGGCAATGACCGTCCACAACATGGAAGTCGTGAAAAAGTCAAAGGCCGGCGCTGCATCGCCTTGCTCTGCCTGTAAGGCGAGGTAGTCGTCTGCAGGTCCTGCTTCTGCCTCGGCGGGGGGCGCAGGATCTTCCTGTGCGGTCGCCAAGGATGGGATGCTGAACATCCCGCCGACGAGCGCGAGGAGCAGCGTGAAAAGTGGGAGTTTTCGGGTGGTCTTCATTTAATCTAGTTGAGGGTGGTTTTGCGGGATTTGGGTTTCTCGTCGGGATTTGGAGGTGTAGGGCATGACATTGTGCATTTGACGTGCCAACCAAGCGTCCGTCCGTCCAGTTGGTCGGTTTTCGCACAGTGAAGTGGCTATTTCATGCGCCTTGGAGGCATGTATGCATGAAAAGACACAAATGCATGAGCCGGGCGAATCCATGTGGCCTTCATGGTTCATGCCTTCTTTCACACGGATTTCTCACGGGGTTTTTGGGAAACCGCGAAATACGCGAAAGATACGAAAGGCTTTCCTGTAACGTGCATTTCTCATGGGATTATGTTGCGAGAGCCCGTGAGAAATGTGGGTGGCACCCCTTTGGGGCGCAATGGGTTGGGAGGTGTGGCGTTCTTAGGGCTGCGCCGTGCAAGCACGGCTGACCCCAAGCTAACATCCCTTGCCCCGCTGGGGCAATGTCAGCCCGTCCACTCAGTCCATGTTGTCCACCCTGGTCGGTCGCAGCAGGGAGTCCGTGAGAATTGCGGGCTAGGTGGTGTTTGTTACGTATTCTTCGACGCCTTGTGGGGTGGAGACTCTGGACTCGTAGCCGAGGTCTCGCCGGGCGGCTTCAATGTTGAAGTAGTGGCTTTTGGAGAGTTCGACGGCGACGAATCGGGTCATGGGTGGTTCGCCGGGTAGGCGGAGGAGTCTCCAGAAGGATTCGAGGATGGTGCCGGCTGCATAGGCCTTGCGGGCGGAAATGGTCTTTCGTACGGGCTGGATGTTGAGTTGGGCGAGCAGGTCGTTGAGCCAGTCCCAGAGGCGGACGGGTTCTCCTTGTGAGAGGAAGTAGGCCTTGCCGGCGGCTTTGCCGTTGCGGAGAGCGTCCCAGGCTTGGATGTGGGCGTCGGCGACGTTTTGTACATGGGAAATGTCGACTTGGTTGGTGCCGTCGCCGACGATGCGGAGGCGTCCCTGGCGTGCCCGTCGGATGACGCGGGGGAGCAGGTGTGGGTCGCCGACACCCCAGACCAGGTGTGGGCGCAGTGCGGTGGTTGCGAGTCCGTCACTGGCGTTGGCGGCGAGGACTTCCTGTTCGGCCAGGGCCTTGGTGCGGGCGTAGTGGCAGAGCCAGTTGGAGCCGTAGGGGAGGGATTCGTCCTGGCCGGTGAAGGGTTTGCCGTTGAAGACGACGCTGGGTGTGCTGGTGTGGATGAGGTGGGGGACTTTGTGTTCGGTGCAGGCTTGGAGGATATGCCGGGTGCCGAGGACGTTGGCGTTGAAAAAATCCTGTTCGCGGCCCCATACTCCGGCCTTCGCAGCGATGTGGAACACGGCATCCATGCCTTGGCAGGCGGCAGAGACCTGGGGGGCGTCGGCAAGGTCGGCCTGGAGGACGTTGACGCCTTTGGCCTGGAGCTGTGGCTGGGGGGAGCGGCCCAGCGAGGTGACGGCGTGTCCGAGGTCCAGCAGCCGGTCGATGACGTGCCGGCCCACGAATCCGCCTCCACCTGTGACCAGTACGTTCATGGGGTGGCCGGATGGGTTTGGTTTTGTCGGGTCTGTGTGGGGCGGTTCCTAGGGTTGGCTTTCATGCGAATTGTTCGGCGAGGGTGAGGCGGTGGATTTTGGCGTTGTGTCGCACGTCCACGGGGAAGGCGGGGTGGAAGAAGAATTCATGGATTGTCCGGGTGGCGGGGCTGGACTGGGCGAGTGTGCGGAGTTCGTGGCGGAAGGCTTCCTGGTCCGCCGGGGTCTTGGGAAACAGGCCTGGTTCGGGTTCGACGACGATGGCGGGAGTCTGGTTGCCGGGCGTGCCGAGTCCGATGAGGGCGCTTCGGAAGACTTGTGGATGCTGGTTGAAGATGGCTTCGCAGCAGTCGGTGTGCAGGGGTCCGTCGGGGGTGAGGACGCGTTCGGCGAGGCGTCCGCAGAACCAGAGGCGCTTTTCGTTGTCGAGGTAGCCGAGGTCGCCCATGCGGTGCCAGATGCGTCCTTCGGCATGGAGTTTTGCGGTGGAGGTGGCTTCGGGGAGTTGGTCGTAGGCTTCGGTGACGATGGGTCCGGCGACAGCGATTTCGCCAATTTCGTGACCGTGCTCGTGGTGGGTCTGGCTGTCGCCGGCGGGTGGGAGGATGCATGCCTGGATGCCGGGCACGGTCTTGCCGA
>MDTE01007258.1_pt1 | contig 16363 bp, 16 predicted proteins | sample 811231 | NCBI WGS metagenome assembly MDTE01 (sample SAMN05326651, study PRJNA326480) | marine metagenome | isolation source: seawater | place: Indian Ocean: Red Sea | collected 2010
CCTCGCTGAAGAGGCACGACTTGCTGAAGAAGCACGAATTGCCGAAGAGGCACGGCTTGCCGAAGAAGCTCGTTTGGCCGAAGAGGCACGACTTGCAGAAGAGGCACGACTTGCAGAGGAAGCACGAATTGCCGAAGAGGCACGGCTTGCCGAAGAAGCTCGTTTGGCCGAAGAAGCCCGTTTAGCCGAAGAAGCCCGTTTAGCCGAAGAAGCCCGTTTGGCTGAAGAAGCCCGTTTGGCTGAAGAAGCCCGTTTGGCCGAAGAAGCTCGTCTTGCAGAGGAAGCTCGAATCCAGGCTGAATTGGAAGCGGGAGCTGCGGCAAAACAAGCCTATTGGGATGCACAGGGCGATATTTCGGAGGACGAAGCAAAGATCGTTCCCGACCTTCCCAGCGATGCAACTCACCCCGCACTCGACGATGGGCGTGGGGGTGGAGGCATGGTGAAACTCCTGCTCGGCGTGATTGTGCTTGGTGCAGCCGCTGGAGCCATCATCACGTTCCTTTGAGGAACGAAAGCAAGCAATTTTGACTGATGGGTACTTCCGTCTTATCATGCCTCTCGAAACTGGAGACCAAGCCCCTACCTTTTCCCTGCCCAATGCGAACGACGCCGTTGGCGGTTCAAGCATGACCTTTGATGATGTTTCAGGCTCACGAGGAACACTGATCGTATTCGAATGCAATCACTGTCCTTACGTGGTAGCAAGCGTGAGCAGAATCAATGCGGTAGCCGAACAGTGTGCAAGCCTCAATATTGGTTTCGCAGGTATCAACTCAAACGACCCGGTGGTTTACGAAAACGACTCGTTTGAACACATGGTAAAACGAGCAGAAGGAGGCATGCCTTACCCTTATTTGCACGACGAAACGCAAACTGTCGCCCACGCATACGGCGCAAAGCGAACTCCTGAATTTTACCTCTTTGATGACCAACACCGTTTGGTGTACCAAGGAAGAATGGACGATAGTCCACGCCATCCAGGCGAGGTCACATCCTCAGAATTGGCCGATGCCATTGCGGCTTTGGTTGCAGGTGAGCAACCCAGCGTTGACTACACCGAATCCATCGGCTGCTCCGTCAAATGGAAGGCGTGAGGCCATGACCGGGTGCAGGCGGCAATGCGATTGGGACGAGGACATGGTTTGCCGCTCTTGCGGCATTGATTACTCGCCGCCACCGAAAGAGGAAGAATAAGCCTCAATATTGCTCAAGCACCAGCTCGGTGGTTGTGCTGGCAATTTCATTGGGTGCCGCCATCCACATTTTGTCGAGAAGGGCCCGCAACGACATGGTGTCATCAACATGGACCAAAGCCACCAAATCGGTCTCACCTGAGACCTCATAGACGATTTCGATGCCTTCCCAGCCGGTGATTTCAGAAGCAAAGGATCCGATCTCTGAACCTGGAGCGACTTTGATACGAACCAGAGCGGTCAGGCCTACGCCTCCCTCTCGAATCGTGTATCCACGAATGGTGCCGTTTTCCTCCATGTTTCGAATGTGTGTTCGGACCGTACGTTCACTGGCCTCAACCTTGCTGGCCAACTCAACATAGGACATTCGTCCGTTTTTTCGGAGTTGGGCAAGGATGGCTCGGTCAATCTCTGCGATGCGGGGCATGCTTGGGCCTTAGCGAGTACCTATTTCAAACATTTCCCGCCAAAAAAAGAGATTTTATAACCGTTTACAGCAGATTCTACCTGTTTTTTTGCCGATAATTGGTAACTCCACCACCTCTCCCGCCCAAATCATCACTCGTCGGGTTCAAAAAGAAGCCTCGATTTCCACTCCCATGGCCAAACAGGAGGTGAGCACCGATGCGGGCCTTCAGCAGTTTTTGGACGACCTTCAGCAATGCGACCTCCCCACCCGTCAACGGGAATGGTTCCATATCGACGTTGCAGCGATGTTCTCATCCACGCCCATTCACGCTCACGAGATTGACACCGACAACGGCAAAACCCTCCTTTTTTTGAACGATTCCTTGGTGCTTTTGTGCCCGCAACAACACATTCTTCATCACTTTCCAAAACACCTTATCCATTGTTTCGTGGAAGATCGCCGACACCATGTCCTTCTTGACGATGAACCGGTGTTCCGAGCAGAGTTGTTCTCGATCTCGCCGCTAGAAGAGCAACTCTGTTGGGTCATCAACAGCGCCGAAGAACATCAAATTCCGGCTTTGCAGGCAAAAATAGCCAAATGGATGGCTTGGTTGAATCGGGCATGACTTCCGCCCGCTTTGTTCAAATCCCCCCGTTTCTTGGCGTGAACGAGGGCGTTTGATGACGGGCAACATTACGGGTTTGGACGCTCGCATGGTCTTGGACAGCCGAGGACAACCAACGGTTGAAGTGGACTGTTATGTTGACGGATCGTTGAAAGGCAGAGCCATCGTTCCTTCAGGAGCGTCAACGGGCGCATATGAAGCCCTTGAGTTGAGGGATGGAGACGCCTCGAGATACCTCGGAAAAGGGGTGTCCTCAGCCGTGAACAACGTCAAGGACTTGCTGGAAGAAGCGCTTGTTGGCCTTCCGGTTGATGAACAGCGCATCATCGATGAGACCATGTTGGATGTCGACGGAACCCACAACAAATCCAAGGTTGGAGCAAATGCGATGCTTGGCGTATCCATGGCCTGCCTTCATGCTGGCGCCGCATGCCATGAACTGCCGTTGTGGAAGTATGTTGGGGGTGTTGCTGGCGGGCTTATGCCCGTTCCAATGCTCAACATTCTCAACGGTGGCGCCCACGCAGCCTCCAACGTTGATGTTCAGGAATTCATGGTGATGCCTCACGGCTTTGACACCTTTGAGGAAGGGCTGCGCGCAGGCGTCGAAACCTACCACGCATTGAAAGCGGAACTGAAACAAGACGGATTGTTGGGAGGCATTGGTGATGAAGGAGGTTTTGCCCCCAATCTTCCCACTAACGAAGACGGACTGAAATACATGGTTCGCGCCATCGAAGGAGCAGGTTATTCAACCGAGGAAATCGGTATTGCGTTGGACGTTGCCTCAACAGAGTTTCACGACGAAAAAGGCTACCACATGGAAGGCCGTGTGCTTTCGTCCGAGGACCTCGTCGAGATGTACGGTGGCTGGCTGGACGATTACCCCATCCTATCCATTGAAGACGGATTTGGTGAAGACGACTGGCGTGGCTGGTCCGCCTTTACAAAAGCCTACGGGCACCGCGTCCAAACGGTTGGCGACGACCTTTTCGTCACACAATCCGAACGCCTTTCTCAAGGCATTGAACTCGGTGCTGCCAACGCGATGCTGGTAAAACTCAATCAAGTTGGAACCGTGACAGAAACGCTTGAAGCCATGGATTTGGCAACCACCAACGGCATGAACAACGTGGTCTCTCATCGAAGCGGCGAATCAGAAGACGTCACCATCGCAGATTTCGCTGTTGGCACCCGAGCAGGCCAAATCAAAACCGGTGCGCCGGCCCGCTCCGATCGGGTGGCGAAATACAACCAACTCTTGCGAATTGCCGAAGACGTGCACGAGTATCGTTCTCCGTTTCAGTGAAGCTTCCTGTTCGGTAATCGCATGAAAGGAGACGGTGACGGGCTTGCATGGGGGCATGATGGATGATTGACTTAGGTTGGTATTCGGTGGCCATGGTCGCATCGTTTGCAGGCGCCCGATGGGTGACAGAGAACGTAAAATTTCATCTGCGAAATCAACGTTTCTGGCTTCACCATTGGTTTCTTGCTTTCCTCACCATGAGCGTATTGATTGCAATGGATGTCCAGCAACCTTGGATTTGGGGGGCACTGACCGGTGTCGCCCTTGAAGGTCTTCGCCGCGACCAATGGTCGTTGTTTCGTCAACAATGATTCAGCATCATGGTTTGGTACAATCCAACCCCCAACGTCAGTTGGTGTTGTGGTGGAGGGAAAATACCGCGAGTTAAATACCGCCGAGGTTGCGAGGCCCACATGAACCGAGCAAGCGCTCTTACCCTCGTAGCATGCCTATTGATGTCTTTCATGGTCGTTCCAGCATCAGCTGATGCAACCGAAGATATCCCGACCAATGCCACCAACAGTGGGGTCCATGACTCACTGGTTGCCGCCCTTGCCCATGCTGGCTTGGTAAGTGCGCTTCAAGCGGACGGCCCGTTCACGGTCTTCGCCCCCACCGATGATGCCTTTGCAGCAGCTGGCATCGACCTTTCAACCTTCGATACCGATGCGGAAAACGCCACCCTCTCAGACATCCTCCTCTACCACGTTTACAACGGCAGCGTGGACGCTGCATCTGTAACGGATGGCATGACAGCGACCATGCTCAACGGCGACGACACCAGCTTTTCGGTCGACAACGGCAGCGTGTCGATTAACGGCGCAAACGTCACCCAAGCGGACGTGACGGCCAGCAACGGCATCATCCACTTCATCGACCAGGTCTTGATGCCACCCGCCGATCCTGCACCTCCTGCAGGCCCACCAGGCGAGATCTGCTACAACGTCGTAACGCACACCATCGTCGCCGGGGCTGACGAAGCAACATGTGGCGCCTACATGTACTTGGTTGATTACGAAATCAACGGCCAAAACGTGACGGGCTGCTACAACAGCATCACTCACGCTGTTGCGAATGTCAGCGAGGCCGTTTGTAACGGCTACATGTGGGTTCCACCAGTGGACCTGGCCTTGACGGCACAAGCCACCACCATCCATACCTCGCTGGTGGCTGCGTTGACGACCGCTGACTTGGTGACGACGCTGAAAGGCAACGAAACCTACACGGTTTTTGCACCAACAGATGAAGCATTCGCAGCGGCAGGCATCGATCTCTCCACCTATGATACTCCCGAAGAGATCGCAGCACTTGCCGACATTCTCCTTTACCACGTCGTCGCTGGCGAAACCCTCTCGACCGATTTGGCCGAAGGCACCACAACGGTTGGTGCTGCTAATGGAGACAGTCTTGACATTGTAGTAACTGGCTCATCGGTAGTCGTGGGTGGAGCCAATGTCACGCTTGCTGATGTGCCTGCATCCAACGGAGTCATTCATGTCATTGATGCAGTTCTGCTGCCGCCTGCCGATGAAGCAACCAACGAAACCGACGAAACCAATGATACAAACGACACAACAACAATTGACCCGTTTGAGGGAATTGATTGTGCCGTTACGGTTGGCGCGGCCGAAGTCGGTTACGCCTTCACGCCCTCTGTGGTCAACATCGCAGTGGGTGAAACCGTTTGCTGGCACTGGGAAGATTCGAGCATGCCACACAACGTGAAGGAAGTTGACGGATTCAAATCCTCAACGTACGTCACCAACGGCGTGACCTCTGGAACCGCAGCCACCACCGTGGCGTTCTCGCACACCTTTACCGAGGACACCACGTTTTACTACGCCTGCGAACCCCACGTGGGTTTCGACATGTTTGGAGAAGTTGTGGTCGGTGATGGTGGAACGACGGCGTCCAACACGGACACCGACGACACTTCAGAAGATACACCAGGATTCCTTGTGGTTTCAACCGTTCTTGCTATCGTGGGCGCACTTGCTCTCATGGGACGAACAGGTCGGAACGACTGATTGGAATCGTGGTGAACCATCGTGTGGAAACGAGCCCTGGCCGCCCTCCTCCTCGGCCTTGGCGTCGTTTTCGCCGTGTGGACTTCATTGGTCGTGTCGTACGAGAGTGACTTGGGAACAGACAATTCGATCGAAGCTACGTTCGCCCAAACCGGAACCAACGGAACCGAGGACCTCCTCGCAACAATCGCCTTTGCTCCCGGTAGCGAAAACCTGACTTGGTCGTCTCTTGATATCGCTGTTCTGATTGAAGGTGAGCGCCATGCCTGTGGTTTTGGAAGCCAATCGCTTCCTGCTGCTGCCGACGTCCTTGTTGAACCGCGCTTAGGGGCCGATGGCCTCACGTTTACCACTGTCGTGGATGCAACCGACGACGAGGCATTCACGCATTTTTCGTTACCTCATCAGCGCCTTGGTGATGCTGAGAACTTCACGCTCCGATTCTCCACGACGGATATCTACATGGCCGACGGAGTGCAATGGTCTTACCTTGACGGTACCACATTTGGAGATGTACAAACCACGGCGGATGCCGTGTTTTCAAACGACACCACACAACGATTGGAATGGTACGAGTACGATCTTGCCGTGCATCGTGTGACGCCAAACGAAGGCGTTTACCTCTTCAAAGTCGACCAGCAAACATACAAAGTTCAATTCTTGAGCTATTACGATGAAAATGACGAGAGCCGCCATCCTACCATGGTGATTGGAGCCCTTGAAAACAGCTCTTTCCCTGCCCTCAACGACCCCGAACTGGTCTCACCGTCCCCGTGCCTTATCGTCGCAGGCGATGACGACCTCTCGTATTGGAACGCCAACGAAACGATTCATCTGATCGAACAAAACATCGATCTTCGTTCACACAACGAAGCCATTGAACTCGACATTCGTTACGAAGGAAAAGATGTGCGAATCGTTGAAAACCCCCCCGTCTCGACGGGGTCATAGATGCGCCGTCACGTACTGCCAATCGTTGCGTTGCTCATCACGCTGCTGTTGTTGCGCCAAGTCTACCCCTATGTTTCAGGACAGGACCCTACGGTGGTGGACGGGTATGAAGTCCGTGAAGTCGCAGGTGAACTCGGTGGACCAACCTGCCTCGTTTGGGCCAACACCACGCACCTTCTCTTCTGCGATCGTGACGGTGGAACGATTTCGGAATTGAACCTCGACACCGATGAACGAAGGGTGTTGCTGAACGGCATTGACCGCCCCCATGGTTTGGCACTTCACGGCGGACAGGCCTACGTGTCCACAGCAGGTAGCCTCACAGCATACACTGTGGGGGCCGACGGTGTGTTCGAGAACGCCACGCCGCTTGTCCAAGATGTTCCGGTCGGAAATCATCAAACCAACGCTGTGGACGTGCTCCCGAATGGAACGCTGCTTTGGCACAGCGGCTCCACATGCAACATATGCGTGGAAGATGACCCGAGAAACGGAGCGTTGCTCTGGGTGAACGCATCGAGCGGTGAGCATGGTATTCTTGCCTCAGGTGTGCGCAATTCCTTCGATGGCGTCTGGGTGGGAGGTCACGGCTATTTCTTTACCGATAACGGCCGTGATTGGGAAGGCGACCACCCGCCCGAAGAACTGAATCATTTGATTGTGGGGGCTTCCTATGGCTGGCCCGATGATGAACCAGCCACTCCTGTTCCAGAAGGTACGGAAGGGCCGATCGGGACATGGACGCCCCACACATCGATGAACGGTATTGATGTGCGCCCTCCAAATTCAGCACTTCCTGGCCTTTCTCCGATGGAAGGCTTCACCTTGTATGCAACCGTATACGGTTCTTGGAACACGTTGCTACCGCAAGGCCATGAAATCCTACGTATCGACGTGCATCAAGACGATGCTTCAGGGACCTACACCACCGATATCACTCGATTTGCATGGGATGCCGGAACACCCCTTCCACTCACGTTTCACCCTGATGGAACGCTCTACTATGCAACGTTTGGCAACGGGGGGAGCCTTTACGCAGTTTCGTCTCAAGCATGAGCCAAACGCTCAGCCAAGGCGACGAGACTCTCTTTCGGTTGCTTGAGTGAACGAATGTATTGAGGAACCGTGTGGTTTGAATTGGCAAGGTCGTCGAGGTCGCCACACCATTCCAAATGCTCGGGTGCATGTGTTCTGTCAGCATGCTCAACCGTCCACACCGAACAACCGCTTTGGTCAGATGAACCTACTTGCAGATACCAAGGCCCCTTTTCTTGAGGCGACTCGCTGGTGGCATGGTGCCGCTGAACAAACCGAACAATGCAATCGTCCACGATGTGAACGATGCCTACCTCATTCAACATTTCCAGCACGCCCTCATGTTCTGAACCTGGTTGAAACCACAACAACGGGAAGACCGAACGTTCGTAGCGAACGATGAGCTCCATCACCGCCTGCTTGGCACGTTCTGGCGCGAGGAAAAAAACGACCACTTCGGGTGATTCACCGTCGTGAATACGCGGCCGAATGGGTCGCCCCAGAATGCTCCCTCCAGCGTCGCGTGGATGGACGGGAACCAATCTCCATCCTTTGTCATCAAGGTCATGAATGGCCTGATGGGCAGGCCGATCAGGATTGAGACCTGCTCCGAGAATGTGGATGCTCTTCGCATGAACCACCGATTGCAAAATCGCAGGATGGGCGTCACGAAGCATACTCGAAACTCCCCAGCCCACCTTTTGAAACGGTGTTCAACCCCCACGAACAGGAGTATAAAAGGAAAACGAGCGGTAATCTTTCCATGAGCAAATCCTTTCTTTTGGTTGGCGGAAGCAGTGATATCGGCCTTCAACTTGCGGACATGCTACTCAACGATGGGCACGCCGTGACGCTGTTGGCTCGGGATACAGAGCGGACACGTGACCTCGAAGCTCGAGGCGCTCTCGTGGTCCAAGGGGACGCCCTTGACGAAGGGGTGGTGAAGGGAGCCGTTGCTCAAGCGGCGGCACAACGTGAAGAAGGACTTGCAGGACTTGCGCACTTGGTAGGATCGATCGCCCTTCGCCCACCTCACGCCATGAACATCGAAGACTTTCAAGCCGTGATTCAAACCAATTTGACATCAGCCTTTCTTTCGCTGAAACTCGGTGGTAAAGCGATGCTCAAATCCGGCAATGGGCGCATGGTGTTCACCTCAAGTGTTGCAGGGAGCTATGGTTTGACCAATCACGAAGCCATCGCTGCGGCCAAGGGCGGCATTGAAGCCATGGTCAGAGCGGCCGCCTCAACCTATGCACAACGGGGCTTGCGGGTGAACGCCGTTGCCCCAGGCCTCACCGAAACACGCTTGGGAGCATCCGTGCTTCGCTCAGATGCGATTCGAGAGGCATCGGTGGGGATGATTCCACTCAAACGCATCAATGAAGCGCACGAAATTGCACAGAGCATGCATTGGCTTCTGACGGGTGCGCCGGACAATTTTACTGGACAAATCCTCCATTTGGATGGGGGCATGTCCGCTTTACGAGGTTGAGTGAATGAACATCGCAGTTGTGGGGGCAGGTCTTGCAGGGCTTGCGGTAGCCCTTGGGTGTGAGCAAGCCGGCCACGACGTGACGCTGTACGAAGCCACTTCGGATGTTGGGGGACGAATGAAGACCGTATCGTGCAACAATCATCTTCTCGATGCCGGGTTTCATGTCCTTCACACGGCTTACCCAACCGTCCAGCGGTGGATCGACATCGATGAACTTCAATCCAAGCCCATGGACAACTGCACGGTGACCATCCACCCTTCCACTGGACGCCGCCGCTTGCTCGGCGATGCACTTCGCTCTCCCCGCTACCTGCTTCCGACGCTCAAATCCGTGGGCATACGAGACGGGTTACGGTTCTTCAAATGGCGAATGGCCACTTCTTCGAACGACTTGGAGCGTGCGATGGATACACCGTCTCCAACCATTGTCCAGGGACTGAACAATCGTCGGTTCCGACCCACGACCAAACGTGTTCTTGAACCGCTGTTTACAGGAATCACGCTGGACCCTTCCCTTTCTGAGCGATTCGCCTTTGCGGATTTCACTTGGGGGGCCATGTCGCACGGCGCTATGGTGGTGCCCAAACATGGCATTCAAGCGGTGCCAAAGCAATTGTTCAATCGGCTTGCTACGACCACCACCGTGCTGAACACGGCGGTTGAGGAGGTGACGGCAACCAGCGTTCGTATTGGTGAAGAACACCACGCCCATGACCGGGTGGTGCTCGCCGTGCCACAACACATTGCCGCAAAACTCCTGCCAAAAACGGTCGACGGACATGCTCCCGTTGAACGTTTGACCAGCACCGTGGTGTTTGCCGCTTCTCGACCACCGTTCAAGCGTGCGCGCTTGCTGCTCAACGAGGAATGGGGTACGGAGGGCCACCGTGTTCTTCACGTCCATGTTCCCACCAACCTTCACCCTCATCCGGATGGTCTGCATTGGATTGCTGCTACACTTGTGGGTGAAGCTGCCTTGCAACCCGACGAGAAGGATGTGCTGAGGGAACTTCGGTCTTGGTTTGGCCCCGAAGTCGATGCTTGGGACCATGTCAACACCATCACGGTTCGGCATGCTTTACCTCACATCGATCCAAATCATCACGCACGCATGCTTCCTGAACTCGATGTTGAAGGCATCCTCGTCGTCGGCGACCACCGAACGCACCCTTCCGTACAAGGTGCCTTGGCCAGTGCAGAACGAGCGCTCAACGCTCTGAACATTCCCCTTCCACGGAGGCCGTAATATGGTATGGCACAACGCAATAAAAATCAACAAATTGAAAGAAGGCAAAAAGAAGATGGTGACGGTCAAGGGCAAGATGGTGATGATCGCTCGTCAAGATGGGGCATTGTTCGCAACCGAAGCACTGTGTCGCCACATGCGTTGGCCGCTGGCATGGGGCGCCAAGATCGAGAACGATTGCGTGCGTTGCCCATTGCACCAAACGACGCACCGCTTGGACGATGGCTCCATGGTGGAATGGGCTCCTTTCCCCCTGTTTCCTCCATACGGTAAGTTGGTGGGGGCTATGTCAAAGAAGAAGGATTTGCGAATCTATGGTGTGCGTGAGCAAGATGGCTACATCCAAATTCAGTTCAATCCACCAACTCCCGTTGAGGTTGGTGTCTTGAACGAGTGAACACATCCACAACGCCCCTCGCTGGAGTTTTGTTGATAGACCTCGTGGTTGCGATTTGGAGCATAAAGGGGGCGATGACATCGATCTGTTCGTTCTTCTCGGATTGTTCGCCTGCCTCGTTGCCGCAGCACTCACCGTACCTGCAGGCTTTGGTTTGGCGACGATGACCACTCCGTTGTTTCTTCTTTGGTTCGAACCGCATCAGGCGATTGCAGGCGTTGCTGTTGTTCATGGAGCACACAACGCTATGAAATCACGCATGCTTCGGACGCACATCGATCGAGACGCATTACGTCGTTTTGGATGGGCGTTGTTGCTGGGGGCCTTGATCGGCGCCTTGTTGCAATCAGTGATTCCAGCCGAGCCCCTTCTGTTGTTGGTGGGTGTAGCGTTGATCGTGTTGCCCATCTTGAAAGTGAGCGAATCGTGGACGGCCATCCGTCTTCCAGAGGCTGAGGATCGAATAGGAGGATTCGGCTCTGGCTTTCTTGGTGGGCTGACAGGACATCAAGGGGCGTTGCGGGCGATGTTTCTGAAGCAGCGTTTACCCGACAAGTCCGAATATGCTGCGACTGCTGCTGTTCTCGCATTGGTCGTTGATGCAACCCGAATCCCGATCTATTTGTGGCACGATACCAGCGTGCTCACCACGCAAACTTGGTTGCTAGCGGGGTTTGTATTTTCTGCGCTCGTCGGCGCGCAACTTGGGCGAGTGTGGTTGGAGAAATGGAAAAGCGACGACATACAGAAAGGCATCATGATCGGCTTGGTCATCTCGGGCGCGCTCTATGTCCGTGAGGCACTTCAAGCGCTTTCATCAACGTGATTCAAGCCATTCGCGCAGGCGACGAATCCCTTCGTGGATGTTGTCAACAGAGGTCGCGTAGCTGATACGAATCAGCCCCTCGCCGCCCTGCATCAACGACCCTGGAATCACCTGAACCTTGGCGTGCTCCAGTGCCTGCTGAGCGAATTCGATATCGTTCAATCCCGTTCCGGTGATGTCACAGAGGATGTAAAAGGCCCCTTCAGGCTCTGGCACAATGAAGCCAGGAAGTGTGGAGAGGCCTTGATGCATGAGAACTCGCCGTTCAGCAAAGGCGTCCTTCATCACCTGCACCTCATCATCCAGTGAGAGCGCTTTGGCAGCAGCGGGCATCAAGAATGTGGGGACGTGCGTAGCAGCACTGACGTTGATGGTCTTCACGCCGTCCATCACGTTGGTTGGACCTGTCACCCACCCAAGGCGCCATCCCGTCATGGCCCAGCCTTTGGACCAGCCGCCGATGGTGATGGTACGTTCACGCCCACCTTCAAACGCACAAGGCGACGTGTAGCCAACATCGGTCCATACCAGTGTGGAATAAATCATGTCGTCAAGGATCCAAAGGTCGTGGTCCACAGCAAACTCGACGAGCCGTTGCGTTTCTTCTCGGGTGTAAACGGCCCCTGTCGGGTTGTTGGGGGAGTTGAGGATGATGGCTTTCGTCTTCGCCGTCACGTGCCTTTCGAGTTCGTCGAAGTCGGGGTGGTAATTCTCCCGAAGCACCGGTACATGAACCGGTAATGCCCCCGTGAGCCTCACCATACCGTCGTAGGATGGCCAAGCAGGCGAGAGCAAAAGCACCTCATCACCCGGCGCAAGAACCGCCATCATGCTGTAGAAAAGCGCCTGTTTGCAGCCCGGCGTTACCACGACATCGTTCGCCAACACGTCGATTTCAAATTGCATCAAGTGGTCTTTGACGGCCTTGCACAAGACCTCCGAGCCTTGCGGTCGAGTGTAGGCCGTTTCTCCTCGGTCCAATGCTGCCTTTGCCTCATCCACGACCAATTGGGGTGTATCGAAATCAGGTTGGCCCACCGTGAAGCGGACAACTTCGGGCCCAGGCGGTGCGAGAAATGCAGCGAATCCCTTGCCGACTTGACTGAGGACGGGATTGATTTCAGGCATGTACATCTCTCCGAGATTCATGGCTTGCTGACGCAATTTGGCTTTCAAGCCTCGTATGATTTTTTCAAATGATGAATTGTTTTGGAGCACGGACGGAGATTCGAACTCCGGTCTCAGGATCTGCAGTCCCGCTCATAGCCACTCTGACATCCGTGCGGTATTCACGCCCAGCGGCCTTTCCTATTTCAACGCGCCTTCATCTCGGTGCGGCCGGTCATGGAGATTTGTTTAAATGAACACATCCAGAGGTGAATGCATGGCCGAAGAAGCGGACGGGTCCGAAGAGGGTAGCGAATCACGCCCCTTTTTTGCCATCACCGAAGCCGACCTCGCCGAGCAGGGCGAAGGCCAACCGTCCACCCAAACGGCACCTGAAACCGAGATGAAATCGGCAGAGGCGGTTGAAGGAGCTGGGGAAAAACCAGACCTCGCATCCATTCCGGCGATGGCTGGTGCACCAACCCCCATCGCCATAGAAGTCGGCAGTCTTGGCGGCCCAGCCACGATGCAGCCAGGAACAATGTCCGTACCCCAATTAACGGGAAACGTGTCAAGCATGAACGGGATGTTTCAACTGCAGAGCCCTGCGGAGATGGCGAACACGGCTTTCCGGTGGGGCCAATTTTTCCTCGGTCTCTTTTTGCCCTGGGTGCTGTTCTTTGGTTTTGTGTTCGTTGCAGGCGCACTCAATGAAACCATATCAGAACCACCTCCCGATTTTTCCCGAAGCGTTGCGGTGACGATGGAGCCTGATGAAAACGGCTGGTACGTGCAAGCCGTTGACCCAAACCAAGGTGAGTCGATGTGGTTTAACATCGAGGTCGTCGACAACAACACGGCTTGGGTCGCTGTTGATTGTTCCTATCACCCCTACGATTCGTGGTGGGAATATAACGGAAAAGTTGTCGAAATCTCCGGCGACACTGACGGTGAAAGCACCGAAGAGGTCATCGGCGAATACACGGAAAACAATCAAACGGTTTGGTTCAAGATCAATGAACGTCACTCCCCTTCAAGCTATGAAGTTGAGATCAACTATTACGATGAAGAGGCCAGCAATGCGTGGTGGGATGAACAGTACGCAGGAGGAGACCTCTTTGAGTCCATTGTTTTCTGTGGAGGCCCAGTGGCGTTCATCATCGGCACCATCGCCGCCTTTGTGAGGGGCAACAAAGCGCTCGGCATCGGGTTGCTCTGCTCAATTCCAATGTCGTTCATCATGTTGCCACTTTTGTTTGTTCTTCTGCTTCTGATGTTCGGATTCTAGGAGGGGATGAACGATGCTTCATGTTCTCCACGGCATGCCTTCAGAGGCGTACTTTGCAACACGCTATGCCGTTTTACGCCAACCTCTCGGCATGCCGCATGGCAGTGAGCGCCTTTCAGACGATGATGACGCACTTCATGCATGGTTTGAGGTCGACAATGCCGTTGCAGCGGTGGGAAGGGCCCATGTTCTCCCCATCGATTCCGACGGTTCTGGCGTTGACCACAAAGGACCAGGTGCTGCCGCCATCCCCCCGTTCGGCCCACTTGCGAGAGCTGAAGTGCAACGTCCTGCGTTTCAAATTCGTCAAATGGGGACGGTTGAAGAGCATCGAAGAAAGGGGCTTGCTGGGCAAGTTCTCAGCGCCCTGGAAGAGGGCATGGTGACGCAATACGGTGCAAAAACGGGGTTTTTACAAGCCAGAGAGCATGCCATAGGATTCTATCGATCACAAGGATGGGTACTGATCGATGAGCCGTATGCCATCACCAACATTGGCCCCCATCGCTCAATGATGAAGACATTTTGAACATGAAGAGTATATGTATGCTCACTTAGTGGATATAGACACTGGCAGGTTCAACGAACGCCCATTTTTTGGAAAAAAAGAGACAACTTATGGCACAAAACGATGGATTTGACCCCTGAAAAGAGGGAACAAAGATGAAATCAGGACAACACATTAACAGCAAACTAAAAAGAACAAGTTCCGACAAAGATACGAACATGAAAGACTCTCGTTCTGAGAGACGTTCGCGAAAGTCCGAGAAGAATTTTGATTATTACACGGCAAAAAAATACGCTTCGAAATCCGATAGAGAAAGAGATCTTTATTTTGAAAAATTACTCGAAGCATTTCGCACGCTTTCGGAGGAAGCTCCCGAAGTGTTCGATTCCATTGCCCCAGAAATGCTCCAACGCAGCATTTGGTCCTGGAGGGGGGCCGACCCGCTTCTTTCAAAGAAATTCAACAATTGGTTGATCGCCGACTATCAATGGACGCCGTTCAATGATATTCTTCCCGTCGAAGAGACCTTTGACAAGCTCCCTGAAGTGCCACCGCTTGAACCGGAGTCACTCGATCAAAACTATCATGATTTACTTGTGTCCCTTCAAGAGCGGTTCTATGGCGACCCACATCGATGGGATGCCTCTCGACGTGACCAATTCATTATTTTGGGCATGCTTGCATCAGAAGGAGGATACGGCGTACGTCAAGGAAAACTCGTTCACCATCTCGGCATGGGGCTTGCACCCGGTAGCACACGTGGCTCCAATGCGGTTCGAGCAGCGAAAATCGCACTCACCCGCCTTGCCAACCCCCACGGCATCACGTTGTTTGCTCCAGCGGCTGGCCACGGCACCGAACGCATTCACGCTTTCGCTGACGAATACCTCGCCGACGTGATCGCAAGGTACGTTCTCAACCACGAAGCCGCCGTCTTGTTACCGGCTTCAGCAGCGGTTGCTTTCGTAAGGTAGTCACGGATGGCCATTTGGGCAAATCGTCGCGGTCTTCATATAGGGTGAGGCCTTTGTGGATGGCAGAGGGAACACTGGGTTCCCTATGAACGACCCGTGAAAAACGATGCAAACGGAGGATTTGAACAAGCAATCATACAAGGAATATGGAGAGCAGGACAGCGTTTTGTCCTTGTCGTCTCGCGTAGGCTACCAGCCCCGACTCCTTGTATGCCGCTTGGAACACAACACATCCATTCGCGAAGCGTTGCATCGATCCCGTACGTCGAGCCCCATCAGGTGGGCCTCGTTGACGGAAAGAGAGAACAGCGGGTTCTCTGTGTAAAAACAACCCAAAAAAATAGGAAGTGAAAAAACATGAAAACGAAAATGATGAGCGTGCTATTGGCTTTGTTCCTCGCCCTTTCCGCTGTTTCGGCAGCCTCGGGCGATGGTTCCGACCCCCTCGATCCCTCAGACGGCGGCGCCGACTGGGACGGCGATGGTTTGACCAACGCAGAGGAACAATCTCAAGGCACCAACATGAACAATGCAGACAGCGATGGTGACGGTCTCCCTGACGGATGGGAGGTTGCCAACGGCTTGAACCCCACCAATGGCGGTGACGGAAATGCAGACCCTGACGGAGATGGCTTGACCAACTCCCAAGAGTATGCAAAGGGTACCAACCCGAACAACTCCGACACTGACGGTGACGGCAAGTCCGATGCAACCGACCAGTTCCCCAACGACCCAAACGACGGTGAATTCTCTGACTCCGACGGTGACGGAATTCCTGATGCTTACGATCCAGACTTCCAGGAGTCTGGAGCAGGCTCGGGTAACGGCGGCACCGAAGGCGGTGGCGAATCCGATGCCGGCGGTCAAGGTGAAGGTCAGGGCCAAGGTCAGGGCCAAGGTCAGGGCCAAGGTCAAGGCCAAGGTCAAGGCCAAGGTCAAGGCCAAGGTCAAGGCCAAGGTCAAG
>MDTE01050991.1_pt1 | contig 16362 bp, 10 predicted proteins | sample 811231 | NCBI WGS metagenome assembly MDTE01 (sample SAMN05326651, study PRJNA326480) | marine metagenome | isolation source: seawater | place: Indian Ocean: Red Sea | collected 2010
AAATAACTAACATTTGACATAGTAGGATCAGTTGTATTTCCCCAATTAGAAGTAAGAATAAAATAAGTTTCAGGTTGGAATTTCAAAGTAGCTTGGAGAGCTTTAATCCATCCTGTTATATCTTCTTGTTTCATTGGAATTACAAAGTCGTTATTTGGATAATTAGTTTTGTAATCACTCTTTAATCCAATATTCCATGATTCAGTATTAATTGAATTAACCCAGTTGAGCATGTTTGTTTTATTATTTGTCGTTGCGGCAATAAATGAATCGTCAAAAAAAACTATTTTTTCGTTATCGAATAAAATTAAATTAACTAACGTTGATGATCTGATTTCGTTAATTAGTGTTGAGAAATCGTCATAAATTAGCTTATAAACCTCTAAACCACCCATCCTATCATGGACAATTTTTTTGGATACATCCATTAAAATTATAACTTTTTCAGCAGATGATTTTGTTCCAAAGAAATCCATTTTGGAAACACCAAAATCTATTTCTCTAAATTTAGAATTAAATGTCAGTCTACGATCTTTCTTTATAAAATTAGTATAACTTCCTTGAAAGGTTGGCAGAGGCGCCATTTTTACAAATTCGCCTTGATTTGGTATATCAAGAAGATCAGGTTTAGTGGAAGTTATATTTTTTGAGCTTATTATTTGAGGTTTTGATATTTTATTTACAAATGATTCTGTTTTGACCGGAAGATCTAATTTTCTTCTTTCAATAGATTTTTGTTCTTCAATTTGAAAAGTTGAAGGTTGTTTTTTTATAAATTTTAATGCAATTATTCCACCTGCAATAGAAATAATTAAAAAATGAAATGCCAAACTAATGATTATAGCAGTAGAGCCGATGATTTTGTTTTTTTTCTTTTTCATATTCACAAGTTTGTTACAAGTAACATTATTTTGTTATATTTGTTTAGCAAAATTAATTTATAGTTTAAGTTATTTCAACTGTTCAAAAACATTAATTTAATTATGAAAAATTTAAAAAAAATATTTTTAGAAAAAAAAATCGGATCGATGCTGACGATATTATCTTCTTTATCCTTTTTTTTGATGTGTATGATACTTCCTCTTGTTGGACCTGCAGGTAGCAGTGTTGCTCATTCATCTAAAAATAATATAATTTTTCTAAATGTTTTATTAATAACTTTAATTTTATCTTTATCAGCTTATTTATCCAAAAATATTCAATCTAAAAAATTTGGTTTCCCTAAGCCTAGATTATCCTTATTTTTAATGATTTTTTCTATTTTTTTTCTTATTATTTTCTTTTTTGGAGGCTTTTCTATTTAAGAAAATTTTATGATAAATCAAATTCAATATAATTTTGACGAAGTAATTGATAGAAGAAATACAAATGCAGAAAAATATGATGCATTAAAAAGATTTTATGGTACTTATGATATTGAGCCTTTTTGGGTTGCTGATATGGATTTAGCATCACCAAACTTTCTTGTAGATAAACTAATTGATAGAGTTAAACATTCTATTTTTGGTTATACTGAAAAAAGCCTTGAATTATTTGAATCCATTGAATGGTGGATGAAAAATGAGCATAATTTAGATATTAACAAAAGTACGATTGGTTTTTCTCCATCTGTCGTTTCTACTTTATGTATGACAATTCAGTCTTTTAGTAATGTGGGTGATTCAATCGTTACTTTTTCTCCTGTATACGGTCCTTTTTTCTCTTCCGTAAAATCTCATAAAAGGAATTTAGTAGATTTACCTTTAATAATTAATAATGGAAAATTTCAAATTCCCTTTGAGCATTTAGAAAGTATTTTAAAAAAGAATGACGTTAAGTTACTTTTACTTTGTAATCCACATAATCCTGGAGGAAGAGTATGGAGTAAAGATGAACTATTAAAAATAGTACGATTATGCATAGATAATAATGTAATAATTTTCAGTGATGAAATTCATAGCGACATTGTTTATAAACCAAATGTACACACGCCAATATTAGCACTAAATGAAGCAAAGAATATTTCAATTTTAGCTCATTCAATTGGTAAAACTTTTAATACAAGTGGATTAAAAAGTTCTTTTTTTATAGTTGAAAATGAAATTATTAAAAATAAATTAATACATTTTCAAAAACTATCACATGTTGATAATATTAATTTAATTGGTAAAACAGCTATACAAGTACTGTTATCACCTGAAGGAGCCAACTATAAAAGACAACTAGTTGATTATTTAAGATTAAATACTTCTTTGGTATACAAAAAACTTCTAATTAATAATAAACTTAAGCCTATGGAATCAGATGCAACATTTTTAGTTTGGTGTGATTTTCGTAATTATGGCTCATGGCAAGAGGTTTCTAAAATGTTAATTAATGATGCTAAAGTTGCTTTATCTGGTGGCAAATTTTTTGGTTCATCTGGAGAAGGATGGTTTAGAATTAATTGTGGACATCCGCGTTTAAAATTGTTGTCTGCGGTAGATAGAATTTGTAAAACATTTAAATTTTAAAAATATGTGATGGATTTTCAATGGACTCTTTAATACTTCCAAGAAAAGTTACTGCTTCTTTTCCGTCAATAAGTCTATGATCATAACTAAGAGCTAAATACATCATAGGTCTAATAACTATTTCGCCTTCAATAACAACAGCTCTTTCTTGGATTTTATGTAGACCTAAGATAGCTGGTTGGGGAAAATTTATTATCGGTGTACTAAGCATTGAACCATAAATGCCTCCGTTAGAAATAGTAAATACACCACCATCTAAATCATTAAGTTCAATTTTTCCTTCTCTTGCTTTGGTGGAATATTCAACAATTGTTTTTTCAATCTCTGCACATGATTTATTATTACATTCACGCACAACGGGAACCATTAATCCTTTATCTGTTCCAACTGCAATACCAATATCATAATAATTTTGTTTTATAATGTATTCTCCCTCAATTCTTGAATTAACTGAAGGAACTTCTTCTAATGCTTTTACAACCGCTTTGGTAAAAAAGGACATAAATCCAAGTTTTACTTGATTTTTTTTAATAAACTCATCTTGTACTTTTTTTCGAAGCGTCATCACTTTTAGCATATCAACTTCATTAAATGTTGTTAATAATGCAGTTTCTTGAGTCGCTGTAACTAATCGCTGTGCAATTTTTTTTCTCAGAGGATTCATTTTTTTTCTATCCTCTTTATTAGATTTATCATTAGCTACTTTTTCAATTTTAGTAATTTTAGGCTCAATAGGCTCTTTGATTTCATTAGTTGGTTTTTCAACTTTGTCTGTTGATTCTAAAATTTCTTTTTCTTCAATGATAGCAACAATAGATCCAATATCGACTTCTTCATCAATTTCAGCTTTAATTTTTATTATACCAGATATTTCCGCTGTTACCTCTGAGGTAATTTTGTCAGTTTCCAACTCATAAATAGGATCATTCTTTTTGACTAAATCTCCATCATTTACAAACCAATTTGAAATGATTGCAGTCGTAATAGATTCTCCCATTGAGGGTACTGTAACATTAATTTCCATTTTATTTTCCTATGTAAATTAGTTTTCTATAGCTTTTTCAATAATTTTGTATTGTTCTTTTTTGTGAATCACTGACGATCCAACAGCCGGACTTGCTGCAGCATATCTTCCTACGAATTTTGGGTTATTTTTACATAATTCTAAAAGATAGGGAAACATAAAACTCCATCCACCCATATTTTTTGGTTCTTCCTGACACCAAATGACATCAGCATTGGATGGATAACTATCAATTATATTTTTTAGTAATTCTGTTTCTAATGGGTAGAATTGTTCTATTCTAATGATGGCAATATTATTTTTATTTTTAACTTCAATTTCTTCCATTAAGTCATAGTAAATTTTCCCAGAACATAAGATTAATTTTGAAACTGTTGATTTATCTATTTTATTATCATCAATTATTGAATGAAAATTATCATCAGTAAAATCATTTACTCTTGAAATACATTTTTTGTGTCTAAGAAGACTTTTAGGAGTCATTATTATTAAAGGTTTTTGATATTCTTGTTTAATTTGTCTTCTAAAGGCATGAAAAAGTTGTGCTGGAGTTGTTAAATTACATATTTGAATATTATTGTCTGCACAAGCTTGAAGGTAACGTTCTAATCTAGCAGAGGAATGTTCAGGGCCTTGACCTTCATATCCATGAGGAAGAAGCATTACAAGTCCGCTTAATCTTCCCCATTTTGATTCACTACTTGTAACAAATTGGTCAATTATAACTTGGGCACCATTTGCAAAATCACCAAATTGTGCTTCCCAAATACATAACATTTGAGGAAAATCTACTGAATAACCATAATCAAATCCTAATACTGCAGCTTCCGAAAGAAGTGAATTGTAGGCACAAAATTTTGCTTGATTCTCGCTTAAGTCCATTAAATTTGTGTACTTTTCACGAGTTTCGGTATCATATAATACTGCATGACGATGACTAAATGTACCTCTCTTAGCATCTTGACCACTGATTCGTACAGGAGTCTTTTCTATAAGAAGACTTCCAAAAGCTAAAATTTCTGCTAATCCCCAATCAATACCCTTATCTTCTTCAAATAATTTTAGTTTTAATTCAAGTTGTTTTTTTATTTTGCGATGAATATTAAATCCATCTGGGTATTTCACATGTTGTTTTACAATATGATGTAATATATCTTTTTTTACTTTTGTATCATAGATTTCAAAAGAATAGGGAGGCTGTTTTTTTGCTGTAGATTCAGAGAAAGGATCCTTTTGTGTTGAATTTTTTTTAGAAACAACCAAAAAAGCGCTTTCTAGTTTATCCAGATAATCTTGTTTTATTTGTTGGAGATCGTTTTCTGTAAAATCTCCTTCTTTTACTAATTGATCACCAAATGTTTTACTTATTTTAGGCATTTGAGATATCTGTTTGTACAAAACAGGTTGAGTAAATGCTGGTTCATCCGATTCATTATGTCCGTGCTTTCTCCAACAATACATATCTATAACAACATCACACCCAAATGTTTGACGATAATCAAATGCAACTTGAGTCGCAGCAACAACACTTAATGGATCATTACAATTAACATGTAAAATTGGAGCCTCGATGATTTTTGCAACATCTGAACAATAACGACTTGAACGAGCATCTGTGGGTCCAGTTGTAAATCCTATTTGATTATTTACAACAATATGAATTGTTCCACCTGTTCTATATCCAGGAAGTTTAGAAAAATTAAATACTTCAGAAACTATTCCCTGCCCAGCAATTGCAGCATCTCCATGAATCAGAATAGGAATAACTTTTTTTCTTTCTTTGGTATCGTCTCTTTTTCTTTGACGGGCTCTTGTTTTTCCTTGAACTACAGGATCAACAGATTCCAAATGAGAGGGATTAGCAGCAAGTGCAATATCTACATTATAGCCATTATATGTTTGTTTGGTAGTTTCAAAACCTAAATGATATTTTACATCACCGTCACCATACATTGTTTCCGGTATATAATCAGGAGTAAATTCTCGAAAGATATACTCAAGAGGTTTATCTAAAAAATTACCTAAAACATTTAGTCTTCCTCGATGAGCCATTCCAATTACTAACTCTTCAACCATATTATTTTCACATCTTTGTAAAATGGCATCTAATATAGCCATAAGCGTTTCGCCGCCTTCTAATGAAAATCTTTTTTGTCCAAGAAATTTAGATTGTAAAAATTCTTCAAAAGTTTCTGCTTCGATTATATTTCTAAAGATATTTGATTTTTCATCCTTAGAAAATGGTGGTTTAAATTTAGAAGGTTCAATTTGTGATTGAATCCATCTCCTTTTATCAGTTTCCTGAATATGAAGATATTCTATTCCAATTGATTGACAATATGTTTCTTCCATCCCATCAATTAGTTCTTTAACGGATAAATCAATTCCTCCTAAATAATTTCCTGTGTTGTATACAGACTGAAAGTCATTTTCTGAAAAACCTAATCTTTCAAGCGTCAAACGAGGGTTTTTTTGCGGCTCATCGATCAAGGGATTAAATTTAGCAATTGTATGACCTAATGCTCTATAAGCATAAACCATTCCTAAAAATTTAGCCTGTTTGTCATCAATTTTATCTGAATTTGAAGAGACATTTTTTACATCAAAATTTTTTCCTAATTCAAAACCCTCAAAATAAGATTTCCAAGTGACTTCTATTTCTTCAGATGATATCCATTTTTCATACATTTCTTCAATATATTCAATATTATAACTATGCATTCCAACCTGAAGTTTTTTAGATGTTTTGTTTTGAGATAAAATCTGACTAGATTGATTTTTAAGACACTCTTTTACATGCCGTTTAATATCATCCATTGTTATTCGAGAACTATTAGAAAACGATTTTACTTCGCTCAAACTAACACCTAAATCATTTGCAAGCTTATGAACATTTGAGGCCGCAGATGTAGATGTATTTTTTTTTAGTTTAGATATATCTTCTGATTTCATATTTTCCGCATATATTAATTAAAACAGATATTTAAATCAAATGATTTTGGATTTTTCATTAATAAAATAATAAAAATATTATTTTTATTAGATTAATAACAAATACTAATTTCATTCTATTAATTGTTTTTATGTAAAACTAATTTTTTAAAAGCAATAAACTTCGTTGACTTACAATTCATATAAGTGCAGATTTATAAGTCTAATTACAAGCATAACCTGAGGAGGGTGTGTATGAGCGAGTGGATCGGACATGAATGTGGAATAGCGGCAATCAGACTGCTAAAACCCTTAGATTACTATATCGAGAAATATGGAACACCTCTTTATGGAATTGATAAGTTAACCTTATTAATGGAAAAACAGCACAATCGAGGTCAAGATGGTGCTGGAGCCGCAGTAATTAAATTAGATATGCCACCTGGTAATCCCTATATTTTTAGAACACGTTCAGCAAGTGATAACCCATTGATAGATGTCCGTAACCGTTTAGTAAAACCGTTTTTAGATGCTAATGATAATTTTCCAGAACATTATCAAAATGGTGAATGGATTAAGCGTAATGTATTATTTGCAGGAGAATTACTTTTAGGTCATTTGAGATACGGAACGCATGGATCTTCAGGAGAAACTTTTTGCCATCCTTTTCTAAGACAAAATAATTGGATGACACGTAACTTAGTTTTAGCAGGAAATTTTAATCTTACAAACAATAACGAAATGTTTGAGATGCTTGTTGAACTAGGACAGCACCCGCGAAACAGAACAGATACGGTCGTTGTATTAGAAAAAATTGGTCATTTTTTAGATGAAGCTATTGATGCAATTTTTAGAAAATACAAATCTAAAGGATTAGAGCATACAGAAATTACTAACTGTATTATTAATGAATTAGATCTTAACCTTGTTTTACGCAAAGCTACAAAAGCTTTTGATGGTGGTTATGTTATGGCTGGAATGATTGGTCATGGAGACCTATTTGTATTGAGAGACCCGGCTGGAATAAGACCAGCATTTTATTATGCAGATGAAGAAGTTGTTGTAGTTACATCTGAAAGACCACAAATTAAGACCGCCTTTGATATCCCAATTAATAAAATAAAGGAAGTTAATCCCGGTCATGCACTAATTGTAAAAAAAGACGGATCAATTTTTCATGAAAAAATTAATGAACCAATCAGTAAAAAACCTTGTTCATTTGAAAGAATTTATTTCTCAAGAGGAACAGATTTAGATATATACAAAGAAAGAAAACAATTAGGACATTCGTTGGTTAATAAAGTTTTAGAAACCATAGATTTTGACTTAACCAATTCAGTTTTTTCATATATTCCAAATACAGCTGAAACTGCATTTTTTGGTATGATTGAAGGATTAAGATCATTTTCAGCAAATGCGACATTAGATGCAATCAAAGCTAACAAAGATATTACAGATGTAGAAAAGATTATTAAGGTTCAGCCAAGAGTTGAAAAATTAATGACAAAAGATGGTAAGCTTCGTACGTTTATAACAGCCGATACAGATAGGACTGATCTCGTTGCTAAAGTTTATGATACAACATACGGACTTATTAATGATACTGATACTCTAATAGTCCTTGATGATTCAATAGTTCGCGGGACAACTTTAAGAGAATGTATATTTAGAATTCTAGATCGTTTAGGAATGAAAAAAATAATCGTTGTCTCAACAGCCCCTCAAATTAGATATCCTGATTGTTATGGTATCGATATGTCAAAAATGAACGAATTTATTGCTTTTGAAGCTGCAATATCCTTAACGATTAAAAATAAAAATGAGAAACTGTTAGAGGAAATTTATTCTGATGCTTTAAATGATGAAAATAAATCAGTTAAAAACTCCGTAAATACAGTAAAACGATTATATGATTGTTATAGTGCAGATGAATTATCAAAAGAAATTACTTCAATTCTCACCCCCTCTAGTTTAAATGCTCAAACTGAAATATTATTTCAAAGTATTGAGGGATTGCATGCAGCATGTCCTGATCATAAAGGAGATTGGTATTTTACCGGTGATTACCCAACGCCTGGAGGCAATAGAGTAGCAAATAGATCCTTCATTAACTTTATGGAGAAAAAAAATATAAGAGCTTATTAAATTAATTTTAATTGATTTAAACATCTTTTAAAATCATTGGGTAAATTTGCTTTTACATTTATTTTTTCATTAGTGTAGGGATGATTAAAGATTAATTTATATGCATGCAGCATTTGACGTGGTTGTTTTAAGGATAATTCATTTTTATCACCTGCATATTTTTTATCACCAAGAATAGGATATCTATTTGCAGCTAAATGTTTTCTAATTTGATGTGTTCTTCCTGTTTCAATTTGTATTTCTAAAAAAGAATTATTTTTTGATGAATCTAATACTTTTATTTTTGTTTTTGCAATAAATCCATCAATATCAGCTTTAATTTCCTTTTTAATATTTGGAAATTTTCCAATTGATATACCCCTATATATTTTTATTATTTTATTTTCTTTAAAAATAGGAATAGCTTTTTGTTTTGCTTTTTTAGACGTTGAAAAAATAATACAACCGGACGTTTCTTTATCTAACCTATGAACCGCAACAATATTAGAATTTTTTTCTTGTAAGCGTAATATATTCTCTAGGCTATTTTTATGAGCATTTGATATTAATCCAGGAGGTTTATTAGCAATAATGTAATATTCATCTTTCCAAATAATATTAATTTGTTTCGGTTGATTAAAAAAACCTGGTAAAGATAATATTTCAATATGATCATTTATTTTAACGTTATGATTTCTCATCCAAATTCGTTTTTTATTAATTAAAACAAGTTTCTCATCAATAATTTTTTGAGATTGTTTTTTTGATATTGATAAATGTTCAGAAACAACAATGAAGAGTCTTTTGCCATCTTGATTATTATTCACTGTAAAATTATTTTTTTTCATGTATATTATAAATTAATTAATTTTTTTTAAAAATATAGGTTTTTCGTGAAGTTAAGTATTTATCTTATTAAAAGTTATCTGTTAATTCTGTTTTCAACTTTGTTAATTGTTACTTTTACGATGTGCTTACTATCCATTCCAAAATTGGTAAGTATCCTATCAAAGGGAGTAAACTTATCAATAATCTTGTCTTATTTTACAAATCTTATTTTTTATTTTTTTTCTTATTCAATACCAATAAGCGCACTTTTTTCTTCTTTATTGTTATTTGGTAAATTATCAACTGATGGTGAGTTAAGTGCAATGAAAAGTAGTGGTTTGAGTCTTTGGCAAATTTCATCACCGATTATTGTTATATCAATATTATTATCTATTTTTTGTATTTATAATAATGGTTTTGTTTATCCTAATAAAAGATATGAAAATCGTATTCTATTAAAGAAAATTGATTTTAACGATCCTATTAAAATTTTAGAAGAAGGAAGGTCTATTAGAGATTTTCCAGGTTATATAATTTATATAAAAAATAAGAATAATAACGAAATTAATGATTTAGTAGTTTACGAATTAAATAAGGAAGACGCATCTGTAAAAAGTTGTATTCAAGCAAATAATGGAAGTATTAAAATTGACGAAGAAAATAAACAGTTAACGATAGAATTATTTAATGCCAGAATTGAAAGATTAGATAGTAATTCTGATGATAATAGATATGCATCAGCAAATTATTATTCAATTCCAATAGATATATCAGATTGGAAAAATAATAAAAAACTCGTCAAGAATAGAAGAGATATGACTATTTTTGAACTTATCAATAATGCAAATGAATATGATAATCAAAGGTTTATATCCAGTGAACTTTGGGTACGAGTTCATCAAAGACTTTATTTAGGGCTTGCTCCATTAACTTTCGTATTAATTGGAATACCTCTTGGAATTAAATCCCATAGAAAAGAATCCTCAAAAGGAATGATCTATGGCCTATTAATAGTGTTTATCTATTATTGTTTAATTTTGATTTCTGACGGTTTAGATCATAAGCCCGAACTTATTCCGTGGATAATCCCCTGGATAGGATCAATTTTTTTTCAAATAATGGGATTTTTCTTTATAAATAAAATTAACTAGGGTCTAAATTTTCTTTGAAATTTTTGATTATCTCTTTAATTTTTTTATTTTTTTTATCAAGCTTCATTAAACCTTCAGTTATTGCGGTTTCAGCAATCAAATTATTTTCATCTTTTGATAGAGTAATAAGAAGGGCTACCGTTTTCTGAGATATATTATTTGAATCATCTACATAATGTTTTGATAAAATCTTTGCAATAGTTAGTTTAACTGGAATTGAATCTTCCTGTATACATTTTTCAAAAGCGTCAAGATATGATTCATCTAATTCATCATTTATTTTACCTTGTGTAATCATTGCTAAAGCATGGAGCTTCATTGGTGCTGGACCATTTAAAAGTACATCTTTTATGGATCTTTGAATTTTCTCACCAAATGTGAAGTTAACTACTAATATAAATATAATTAGGATGTATTTCATAATACTAATAAATAAGATAAAATAATTTTAAAAAATCAAATAAATTTTAAATCTTTAATTTTTTTAATTAGACTCTTTTACATATACTTTTATTATGAGTAATATTAATTCTTATAAGAGACTTTTTTATTTATGGTTTATAGAATTGAAATAGGATTAAAAAACGGTGTTTCAGATGCTAGAGGTAAATCAACTATGCATAAGGCCATCCAATCACTTGGACTGGATATAACAAATTGCTCAATTCGAGATGTTTATAAAATTAGTGCAAATATATCGGATGAAGAGGCAAAAACTGTAAAAAAATTATTTTCAGATGAGGTTATAGCTGAATCTGAACTTGGAAGATTGCCTTATGAGTCTTCATTTGATTGGTGTGTTGAAGTTAGTTATAAACCTGGTGTTACTGATAATTTAGGACGAACAGCAAGAGGTTCTCTTGAAGATATTTTAAAAAGAAAACTTAAATGGGAAGAACAAGTTTATACCTCATCACAATATTTTATAAAAGGATCTATAGATAAAATAGATGTTGAAAAGCTAAGTTATGATTTAATTGCAAATAGATTAATTCAAAATATATTAATTTATAATGAAGAAGAATGGCATGATTCTGATGTTAATTTAGATATACCAATTTTTGAAGATGATATTAACCAGAAAGTCAACGTAATAGAATTACCAGATTGTGACCAGTCACTACAAAAAATTTCTGATGACGGTATCTTATCATTATCATTAGATGAGATGAGAGCTATAAGAAATTATTATTTGGATGATGGTGTAAAAAAATACCGTAAAAGTATAGATTTACCGATATGGCCAACAGATATTGAACTAGAATGTATAGCTCAAACTTGGTCCGAACATTGTTCTCACAAAATATTTGCTGGTACAATAAACTATAAAGATGAAGAGTTGAATCAAAATGAATTGATACATTCTCTTTATAAAACATATGTAAAATCAAGTACAAAAAAAATTGAAGAATCAATAGACTGGTTAATTTCAGTATTTACTGATAATGCTGGAATTGTAAAATTTGATGAAAAAAATCATTTAGTCTATAAAGTTGAGACGCATAATTCTCCGTCAGCCCTAGATCCTTATGGCGGAGCCATGACCGGGATTGTTGGCGTAAATAGAGATCCATTAGGAACAGGAATGGGTTCATCCCTAGTTTCAAATGTTTGGGGGTATTGTTTAGCTTCACCCTTTTACTCGTCAGAAATTCCTGAAGGCTTGATGCATCCAAGACGAATTAGAGATGGTGTACATGAGGGAGTTATTGATGGAGGAAATCAATCAGGAATTCCTTATAGTCGAGGTTTTGAGTTTTTTGATGAACGATTTTTAGGAAAACCTTTAGTGTATTGTGGAACACTTGCTAAAATACCTGTTAACGTTACAGATAGACCCTCTGAAAGAAAAGAAATTGAAGTTGGTGATTGGGTTGTAATGTGTGGTGGTCGAATAGGTAAAGATGGTATTCATGGGGCAACATTCTCTTCTGAGGAATTACGTACTGAATCTCCAGCACAGGCAGTTCAAATTGGAGATCCTCTAACTCAAAGAAAATTATATGAGTTTATTATTGAAGCACGTGATTTAGGATTATTTAGATGTATCACTGATAATGGAGCTGGAGGAATATCTTGTTCATTCGGAGAAATGGGTAAATATTCAGGAGGTTGTGAATGTGAGCTATCTGAAGCACCATTAAAATATGAGGGAATGCAACCTTGGGAAATATTAATTTCAGAGGCTCAAGAACGAATGACTCTTGCAGTTCAGCCTGATAAAAAGAATGATTTTGAAAAATTAGCCAAACGAAGAGATGTAGAAGTCTCATTTATGGGTAAATTTAATAATTCAGGTTATTTTACTGTAAAAAATAATAATAAAATAATTGCCTCCGTTGATATGAAATTTTTATATGATGATGGCTGTCCAACAATGGTAATGCCAGCTGTCTGGAATAAACCATCTATTCAGCAACCTAATATTCCGAAACAGGTAAATTTTAAGGATGTCTTACTATCTTTGATTGAAAGTTTAAATCTTTGTTCACGAGAATATAAAAGCAGGATGTATGATGGTGAAGTAAAGGGATTAAGTGTGGTAAAACCATTTGTTGGAAAAAAATCAGATGTTCCTTCCGACGCAACAGTTCTTAGAATAGATTATGAAAGTAATAGAGGCGCCATACTTGCTGAAGGAATAAATCCTTGGTATTCGGATTTAGATACCTATGATATGACAGCGTCTGTAATTGATGAAGCTGTTAGAAAAATAATTGCAGTAGGAGGAGATCTTAAGCGAATAGCAATTTTAGATAATTTTTGTTGGCCAGATCCTGTTGAGTCAGAAAAAACTCCCGATGGAGCATACAAATTAGCTCAATTAGTTCGATCTTGTAAGGCTTTGTATGATTATACAACACTTTACAAAACACCTGCCATTTCTGGGAAGGATTCATGTAAGAATGATTCTACTCGAGGAGGTAAAAAAATATCAATTCCTCCAACATTGTTAATTTCATCAATTGGGCAAATTAATGATGTTCAAAAATCAGTGACAGTTCCATTTAAATCTAGCGGTGACTTAATTTATATTATTGGTAAAACAAAAGATGAACTTGGCGCTTCAGCCTATTATCGTTTATTAGCTGAAGAGCAGAGATCGCCAGAATCTTACGGAGGAGTCGTTCCTAAAGTTGATGGCGATGATGCTCTAAACATATACAAAGCAATGAATAAAGCAACAGAGTTACAATTGTTAAACTCTTCAACAACTCCAACAAAGGGTGGAGTTGCATTATCAATAGCTCTTGCTTCAATGGGAGGAAATTGCGGAGCAGATATTAACTTGTCTAAAATTCATTCTGATTTTACAACCGCTCTTTTTTCAGAGTCAAATAGTAGATTTTTAGTATCTATTTCTCCTGAGAATAAAGAAAAATTTATGACATTATTTAAAAAAATAAATGTTTATGAAATTGGAGTTGTAAACAGTTCTGATACGATAAATTTTCAAGAATTTAATATTAATATCAATGAGTTGAGAGATTCGTATAAAAAGACTCTACATGGTATATAAAAATTAATAACTTTGTAAAATCTTAATCATTCTTCTTAATGGTTCAGCAGCACCCCACAGTAATTGATCGCCAACTGTAAAAGCACTTAAATATTTTTCACCCATTTTCATTTTTCTTATTCTTCCAATAGGGATTGATAAGGTTCCAGAAATAGCTGCGGGAGTAAGATTTTTTAATGTTTGATCTTTATCATTTGAAATTACTGAAACCCATTCGTTTCCATTATCAATTATTTTTTCTATTTTATTGATCGGAAGATTCTCATTTAACTTTATTGTAAGAGCTTGACTATGAGATCTCATCGCTCCAATTCGTACACAGATTCCATCAATTGGAATAGATTTTTTTGTTTGTAAAATTTTGTTTGATTCTACATGACCCTTCCATTCTTCTCTAGTTTGACCATCATCAACTGCTTTGTCAATCCATGGTATTAGTGAACCTGCTAATGGAACAGTAAAATTATCTTTAGGGAATTCATTATCAAATAATGCAGATGTAACTTTTTGGTCAATATCCAAAATAGCCGAGGATGGATTATTAAGCTCTTTAGATACTGAATTAAATAAATATCCTTTTTGAGATATCAATTCTCTCATATTTTGAGAGCCTGCTCCAGATGCTGCTTGGTAAGTCATTGAAGAAACCCAATCGATAAGATTAGCTTTAAATAAGCCGCCAATTGCCATTAACATCAAGCTTACAGTACAATTTCCACCAATAAAATCTTTTTGATTATTTTGGATAGCTTTTAGGATAATATCTTTATTTATCGGATCTAATATTATAGTTGAATTTTCTTTCATTCGTAAAGTGGATGCAGCATCAATCCAAAAACCTTTCCATCCACAACTTCTTAATTGAGGATGTATTTTTTCTGTATAATCTCCGCCTTGGCAAGATATTATAACGTCCATTTTTTTTAATTCCTCAATATCAAATGCATCAATTAATGTTGGGAAATTAATTGAGTTAAGCGGAGAGGGTCTTCCAACTTGTGAGGTAGTAAAAAAAATTGCATCAATATTTTCAAAATCATTTTCTTCATGCATTCTTTGCAAGAGAACAGAACCAACCATACCTCTCCATCCAACAAATCCAGTTTTCATGAAATCTCCTTAATTAAGTGCAAAAAAGGTATTTGATTTAAATGTCTAAATCAAGAAAGTAGTGTATTATCAATTATTAAAAGGATAAAGTTGAAAGCAGTTTTAAAAAATAATAATTCATGGTTGTTGTTTGAAGATCCAATTAAAACTTTTGAAATCTTTGATCCAAAAGAGGTTCCAAAGATTTTAAAAGATATATCAAAATTAAATCTATATGCTATTGTAATAATTTCTTATGAGGCTTCTTTAGCATTTGACGAATCTAATATTGTAAAGGAAAATAATAAATTTCCACTTCTTACCGTTGGATTATTTAAAGATCCTAAAGTTTCTAATGTATTACCTGAATTAACAGAATCGACAGAATTAAATTTTCAAATAGATAATTTAACCCCAAGTATTAATTCAGATGAATTTATTCAAAAAATTAAAAAAATTAAAACTCATATTTCTTTTGGTAGTACTTATCAAGTTAATTTTACTTATCGATTAAATGGACAGTTTTATGGATGTTCATATTCCTTTTTTAAATCTTTAATAAATAAGCAAGATACTAAATATTCAGCTTATATTGATATGAATAATTGGTCTATATGTTCTGTATCTCCAGAATTATTTTTTTCTCTTGAAGGACAAAAGTTGATATCTAAGCCAATGAAAGGAACAATCAAAAGAGGAGTAAATACTAGTGATGATTTACAACAATCATTGAAGCTTAAAAATTCTGAAAAAGACAAAGCTGAAAACATTATGATTGTTGATATGATAAGAAATGATTTAGGAAAAATACCAAATATAAGTTCAATAAATACATTAAAAAAATTTGAAACAGAATCTTTTCCTACTTTATGGCAAATGACTTCGACAGTTGAGGCTCAAGTTAAACAAGACCCTTTCGAAATAATTAAAGCAATGTTTCCATGTGCATCTATAACTGGAGCTCCAAAAATAAAAACGATGGAAATAATTAAAGATTTAGAATGTTCTCCAAGAAATATATATACGGGTTCTATAGGATTAATTTCTCCTAATAGAAATGCCTTATTTAATGTGGCAATTAGAACTGCACTAATTGATAAAAAAACTAATGACATTACTTATGGCATTGGCTCTGGAATTGTATGGGACTCTCAAGAAAAGGATGAATATGATGAAACTTTATTAAAATCAAAAATTATGTTA
>MDTE01172611.1_pt1 | contig 16358 bp, 15 predicted proteins | sample 811231 | NCBI WGS metagenome assembly MDTE01 (sample SAMN05326651, study PRJNA326480) | marine metagenome | isolation source: seawater | place: Indian Ocean: Red Sea | collected 2010
CAAGTATATGTGCAATGGGATCAGGTTTACCAGAGTCAATAGGTGCCGCAAAAAAACAAAGTAATGTGATTTGCTTGATTGGAGATGGAAGCTTGATGTTTAATTTACAGGAATTACAAACAATTAAGAGCAATAACTTGCCAGTAAAATTATTAGTTTTTAATAATAATGGGTATGTTTCCATAAGAGATACTCAAAGAGATTTTTTAAATTCAAAATTTTACGGATCATCTGTTCAGGGTGGTGTTGAAATTGTTAATATTAAAAAAATTTCAAATGCATTTAATTATATGTATCTAAAAGTTAAACATAAAAATGAAATTGATAAAAAAATTGCTGAGTTTTTAAAAACGAAAAAACAATGTATAATGGAAATTTATATTAAACCTAATCAACCTATAGCACCTAAGCAAATTTTTATAAAATCTAAAAAAGGAATCGGTACACCTTCTGGACTTGATAATATGTATCCTTTTTTGAATTATAAAAAATACGTAAATTTTTAGAAATTGGTTTTTATTATATCTGGAATAAGATCTTCTTGTCCAGCAACTAATTTTGCTTTACCAATTTTTTTATAAGACTTGTAAACATTTTTTTTATATCTAATTGAAAAATTATCAATTGGCGGACAAAAAGGAGAAGGGATACCATAATAAGCACTTAATAAATTATTGTTTTCTATAAATATGTTTTCTTTATTAAATTTTTTTTTTAATCTTAGTTTAAAATAATTAGAAAGCATAAATATTTTTTCTAAATTTAAATGCATGCCTTTTAAATTCATTTTCTTAGCAATTGTTGCAAAAACTTCAAAATGAGTATTTCCTGCTCCTGCGCCCAAACCTCTTGTAGCAACATCTACTACGTTTGCTCCATTTTGTATCGCTATTACGCTATTCCAAACTCCAACACTAAAATTATTATGAGCATGTATTCCAAATTTAATTCCTAGTGATTTAATATTTCTAAAAATTTCATCAAAATGATATGGTAAAAAATATCCAGCTGTATCCATAAAGATAACTTGTTTAATTCCAAAATTTTTAAGTTCTTTGATTATCTCAATATATTTTTTTTTTTGATAGATTAAGTGACTCATCATTAAAACACACCAAGCCTCTTTATTAATTTTCTTACAATATTCAATCAGCTGATAAGTTAAATTATAATCTGGAGAATTAGCTCCAATCCTAAATATATCTACACCCAGATCTGAACATTTATCAATATCTTCATAGGTAGCAAAACCAGAAATCGCATGAACTGATAATTTAATTTTTTCTAAATTTTTTTTTGCTATTGCAAGACTTTTTGAATAACTTGTTTTAGACCTTCCTATAGATATACTTGAAGCACCGATTCCATTTCCATGGCCTATTTCACATATATCTACACCCGTTTTGTTTAATAGTTTACAATATTTTTCTATAGTCTTAAGGTCCATCTGATGGTTAATTGCATGGTTCCCATCTCGCAAAGTAACATCACTTATCAAAACTTTTTTCATATTTAATTTTCCAGCTTTCTATAAGTACTTATTTAAGATTAAACAAAAAAATTTTTTATTTATTTGTTAATACATTTGTTGCCATATTTGTTATTATGTCTAAATTTCCCGCAAATTTAGGGAGATAGTCTCCATCACCTACAATTTCTAGTTTAATTTTAATAGTCTTTTTATTTAATAAACCCAAAAATTCAGCTTTGTAACCTTTTGCGAATGTTCTCATTTTACAATTAATTTTATTTATTAGTCTTTTTATTACAATTTCATGTGAGAGTTTTAAATTTTTTTTAAATTCTAAATAAATTGAATTTGACATATTTACAGGAGGTTCACTAGGATTAATATTAAGTATTACTTTTACGTTATTTATACCAGTATAATTTTTCACTGCCTTCTTAGTAATTTTTAGATATTCATCTATGTTTGCTCTTGTTGCCATGCCTGCACTTTTTGAAGAAATTGCAGAAACTATTTCAACATATTTAATATTTTTAAATTTTTTAGATATTTCAAAAATTATTGGTACTGAGCTTTGGCCCCCGCAAGTAATTAAGTTTAATGTTTTTGATTTTAATTTTTTCGTATTATCAATGTAAGGGATATAAAATTTTCCAATTTTTGAGGGTGTCAAATTAATAAATAATTTTTTTTTTGATTTCAAAATTTTATGGTGTTTTAAATTTGATTTTGAATTCGTAGCATCAAATATGACATCAATATTATTTAGATTTTTAATAATGCCATTTATTCCATCTGAATAATAATTTAATTTTTTTTTTTTACAGAATTGAGCACCTTGAGAATTTGAATTTAAATTAAATATATCAACTTTCTTAATTTTTTTTTTTTTTAACTTTAAGTAAAGATCAATTCCAATATTTCCAGAACCCAAAATTGCACAATTCATAATTTAATTAATAAAATTCAAAGTATTAACTAATGATAATATATTTAAGGTTAAACCACAACATTATAAAATTTATGAAATTTTAATAAAATAATTTTTATTAAATATATATAGAATTTATCTTCACATATTTTTTTAAAAAATAATTAGTAAATTTAATAAAAAAAATATAAACATTAACTAAATGAATATTTTAGTTACAGGTGGATGTGGATATGTCGGGTCACTGCTAGTACCCAAAATTTTGAAATTAAAGCATAAAGTAACTGTGATTGATACACAATGGTTTGGAAATAAACTAAAAAAAAATAAAAATCTTACAAATATAAAAAAAGATATAAGAAATATAAATAAAATAAGTTTAAAAAACATTGATACAATTATTCATCTTGCTGGTATTGCTAATGATCCTGGAGCAGAATTAAATGAAGAATTATCATGGGAAATTAATGTATTGGCTACAAGACAATTGATTGATAAAGCAGTAGCTTCAGGTGTAAAACATTTTATTTATGCAAGTTCGGGGAGTGTTTATGGAGTTAAAAAAGAAAAACAAGTTACTGAAAATTTAGAATTAGTACCAATATCAATTTATAACAAAACTAAAATGATCGCTGAAAATGTTTTGATGAGTTATAATGATAAAATAAAAATTCATTGTATTAGACCAGCTACAGTATGTGGGTTATCACCAAGAATGAGATTTGATGTGAGTGTAAATTTGTTAACAATGCAAGCAATTAAAGGAGGAAAAATTAAAGTTCTAGGTGGAAAGCAAATTCGTCCAAATATTCATATCAATGATTTAGTGGATGTTTATTTACATTTTTTAAAAAAATTTAAATTACCATCAGGTTCATACAACGCTGGTTTTGAAAATTTATCTATAATTGAAATAGCTAGAAAAATTAAAAAAATAACTAAAGCCAAAATAGCAATAAAAAAATCAAACGACCCAAGATCTTATAGACAGTCATCTCAGAAATTATTAAAAACTGGTTTTACACCAAAATATAATGTGGAGAATGCTATTAAAGACATTATTAAAGAGTATTCCAATAATAAAAAAATCGAAGATATATGTTTCACTGTCAAATGGATGAAAAAACTAAAATTAAATAAAATGAAGGGATTAAAATAGTTGGTAAAAGAAATTAATTTGTTGTCTAAATATCCAAAATCAAAAAGAAATTTAGATGAAAGGAATACCAACAAGTCAGAACAAAATGTATTAATAGCAAGGAAATTTGGTAAAGAATTTTTTGATGGTGAAAGAAAATATGGATATGGAGGATTGTCATATAATTCAAAATATTGGACTGAGGTTGTAAAAGATTTTGTTAATTATTACAATTTAAAGCCTGGATCAAAAGTTTTAGATGTAGGTTGTGCAAAAGGTTTTATGTTATTTGATTTAAAAAGACAGTATCCAGAAATTGAAATTAAAGGAATTGATATTTCAGATTATGCTATCGAAAATAGCCATCCTGAAATTAAAAACTTTTTAAGTGTGGGTGATGCAAAAAAATTAGAGTTTGATGATAACTATTTTGATTTAGTTATATCGGTCAATACTGTGCATAATTTAGATATAGATGACTGTATAAAATCAATTCAAGAGATTTCAAGAGTTTCGAAGAAAAATAGTTTTTTAACAGTAGATGCGTTTAACAACGCGGAAGAAAAAAAAAGAATGTATATGTGGAATTTAACCGCAAAAACAATAATGTCTGTTCAAGAATGGAAAAAAATGTTTAAAGATATAGGTTATAATGGCGATTACTATTGGTTTATCCCTTAAAGAAAAAAAAAAAATATTTGAAGTTTGTAGTTTAATTAGACTTACTGAGCTCGAAATTTCTAAAAGGTATACTGAAAACAAAATGCGATGCCCGGTTCATTTATCGGTAGGTCAAGAAGGGGCTCCAGCAGTATTATCTTTATTATTAAAAAAAAGAGATTTTGCTGTTAGCACACATCGGTCGCATGCACACTATATATGCAAAGGTGGCAGTATAAAAAAAATGATTGCTGAATTACATGGAAAATCAACTGGTTGTTCTGGAGGAAAAGGTGGATCAATGCATTTAGTTGATAAAAAAAATGGTTTTATGGGCTCGTCATCAATAGTTGGTAATAGTATTCCAGTTGGTGTTGGTTTAGGAATGTCAATTAAATTAAAAAAATTAAAAAATATTTCCATAATTTTTTTAGGAGATGCAGCAGTGGAAAGTGGAGTTTTTTTTGAGTCTATAAATTTTGCTGTGACTAAAAAACTACCTGTAGTTTTTGTTTGTGAAAACAATTTATATTCAGTTTATACTCATTTTAAAGATAGACAGCCTAAGAATAGAAAAATTTTTAAAATGGTTTCGGGTTTAGGAATTAAATCATATTATTTCGACGGATCAAAACCACTATCTTTTGCAAAAAATTTAAAAAAAATTTTGAAAAATGTAAGAGATCAAAATGAACCATGCTTTATAGAATTCTCAACATATAGATATTTAGAACATTGTGGTCCATTCAATGATGATAATTTAGAATATAGGCCAAAAAAAGAGCAATTAAAGTGGTTTAAAAAAGATCCATATAAATATCTAAAAAAAAATTTTAGTAAAAATTCTAATTTAATTAAATTTGTAAATAACATAGAAAAAAAAAATTTAAGAATAATCAAGTCAGCTTTTTTGTACTCTGACAAATCTAAATTTCCAAAACAAAGAGAATTAATGAAAAATGTCTACAAAAAAATCTAGAAAAATTTCATTTATTCAGTCAATTAATGAATGTGTCATTGGTGAGATGAAGAGAAATAAGAACCTTGTTAGCTTTGGATTGGGTATAAATGATCCGAAAAGAATCTTTGGATCAACTAAGAACTTACTTGAAAGTTTTGGGACATCTAGGGTTTTTGATGTTCCAACTTCAGAAAATTCATTAACAGGAATTGGTTTAGGTTTATCTTTAGGGGGAAATCCAGTTTTAATGACTCATCAAAGAGCAGATTTTTTTTTGTTAGCATTTGATCAGTTAATTAACTCTATTTCAAAATGGAATTATATGTTTAGTGAAAATTCAGGAGCTGTTAATATAACAATAAGATTGATTGTTGGAAGAGGTTGGGGTCAGGGCCCCACACATTCGCAAAATTTACAATCTGTGTTTAGTCATTTTCCAGGACTTAAAGTTGTTGTACCAACAAGTCCTTTTAATGTTAAAGGGTTATTAACTTCTTCTCTCAGAGATCCAAATCCAGTAATTTTTCTAGAGCATAGATGGTTACATAACACAGTCGGATACGTGCCAAAAAACAATTTTTTATTAGATTTAAATAAATCAAAAGTTTTAAAAAAAGGTAAAGATATTACTCTAATTTCTATGTCTTATATGACCTTAGAAATTAAAAATTTATATAAAGATCTAAAGAACTTAAACATTGATTTTGAACACATAGATTTAATTACCACCAAGCCTTTAGACAAAAAAACTATAGTTACTTCAGCAAGAAAAACTGGGAAAGTTCTAGTTTTAGATACAGGGTTTAAAAGTAATTCAATTTCAGCAGAAATAATTACAATCCTTAATGAAGAGTGTTTTAAAAAATTAAAAATAAAACCTGAAAGAATAACTATTCCCGACGTTCCTGAGCCAGCTAGTTATGGTTTAACTAAATTTTATTATCCAGATAAAATAACTATAATTAAAAAAATAAAAAAAATGCTAAAAATTAAAGCTAAAAAACTACCAAAAAAAAATATTGATCATCATGATGTTCCTGGTAAATGGTTTAAGGGTCCTTTTTAATGTTTCAAGCTGCAGTATTGACAACAAAAAATAAGATTCAGATTCAAAACTTTGAATTACCCCAAACTTTGAGAAAAGACCAGGTTTTAGTAAAAATAAAATATGCTGGGATTTGCAGATCCCAGATAATGGAGTATCAAGGCAGAAGGGGAAGAGATAAATACTTGCCACATGGCTTTGGGCACGAGGCAGCAGGAGTTGTTAAGGATGTAGGAGCAGATGTTAAAAAAGTAAAAATTGGCGATAAAGTTATTTTAAGCTGGATAAAAGGGAGAGGCAAAGATTTAGGCGGATATAAATTAAAAAATTCTAAAAGTAAAAATATAAACTTTGGACCAATAGCAGTTTTTTCCTCTTATGCTCTAGTTAATGAGAATAGAACTTTTTTAAAACCCCCAAAAATGAATTTTTTAGAAGCAGTTTTGTATGGTTGCGCAGTACCTACAGGGGCTGGGATAGTATTGAATGAGCTACCAAAATTGAAAAAAAGTAACAAAGTATGCTTAATTGGAACTGGTGGTATAGGAATGATGTCGTTTATTACTTTATTAAAAAGCAAATGTAAGATTTTTGTTATTGAAAACAATAAAAAAAAAATTAAATTTTTAAAAAAATTTAAAGTTAATTTTATTTCAAAACAAAAAAATTTAAAAAATTATCAAAATTATTTTGATTACTGTGTTGAAAGCTCAGGATCGGTAAAAATGATAGAAAAAGGATTAAGTCTTATTAAAAATAATGGAATAATAATATTTGCTTCTCATCCACCAAAAAAACATAAAATAAAACTAGATCCACATGAACTTATTAATGGAAAGAGAATTTTTGGAAGTTGGGGAGGTTGTTGTAAGCCTGATAGAGATATAAATAAAATATTTAAATATTTTAATTATAAAAACGTTTTCACTAAAAATTCAAAAATTAAAAAATATAAATTAAACAAAATTTCATCAGCTTTCAAAGATGTTTTAAAAGGAAATATACATAGAGCAATTATAGAGTTCTAAAAAATTCTATTTTTTGTGGATATATTCTAGTTTTTTTTTTTTAAAATTCGGGTAATTTTTTTTTACCCATTTAATAGTTTGATCTAATCCATCATCAAGAGAGGTAGAAGCTCTCCATCCTAGTTCTTTATAAATTTTTTTTGAACTAAGTTTGTAAATGAAATCTTTTCCAAGTCTATCAGACTTTTTTTCAAATACATTTTTGTTATAACTAACATTTAATTTTTTACAAATTTTACCTACAAGATTTTTTATAGTAATAAAATTTTTGCTTGATAAATTATATGAATGTCCAATTCTACCTTTTTTTAAAATTTTATAATAACCTTCTGTTATATCTTTAATATGAACAAAAGATCTTTTTGATGATCCCATTCCATCAAGAATGATTTTTTCGTTTTTTAAAATTTTCATTATAGATTTTGGTATTACTCTATACAGTTGCTGACCTTCACCATAAACGTTTGCTGCTCTCGAAAATTTTACTGGAAAGTTTTCTATTTTCATAATTGCTTCAAAATGATAGTCCATTGCAAGTCTAGAAATAGCATAAGGTGTTGAAGGTTTTTTGGGAGAAGTTTCGTAAATTGTTTCTTTTAAATTTCCATAAACTTCTGGTGTTGATATATGTAAAAAATTTTTAATATTTTCTTTTTTGATTTTATTAATTAAATCAACAGTTGCAATAAGGTTAGTCTTATACCAATCAATTGGCTTAAAAAAACTTTCTTCAACCATCCCTTGTGATGCAAAGTTAACAATATTTTGAATTTTATTTTTTTTTATTAATTTTGAAATTTTTAAATTTTCTTTTGGACTATTAAGATTAAATTTATAAAAAATAAAATTTTTTATATTTTTATTATTTTTATATGGCAAAAATTCAGAACTTGGTTCTTTAGACCTACTCAGCCCAAATACTTTATATTTTTTTTTTAAAACATAGTCTACAAAATGAGAACCTGAAAATGAATTACTACCGATGACTAAAATTTTTTTCATATTTTGATATATATAATCAATTTAAAAATTTATTTTTAATTAATAAATATTATTATTATTTTATTAATAAAATAGGAGTTTTTAATAGAATTGTAAGATAAATATAATTTTAAGTTTGTTTTATCAATATACTTTTGTATTAATTTTAAATTAAGTAATATTCTTTTACATGAATAATTCAGAGATTAAAAAATTAGTTTTAAAACTAAATAAAGAGGGAAAAAAAATTGGTTTATGTCATGGAGTGTTTGATGTTTTGCACTATGGCCATTTAATGCATTTTGAAAGTGCTAAAAAAAAATGTGATTTTTTATTTGTATCAATTACCGAGGACCAATTTATTAGAAAAGGACCCAATAGACCTATCCATAATCATCATGAACGTATTTATTTTTTAAATAGTTTAGACATGGTTGATTTAGCGTTTATTGCTAAAGGGGAAAGTGGAGTAAATAGTATAAATCTTGTTAAACCAGATATTTATTTTAAAGGTAATGATTTTAAAAATAATTCTTTAGATAAAACAAAAAAAATATTTTTAGAAAATGATGCTGTTAAAAAACACAAAGGTAAAATTGTATACACTAGTGAAAAGCACATGAGTTCTTCAACAATAATTAATAAACTACAACTAGCTTTAGACGATAATCAAGTAGAGTTTTTGAAGAGTATTAAAAAAATCACAAATTTTAGTAAATTGGAAAAATCCTTAAATAAAATTAAAAAAGATAATGTCATGGTTGTTGGCGACTTGATTATTGATAAGTATATTTTTGGAAACGTTCAGGGCAAGTCTGGAAAAGAACCACATATGGTATTTAGTAACAAATTTGAGGAAATGTATATTGGTGGTTCAGCAATTATAGCAAATCATTTATCTGAGTTTGCAAAAAAAATTACACTTTTAACTGATTTTGGAAATGAGCCAGATATAAGAAAATTGTTAAATACAAATTTAAAAAAAAATATTTTACATATTAAATTAAAAAAAAATAAAAATTATAGCACATGTATTAAAACAAGATTTGTAGATAGCATTTCAAAATATAAATTATTTGGATCTTATTTAATTCCAAATCTAGAAGGTTTTGAATTTCAAAAATTGTTAAATAATCGATTAAATAGTTTAATAAGAAAGCAAGATATAATTATTGTTGCTGATTATTCAAATAATTTTTTTGATTTAAATTCTTTGAAAACAATAAGAAATTCTAAAAAATTTATATGTGGGATGGCACAAAAAAATTCAAATAATTCTATTTTTCATACAATTAATCATCTAAAAAATTTTGATCTTTTATGCATTAATGAAGGAGAGTTGAGAAGTGAATTAAAAGATAAAAAAACAAATATAGAATTAATCGGTAAAAATTTTATAAAGAAATATAATTTAAATTATTTAGTTGTCACAAAGGGGATTGATGGATCTATTTTGTTTGATAGTAAATTAAACAAATATTATTGTCCTGCTTTTAATTCAAAGCCTGTTGATAAAGTAGGTGCAGGTGATGCAATGTTAGCCATATTGAGCATCCTTTTAAAAAATAAGATTAATCCGTTAATATCTTTAATGATCGCATCTTTAGTTTCATCAAATGTTGTAAATAATTTAGGTAACAAATATTCAATAAGTAAGCTCGAATTAGAAAGATCTTTAGAATATCTTCTTAAATAACAATGCTCTTTAAATTTCTTTTTGGATTAAAAGTCTGAGTGATTGATTATCTTTATTAATTAAGTAAATTACATTTCATGTCAAAACTTATTTTAAAAAAGTATTTAGATGATATTGAATACCTTATAAATTCAATTAATTTAAATGATATTTTGAGTCTGAAAGATAAAATAGTTCACACAAAAAAATTAAAAGGTAGAATTTTTGTATTTGGAAATGGTGGGAGTTCTTCTACTGCAAATCATTTTGCTGTGGATATGACAAAAAATGCAAACATAGAAACTATATCTTTATCAAATGATAATTTAATTACATGTTTTAGTAATGACTATGGTTTTAATGATTGGATAAAAAAAGCAATAAAATTTTATGTAAAAAAAAAAGATTTTGTTATTTTTTTAAGTGTAAGTGGTAAATCAAAAAATATTATTAATGCAATAAAATATTGTAAGAAATATAAAATTTCTCACTTTTCTTTAACGGGTCATAAAAAAGATAATCCTGTAAACAAATTGTCAAAAAATTATTTATGGATAAATTCCATGTCTTATAATGCAGTTGAGATTATACATTCTGTAATATTATTAAATATAGTGGATTTAATTATTGGAAAAAATATTTATTCCTCAAAAAGATAGATATATGTCTAAATTTTTCTGTCCTATTTCAAAGTCATATAAATATAAAAAAATATTTACAATAAAGAAATTTCCAATTTTTATGGGGGTTTCAAAAAAAGCAAAAAATTATAAATTTAAAAATTTAAATTGGTGGATAAATCTTCAAAGTGGCAATGTTCAAATAAATCCAAAAGTATCTTTAGATGAACTATATGCAAAATCTCATGGATCTGGAACTACCGGAAAAGTTTGGAGAGATCACCATAATTTATTTTATAAACTTGTAAAACCTCATATTAAAGGAAATATTTGTGAAATTGGTGGAGGAAATAATTCTGTTTTAAGTAAGATTAAAGATTTTTCTGAAGTCAAATCTTTTTATAGTTTTGATAAAAATTTAAAATTAAAAAAAAATAATAAAAAAATAACTAAAATTAAAAGTTTTTTTAATAAAAATTATTTTGTAAAAAATAAAAATCTACAATTTGATTTAATCCTCCATTCACATACGTTTGAACACTTATATAAACCAGAAGATTTTCTAAAAATAATAAAATTGATAATTTCAAAAAATGGTAAACATATTTTTACAATGCCAAATATGAGAGTAATGATTAAAAAAGCTTATGCTAATGCAATGAACTTTGAGCATCCATATTTTTTTGATGAGGATTTAGTTGATGCGTTGTTAATAAACAATGATTTTAAAATTATTAAAAAAATATTTTATAAAGAAGATCATTCAATAATGTATGTAACAAAAGTATTAAAACAAAATAAAAAAATTGATTATCTTAATTATTCCAGAAATCTCAAACTTTTTAAAAAAATGTTTAAATTTTGGAAAAATGACATTTTAAAAATAAATAAAAATATTAATAATTCTAATTCAGTTTTTATTTTTGGAGCTCATATATTTTCTCAAATGATGATATTTAATGGATTAAATAAAAATAATTTAATCGGTATTTTAGACAATGATAAAAATAAAATTAATAATTATCTTTATGGTACAAAATTTAAAATTTATAGCCCTGATATATTGCAAAAATTAAAAAGTCCATGTGTTATCTTGAGAGCTGGAAGTTACAACGATGAAATTAAAAAACAGTTACTTAAAATTAACCCAAAAACCAGAATTATATAAATTAAAATTGATTTAAAATTTATGAAGTCTATACTTTTAATTATTGTTGGAAATTTAATTATTCCAATTTGTAAATTAATTAATTTTTTTTTTGAGTTTAAATTTTGCCACCTATATACAAGAAGAATAGGACATCAAACTATAAATTTTGATGTTACACTTCTGTCAGTATCTAATGAAATTTTTTTATTGTGTTCTTATGATGACTTTATATCTAATAAATACATTCTCAATTTTTTTAAGAAACAGCAAAAAGTTTATTTTTCAAAAGTATTTAAATATTTTTATCATTCAATACTTAAAGTCAACCCAAATTCAAATTTGATAGTTACTTGGAGTCAATATCAACCTAAATTTACATACCATTTACAAAATAATAGCAAAATAAATTTTCCAAAATTAAAAGAAGAGTATTTAAATGAAGTTTTTTCAAAATATAAAATAAATAAAAATTTTGTAGGATTACACTCGAGAAATAATCTATTTTTAAAAAAAAATAATATCTCTGATCCTAATTTTCACGATTTTAGAAATTTTGATTTTGATGACTATGATTTAGCAATAGAATATTTAAATAAAAAAAATATATCAATAATTAAGTTAGGTGAAACATTTAAAGAAGAGAATATTAAATTAAAATTCCCAAATGTTATTACCTCTTTGGATTTTAATTCAGATGAAGAAATTGATTATTTATTAAATTCATATTCAAAGTTTAATGTAATTGGTAATTCGGGTGTTTCAGGAATTTCATCAATACTAAGAAAAAAAATTATTTATATAAATCTTATTCCATTAAACCTTAATAATTTAAGTTATTGTTCGCCTGGTTCACTAATTTTACCAAAAAAAATATACAATAAAGAGCAAAAAAGATTTTTAAGTTTTAAAGAAAATATAAATATCAATTTTGATATTCATAATGAAAAAGATCCTTATGAATTAAATAATTTATCTGTTGTAAATAATTCTAATAATGAAATATTAAATACTATAGTAGAGATGGAAAAATTAATGCTAAATGAAAATGATATGGAGGCCAAAAATCTTAATGATATTTTTTGGCAAAGTATATCTGATAATAATTTAGAAAAAGTAAATTATTTGAAGAATGTTCTTAAACTGACCATTTCAAAAAATTTTTTAAAAGAAAATCAAAATTTATTTTAAATTGACAAAACAAATTACTAAATCTGCTGTAGTTATTGTTGATAACCCAATTTTATTACCAAATATTTTTAATTATTTATTTAAATTTAACTTCAATAAAATTATTTTACTAAAACAAACGAATTTAAATTTAGATTTAAATTTTTATAAAGACAAACAATTTAAATTTATTATAAAAAATTATAATAATAAAAAATTTTTATATAATTATATTAAAAAAAAAAGTATTTTAAATAATCTTGAAAATAATTTTTTAGTTTTAAAATCTTCGAAGTTTATTGATGTCAATCTATTTAAATTATTTAAATTATTCAAAAAAAATAAAAAAAAATTAATAATTACAGTTTCAAAAAAAAATAAAGGATTGAACAACTCTGAATGTTTCTTTTTAAGAAAAAAACTAATTAATTCTTATGATTTTTCATTTAAAGAAATTTTAAAAAATAAAAATTATTTAATTAACATTGTTAATGACGATTTTATTTATATAAATAAAAAAACATCAAAAAAAAAAATTATTAATTTTTTTTCAAAAATTAATTCTAAGGCAATAATTTTAGATAGAGATGGTGTGATTAATGTTAATAAAGGCTATGTGGGTTTTAAAAAAGATTTTGTTTTTCAAAAAGGTGCAATAAAAGCTTTAAAATATCTCAATGATAATAAATACAACATATATGTTGTAACAAATCAATCTGGAATAGCCAGAGGCTATTTTTCTGAGAATGATGTAATTAATTTGCACAATTTTATAATCTACCAATTAGAGATACGAGGAATTTATATTAATAAGTTTTATTACAGCCCATACCATAAAGATGGAATTGTAACCAAATATAAAAAAAATTCATCTTGCAGAAAACCAGGAATAAAATTATTCAAAATTTTAGTGAAAGAATGGAATATTATTAACAAAAAAAATATAACAATGATTGGTGATCAAAAAAGTGATATGGAGTTTGCTATTAATGCAAAAATAAAGTTTGCATTATTTTTAAATGGCAATTTGTTTAACTTTATTAAAACTTTAGTATCTAAAAAAAAATTTTAAATTTTGATGAGCAAAGCTCCAATTCTTATTACTGGATATAATAGATATAAAAATTTAAAAAAATTATTTAATTCAATTAGACATTATAAAACTAAAATTTATATTTCAATTGATGGACCAAAAAATAAGAAAGATCAAATTGAACAAGATAAGATAACTAAGTTAATTAAAAATGAAAAAAAAATTAAAGTTTATTATAGAATATTAAATAAAAATCTAGGATGTCAAAAGGCTGTTTTTTCTGCTTTGAATTGGTTTTTCTCAAATGAAAAAAAAGGAATAATACTTGAAGATGATATTTTGCCTAATAAAACTTTTTTTGAATTCTGTAATAAATTATTGACAAAGTATAATTATAATAAAAAAATATTCTCTATTTCAGGTTATAATCCATTAAAAAAAACTAAAATTAAAGCCGACTATTTTTTTTCAAATATTTTTTTTTCTTGGGGTTGGGCAACATGGAGAGATAGATGGCTAGTTGCAAAAAAATTTATTCCAAATAGTAAATGGAAAAATAGTTTAAAGTCATCAGATTGGCAATTATTTTTAGATGATAATATTAAAAAAAGATACTTTAGCAGAATATATAATTTAATATCAGAAAATAAAATAGATAGCTGGGCTTTTTTGTGGTTACTATTTGGAGTAATAAACAAATCAAAATTTGTTGTCCCAAAATATAATTTAGTTAAAAATACTGGAACCCAAACTTATGGAGCTAATTATGTTCCAAGTAAATTCGACTATGCAAATTTAAAAACTAAAAATTTTAGATTAAAAAAATTTCCTGAAAAAATAATTTATGATAAACTTTTAGATAGATATATTTTTTACTACAATTTTAGACCCAAGAATCAACTTTTTCCATGGAGATTTATTTTTTTAATAAGATTATTATTTTTAGATACAAAATTCTTTTTTACAAAGTTATCAATTTCTTTTAAGAAGATGTTTAAAAATTAATTTAAAATTTAATGATAAAAAAAAAAATTAGCGATTATTTGCTTAAAAATCGTTGTACTCTATTGTGTGTTGGACCTATGAGTCTTAATTGCGTAGACGCATCTATAGAACTTGCTAATGATTATGATGTACCTTTAATATTAATAGCTAGTAGAAGACAAGTTGATTCTGATAAATTTAACGGTGGTTACCTTAACAATTGGACCACTTCAAAATTTGCTGATCACGTAAATAAAAAAAATATAAAAAATAATATAATTTTAGCAAGAGATCACGGAGGCCCTTGGCAGAGTGAATTAGAAAAAAAAAAAAAATTATCACTTAATGAAGCAATGCAATCAGCTAAAAATTCCTTTCAGAGCGACATAGAATCTGGATTTCAGATTTTACATATTGATCCTAGTATTGATATTCATAATTCTCTATCTACAGATGAAGTATTAACTCGTATATTTGAATTATATGAATATTGTTGGTCTCACTCTTTAAAAAATAAGAAAGAAATTATTTTTGAAATTGGAACCGAGGAACAAAGCGGAAGCACAAATACACAAGAAGAACTTGATTATACACTTAGGCAGGTAAAAAATTTTTGTAAAAAAAATAATTTTCCATTTCCTACTTTTGTAGTAATTCAATCAGGAACAAGAGTGATGGAAACAAGAAATGTTGGCTCTTTTGATTCACCTTTGAGAGTAATTAATGAAATACCAGCTGAGATACAGGTTCCAAAAATGATACAAATTTGCAATGATCATGGTATTTTTATGAAAGAGCATAATGCTGATTATCTGTCCGATGACGCATTAAAATGGCATCCAAGACTTGGAATTCATGCTGCAAATGTAGCACCTGAATTTGGTGTAACCGAAACGCGATCTCTGATATCAATTCTTGAGGAAAATAACCTAAATAAGTTGGCCGAAAAATTTTTAGAATTATCTTTTTCTTCTCGGAAATGGGAGAAGTGGATGTTAAAAGATTCTAGGGCTACTGATAGAGATCGATCAATTATAGCAGGTCATTATATTTTTTCTAAACCTGAATGTATTGATATAAAAAAAGAGGCTCAAGCAATTTTAAGAAAAAAAAATATTGATATCGAGAGTCAATTAAAAAGCTCTGTAAAAAAAGCAATTTATCGCTACATGTTAAATTTTAGGATGGTGGATAATAAATGAATAAAAAAGTAGCCACCATAATTCTAAATAGAAATTTACCAAAACCAACAGATCAACTATACGAGCATTTAATTAAATATGATAAAGATCAAACCGATATTTATGTTTTAGAGGCTGGCTCAGAACCTGATAATTTATCACAGTATTGCACTTGGCATGCCAGAGATAAAGAAATTATGAAGCATGGCCTTCGTTATAGTCGTGGAATGAATTATGCTCTCCTTAATCTTTTTAATGAAAAAAAGTGGGATAATTACGATGGTTTTTTTTTAATTACAAATGATACTGAATTTAAATCAGAAAAAACAATTAAGC
>MDTE01176595.1_pt1 | contig 16358 bp, 11 predicted proteins | sample 811231 | NCBI WGS metagenome assembly MDTE01 (sample SAMN05326651, study PRJNA326480) | marine metagenome | isolation source: seawater | place: Indian Ocean: Red Sea | collected 2010
ACACGGACCTGGCGTCCATCGATTGTCAGTTCGACCATCGGGGTGTCGGAGATCATGGTCGAGGTACCTCGTCGGGGAAGTGCTCGAGCATCGAGAGAATGGGAACAAGTGCGACTTGGCCGAGGCCACAGATGGAGGTTTGTTCGAGAGTCTGGGCGAGCGCGGGAAGTTCTTCGAGTGAATTGGTCGAGGTTGTGCCATCGGCAACGCGTTCGAGCACGCCGACCGCGTGGTGGCTGCCGATCCGGCAGGGAACGCACTTGCCGCACGATTCGTTTCGAAAGAAGCGAACCAGGTTGGTGGCCAGATCGAACAGGTCGCGGCCCTCGGCAATGATGATGACGGCGCCGGTTCCGAGCATGCTGCCGGCGTTGGCGATGGTGTCGAAGTCCAGTGGCGTGTCGAGTCGGTCGGCGGGGAGAAAACGCGAACTGGCTCCCCCGGGCAGGAAGGCTCGTACGGCGGCTCCATCTCGAACCCCGCCGGCTTGTTTGATCAACTCGGCGACGGTCGTACCAACCGGGATTTCGTAGACTCCCGGCCGGGTGACATCTCCGGATAGCGAAACAAACTTGAGTCCGGAAAAGCCCTCGGCTCCCTGCCGTTTCCACCAGTCACTTCCGTGGGCGATGATGGGCACCGACAGCACGAAGGTCTCGACGTTGTTGATCAGCGTCGGTTCGCCGAACAATCCGACCTGGCCTGGGTAGGGTGGCTTGTTGCGCGGTTCGCCTCGTCGATCCTCGAGCGCTTCCAGCAGGGCCGTTTCTTCGCCGAGGATGTAGCCACCCGGGGAGGTGAAAATCTCGATCTCGAATGCTCGACCACTTCCGGCGGCGTCGGATCCCAGGACTCCGCGTGCGCGGGCATCCTCGAGCGCCGTTTCGAGAGCCTCCTGTTCAATCGAGTATTCGTGTCGGAGAAAAATGATGCCACGCGTGGCGCCGACGGTCAGTCCGGCCAAGGCCATGCCCTCGATGACAAGGTGGGGCAACGTGGCCAGCAGCATACGGTCCTTGAAGGTTCCTGGCTCGCTTTCGTCGGCATTGCAGATGACGTACTTGGTGTCAGACGACTCGGCAGCGACCAGTTCCCACTTGCGGCCGGTGGGAAACCCGGCTCCACCCATGCCTCGCAGCCCGGCGTCGTTGAGTTGTGAAATGCACGAATTGGCCAGGGCGGGGATGTCGGAAACCAGTTGTTCGAGTGTGCCGTAGCGGTCGTCGACGGTGCGGTAGGGGTCGACTTGCCAGTCACGTGACCTGGGAACTTCGAGCCAGGGCACGGTGCTGTCGTCGAGAAGGCCGTTGGGATCGGTGGCGGGGCCGGCGGGGTGATGGTTGACGGCCACTGCAGGAGCTTGGTCACAGCGACCCAGGCACGAGACCTCGACAATCTCGAGATCCTCGTCGTTCTCGGCCAGTTGTTCGAGGCGGGTCCTCAACGTGCCGCAGCCGTTGATCTGGCAGACGACGTCCCGGCAGACCGCAACTTGCCGGGCGGGAGGTGGCGTGCGGCGAAACTGTGAATAGAAGCTGACGAGTCCCTCGATGTGATACCGGGGAACACCTCGCCTTTGGGCAAGTTCTTCGAGTTGCTGGTCTGCGAGGTAGCCGTGCTGGCATTGCAGGTCCAGCAGTTCGCGCAGCAACTCCAACGTGACTCCTCCCGCGATGGCTGGGTCGGGCCGTCCCTGTGGTTTACGGCCTGGTGGCCTTTGATGGACGGGGCTGACAGTATTTCAGGGCAAGCAGGATATACGTGGTCGAGAGATTGGGGTCGCCCTCGTACCACCTCGGAGCCCGGTTGACCCAACTCCCGTTGGGACGCTGGAGCTTGGCGAGTTGGTCGAACAACTCGGATCGCCAGTCGTGGCGGACACCGGCCGAGTCCTTCACGAGATCGAGGTCGAGGACGGAGAGCGACTTGGCGAAGGTGTGGTAGTAGTAGTACAGGCCCTGTTGTCCAAGCCCGGGATTCAGCCTCACGGTGTAGTTGGCCTGGATCCAGGTCCTGGCCGCCTTGATCCGTGGGTCACTGGGTTGGACTCCTGCATAGATCATGCTCTTGAGACCCGCATAGGTCATCGATCCATAGGACCTGAGGCCCCCGTTGGCAGCCAGGCCGGCCTGGGAGGTGCCGCCGGCAGCCGGGGTGTAGTAGAAGCCACCGTCACCGATCTTGCCGGCAAACGGCGTGGTGTTGTGTTCCGATTCAAGGTTCTGACATCGGCTGACGAACAGCAGGACGTTTTTCATGGCGGGGTCGTCCTTGTTGACACCGGCCGACAACAAAGCCTCCTGGAAGAACTGGGTGTTGGACAGGTCGGGACGTTTGTGCTTGCCGTATCCGGCCCCACCAAATCCCGGGTCGGTGGTTTCGAGTCCTTCGCCCTTGTCCCACTGGAGGTTCTTGAGGAACTTGCGAGCTTTGGCGACATGGGAGGCGTACCGTTTGCGGGCAGCGGGGGTTGCCGAACGGCTCGCCGCGTGCAGGGCCAGCATCGCGATGCTGGTTTCGTAGTTGCGGTGCAGTGTCTTGGGGTGGTAAATGCCTCCGTCCTTTTGAGACAGCGATTCGAGAAAACTGAGGCTGCGCGAGACGACAGGATCATCGGCCTTGAGCCCGCTCTCGAGAAGGGCGGTGGTGGCCAGGGCCGTCAGTCCGGCGGCTTGAGGTGATGTCCAACTGCCGTCGTCGTCCTGGGCGGATTTCAGGAAATTGATCGCACGGTTTCGCACCTGTTCCCAGCGGGCTTTTTCTGGTCCGACCGTCTTGTCGGCGGCGACACCGCTGGCAGTCGTCAACAGCGTGGCGATCAGGAGGATGGCGGTGTGAGTGGAAGCAGGTCGAATCATGTTCACCTTCCCTGTGGGGAGTGTGCCGGTTCATTCTGGAGAGGGATGGTCCACCGGGGACCAGTGTCCTCCATGCTAGCAGAAACACCGTGCCAGTTGCCTGTCCGGGAGCGGACAGGACGGCCGACTACCGTCGGTTGGCGATACGATTGGGCACCCAGGTGCTGCCGTGTTGCTTGATGTCTCTGAGTTGTTCGGCGGTGGGTGGTTGCTTGGAATCGGGGCTGGTGTCGGATTCGTTGCGTCTCTGGACAACGATTGGCGGTTTCGAACGCACCGGGCCACGGCGGAAGGCACGCCACCAGGGGCGTTTTTTCACGGTCGAATTTTCGGGCCGTGACCGGAGCAAGAACAGCAGAAGGCAGGTAATGGTGACGGTGATGGCCACCCCGGCGAGATAGGGTTCGGGATCATCGGAACCCACGATGATGATGAAGACCAGTACGATCGTGCCACCGACGGTCACCATGGCTGTAGCCAGCGCACTGACGGCTTCTCGTCCGAGTTCATTGCGTGGCGGCATGGTGAAGAGTTTCGCGAGGTGGTCCCGGAAATGTCAGCCAAAGATGCTTTCGATGACCTGTTTGATGGCGGGAATGCGTTCGAGGTCGACGAAAATGACGGTGACCATCAGCACCAGTACGAAGGCCAGTCCAAAGTAGGTGGCCGCGATGAGCACTTTTTCACTGGGTCGTCGTCTTGTGACGGCTTCCCAGGACAGGAAGACCATGTGGCCGCCATCGAGCACGGGGATCGGCAGGAAGTTGATGACGGCGAGGTTGAAGCTGAGGAACGCGAGGAATTCCAGCAGCCTGGAGAGGCTGTGCTGGGCGAACGAGTAGGCGACCCGTGCGATCCCGATAGGGCCCTGGAGTTCGGTCACTGAGATGTCTCCGGTGAACAGGCTCCGCAGTGTCAGCCAGATTCTCATCAGAGTCGTCTTGGCCTGCCCGGTTGCCATTCCGAGTGCTTGCATGACCCCATCAGCCTGGCGGGTTTCAACCAGCGTGTAGTGCTGGGTGCCCCGGATGGGCAGGAACCAGTCCCGCTGGGGGTCCCGTTTCGGGGTGACCTGGACATCGCGTGCCTCTCCGTTCTCGCCGACCACCTGCATCACCAGCGGGTTGTCGTCCGCCCATTGCATTCGCCAGACCGCGTGGGCCCAGTTGGCCTTGGTGTCGTCGAACTTGATGTCGTAGGAGACCGGCTCGGCCTGTGCGGCGAGTTGTCTGAAGGTCATGGTGACGCGGCTGATTTCCTCGCCCGGCTTGATGCCCGCTTCGGCCGCGGGGCTGCCGGCTGCCACGGCCAGGATGTTGACCGAGCAATGAAATGCCAGTCCCAGTGACGGGACCGAGAGAGGAGCATCTGGCCGGTCGGGTTGATCGAGCCACCCGGGTCGGTCCTCAGGCGTGACGGACAGCGAAATGGTTTCGGGTTCTCCGGTTGCCTGTTCGCGTAGCACTTCGATCGTCACGTTTTGTCCGTGTAGACCGGCGAGAAGATTCGGGAGTTCCAGGGGGTTGATGGCCTTGCCGATGTCACGACCGTCGATTGTGATCAGCTTGTCGCCAACCTTCAGCCCGGCGGTTTCAGCCGGTGAGCGGCCGCGGATTGCCGTGATACGCCCGATGTCCATCGACAGTCCCAGCGTCCGAAACCGCCTGGCCGGTACGGTGATGTCGACCAGTTCCTTGGCCCCGGCACGTTCGACCCGGTAGACCAGTTCCCGATCGGCGTGTCGCGCGATGTGGGTTCTCATCTGGGAGACGGTTTCGATGGGCTGGTCGTCGATTTGCTTGAGCCGGTCGTCGTGGGCCAGTGCGGGCTTTGCGTTCGAGGCGGGCCAGCCCGGAGGGCCGATGTCCGGGTTTCCCGCCAACCGCGTGTCGTACTCGGGATGAAGTCCGATCCGGCGTCCGGTGCCTTTTCCTCGCGGGAGCACGTTCCAGGTCATCTCGACCGCGCCGCGGGTGCCCTCGATCTTCAGCATGTTGCCGACGACGGCGATCTCGGAACCGGACTTTTTGAGTCCGAACAACCGGGTCAGCCCGCTCTGGATCGACCACTGGCCTGGAGCGGTCTCGACGACGACGACGGCGTCGTGGGGCAACCGGATGTCCCGTTTCGCGAATCTGTCCCGTAACGTCTCGGAGACCGGGCCGTTCTCCAGCAGATCGGCCATGGTTTCTGGAGCCTGGAAGAGTGGCCTGTCGCTTTGCGCCAGGGCGACCTCGAGCATGATGTCATCAAAGGATGCGATCGACTCGCCGTTGATTCGTCGCAGCCGGTCACCGCGTTCCATTCCGGCTTCCCAGGCGGGCAGTCCGACCTCGACAAGTCCGACGACCGGTTGAGAGGTCTCGATTCCCAGGCCGAACGCCGAAGCATAGAACAGCAGGCCGGTGATCAGGTTCATGATCACGCCGGCCGAGATGATGGCCATCCGCTGCGGGACGGACTTGGCGGAGTAGCTGCGAGGGTCCTGGGCGATTTCGTCGCTGGAGAGTTGGCTGGGGTCGATGTCGTCCTGGCCGAGCATCTTGACGTAGCCACCGAAGGGGACCAGCGAGAGTGCGTACTCGGTCTCGCCCCGCTTGGTCCGCCAGAGTACAGGTCCAAAGCCGATACTGAACCTCTCGACACAGACGTTGCACCACTTCGCGACGGCAAAGTGTCCGAGTTCGTGAAAGAAGATCACCAGTCCGATACCGGCAGCGACGTAAAGAATCGAGCCGATCGAAACGGCCAACAGGTGGGCCAGGGTCACCAACGCAGTGCCTCCGTCCGGGCCTGTCGGTCCTGCTCGAGCAGGGCAGTGAGGTCCGGGGATGAGTCAAAATTGTGGTTGTCCAGGACATCCTGGCACAACCGGGGAATGTCGTCGAAACCGAGTCGTCCGTCAAGGAAACGTTCGACAGCGGTTTCATTGGCGGCATTGAGTACCGCGCCGGCGGTGCCACCTCGCCGGGCCACCTCGAAGCCAAGTCCCAGGGCAGGAAACGCCTCGAGATCGGGTGGTTCAAAGTCGAGTGAGAAGGCGGTATTGAAATCCAGCGAGGTTGTGGTGGCGGGGGCGCGGTCGGGATAAGTCAGAGCGTACTGGATCGGCAATTTCATATCTGGCGGCGAGAGTTGCGCGATGACCGACCCATCGATGAATTCGACCATCGAGTGCACGATGGACTGGGGATGCACGACAACCTCGATCTGGTCGAACTCGATGTCAAACAGCCATCGGGCCTCGATGATTTCCAGGGCCTTGTTCATCATCGTCGCGCTGTCGACGGTGATCTTGGGTCCCATCTGCCAGGTCGGGTGCGCGAGGGCCTGCTCGGGAGTGACCTCGGCAAGTTGGTCGCGGCTGGCTCCCCGGAACGGGCCACCACTGGAGGTGAGCACGACCCGGCGGACCTCCCGGGCCTGTCCTGCCTGCAGGGCCTGGAAGATCGCGCTGTGTTCGCTGTCGACGGGGATCACCTCGCCGCCCCGCTGGCGGGCCAGTTCCATCACCAATGGCCCGGCCACGACCAACGTCTCCTTGTTGGCCACGGCCACCCGTTTGCCACTCTCCAATGCCGACCAGGTTCCCCGCAGACCGGCGGCTCCCACGATGCCCGTCACGACCACATCGACATCGTCGTCGGTGACCAGCCTGTGGATGCCCTCGTCCCCAAACAGCAACTCGGTGCGGCTGTCGAAGGACGACGTGTCGACATGACCTTCCAGTGACGGGTCGGACAGGACCGCATAACGGGGGCCAAAACTGGCGGACTGACGTCCGAGCAATTCCCAGCTGCTGTGTGCCGAGATGCCCATCAGCGTCATCTCGGAGGGATGCGCCGCGATCACTTCAAGGCAACTGGTTCCGATTGAGCCGGTGGAACCGAGAACGGCGATGCGGTTCATCGGGCGGGAAATGCCGGGTTGGAATTGGGACAGGGTGTGTCGCCATTCTAGGATGGTGGTCACGGAGCCGACAAGCGGGGTGTCCATGGCGATGGTTGACCCTTCCCCCCTGCCGGTTCTACAGTGGAATTGCCCTTTCCCGGATAGCGATGCTGATGAGCAACTCCGACCCGTCTCCTCCACCGCCCCATGAACCGCCCTCATCCGGCGACCGTCCACCCGGCTTGGATGGACCGGGTGGCGGGAAGCGTGGTGAGCAGAAGCCGTCGAGCAACCTGTTCTGGTTCCTGATGATTTTTGGCGCGATCGCGTTGATTGTCTTCAGTGTCTTCAACCAGAACCGGTCGGGTGAGGAACTGGCTTTCAGCGAATTCGTGATGGAACTGGAACGCCGCGATGCCAACGACAAGGGCGAGATGGTGGGCCGGTTCCACAAGAACAATGTCTTCGAACTGGTCATCGGCACCGACTACATCAAGTTCCAGGACAAGCCCAAGGTGAAAAACAAGCCGGACAACCCGGCGACAAAGTTTTTCCAGGTGCCGTTTGTGAAGCCGTCCGAGGGGGATCTCAAGCGGCTGACCGAGGCCCTGGAGGCCCAGAAGATTGTCTACGGCTACGCGGGACCGCCATCGGAATGGCAGGCGGTGTTGATTTTCCTGCTGCCGATCGTGTTCCTGCTGTTCCTGTTCTTGCTGCTGTTTCGTCGGGTGGGTGGGGCCGGGTCGGCGATGTCGTTTGGCCGCAGTCGAGCGCGGCTGTATGCCCAGGAAGAGATTGACTCGAGTTTCCAGCAGGTGGCGGGAATCGACGAGGCTGTCGAGGAATTGCGGGAGGTCGTGGAATTCCTGCGGAACCCGGGCAAGTACCAGGCCCTGGGAGGTCGCATTCCCCGTGGCGTGCTGCTGGTCGGCCCTCCGGGAACGGGCAAGACGCTCCTGGCCAAGGCGGTCGCCGGCGAGGCCGGGGTGCCGTTCTACAGTCTCAGTGGCTCTGATTTCGTGGAGATGTTCGTGGGGGTCGGTGCCGCACGGGTCCGCGACATGTTCCAGCAGGCGGCGACCCGTTCGCCAGCAATTATTTTTATCGATGAACTCGATGCATTGGGCAAGGTCCGTGGCAGCGGGATGCCCGGTGGTCATGACGAACGCGAGCAGACACTCAATGCATTGCTGGTTGAAATGGATGGATTTTCGACCGAGCAGAGCGTGATCGTGATGGGAGCGACCAATCGTCCCGAGACACTCGATCCGGCGCTTTTGAGGCCCGGCCGCTTCGACCGTCACGTGCTCGTCGACCGTCCCGACATCAAGGGACGCGAGGCGATTCTCAAGGTCCATGCTGGCAAGATCAAGATGGACGACAGTGTCGACCTGGGGCGGCTCGCCAAGATCACGCCGGGATTCGTCGGGGCCGACCTGGCCAACCTGGTCAACGAGGCAGCCCTGTTGGCAGCTCGTGGTGATAAGAAACGCGTCACCATGGAGGAATTTGAAGAGGGCGTGGAACGGGTGATTGCCGGTTTGGAGAAACAGACCCGGATCATCCACGAGGAAGAAAAATTGCGGGTGGCTTATCACGAGTGTGGTCACGCCCTGGTGGCCTGCGTGTTGCCCAACACCGATCCGGTCCACAAGATCTCGATCATTCCCCGCGGCTATGGTGCACTCGGATACACCATGCATCGGCCCAACGATGAGAAACAGTTGGTGATGCAGTCGGAACTCGAGAACCAGATCTGCTGTCTGCTGGGCGGGATCATTGCCGAGGAAATTGTTTACCAGGAGACCTCGACGGGTGCCCAGAATGACCTGCAACGGGCGACCGACATCGCGAGACGGATGGTCACCGATTTCGGGATGAGTCGGAAAATGGGACGGGTCTTTTACGGCGAGAAGAACGTGGGACCGACGTTCCTGGGACCCCAGGCGTTTCGCAACGAAACAGTCCACAGTGCCGAGACGATTCGCGAGATCGAGACGGAGGTGAAGCGGATCGTTGACGAGGCGGCGGTGACGGTTCGTGATGTCCTGGGAGCCCGTCGGGAATTGCTCGATCATCTTGCCAGCGAACTGGTTGAGGTCGAGGTGATGGACTCGGATCACCTCAAGCAGATTCTTGATGAACACACCACCGGCCCGCAGATCAAGCCCGGGACGTTTGTGGCACCGAGCGTGGTGGACGAAACCGAGCCCGAGCCCGAGTTTGGGACCGGGACGGATGACGAGCCGGGGGAGGCGAGTGGCGCCTGAACCGGTCGCAGTCCGGTTCGCCTAGGCGACCAGTTGCTGGAATCGTCGCACAGCTTCCTGGACGTTCTCCCGGCTGTTGAAAGCACTCAGCCGGAAGTACCCTTCACCGGATGCTCCAAAACCACTTCCGGGTGTACCAACCAGGTGGGCCTGTTGAAGCAACTGGTCGAAGAAGGTCCAACTGTCGACGCTGCCTGGTGTCTTGAGCCAGACGTAGGGCGCGTTGATTCCACCGAAGACGGAGATGCCGACTGCCTCGAGTCCTTCCCGGAGCAGCCTGGCATTTTCGAGATAGAAGCTGATCAGTTGGCCGACTTGCTCCTGTCCATCGGAACTGTAGGCCGCCTCGGCACCGCGTTGAACGGGATAGGAGACGCCGTTGAACTTGGTGCTGTGTCGCCGGTTCCACAGGCCGTGCACCTCGATCCGATCGCCCGTTGCCGTGGTGCCGGTCAGTTCGTGAGGGATGACCGTGCAGGCACAGCGGATGCCGGTGAAGCCGGCATTCTTGCTGAAGCTGCGAAACTCGATAGCCACCTCGCGGGCTCCGTCGATCTCGTAGATCGAATGAGGGATCTCCGGATCCGTGATGTAGGCCTCGTAGGCGGCATCGAACAGGAGAATCGTGTCGTTGGCTCGGGCGTAATCGACCCACGCGGTCAGCGTGTCCCGGCTGGCCACCGTCCCGGTGGGATTGTTGGGGTAGCAGAGGTAGGCGAGGTCGACAGGCCGGTCGGGCAGTGGAGCCACGAAGTTGTTCTCGGCGGTGACGGGCAGGTACACCAGCCCCTCGAACCGTCCGTCCCCGGTTGCATTTCCGGTGCGTCCGGCCATCACGTTGGTGTCGACATAGACCGGGTAGACCGGGTCGATCACCGCGACGGTGTTCCCGGGTCCGAAGATGTCCAGGATATTTCCCGTGTCGCACTTGGAGCCGTCGGAGATGAAGATCTCATCGGCGGACACGTCGACACCACGAGCGCCAAACGCCTGGCTGGCGAGCGCGTCACGGAGGAATTCGTATCCCTGTTCCGGTCCGTAGCCTCGGAACGTGTCCCGGTTGCCCATCTCGTCGACGGCGTCGTGCATGGCGGCGACGATCGCCGGAGGCAATGGTTCGGTGACGTCACCGATTCCCAGGCGGATCACGTCGGCGTCGGGGTTGGCCTCGATGAACGAGTTGACCCGGCGACCGATTTCGGGAAAGAGGTATCCGGCCTGGAGCTTCAGGTAGTGGTCGTTGAGTTGGGCCATCGGGGTGTCCTCGGGAGAGCCGATCTCGGCTGACGGACCGTCGGTTGTAGAGTCGTCTTGACCGCCACGCAACGCTGTGACATCCAGCCGACGGCGCGACGGTGGCAGCCGGCCGGTGTGGATGTCCGCGCCAGGGAGCCTCCGCCCACAGTCGTGGTCACTGGAGAGGTGGAACGGTCGCTTCGGTGGTCACGATCAGGCCGGCGGTGGTGGTGGCGGTGGTGGCGGTGGTGTTGCGAAGAGTCCGGCCAGTTGTGGAACCTGGGCGGCGGGTGTCCAGGCAGCCATGCCCTGGCTCCAAACGAGCGTCTCGGGGGTGATCTTGTCACCCAGTTGGCCGACCGGGAAGGGGCCCTGTGTGGCACCTCCGACGGCGACGTGGAACCCGGTTGTCGTGGGCACCGGTGGAGGTGCTGCGGCTCCACTGGCCTGGCCGACTGCCCCGGCCATCTGTCCGGCCATCGCGAGGCCCATCCCGAGACCCATCCCATCGGCGGCCGTTCCGCCTCCCGGGTTGCTGGCGATTTCCGGCATGGCATTGGCCATCTGGTACTGCTGGAACTGTTGCATGTTGCCGATGGCACCCATCGCGGCCCGGGAGTCGATGGCCTTTTCAACCTCCTCGGGAAACGACACGTTGACGAGCATCAACTGGGTCACTTCCAATCCGTACTCGTCGTCGATCTTCTCGCAGACTTTCTCGCGAGTGCCCTCGGCGACCTCGGAGTAATTGGCAGCCAGGTCGAATGCCGCGATGCTCGATTCGGCGACAAATTCGCTGAAGGACTGGACGATCAGATTGCGCAGCAACGTGTCAACAGCCGAGAAGTCAAACTGTTCTTGCGACCCGGCCATTTCCTCGAGCAGTGGCTTGGGGTCGATGACCTTCAGCGTGTAGCTGCCAAAGGCGCGAATCCGGATCGTGCCAAAATCGGAGTCTCGCAGTGGCACCGGGTTGGGCGTTCCCCACTTGAGGTCCGTGGCCTGGCGGGTGCCGATGAAGAACACGTCGCACTTGAACGGGCTCTGGAACCCGTGTTTCCAGCCCTGCAGCGTACTGAGTAGCGGAATGTTGTTGGTGTCAAGCTCGTAGCGTCCGGGGTCGAGGATGTCAGCGATTTGCCCCTCGTGGACGAAGATGGCTTGTTGTCCCGGGCGGACAATCAACTGGGCACCGTTTTTGATCTCGTTGTTGTATCGGGGGAACTTCCAGACGAGCACATGTGGCTCCTGGTTGCCCCACTCGATGACATCGATCAACTCACCCTTGAGCTTGTCGAAAAAACCCATCGCGGTTGTCTCCAGAGTTGAAGAATTCTCGTGTGTTTGGCCAGCAGGTCGACGCCTGCGAATTGTATAGATGCACGGTGTTGCCGTTCAACAAGGTGCTCGAGGGAAACACGGTGATGTGCAGGGGTATTCGTTGCAGGTGATCAAGTCTTGCGAGATTTTTCAGAGAGGCCGGCCGGTGATGTGAAGCGATGTTGACCATCGGAAGTCGGCTGAACTAGATTCCCGCGCCCCGATCGATGGTGATCGGTGTGTCGATGCAGTTGACGAGGTGTTGTGAAGGGACGGCACATGGACGGACAATTGGAGCAACAGGCAGATCTCGAACCGCGTCCGGAGGCGGCGGTCGAGCCGGTCACGGGGATTTCTCGCGTGATCAGGGGACGGTTGTCCCATCTGCTGGAATCACCGCGTTTGCTGCTCGTTTTGGGAGGCACGGTGGTTGTCGCGTTGGTTGCGGCGGTGGCGTGGCAGACCCGGACCCCGACCGAGGGAGTTGCCCAGGTCAAGCGGATTCCCCGGAGCCAGGCCCAGCAGGCGACTGGCAAGGCCCGCGTGCAGACGGTTCGCAAGGCCCAGAACATGGCCCGGATTTCGACCGCCGGAGGCCGCACGAATTTCATCAGTCGTGACGAGTTGGCGCGGGAGTGTATTGCCAGGATCGGTGGTGAAGTGCTCGACGAATTGATCAACCGGAAGGTGATCGAGATGGAGTGTGCACGACTGGGAATCACCGTGAATGACACAGAAGTCAAGCAGGAGGTGGTGCGGTTGTGCAAGGAGACCGGGATGGAGCCATCCCAGTGGTACCAGATTCTCAAGGCCCGGCATAACATCACCCCGGCCCAGTACCACCGGAACCGGATATGGCCGGCGATGGCCATGAAGAAGTTGGTCGGCGCATCGGTTTCAGTCACCGACCAGGATTTGAAAACAGCATACGAGCACCACTTCGGTGCCCGGGTCAAAGTGCGGTTGATCGCTTACGACAACATCCGTCGCGCCAACGAGGCCTGGAATGCACTCCAAAAGACTCCGAATGATTTCGAGAGGATTGCCAAGCGGGATTCGATCGAACCCAACAGCCGGTCACTGGGAGGGCTGATCCCACCGATCCGTCGCCATCACGAGTTTCCCAAGCTCGAAGCGGCGGCTTTCAAGTTGCGAGTGGGTGAGATTTCGGCAATTGTCCAGTACGGGCCACCCACCCAGTCCCGGTACGGGATTCTCAAGTGCGAGGGGCACACCAAGCCCGAGTTTGCGTTGAAGGACGTTCGAGATTACCTGGTCAAAATGGTAACGGAACAGAAATCCCAGGCTTCGATGGCCCGGCATCTGCTGGCGATCAAGGAGCGGACCCGGGTCGACAATTACCTGTTGAATACGACGACGGGTTCTGCCCGACGGACGCAGCAGGCGGGATTCGCTCGGCCGTCTTCGGCCAAGTCTGCCTCGGGGGTCCGTCCGGCCAACGCCACGGCCCCGCGAAAAACGAATCGAGGCACGCCGCCTCGCACGATACCGCCCACACGGCGGTGATGGCCGGAATTGCCTGCAAAAAAATGGCCCGGCATCAGGACATGCCGGGCCATTTTTGTCTTGCTGGCCGCCGAAGTGGACGATACTGGATTTGAACCAGTGACTTCCACGATGTCAACGTGGCGCTCTAACCGGGCTGAGCTAATCGTCCTCGAACCGCCAAGCTAGCGTCTGCTGCGAGGGGTCGTCAAGCAGGTGGAACCTGTTGACCCCGGCGATCTGGGTCGGTGTTGACGCTCTGGTGGCAACTCCCTTACATGGACTCGCGTATCCAAACCATCGACCTGCATGGCGGCCTTTCGTAGCGGCCGGGTGAAGGTTGGAGAGAGTCGAGGCAACGATGATCCAGGTAGAACTCCCCGACGGCACCCTGCAGGAGCACCCCGACGAGGCGACGGCACTGGATGTCGCAGGTGGGATTGGTGAACGGCTGGCCGGGGCCACGGTGGCCGCCGTGATCGAGGGGACGGTGGTCGATGCGATGCGGCCGCTGAAGCAGTTGTCGCAGGCGGACCCGATCCCGTTGAAGCTGTTGACCAACCGTGATCCCGAGGCCCTGGGGGTGATGCGTCACAGTTGCGCTCACCTGATGGCCCGGGCCGTGATGCGGATCTTTCCCGGGGTCGGGCTGGCTTTCGGGCCAACCATTGACAACGGATTCTACTACGACTTTGAGTTGGACGAGCCGATCCGCGAGGAGGACTTCGAGCGGATCGAGCAGGAGATGCGGACGATCATCAAGGAGGCCGAACCGTTCGAACGGTTTCACCTGGACCGTGACGAGGCGATCTCCTTTTGTGGCGAACTGGGCCAGCAGTTGAAGGTCGAGCACATCGAGACGGGCCTGGCGGATCATCCAGACCTGAGTTTTTATCGTCAGGGCGAATTCGTTGACCTGTGTCGCGGCCCCCACGTTCCCGATGCCGGTCGGATCAAGGCCTTCAAGTTGCTCAGCGTGGCTGGTTCGCACTGGAAAGGTGATGCCAGCAGCGGTCGTCGACTTCAGCGGCTGTATGGAACCGCGTGGTTCAGCAAGAAGGACCAGGCCGCGTATCTCGAGCGGGTGGAAGAGGCCAAGCGACGGGATCATCGTGTGCTTGGTAAGCAGCACGGGATGTTCTCGATCACGCCGGAGGTTGGACAGGGGTTGTGCCTGTGGATGCCCAAGGGAGCCAGCGTGCGGTCGCGGCTCGAGGATTTCATCAAGGCTGAACTGCTGTCCCGGGGGTACGACCCGGTCTACTCACCGCATATCGGTCGCGTCGAACTGTACGAGACCAGTGGCCATTTTCCTTACTACCGGGACTCCCAGTTCGCCCCGTTGTTCACTCACGATGCCGGCCAAATGGTCGATGCCTGGATCGCGAGGCTCGAAGCAGGGGCACTCGGTGAGCAGGATGAACAGGCGTTGCGAGATGCCGCGGCGGTGCTGGGGTGTGACACGTCGAGTTACCCGACGACGGGGACCCGGGATGAGCGGGTCGCGTTTCTGCGGCACTGGGAGAGGACCCAGGAACGGTTTTTGTTGAAGCCAATGAACTGTCCGCACCACGTGCAGATCTACAAGTCGCAACCGCGAAGTTATCGCGAGTTGCCGGTGAGGCTGGCCGAGTTCGGGACCGTTTACCGTTACGAGCAGTCCGGGGAACTCAACGGGATGCTCCGGGTCCGGGGTCTGACCCAGGACGATGCTCACCAGTTTTGTACTTCCGACCAGGTGGAGCAGGAGTTTCGCGACACGCTCGACCTGGTCAAGTTCGTGCTCGATGCCGTCGGCCTCGAGGACTACCGTGTCCAGTTGTCGTTGCGGGAAACCGGCAGCGACAAGTATGTCGGCAGTGAAGAGAACTGGGAGCAGGCCGAACAGAGCCTGCGGAACGTGCTGGAGGAGACGGGACTGGAGTACGAGGAGTGTCCCGGTGAGGCGGCGTTTTACGGTCCGAAGGCCGACTTCATGGTCAGTGACTGCATCGGTCGCGAGTGGCAACTGGGGACGGTCCAACTGGACTACAACCTGCCGGAACGTTTCGACCTGGATTACATCGGAGCCGACAACCGTCCGCATCGTCCGGTGATGATCCACCGGGCACCATTCGGATCGATGGAACGATTCGTGGGAATGTTGATCGAACATTTTGCCGGAGCATTTCCATTGTGGCTGGCTCCCGAGCAGGTGCGGGTGCTGCCGATCAGTGAGGACCGACATGCCGAGTACGCATCTCAGGTGGCCGGTCGGTTGCAGGCGGCCGGGTTCCGGGCCACCACGGATCTGAGAAGTGCCAAGGTCCAGTCAAAGATTCGTGACGCACAGTTGGAGTTGATCCCGTACATGGCCGTGGTCGGTGACAAGGAGGCTGCCGAGGATTCGATCGCGTTGCGAGATCGTATCGATGGCGATCTGGGAATGATGACCGTCGAGGCGGCGGTGGCGAAGCTGGCCCAGGAGGTGCAGGGCCGGGAGGTCCGCCAGGTGGTCAAGAGTGACTTCGCGGGGTTCGAAGGCGAGGGGGCGGCCGACAACGAGTACTAGTTGCCGGGCCTCCGACCCGTCATCCGTCCGACCGGGATGCCTGGCAACTCCAGCAGATCTCGAACCCACCGTCCACATCGTTGCCGCAACGTGGGCACGTCCACGGCGGACTCTGTGATGTTCCGTTCGTGTTGTGCTCGGCGAACAACTCGTGAACCCGTTGCAGGTCACCACTGGCGACCTGCAGCGTGACACCACCCAGTGCGGTTCCCACTTGGAACAGTTGACTGGAGGTGAGTTCCTCCTGGAGCCAACTGCGGATGCCGGCCTGGTCGAGTTGACCTCGAACGATCGAGGCTTCCGTGATCGACGGGTAGACACCGACGGTTTCCAGGGTCTGGTCTCCGGACGGTTGATCGACGCCGGTCACTCGTCGGCCTCCGGGGACTCGACCTCGGCCAGGGCTTCGTCTCGCGACTCAAACAGCGGCCAAAGTCGTCCGATCTGGATACAACCCAGGACCTCTCGCACCGGGTCACTGGCACAGCAAAAGACTCCCGTTCCTCCCAGTTGACGCGACTTTGTCAGCACGCGGAGCAGTGAACTGATAATGATCGAGTCGATGTATTCGACAGCACCCAGGTCAATCAGGACATTCTTGAGCTGCGGTTCGTCGATGATCCGGTACAACTCGTTGGATTCCAGGTGCACGTCTGTGTACTGGAAGTTCATCGTCGCACCCTGGGGCACGATGACCAGGGTGCGGGACAGTCGGGCGATCTTGAA
>MDTE01012564.1_pt1 | contig 16352 bp, 14 predicted proteins | sample 811231 | NCBI WGS metagenome assembly MDTE01 (sample SAMN05326651, study PRJNA326480) | marine metagenome | isolation source: seawater | place: Indian Ocean: Red Sea | collected 2010
ATGTTTGAATTGTGGTTTTATTTATAGCTTTCCTTATGTTGCAGGCGATAAAAAGTTTTATGATCTTATTTTCTCAAAAACAAATAAATATCCACAAGAAAGATGGGAATTCGAAAAAAGTATTCAAATAATAAGGAAGACAGGATATGAAAATCCTAGGATTCTTGAAATAGGTTCTGGTGATGGTGCTTTTTTAAAAAAAATAATTTCTAATAAATTAACTAAAAAAAGTTTTATTACTTCTATAGAGTATTCAGAATATGGGAAATCAAAAATTAAAAGTTTGGGAATAAATTGCTTATCAATAGATATAAAAAAGAAGAAAGATAAGCTACCATATAAAAAATATGACTTTATATGTCTGTTTCAAGTTTTGGAACACCTTGATAGTCTTTATGAACTATTTGATATTTTAAAGAGCTTACTTTCTAAGAAAGGAGAAATTTTAATTGCTGTTCCCAATGAAAAGGTAATAGAATTTAATGAGGTAAATGGCGCTTTATTAGATATGCCCCCAAATCATATTGGTAGGTGGTCTTCATCCTCTTTTGAAAAACTATGTGAGCTAAATAAGCTTAACCTTATTGATAGACATATCGAACCTTTTGCTTTGAAAAATTTTTTATTGATGTTTTTTTCTTATCGTTTTTTAAGAAAGTCTCAGAATAATGCTTCAACAGCAGCATTTATAAAATATAGAATTAATAAAAATTTAGTTTGGATTTTAACGAGATCTTTTATAATTTTAGACTTTTTGCGTTGTCCTGTGATACTACTAAAAATATTTATTTATGGAAAGAGTTTGGGAGGAGAGTCTCAATTGACAAGAATTTCTAGGGATACTTAAATATAAAAATAATTATTTTTTTAAAAATTCATTAATTTAAAAAATGAACTCAATATGATCAAATATATTCTAAAAAAGAATTAATTATTAAGATATTTGCAAAGATTTCTGTTTGCAAATGGGATTCTAAAGTTGAACTTATAATTTTTTAAATTTTAACAATTACCCAAAAAGCATTTTTATTCTAATTAGTTTTTAAACTATTGATACAATGCAAATTATTAAATAATTTTTTTTCAATAGTATACCAAAATAAAAAGATTTGGTTTTTTTAAAATAATCCATTAGTGTAAAATATAAGCAAAAGACTAATTTCTTTATTTTCTTAACTACTTAATTAAAATTAAAATTTGCTAAAATAAGAATTTAAATAATTAGTGGAAATTAATTTCAATTAATTAGAATAAAATGAAACTAATTATCCAGATACCATGTTTTAATGAAGAAAAAACAAAATATCTTTTTTTAGTAGGTGAAAAAAAAGTAAGAAATTTAGATCTTGGTAAATTAATTTATAGTAATAATCAATCAAATCAATATTGTTTTAGGGTACCTAATAAACCCTGTCAAAAAAATAAGTTACAAGTCTATGAGATTAAATAGTATTCAAACATGAAACCATATCAAGGTACTAATTAGATCATTATGATTATATGATTCCTGCAACAAATAAAATTCTCATAAGTTCTCTTTAGGTTGCAGATTTTAAAAATAATAATTAGCAGTTAACTAATGATTAGATTTTTTTTCTAGAATATACAATGTTTATTATAAATTCAATAAATCTATTGAATCAATTTCTATTTGGGTATAATCATTATTTCTCAAATATTCAATTAAATTTTCAATAATTTTATTTACCTCTTTTATATCTATATCGTTAGATTTTTGTAAAAATTCATTTATTAGGTAGAAATCATTTTTTGATAAAATATAATCTTTATTTTTTATCATATTAAATAAATTATTTATATTTCTTGTATGGTATTTATCTAATTTCTCTGAAAATTTTAAGAAAGGTAATACTAAATTTGTAGAAAGCCTCTCATCCCAAATATTTTCTTTTGAATATCTTAGAAATGAGTTAAGTAGTTGAGTTAAAGGTCTAATATTTTTTTCTCCATATTTTTCCATTACAATAGTATTTTCTTTTGATTTAAAGAAACCAGGTTCATTTGTAAAATCTAATTTAAAGGAGTCTTCTTCAGAAAAAGCTTCTATAACTCTCTTTCTTTCTTTTCCCAATCTTTCTATTTTTATTTTTGTTTTCGTTCCTTTTATACGTGTCTCAAAACATAATAAAGAACTTCCTTTTGTAAGTTTTACTTTACTTAAAGTTTTTGGTGAAGTACTCCAAATGGTTTTAATTATTGAAAAAATATGAGGCAGGACATCAAGATAAATACTTATTTTAGGAATTGTATTTTTTATTTCTCCATATCTTTTTTCAACGACAGGATCAATCCAAGTTATATTTATTTTACTAATTTTATTAATATCAGGAATTAAATTTTTGTATGTATTTAATGATGATAGATAATTAAATACGTGGGCAGCACATAATTTCCCTTTTGATGTTATAGAAATTTTTTTTAAATATACAAATTCTTTTTCATTTATACATAATGGTTTTTCTATTAAAACATTAAGATTTTTTTTTAGTGCCCAAGTAGCTCTTTTAAAGTGATCTTTTGGAGAGTTAGAAATAATTGCAGTTTTTATATTTTTTGAATATATCGTATTTAAATTTTTTATCAAAAAAACTTTATGAGACAAATTTTCATTTATTATCCAATCTTTCATTAAATCATTACAGTTGTTTGTATGAATATAAATATAACAATCGTTTTTTATGATATCTGAGAGTACTTTTATAATGACTCTTGTCCATCGTCCTCCTCCAAATATTATTATATTCTCACTAAATGTGGACATAAATTTTTACCATGTTTTCCACTTTGCTTGCCCAGAATTCCACATTTGATTTAAGTATAGAAATTCTTTATAAGTATCCATTGGGTGCCAAAAACCATAATGAGGGTAGCATCCTAAAAGACCCTCATTTGATAATTTATTTAAAGGCCCTTCTTCAAAAACTAACTTAGGATTATCATCTAAAAAATCAAAAATTTCTTTATTAGCTACAAAGTATCCTCCATTTATGAAGTCATTTGAAGTTTGAGGTTTTTCGTAAAAATGTTTTACCTCATTATCTTCTATTTTAAGTTCCCCCCATCTTCCTGGTGGCCTCACACCCGTAAGGGTAAGAAGTTTTTTGGATTTATTATGAAAGTCAATACTCTCAGAAATATTTATATCAGCTACTCCATCACCATAAGTTATTAGAAATTTTTCATCATCTTCTATGTATTTTTTAATTGATTTAATCCTTCCCCCTGTCATTGTTTCTAAACCAGTTTCAACAAGAGTTACTTCCCAATCTAATTCTTCCTCTTTACTAAAAAATTTTGTTTTTGATTCGTTTCCTAATTTAATATATATGTCTGAAATCATCCATTGATAGTTTCTAAACCAACTTTTAATTATATCCCCTTTATATCCTAGACATAATATAAATTCTTTATGTCCATATGAAGAGTAGGTTTTCATAATATGCCATAGAATTGGTTTATTCCCAATAGGGACCATTGGTTTCGGTCTGTATTCAGTTTCTTCCCTAAGGCGTGTCCCTTTTCCTCCGCATAAAATAACAACTTTCATAAGCGATATAAATTTAGAATTAGATATTAATTAAATTATATCTACTAATAAACCCTTAAAACCTTTTGATAAAAGATAATTCTTAATTTCTATTGGGATATGCCATGCAAGATTAAGAATATATTTATGTTTATTAATATCATTAAATAGTAATTCATCTGAAACAATAGGAATATCTGAACCAGGGACAAAATGACCTAATTTTTTGGAACCCGGCTTTTCAAAAATACATTTAATATGATTGGAATCTAAATCGAGGATATTTATTAAAATTGCAGCCCTCCCAGGAAAAGCTTTCGCAACGATAGGACCTTTATTTTCTCTTACTAAATTAAGTATTTCATTTCTTTTTTCCAATTTCCAACTATTGATAAAGAATGATAAATCTTTAAAATTTTTCTTAAATTTACTTTCCTTTTTAGTAGTTTCTTTTATTAAATTAAAAATTTTATCGGAAGGCTCTATTTTACTAATAAACACTCTTATATTCCCACCATATCTATTTGGAAAACTTATAAGACTTAAATGCCTTTTTAATTTTTCTGCAATGCTAACAAATGATTTAAGACTATAAGTCCTTGGATGTTCGTGATAAAAAGTATCAAATTGATTCTTTTCGAGAATGGCCCCTAAATAATGATTTTCAATCACTAAGATAGAATTTTCATGCATTAAGTTTTCTACAGATTTTAGTAATGAATCAAGATCGTTAATATGAGCGAAAACATTAGTAAAAGTTATTAGATCGAATTTACCAAAATTTGAAAGCAGTTTATTTGAGGACGCCATTGTAAAAAAATCTTTCATTATATTATGGTCTCTATGATCAATATCATTTACAGCTGCAGTTGGTTCTATCCCAAAGGTTTTACATCCTTTTTTACTAAATAAATTAAGTAAACTTCCATCATTGCATCCAATATCAATAACTTTTAAACCACTCAAATCCCCAATAAAACTTTCAACAGAATCAACAAGTTCCTTCATCCCATTTAATACATCTAGAGTGAATCTAGCCCGATAATGATATTCTTCTGGAAATAATTCCTTCTTTGAAGGTTGGCAAAATTGATGAGCTGTAAAGCAATTATTGCAAAAAAAAACTCTAATGGGATATTTTTTATTTTCTCTATAATCATCAATTTTTATCAAGTCATCACATAAAGCATGATTGCCAAGATCTAATGCTTCTTTAATATTATTAGAATCACATACCTCACAAGACTTGACCATAATTTATGCAGAGTTTTGTAGATTATATAGGTTTTGAATCAAAATTATATCCAAATGTCAAATATTGAGAGCATTTTATTTCATCTGGACTAAATAGTCTTCTACAGTCAAAAACAAGTTTTCTAGAAATATCTAATTCTAAAAGTTCTCTATATTCAATCCAATTAGTAGCTACTATAATAATCTCATTCTTTCCAATACAATTTTTCCAGTTTGAAGTACTTATAATTTTTGGAAAAATATGACCTACTTTCTTTTTGAAATTTCTAAGGGCAATTGGATCATGAACTGTTATTTGCGTATCTAAATCATAAATTGATTCTATAATTTTTATAGAAGGTGATTCTCTTACATCATCTGTTTCTGGTTTGAAAGATAAACCAAGTAGTAGTACTTTTTTTGATTTTATAGAACCAGATTTTTGTTCAATTAAGTTTACAACTTGATATGGTTGTTTCGAATTTACTTTGGTTATTGCATTTGTCATCACCATATCAATTCCTTGTTTTGAGCCTAACGCAGAGATTGCCTCAACATCCTTTGGAAAACAAGAACCTCCATAACCGCACCCAGGTATTTGATAGGAGAGAATATCAGGCTTGATTGATTTATTTTCAAATTTCGGATTCCATCTATAATCACTTTGAACTCCATGTAATACTTTTGTGAAATCTACATTAGAAAGTTTGCTTGCTAGTAACGATAATTCATTTGATAAAGATATTTGCGATGCAAGGATTGTATTATTAGCATATTTTATAAACTCAGCTGTTCTTGTATTAACTAAAATCTTTTGACAATCAAAAGGCTTGTATAAATTTTTCAATATCTTTAATGCTTTATCATCTTCATATCCAAAAACTATTCTATCTGGATTCATGAAATCATATATAGCAGAACCTTCTTTTAAGAATTCAGGATTCATACCAAGGCCAAAAGTTTTATGATCTAAATTAGATTTTTTTTCAATAATATTTTTTATAATGTTATCTGTAGTTCCAGGAACTACTGTACTTTTTACAATTACGCAAATTGTATTTTTGCTCGTTTTCATATATTTACCAATTTGTTCTGAAACGAATTCCACATAAGAAAGATCAATATCTCCATTTTTAGAAGGAGTCCCTACAGCAATTATTACAACCTCGGATAAATTTAAAGCCTTCTCCAAAGATGTAGAGGCATAAAAACTTTTGTTTGATATAACTTTTTTTAATAGTTCGGGTAAACCTTTTTCATGAAAATGTGGTTTTGATTTATTTATACTTTCTACAATTTTTTTATTTATGTCAACGGCAATTACTTTATGACCCTTACTAGCTAAGCATACACCAGTAATTAATCCTACATATCCAGTTCCTACAATTGTTATTTTCATATTGTTTCTTTTAAAAAAATAAGATATCTTCTTACCCCTTCATAGGGTTCTATTGTTGGATTATATCCCAGTAATTTTTTTGCTTTTGTAATGTTAGGGCATCTTCTATTTGGATTATCAACTAAATAATCATTATCTTTGCTTACACGAAAAATTACTTTTGGTGAAAAATTGAAAAGTGATTCAGCCTGCTTAATAAAAATATTTGCAAAATCTAAAACAGAAAGTTCTGGCGAATCATTACCAATATTAAAAAAATCAAATTTACAATTTGTTAATGCTAATAAATATCCAATTATTGCATCAGTGATGTAGCAAAATGTTCTTGTAGGTTTACCATTAGAAAATATTTCGATGTTCTTATTATTTAAAACTTGATTAGCGAAATCAGCAGGAAGTCTTTTGTCATTTATTCTCATTCCTGGACCATAATTATTAAAAGGTCTAACTATTGAAATTGGCATTGAAAATTGATTCGCATATACATAACAAATTGTTTCACCGAATCTTTTTGATTCATCATAACAAGCTCTTGGTCCAAGACAGGAAACGTTGCCTTTGTAGTTTTCTCCAGTAGGAATATTTTTTTTATCTGGATCACCATAAATTTCAGAACTAGAAAAGAATAAAAAACTTTTAAAGTTTTTTTTATCTACATAAAAATCAAGTAACTGCCTCAATCCCCAAATATTTGCATCTAATGTGACAAGTGGAAATTTACGATAAAAACTTGGAGATGCAATTGAAGCCATGTGTATTACATAGTTAACTTTTTCTGAATTCTTAATATTTTCGATTTTATCTTTTGCAATATCAAAGGTATATATATCTAATTTACCCTTATTTTTAGAAATTAAATCATTAATCCATTTTGGTTTAGAAAGAATAAATGTGTCTAAACCTATTATCCTTTCAAGGTTTAATTCTTCAAAATATTTCGTGAAGTAATTAAGGATATAATATCCTAAGAACCCTGCACATCCCGTTATTAATATAGTTGCATTTTTAAATTTAACTCTATCTATTTGATTATTTATTTGCTCAAGATCCTCAACAAAAATTTTATTCTTCATTAATTTAAGTAATGCATTTTTAATATAAACAAAAGTTCATAAGTTAATTAAAAGCTAATTTTTTAATTTATTAATTTAACAATATTATCCTTTTTGGGATATAAAAATCAATTAACGTTTCAATTTCTTACGCAAATAATTCAAAATTGCAGGAATAATATTAGATATGGTTTTCTTAATTCCCCATTTGGGAGGATAAAAAAGTTTAATTGTGGTTTCCAATGGAAGGAAAATATTTTTATTTATTTCTATTATTTCTTTAAGCAAATCATTTGACATTGAATTTTCTGGAGGAAGCATATTTAATGGAATACCAACCATCTCAAGGCACTCACTCCACATATGAACACAAACTGATTTTTTAATTTTTTTAAAACCCTCAACTTTGTAGCTTGGATCATAAAAATAATTTGTTTGATCCATTGGTATTGGATAGAAATATTCTTCATCAACAATAAAAACATTATCAGGATAAGTTTTGCTGTACCAAGTTAAAAAAGATGGACCAGTCTCTCCCCAACCATGCAAATGTTTTTTCTTCTCAGAAAAATCATATAATAAGTTGACATAATGATTAATGATTGCTGGATCTGAAGCAGACAAAACTGCTCCATTAATAATTTCAGGAGATACTCTACCTATAATAATTTTTCCTTTAGATAAATTTTGTATCTCTTTATATTCACTTACTTTTTTTAGACAAATTATATCATTATCAAAATACCAACACCCTGGATATTTTTCCATAACTTTTGCTCTAAAGAAATCAGAGAAGGCTTTATAATGCCAATCCTCTTTTTGAGAATTTTGTTTTAATTTGTGAAGTAGATTTGTGGACAAAATTTCATTAGAGTCCATACATTTTATATTACTTGGCAAATATTCTTCATGAAATTCAGGGTGTGTTGAGAAAATTATTGTTTCAAACCCATTTACAGGAAAAGTTTTCATACAATTCAGCCATAATTCTGGAATTTTAATTTCAGAACGAAAAAATACTGCCTTCATTGTCAATTCTATTTTTTAAATCTTAATTCAATAAAGAAATAATAGATTTCATGTTTTTTATATTTAATCTTTTGAAATTAATAGATTCATAAGTTTAAATAAATAAAAAAATAAATAAATGGTTGTAATTATCTTGTTTTTATGATGATAGTGCCGCTGTAATATTATCAAATAAAGGTGAAATATTATCAGCAGTTTAGGATGAGAGATTTAACATAAGAAAGCATGATTCAAGATTCCCCTATTGTTCTATTGATTATTGTTTAAGAGTTGCAAAAGAAAAAAATGAAATTATTGAAGCTTATATTTATTATGAAAAACCCATAAGAATTTTCATAAGGTTATTAGAAACTTACTTTGACTACAAATGGAAGAAGATTATTCTCCCTAAATAAGAGTACTTTTAAAATTATGAATAGGAAATTTGTTTTATAACATCATTTATTTTATTGTATTTACTATTAATGCCTTCTTTTACTTTAATAGGTTTAAAAGAAGTATCTGATAAATCAAGTAACTTAAATTATCTTTATTTAATTCCAATTTTGTTTCAGTTTTACTACTTTTATGTAGAAAGATACTTATGGAGATTTGCCGAAGAAAATATTAAAAAGAATGTGCTCCCCTATATTTTTAAGAAACAAAATTTTAAATCTTTAAAAATTAAAAAAAAAATATAAAAATGTTTAAATGAATTAATTTATTTTTGTTTTTATTATTAATTCTGATTTATTAATCTAAATTTTTAATATCATGCTTTTGGAACAAAGATGAAATATTTATCATCTAAGACCTTAACTCTAAATACTATTTTTAGTATTGTGGGTTTAGTTCCTTTATTTTTTCCTATTGTTGTTTTACTGATTGGCTTGAACATTGCTAAATCAGGGAAAACACCTCAAAACTTTATTTTAAAATCTATTGTAAATGAAACTAGAGAACTATATTTCAGGTTAAATCTGAGAAATACAATCCAATTTGATAGCAATTGTTTTGAAATTTCGAGAAGTTTGATTTATCAGCCTAAAAAAAATGTTTCTTGTATTCAAGATAATTTTGAATTCAAAAATGAAGTAAAATTTGGAAAATATAGAAATAGAATTGACTCATATGGAGAGTCCTCAATATATGATGTAATTGTTTTAGGTGATTCTCATGGGATGGGTTGGGGTGTTTCTGATAAGGAAATTTTTACTAATGTTCTTCAAGCTAATGGCAAAAGAACACTTAACTTATCAGTAAGCAGTTATGGAACTGCAAGAGAGCTTTTTACCTTAAGAAGATGGGCATTAAAAAATCCAAAATCCTATAAAGATGTGGAATTTATTGTTATTCAATATGAACCTGGCGATATCAATGAGAATTTACAATATTTGAAAGCACCAAATATGGTTATTAATGCAATAAATTTTGATACTGATTGGAAAGATTGGTTAAAAAATGAATATTCACGAAAGAATTTAAGTCATATATCCTATAAAGGTTATCCAAATTTAATTATCTATCCATACATAATTAGAAGCTTTTACTCCAGAAAAATTAGGACATTATTTGGTCAAAATTGGAATTATTTTGATGGTATAGAGGATGGTTCAAAGTTAAAAGTAAGAAATCATATAAATCATGGAGAGACTTTATTAGCTTTGCTAAGAAGCTATAAAGATATTTTGGAAAACAAAAAAATAATTATTTTTGTAACTGATTCGTATGGTATTGAGGTTGATAGAGTTAGGTATAATCTGGAAATGGAATTTTTGAAGAGTGAACAAGATTATTTGAAAAATATAGTTTTTTCCTCCTTGGATGGTGATGACATATCAAAATATTATTATGTTATTGATGACCATATAAATCCCCTCGGGCATTCTGAAATGGGTAACAAAATTTTATCATTAATAGAAAAATCTAATTAATTAGCTTTTGTTAAGAATTTTTTTATAAGCAATATAAATTTTTTAATTATTAATGAAAATTAGAAAAACATAAATTGTTTTAATAATTTCGTTTTTATTATCTAATAATAAATTAAGCGAAGGAGACTCGAACTCCTGCCCCTACAGGCCATATAGGTACTCAATTCAGCTATAACAGGTTTTTGCAACTGTCATAGCAAATTTTTCGCAGTGCTGGTCCCAATGATAACAATATTAGTATTAGCTAATAAACCTATTATTTAATTAATGATTTATTATTATTTTGATCAAGATAAAAAGGAATTAAATTCAGAATCTTAGTAAATAAGATTCAAGATAATACTTCACAAAAAAAAATCTTTACAAATTAAAAATAACAATTTCCCAAGAATTTATTTGCTAATAAAAAGTTTTTTGACTAGCTTTAAATAAGAGTTTTTATAAGAATCAATTAAAAGTTAAATTTTTTTATGATGAATAATTATTCTGAAAGATTAATTTTTGGTTGCTGTAATTTAAGTGCCAATAAAACAAAAAAGAAAGCTTTAGCGATGCTTAATTATGCAGAAAAATTAGGTTTTAGGTTTTTTGATACCGCCCCTCTATATAGTCGGGGCTATTCAGAATTATTGATTGGGGAAGCTTTTAATTTTAAAAAAGACATAAAAGTAATGACTAAGGTTGGAAATTATCCCATACCAAAAATATATGTTCCTGCTTCAATCGCATTACCTTTAAATTCACTTAAGAATAATTTAAAATTATGGAGTTATAAAAAATCAAAAAAAGTTTCTCTTATTTCTGAAAATAACGTTATAGTTAAGGATAATTTCATAAATCAAGTTAAAAATAGTAGAAAAAATCTCAATTATTTAATTATTGAAGGAATCCTTTTTCATGAAATAAATCCATTTAAATTAAATAATAATCAAGTTGAAGAGTTAAATATTTACTTAAACAAGTTAAATATTAAAAAACTGGGTTATGCAGGTAAATTTCACAAGGAGCTCACTGAATTTAATCTCCCAAATTGGATGAAGATCTTACAACTTGAGATTCCATTTGAATTAAATGAAACAAATGAATTTGAAATTCTTAAATTGATTGATAAAAATAAGGATATAGAATTTAGATTCTTTAATATATTTAGACAAGTAAATTTAATTGATAGAAGAATGAAGGCTGCAAAAAAAATTCTAAATGATTTTCCTAATACAAAGATAATATTTCAAACTAAATCATTGAAAAGATTGAAAAATAATTTTTTATTTTTTACATCATGAATCTTAAAGAAAAAAAAGTTTATGAAATAGCAATTATTGGAGGGGGTGCTGCTGGATTATATTTAGCCAATAAACTAAATAATAAAAAAGATTTAATTCTTATCGAATCAGGGCCTAGTAATAAATTCAATAGAAATAATAGAAATCACAAATTTATAATGCATAAAAATACAAAACATAAACTAAATACAGATCAAGTAAGCGGAATAGGAGGAAATACTAATATTTGGGGAGGTCAGCTTCTTCCTTTTACAAAGAATGATATAAATAAGAAAAATGGCTGGCCTATAGAATGGGAAGAGATTTCAGAAATTTATAAATCAATAACTAAGGAGTTATTAAATGAAAATATTAAATTTTATTCGCAAGAATACATGGAAAATTCGACAAAAACAAAAACTTTAAAATCTAAACAAATTGAATTTAATGTTCATTTATCTTCATGGTTAAAAGAACCTAATTTCAAAAAACTATATTTAAAAAAAATCATGAATAAAAATGATATCTTATCTGAATACTATGTGGATTTTATTGGATATGAAAAAAATAAATACTACGAATTATATTGTCTAAAAGATAATAATAAAATAATTATAAGAGCAAAAAAAGTTATTATTGCATGTGGTGCTATTCAATCAGTAAGACTATTACTTAACTCATCAAAAATTAATAATTTATTAAAAAACAAAAATATTGGGAAAAATTTTATGGATCATGCCGCAATTAAATTTACTAAATTAAAAGTTAAAAATAGATTTAAATTTCTCAGTTTATTTAATACTAAATTTACTTCAAATGGTAATAAGGTAAGCATAAGGCTTAGTGCATCTGCTAAATATTTAAAAAATAACAAGGCGAATATTTCAGGTATGTTTATGATTATCCCACCAGGAAATATATTTAAACGGTTGATTAATATAATAACAATGATATTTACCAGGAAATTTCTAGGATTTATTTATAAACCGTTTGGAGAAATTGTTCTCTGTTTTTTAGTCGAACAAAAAAATACTATTAAGAATAAAATAGATTTGACTAAAAATGGTATGCCTATCATAAATTGGCATATTGATAAACAAGAAATAAATGTAATTAAAGATTTTGCTAAAAAAATTCTTAGTAATAAAGAAGTTAGAAAATTAATTAAAAATAATTATAAGTTTCCAAATAGGAATATTATTTTTTCAAAGACAACAGATAATAATCATCCAATGGGAGGGGCTTTAATGCATATAGATAAAAATAAAAGAGTAGTTGATTCAAATTTAGAAGTTGATGGATGTAAAGGTTTGTTTGTTTGCAGCACAGCAATATTTCCATCAGGTTCTCATTCCAATCCAACAATGACCTTACTAGCCTTCGCTAATAGATTAGCTCATAAATTAAATTTTGAAAAAACTTAAGTACTAATCAAACAGTTTTCCTAAATCTAATAACTTTTAAAAAGACTTTATGGTCGCAGAGGTCGTCGCAGAGCTGAGGTGGTCGCAGAGGGTCATATTTTGCCATATTTTAACTTAAAAAACGTATCTTTTTGTTATAAAAAATTGGTTAAACTAATTGGTATAACGAGCGAAGATCCTGATGGAGCCAAGCGGACTCGAACCTCTGAACCCCTTGCATGCCATGCAGATGAACAATTAAGTTATAACCAGGTTTTGCAACTGTATTAGCTGATTAGCTCGCAGATTGGCTCGCATGGTTACCAATATTTACAAAACCTGCAAAAATAATTTTCAATCTTTAAGATTTTTTTAAACTGTAAGTGATTTATTTATGCAAAATATAACTGTTTAGATAAAACTTTTTTGATGATTTTTTATTAATAATATTTAATTCAGGTTTAATAACCAGTTTGCATAAATTTCATAACCCTTACAATTTGAATGAACATCAGTTAAAGAATAAGTCGCTCTTTTAATACTTTTCTCAAAGAAAGGTTCATAACCATTAAATACTTTAATTTGATAATTATTTAACATATATTTTTGAAAACTAATGTAAGAATTATATATTTTTGATTCCTTGTTAAGGTCTTCAACATTAGGGAAGAAAGTAAAAATTGGGTTGCATTTTTTTTCATCACAATAATTTTTTATATCATTCAAAATATTTGCTACAAGTTTAGCTTCAGCTGTTTGATTACCCCATTTCTGAACATAACTCGACCTACCTAAACTTTTAATATCAGTTGATAAGATTAACCTTCCAGCGATTTCTTCAAATAATAAATATACTTCTTTACCAAATAAATAATATATAATTTTGAAATTCTTCCTTAAATTTACCCAATATTTATTATTTCTATCAATTTTGATTTGATTATAATGAAAATCATTTTTTTCACTTGAACATATCGAATTTAAAAAATTTCTTTCGCTATTTTCTAAGTTGAGTTTCTGATTTGAATTAAGGTAATTGCATGCTGCATAGTCTATTAAAATATCATTTGAATATAGTAAAACATTAACTGTTTCTCCATTTATATTTTTATTTTTTTTTCGCTGATCTTCAATATATGATTTTAAACTTTTGAGATATTGAGCAGGAGTTGTTGCTTGAATTGATAAATTAACAACATGTTTTCCAGATTTACTTTTTAAACAACCTGCTATATTTTTCAAATTTCCACATTTATAACCGACACCAAAACTATCTCCAATTAATAAAATTGTATTTTTTCCCTTGGAGTTTATATCAAAACTTTCAGGATGATTAATATTAATTTGTTCATTGTTAGACAATTTTTTAGTATAAGCTGTAAATGATCCTCTTGGCCTATTATGAAATTCAAGAACCAAATTAAAAATTCTTAATCCCACAAAAACCGAAATAAAAATAAGTAGAAAATTTATTATTTTATTTTTCAATATTTTGAATAATCTAAGTTAAAAATTAGCACATTTAATCTCAAATGAATTAATCAATTACAAAACTAAAATAAATCAGCTCGCAGAGAAACCATAATTATCACTTATTATCCGATTAGGATTATTGTTGATTATTGAGCAAACTAATTGGTATAAATAGTGAAAATCCTGATGGAGCGAAGCGGACTCGAACCGCTGACCCCCTGCATGCCATGCAGATCAATAACTAATCTATAACTAGCTTTTGCAGGTATTTCTGGCAATTCGCTCGCAGGCCTGCACGCACAGATAACAATATTTGTAGGTGATTTTCCATAACTATACCTTTTAAATTAAAAAATTTATTAGGAAACTTTTTAAAATAATAATATAAGAAGATATTAACCCAATTTTTTTATTGCTAACTGATATCCCCTATGGATAATTTTATAATCACCTTTTAAAGATTCTATAGTTCTATCGAATATTTTTTTTATTTTACCATTATCACCTAGATAATCATCCATCCATAATATCCCATCTATTAAAAGTGAGTCCCACGAATGAATAATATCCTTTGGAATTTGTTCTTTAGTATGCATTCCATCTAAATAAATAAAATTATATTTTTTATCGTTTACCTCAAAAAATTGGTCAGACGTTAAGCCTAGATATTGAAATTTTTCAGGAAATGCAGATTTTGAAATATTATAGAAAAAGTTTCTAATTTGGACATTGGTCAAAATCGTTTTATGATCATTTTCAGAATATAATAGGAAAGGGTCAACAGAAGTTATTTTTGAATTTGATTTCCTTAAAAAATTATCTATAAAGTAGGTTGTTGATAATCCTTCAAAACTTCCAATTTCAAGAATTTCAAATTTATTTTTATTTTGATTTCCCAATACGAATTTAGCTTTTTGATATATTTCTGACTTATAAAACCAGTCCCTGCCGTAGGTATATTTATATTTACTGAAATAATTACTAAATAAAAATCTGCTTTTATTTAATACATGAAAGTAAATTCTTTTTAATTTAATTTTTATTTTAAAAATATCCATATTTTTAAGAACTAGATTATCATCTTATCTATTAATTTATCTATCTACTCATATTCTTTAAAATTATTTATCTAAAAGAAAGTTTTTTGAGGTCTAGAAATGAATCCGTTGATATAATGAAAAATCCTAATGGAGCCATGCGGATTTGAACCGCAGACCCCCTGCATGCCATGAAGGGCTAAAAACAGGTGAGTCCCATTACTATAACACGCGTTAGAGATTATAACTAAATGTAAATTGCGAAAATTAGTGCGAGAACTTGATAGGGTATAAGACACATTGCAATAACTGATATATAGCCCATTTTATTACTTTAAATAGTGCTTTAATCGGGGAAAATAGCTGCGCCTCTATTTCCCCCTTGAGTATCACAAATACTCCTACATATTATATAAATTAATGCTATAAATATAAGTAAATGTATTGTCTAAAGTATAGATAAATACATTATCTAATCCATTGTAGATACTGTTATGTCTCAAGAAGAAAAACCACTATCTCCGCTTGAAGCAAAGATTTCTCAAGCCTATAGAGTTAATGAAGCTGTAGAAGATGAGCAGCGAGAAATTGAAGTGAGACTCAATAAAATAGAGGGATTGAAACCATTACTTCCAAATCGTAAATATGGGCAAAAATGGGAAGATTTAGAGTTTGGAATTAGTGCGCAAAGTTTGATTGAAAGAGGGGACGCGCCACTAGCGGGTTATTTAAAATTATTTAATTATTAATTTATAGTTCGAGAAAATTCTGACTCTTCTTTAAAAAAATAAGAGGACAAAAACTCTTTTTTTTCTCCAAAAAAAATAAATTTCTAAGAACGATACGGTAAAGATTTATTATGTAGTTATCAATTCTTTTATTCTTGAAATAACATAAAATTATGCATAAAAATTTAACATTATTTTCAAAATTTATTTTTTATAAATTTTTGAATAACTTTTTACAAATTTATTTTTAATAAGTCAATAGACATAAAAAATGGA
>MDTE01144115.1_pt1 | contig 16351 bp, 7 predicted proteins | sample 811231 | NCBI WGS metagenome assembly MDTE01 (sample SAMN05326651, study PRJNA326480) | marine metagenome | isolation source: seawater | place: Indian Ocean: Red Sea | collected 2010
GTGGTCTACGAGTCCTACAGCAGCCTCTACAAGGCCGTTTCGGGTCCGATCGGCACCTGCTACGCCGTCCACTCGTTTCTGGAGAATCAGTTGGGCGTGAAGTGGTATCTGCCCAGCGAATCGCTTGGGGCGGTGGTGCCCCGAAGTCCGGATATCGCCGTCAAGGAACTCGCCATTCGACGTCGCCCCGATGTCCCGGTCCGTTCCGTCTATCCGTTGTTTGCCAACACCGAACGGCTGGGATTCAACCAGTGGGACAAACCCCAGGAATTCCAGTCGAGCTGGGTCAACGCCCGTACGAGCCTGCTGTACTGGATCCGCAACCGGTTCTGGGGAGGGCTGAGACACAATGCCAACCACTCGTTCTCGTACTTCGACAAGGCATTCGGGGAGTCTCATCCCGAGTGGTTCAGTACCAAGAGCTTCGCCCGGATGCAGCAGCTGAACTACCAGAGCGAGGTGCAGCCGTGCCTGGCCGCCAAGGGGTTCCGCGAGCAGGTGATCTCGGTCGCACGAGACTACTTTTCGGGGCGACCCGAGCCATTTCCCGGGGCTTACCGGGGAACGGCAGGGGGTTTCTTTTCGGTGATGCCCAACGACAACACCAACATGTGCGGCTGTGCGGATTGTCGACGACAGTATCGGCCCCGGAGCGGTGCCGACGGGACCGCCAGCCACTACGTCTGGAACTTCGTCAACGAGGTGGCTCGGGAGGTTCGCAAGACACATCCCCGGGCGATGATCTCCAACTGTGCCTATTTCAACTACACGGCCCCGCCGACCGGCCTGGTGCTGGAGCCCAACGTGGCCGTCGAGTTCTGCAAGTTCTACACCTATTACTCCGACCGCAAGGCCCAGGCCCGCGACCATCGACGGATCGCGGAGTTCGTCAACAAGAATCGGGTTCGTTTCTTCACGACCTGGGAGTACCTGCTGAAGCCGCACATGAACGAGTGGGCGTTTCCGTGCATGGTGCCGCATGTCCACGCCGAAGATGTCCGCGAGTTGCGACGGATCGGTGGGTTTCGGGGAGGCAAGCTGCAGTTCCTCTACATGGGGACGTACACCGGGTCCAAACCCAATGGTGGGGTGGCCCAGGTCAGCCCGGTACTCGATTTCATGAACCTTTACTGGCGAATGAAGCTCTATGACGATTCGTCGTTCGACGTCGATCGTGGTCTTGACGACTACTACCGGTTGTTCTTCGGGCCGGCCGCGGTCGCGATGAAGGCCTTCTATTCGGCGATCGAGAACCGCTGGATGACACTGGGTGGTGGACAGGACTCTCGAACGTGGTGGAACCGACTGGGAACCCGGGATTTTCTGGCCGGGCTCGAGCGGCTGGTCGAACAGGCCCGAGAGGCGACCGTCGAGCGGACTCTCTACCGGCAGCGCGTGGACGTTGTGGACCAGGGCATCCTGCAGCACATGCTCAAGAGTCGGGCCCGTTACGAGACATCGTCTATCGCCGAAGCGGCTCCGATCGCGACCGCCGGAGTGGCGAGGACCCCGGAGAAGGTTCCGGCCGAGACGTGGCACGGTGACGCTACCTGGGCCGCGTCACCGGTCCAGTACATCACCAGGACACTGAAGAACGAGCCGGTTGATCAGAAGACGGCTTTCCAACTGGCCTGGGACGACAGCCGGCTCTACATCCGGGCCCGTTGTGATGAACCGAGAATCTCGTCGATCAAGGCGACGACCCGCGATCGGGATGTGGGGGGCTTCAGTGACGACTCGATCGAACTGTTCATCGATCCCACGGGTCTGGGGACGACCTTTTACCAGTTCTGCATCACCAGTCGTGGGGTGGTGTACGACGCTCGAGAAACGCCTCGGGCGATCGGGGCCACGGGTGATGTCACCTGGAATTCGGCGATCAAGGCGCGGACGACAATCGGGAAGCGGTCCTGGGAATTGCGAGCGGCACTGCCACTGGATCGGCTGGGCGGGCAAAAGCCACGCCCCGGTTCCACGTGGCGGTTCAACCTGTGCCGCAACCGCTTCGCCGAAACGGGCAGGCCGCCGTTTTCGGCCTGGTCACCGTCTCCTGCCGGTTTCCGTGACCCGGGGCAGTTCGGCCTGATCACCTTCAATGGCGCTGCTGACCGCGGAGACCTGGTCTGGAACTGCGACTTCGGCGGTTCGGCTTTCGGGGGAACTTCGGCCAAGTCACCACTGTTCGGACGGGATGGCTGGTACGAGAACACCCGTTACGCCCGCCGTGGCTGGGATCGGTCGTTGTCGGTGGTCGGCAGCGGTCCGGACCGGCGAGCCGTCTGTGACATCAATTCGACATGTCCCAGCGACGTGTTGCCGATGCACGCCGTCCAGGTGTCTCCCGGCGTTGTCTCCGTGGAAACCGAATTCCGTCGCGGTGCGCTTGGGAATCAGCCGACGTTGTCGGTTTCCGACATCAATGGGAAGTCGATTGTCGTCGTATATGCGTGGCCGGGTCGTGGCGATCTGGTGGCGATCGACATTCCCGACGAACGGGAAAATTTTGGAGATGCCGATCACGGTCTCGGTGACTTCACCACACCAGGGAAGTGGTTCGGACTGAAGGCCGTGATGGACACCGTGAAGCGGACGATCGCGGTACACGTTCGCCGGGGGCACGGTGCCTGGGTGCCTCTCAACAGGCAGCCAGTGCCGTATTTCGATCCCGAGGCCAGGGGAACCAGGTGGTTCCTGCGGCTGGGCACCTACAAGCACAAGACGGTCGAGAACAATGTCCTGGAGATGGACAATGTTGCGGTACGACAATTGTCACGATCGCGCTGAGCGGCCGTGGCGGTTGACTGAGAACGTCGTTGACAGCTCCAAAAAGGAGACGGGGGTGGTCGATGCCCTGCCGATGAAGTAAAAGGGAGCCCGGATCGCATGTGGATGGGAGCGCGGTGATGCTGACGATCAACGGAAATGGTGGCAGGTTGTGCGATGGAGTGACCCGTCGCGATGCATTGAAGATCGGGGCCCTGGGACTGGGTGGCCTGTCATTGCCGGACCTGTTGCGGGCCGAGCAACGCGCGGGGATCAAGGGATCGCACAAGGCGGTCATCATGATCTACATGTGCGGTGCTCCTCCGCACCAGGACATGTACGACCTGAAGATGAAAGCCCCCAGCGGCATTCGCGGGCCGTTCCAGCCGATCGATACCGCCGTCCCCGGGATCCAGATCTGCGAACACATGCCGATGCTGGCCAAGGTCATGGACAAGTGCATTCCGCTGCGGAGTGTTCACGGGTCTCCCAACGGTTCCCACGACTCGTTCATCTGTTACACCGGTCACAGTTTCGTCAACCAGCCGCCGGGCGACTGGCCGTCGATGGGGGCCGTGGCTTCGAGACTGCAGGGACCGGTCAATGTGTCGGTGCCGCCGTTCATCGGTCTGTCCCCCAACACCGGACACCCTCCCTACGGTTCGCCGGGTCATCCGGGATTCCTGGGGATCAGCCATGGGGCCTTCCGTCCCTCGGGACCTTCCCGGGCCAACATGAAACTCAATGGTGTCACGCTCGATCGGCTCGGCAACCGCAAGCAGTTGCTGACATCGTTGGACGCCTTCCGCCGCAGCCATTCAGGGGATTCTTCCCTGGCGGGATTGGATGACCTGAACCGCCAGGCGTTGGACATTCTCACTTCCAGCCGCCTGGCCGACGCCCTGGACCTTTCGAAAGAGGATCCGGCGGTTCGCGAGCGGTACGGGAAAGGCAGCCCGAAAAATTACGGAGACGGCGCACCCCGGAACCTCGAACATTTCCTGATGGCTCGCAGGCTGGTCGAAGCCGGAGCCCGGGTGGTGACGTTGAATTTCGGCCGTTGGGATTTTCACAGCAACAACCACAACACCGCACGGGACACTCACCTGCCGTTGTTCGACCGTGGGCTCGCGACGCTGATCGCCGACATCTACGAGCGAGGGCTTGGTGATGACGTGTCAGTGGTGGCCTGGGGCGAGTTCGGCCGCACGCCGCGGATCAACAAGACCGCCGGTCGCGATCACTGGCCGCAGGTCGGCGGTGGCCTGATTGCCGGAGGCGGGATGCAGACTGGCCAGGTGATCGGCTCGACCGACCGACTGGGTGGGGTTCCCAAGGATCGTCCGGTGCACTTCGGCGAGGTGTTTGCGACGCTGTACCGCAACCTGGGACTGGACCCGGCTTCGATGAAACTGCCCGACCTTTCCGGGCGACCGCAGTTCATCGTCGACAAGCATTCGCCGATGCCGGAAGTCTAGAGGGACTTCACGGGGCTGGGCGGGTGATGGCTAGGGGCCTGTTGTCGCCAGCACGCGGACCGGTCCGGCCTGTGCCGACCAGTCGATCACCCCGTTTGTGCCACGCAGCCGAAGGTGAACCTGCTGGACTCCCCTGAAGCGGGTGTCGTCGGACAGGTCCACGGTGAAGGGCAGGCCGCCGACCCCCGGCGGGGATTCGGTGACAACCTCTTCGCCGGCAAATCGACCGGTCGGAGAAACGGCGATTTGCCAGGAGCCTCCGTTGGGAGTCACCCGGTAGATGTCCCACTCGATGCGGAGATCGGACAACCTCCGACCCTTCGGAGCCCGGATCACCTCGGTGCCCCATGTCGAGTCGATCTCGTTGACCAGTTTGACGTTCCCGGCCAACTTGTCGCCGTCGGTGTCCTGTTGAGGTGCCTGCTCCGTGAATCGGGCCCAGTCGCGTTGCTGAGCCGGGGTGCCGAAGTCGTTGGACCAGACCAGTTGGCGTTTGACCTTTCGCCGTGGCACAGGCGGGCTGTATTCGGCATCCCCTTCGAGCACGATCGAGGCGAAGCTCAGTGCGTAGGTTGTCTTCGGAGATTCCAGGCAGGTCAACTTGATCCGCACGCGGTTGTCGACGGGAACCCGTGGCAGACGCAGTTCGCGAAAGTCCAGTGGGCCGGACAGGGAGAAAGTCTGGCCGTCGACCTCGATCTGCCAGGGTTGTTTGGTCAAGTGTTCGACGGCGTTGACTCCGAAACGGAGAACCGCTGATCGAGCCCCGCGACGGACGGCGTCACTGAGCCGGACGGTGGTTTCGGCCTGCCAGTGACCAATGGAACCGATCCGGGTCATGAAGTCGTCACCGAAGTATTCCCAACGTCGGATGGTTCGAGAGAGTTTGAGTGGCTGGTTGGCCTCAAAGACTGCCACAACCAGGCTCTCGGCCGGCATGTCGAACACACCGTCGGCAGGGATCGACAGCGGCGACAGGCCCCGGGAAGTAAAAAGACGCGCCGAACTTGTGTGGATCTGCTTGACGGGAAGGCCGTCCAGTTTCAACGGGACTCTGCGGGCGGTGTGGCCCAGGTTGGCGATGGCCACGCAGAGTGTCCGTCCGGAGACGGCCGCCTCGAGTTCGACGTCGATGAACGGGTTTCGGGTCAGCACCCTCTGTCCTCTGAGGGGCTTGAAGACCTTGAACAATTCCATCATCGGCGTAACCGGCAGTTTCTCGTTGCCGCGAAAGCGGGCGTGGTATTCGCCGGCCATCGCCGAGTAGTCGTGGAACTGGCGGCTGAATGCCTTGTCGGGATTCCTGAGGAACGCAAACGACTGTCGGATCATGGGGATCGCACGACGCCGGAAGTGGATCTCACGGTTGTGCCAGTTATCCACGGACCCGACGTGGTAGTTGGTCTCGGTGACCGCGTTGCGGATCCACTTGCCATGCCGCATCCGGGCATATCCGGTCACCGTGTGCATGTCGCTTTCGAGCTTGGTGGCCGAGTGGTTGTAGGAATGCCAGTCGAGGAAATCGAGATGGGCGTGGGACTGGTCGAGCAGGTTCTTGCACCACCCGTCCCAGTTGGCATACAGCACCGGGGGGCCCCAGGTCACAGGCCCGCCCAGTTTCAACCGGGGGAACCGCTTGCGGGTTTGTTTCGCCCACTTGTTGAAGAACGTGTAGTACTCCTTCGAACCGGCATTTTGACGAAACCACCGCGCGTTGGCTTCGCCGAACAGGTGCACGTATTCCAGTTGCGGGTCCGCCTCGACACAGAGCTTGAGATAGCGGTTGGAAAGATGGATCCACTTCTGTTCACAGTCGCCGGTGTCACAGCCAATCGCGGGAGGTTCGGGACCGTACAGGTAAATGAAACCGCGTGTGCCAACCTTGCGGAGATTGGGCAGGATGTTTCCCAGGACGTAGCGGGAGGTGAAGGCGGGGTGGCTGCGAAAGAACTTCTTGGCGTGTCCCTCGTCAAACCACTTGTCGATCTGGGCGATCGTCATCTTTTTCCAGTAGTCACCGTCGAAGACCCACGCCATGTTGGCCGGGAACCCGATGCCTTCGATGCCGTACTCGCGGCAGAAGTCCAGGCCGTTGAACTTGGACCGGGTGTCGAAATCGGGAGCCCCCTCGTAGGCCGTCAGGCTGAAGACCTCGGGTTCGATTCTCTCGTAGCCATTGATCGAGACGCCGGTTCGTGCCCAGACGACACATTGCCTGCCCGCGTCGGCCAGGAACCGCGAGGCGTCGCGGGGTTCTGGATGAACCCAGGCCGGTGGTGGTGGAAGAATGCGTCGGCCGGTCTCGGCTTCGACCACGTCGGCGGTCATCACCAGGCCGCCCCCACTGAGAGCCCAGCCACAGTTTTGACGTCCTTTCAGCCGAACAAAGATTCTGCGGGCGCGGTCGAACTGCGGGTGCTTGGCAAGCTCGAGTACGAGGTCGGAGTGTCCGGTCGAATTCGGCGTCGAAACGGTGATCTCTTCGTCCTTGAACGCCCCGGTATGCGAGACGGAAATCGAGAACCCTGCCGCGCATGGCTTGTGGTGTTCGACAGGACTCCAGCGGAAAACGATGTTCGAATAGGCTCGTCCGGCGGGGGCCGTGATCCGGTGGGGCCCCCAGCCACGGTGGGCACTGACCAGGTTGACGGTGCCGTAACGGCCGTTTCCATCAAGGTCACGAAAGACCTGGAATCCTTCGTCGGCCGAACTGGTGACCCGCACCACGTCCTTGAAGACCTGTGTTTCTTCCGGGCTGTCCCAGTCGTTGATCCAGACGATCTCCGCTGATGACGGGACGGCCAAACAGGTCAGCCCGATCCCTGCCAGGACTAGAAATGCGGGCAGTTTTGTCGGAGAAGGTCTCATGGACGAAATCCCTCTTTGAGCAGTCAAACCGATAAACGATGGTCTGCGGACTCGGCCAGTCGAGCCGGACAGTTTCAGAATGCCTGTGAGCCTGTGTCGAAGCAACCGAGCGGGGGACTGGTGTCCAGACGGGAGTGGGGCGAGAATGGTATTCGCCCTCTGTTGTTCGCGGTGAGAGACGTGCTGATGTCGAGAGCAGGGAACCGAATCGGTGTGGTGGCACTGCTGGTCGCTGTGGTTTCGGCACCAGCGGTGGCGGCCGACGAGGTGGATTACCTGCGCGACGTCAAGTCGATCTTCAAGGTGCACTGCGTGCGTTGCCACGGTCCGTTGAAATCCGAGGCCGGATTGCGGCTGGATACGAAGGCCCTGGCGTTGAAAGGCGGGGAAAACGGAGCAGCTTTGTCTCCCGGCAAGGCAGAGTCCAGCCTGCTGTTGAAACGGGTGCTGGCTGACAAGGAAATGCGGATGCCGCCCGAGGGTGCGGGACTCTCGAAGGTCGAGATTGAGACGCTGAGGCGATGGATCGCTGCGGGGGCGGTTTCGCCCGAAGGGGAAACTGCCGAGGATCCCCGCAATCACTGGTCGTATCGGCCTGTCAAACGCCCTGCGGTCCCGAAGGTCGCCTCCCCCGAATGGTCACAAAATCCCGTTGATGCCTTCGTTTTCACCCGTCAACAGCAGGGGCGAGTCACTCCGCAACCGGTCGCTCCCAGGCACGTCTTGCTGCGTCGCGTGAGCCTGGACCTTGTCGGGCTGCCGCCATCGAGTGACCAACTGCAGGAGTTCCTGGCGGACAAGTCACCGGATGCCTATGCCCGGGCGGTTGACCGGCTGTTGGCCAGCCCGCACTACGGGGAGCGATGGGGGCGGCACTGGCTGGACGTCTGGCGTTACAGCGACTGGTACGGGTTCCAGAGCGAGGTCCGATTCAGCCAGAAGAACATCTGGCACTGGCGTGACTGGGTGGTCGAATCGCTGAACGCGGACAAGGGTTACCAGCGGATGGCCATGGAGATGCTGGCTGGCGACGAGATCGTACCGTTCGATCCGGGAAGCCTGAGAGCCACCGGGTTCCTGGTTCGCAACCGCAACACAGACAGTCGAGAACAATGGATTCGCGATACGGTCGAACACACGTCCAAGGCATTCCTGGCGATGACGATGGCCTGTGTTCAGTGTCACGACCATCCGTACGACCCGATCTGGCACGACGAGTACTATCGTTACCGCAACATTTTCGAGCCGGTCCAGGTGGCCATCGACAGCGGTGGTGGTGGTCCGGGGGGAGTGGATGTGGCGGGAGTGGCCCGGATCTTCGACCGCGATCGCAACGCTGCCACCAAGTTCTATATCCGCGGCAACGACAAGACGCCGGACGAGACCCGCAAGATCACTCCCGGCATTCCCCAGGTGATCGGGGGATGGGTGGAACCCCAGGAGGTCGGCCTGCCTCCACGAGCCCGAATTCCCCACCTCCGAAAGCCGGTTGCCGAGCAAACGCTGGCCCGGCTCAACGACAACATCCGCCAGGCCGAAAAGGCGATGGCCACTGCCGAGGCACTGGTGGTCGATTTCCAGAAGCGGCTCGAGAAGCCCGCCTCGGCTCCGACCAAGCCCGGAGCCGGGAACCTGATCCGGGACACGTTCACCCCCAAGCGAGACCCCAGGTGGCGGAGTGGTTCCGGCCGATGGGCGGAAGAGGCCAGAGGGGGATTGGTTCAAAGCAGCGTGGGGGACGACGTCGAAGGCTGGATCGAGTTCCTCCCGCCGGGTGGGTCGCCTCGGGAGTTCACGTTGCACGTGGGGCTGAAGATCACCGGAGGCGAGAAGAACCGCGAGGCGGGCATCACGTTTGATCGGCACGAGAAGGGGGGCCGCAACGAGGGGGTCTATCTCTCGGCGGCCAAGGACAAGACCGGGCTGGGGTTCTTCAGCGAATTTGACGGGGAACGTCATTACTCGGAGCCACTTTTTCGAGCGTTTGACGTTCCGGTGGGGCAGGAGTTCCTGATCCGGATCCATGTCCGGGATCGGCTGATCAACGTCTACGTCAACGACGTGCTTATGCAGGCTCACCAGTTGCCCACTCGGCAGCCCGGCGGGATCCGGTTGTGGACCTACGACGCGTCGGCCGAGTTCTCTCTGCTCCAGGTCGACCGGTTGCCGGGCAACCTCGTGTTGGCCCCGGCCGATTCGATCAAACAGTTCTCCCCGTTCGCGGTGCTGGATCCCGGCGACGCGTCTCATCCAGCATTCTTCGAAGCGCTGCGTCAGCAGGCGAGGATCAGGCGAGCGGTTCAACGGCAGGAGCTGGCCGCCCATCAGGCGGCCTGGACGGCCGACGCTTTCCGTCTGTTTGAGGCTCCTCCGAAAGAGGACAAGACGGCGGTCGAGGACCACAAGAAGAAACTCGAACCCCTGGCGATCGTGGCCCAACTGGCTCAACGGCAACTGGCGGTGGCCAAGGCAAGAGAGGCGAAGTTTCTGGCCGACCAGGCCCTGGCCATGGCCCGGACACGGAAGCGTCGAGGGCCGACGCGGGGTGTCGCCAAGGATGTCCGGCAGACGATGGTCGAGCAACTGGCCAAGGCCGTGACCGACGCGGAGAAAACAGTCGAGTCAACGGCCAAGCAGGTGGCCTCCGCCCTGGAGACCGTTGAGAAGCCATCAACGCCTCGGTACAGCGGATTGCGGGGCATGTACGGATCTTCGTCGGGCCGTCGACTGTCGTTGGCTCGTTGGGTCGCGGATGTGAAAAACCCGCTGACTGCGCGGGTCGCGGTCAATCACATCTGGTTGCGCCATTTCGAACGGGCCCTGGTCAGCAGCGTGTTTGACTTCGGTCTCAGTGGCGAGAAACCCAGTCATCCCGGACTGCTCGACTGGCTGGCTGCCGAACTGATGCAGCCCTCGCTGGTCCGCGCCGTCCGTGGAAACCGGGTGGCCTGGGTGGCGGGAAAGCCGTCGGTGAGGCCCTGGTCGATGAAGCATCTCCATCGCGTGATCGTGACCTCTCGGGCCTACCGCATGTCGTCGTCACCGAACGAGAAGAATCATGCGGTCGATCCGGACAACCGGCTGGTCTGGCGGATGCCATCCCGGCGGATGGATGCCGAAACCGTGCGAGACAGCATTCTCAGCGTCTCGGGTGGGCTCGACCCCACGCTCGGCGGGCCCGACATTCCCGCGGCCGACGGCCTCTCGGTGCCTCGACGCAGTCTCTATTTTCATCAGTCTCCAGAAGATCAGATGGCGTTCCTGAAACTCTTTGACGCGGCCGATCCGGCCGAGTGTTACCAGCGGCATGTCAGCATTGTGCCGCACCAGGCCCTGGCCTTGTTCAACAGCGAGATCTCGCTGGTGCACTCGCGACGCCTGGCTCGTCGCCTGTCCAGGCAGTCCGTCGAGACCCCGGCGTTCATCGAGACGACATTCCGGCAGGTGCTCGCCCGCGAGGTCACGGCGAACGAACAGCAGATCTGCCGAGAGTTTCTCGAGAACCGCGAGGCGGCCTACCGCCAGGCGAAGACGCCGAAGCCGCCTGCCGACCTGGTCAAGACGGCCGCGGCTCCCTCGATTGATCCACGGGTTCACGCCCGTGAAAATCTCGTCCATTCGCTCTTCAACCATCACGACTTTGTGACAATCAAGTGATCACCTGTTCAGGATGTGGGGACAGCCCATGACTTACGATCAGAGTTCCGCGGCCGATTCGTCGGGATTGTCTCGACGCACCTTTCTGGCCGATACCGGGATGGGGTTCACCGGGCTGGCCCTGGGGGCGATGTTGCATGATGACGCGTCGGCCGAGACGAAGGCTCGGACGACACGGATCGAATCCGACCCGCATTTTCCGGCCCAGGCCGATTCGGTGATCTGGATTTTCCTGACCGGTGGCGTCAGTCACATGGAGAGCTTCGACATCAAGCCGGCGCTCAACAAGTACGACGGCAAGACGTTCGAGGAGACCCCGTTCGCCGCGTTTCTGGACAAGGAACGCCGGGAGAAGAACCTGGCGGGGCAGGGCAGCGTGGTTCCGCCACGCAAGAACCTGATGGGTTTGCAGTCCGGCTACCACGCCTACGGCGATTGCGGCCTGGAGGTCAGTGACTGGTTCTCGAACATCGGGGAATGTGCCGACGACCTGGCGGTGGTGCGGTCGTTGTGGACGGTGCATCCCAACCACGGCATGCAGTTGACCTGGCACACCGGGCACCACGTCCGCGAGGGGGCTCGGCCGACCGTCGGATCGTGGGTCTCTTACGGTCTGGGGTCGCGGAATCAGCAGTTGCCCAAGTTTGTCGTGATGGGGCATTCGATCGGTGGCTGTTGCGGGGGCGAGTTTGCCCACGGGGCCAGCTATCTCGGGCCTCACCACGCCGGCGTGAAACTCTCCACCGATCCTGCCAATCCGTTGCCGTTCGTGAGCCCCTTCGGGCAGGGTGTGACGGCCGAAGAGCAGGAGGCCGAACTGGACCTGATCGGAAAGCTGAACCGGGCCGTCGGGGTTGAGTATCCCGACGATCCGCAACTGCGGGCGAGGATCCGGTCGTACGAACTGGCGGCCGGCATGCAGACAGCCGTCCCGGATATCATGGACTTCGAGACAGAGACCCAGGCCACGCAGAGCCTGTACGGCCTCGACCAGGAACACTCGCGAGAATTCGGTACCCAGTGCCTGGCCGCTCGCCGGTTGGTCGAAAAGGGCGTGCGTTTCGTTCAGCTGTACCACGGGGCCGGAAGTGCCGGGAAGTGGGATGCGCACAACGAAATCAAGAAACGCTATGACCGCGAGGCCCCCAAGGTCGACCAGCCGATCGCGGGACTCCTCAAGGATCTCAAGCGACGTGGCATGCTCGAGAGGACGTTGGTCGTTTTCGGCACCGAGTTCGGACGGACCCCTGGGGCCCAGGGCAACGGCCGGGACCATCATCCGCAGGGGTTCACCTGCTGGCTGGCCGGTGGCGGTATCAAGGGAGGGGTCACGCACGGAGCGACCGACGAACTCGGGTTCTATGCGGTCGAGAACCGGCACTACGTCACCGACATACACGCCACGGTGTTGTACCAGCTGGGATTGGATCCGCTGCAACTGGAGGTGCCGGGCCGGAAACGGATTGACCTCCACCGTGGATCGCCGATCCACGAAATCATCGCCTGAGGCTGTCGAACGGAAGAACTGTCTTGTTGCCAGGGTGCCAGGTTGGGAGACTCGTGAGCCGGTCACAGTGTGGCGGACGCACATTGGGGTGGCCTGCATGTGACTGGGGTCTGTGACTGTGTCCTTGAGCCCGAATTCATCGAAAAACGTGGGAATGATGACCGCAATTCGATCGACCGGTTACGTCGTTTTGGTGGCCTTCGGCCTGTCGACCGGATCGTCGGCGACGGTGGCTGGTGCAGAGGAATCTCTGCTCGAGCGGGATGTGCTGCCGATCCTGACGAAGAACTGCCTGGGCTGTCACGGTGGACTGAAGCAGGAAGGCGGACTCGATCTGCGTACGATGCCGTCGATGCTCAAGGGCGGCGAGTCGGGGCCGGCGATCGAGAAGGGGCACGCCGACCGCAGCGAGTTGTGGAAGCAGATTGCCAGCGACAACATGCCGTCCGGTGATGACCGTGAAAAACTCTCGGCGATTGACAAGGGCAAGATCAAGGCGTGGATCGATGCGGGGATGCCGACCGTGTCCGAGCGTCAAAAGGATGTCGATACGCTGTTGTCCGGACCCAAGCGGCACGAGCCGAAGCAGGTGGCTGAGGCTGTCGACCAGCACATCGGCGGGTTCCTGGAGGCGGCTGGATTGAAGTCCGTCGGGCTCAGTGATGATGCGGCTTTCCTGCGGCGGGTCAGCCTGGACCTGTCCGGACGAGTTCCCACGGCCGAGGAGGCGGCGAAGTACCTGGACGACAAGGATCCGGACCGCCGGGCCAAACTGATCGACTCGCTGTTGGCCAGGCCGGATTTTGGCAGGCAGTTCGGACGCACCTGGCGTGACTGGATCTGTCCACCAGAGTTGCCCTCCGGCGGCAATGCCGGCAGCCAGCCTTACGGCCAGGCACGGGCATTGGGGGACTGGATCGGCAAGAAACTGACCGAGGGGGGATCGTGGGCGGAGATCGCCCGTGAGATCCTGACGGTCAAAGGCGAGATCAAGAAGAACCCGCAGGTGATCTTCTACGCCCTGGTCGGCAAGAATGGAAAGACGACCGCAGATGGGACGTCCCGGGCTGTCGCCTCGCTGTTCATGGGCGTCCAACTGCAGTGTGCCCGGTGTCACGATGATCCTTACCGGGACTGGTCACAGCGCGAACATTGGGGATTGGCGGCGTTCTTCGGTCGTTCCCAGGGAGATTTCAACAAGATCGAGGTGGGCAAGGGAGCCAGCAAGAAACCCGGAGAGATCTCGATCCCCGGTTCGGCGTTCAAGAATTCGGGCCAGACCGTCAAGGCGGCGTTCTTACGGGGTGCCGAGTACGAGGTGAAGGGGACCGACGATCTGAGACCACCGTTTGCCGACTGGCTGACGGCCAGGAACAACCCGTTCTTCGCCCGATCGCTGGTCAACCGGGTCTGGTTCTACCTTTTTGCCCGCGGTATCGTGAACCCGATCGACGACTTTCGTGACCTGAATCCCCCGTCGCATCCCGGATTGATCAAGATGCTGGCCGGGGAATTCGTTGCCTCGGACTTCGACGTCAAGCACCTGTTCCGCTGCCTGTGCAACTCACAGGCCTACCAGCGGACCAGTCGATTTGCTCCGGGGGCTGATCAACAGGCTCGCTCGGCGCTGACCACGGCCTTCGGCCGGATGCCGATGAGACTGATGGCTGCCGACGTGCTGTTCGATTCTCTCAAGCGGGCCTACGGCGACGAGAAACTGGATCTTCGCACCGGTGTCACTGATTCCACTGTCGGGATGGCTGCACCGGTCGGCGATGCCTGGCTGGAATTCCAGAGACGATTCGGGATCAACGAAAACGACGCCACCGACTTCACGCACGGCGTCGCCCAGATGTTGACGATGATCAATCATCCCAGGCTGCAGCAACGCAGCAAGGCGCTTGATGCCTTCCAGAAGACGGCTCCCGATGCCGGTGTCGACCGAACCGTGGAATGGCTTTACCTGAGCACACTGTCCCGTCGGCCCGGTCCCGAAGAGGCCTCCGAGGCCCGCGAGTTCGTCGAAGGAGCCAAGGACGTCAACAAGGCCTATGACGGCGTTCTCTGGATGCTGGTCAACCGGAGCGAATTTCTGCTGATCCGCTGAACCGTCAACAGATACGATGAGTTGTCGCCGGGATGGATCCGGCACAGATCACGGAGTGAACACGACATGCGATCACACGAGACGAAGCTGAAACGTCGCGATTTGCTGAAACTCTCGGCCGCCGGACTGGTTTCCGGGGTTTCGGTGCCGTGGTTCGAATCGCTGGCCGGGAAGGCCGTCGGCCAGCCCCGCAAGAAGTCCTGCATCCTCTTGTGGATGGACGGTGGTCCCAGTCAGCAACACACGTTCGACCCGAAACCCAAGGGCGAGTTTTCCCCCAAGCCGACCTCTGTGCCCGGGATCCACATCGTCGAGCATTTGCCGCAACTGGCCCAGTCGATGGAGGACCTGGTGCTGGTGCGGTCGATGACGACCGAGATCAACGGGCACTACGACGCCAAGTATTTCCTGCACACCGGCTACAAGCGAACCACCGCTTTTGAACATCCCTCGGTCGGTTGTATCGCCTCCTCCCAGGTCAGCCACGCCGGGGACGAGATGCCGGCGTTCGTCACGATTGATGCGGGTTTCGACCGCAACGACGGTGGCCGGTTGTATCGCAACGTTCCGGGTTACCTGGGGCCATCTCATGCCCCGTTGCTGGTCAACGATCCGAACGAGGGTCTCGAGAATCTGGCCTCGACCGGCAGCAACGTCGAGGCTCGTTTGAAGCTGTTGGCCCGAAGTGAAGACCGGTTCGCCAAACAGTTTGCCACGCCAGTCGTCGGTGCCAAGCAGGCGGCCTTCAACCGAGCGGTCCGCCTGATGCGGTCGCGGCGGTCGAAAGCCTTCGATGTGGACGAGGAACCCGAGAGCCTGAGGCAGGCCTACGGCAAGCACAAGTTCGGCCGCAGTTGCCTGCTGGCTCGCCGATTGATCGAGGCGGGGGTGTCGTTCGTCGAGGTGGTTCATCGCGGGTGGGACGATCACGCCGGGGCCGCTAAGCCGATAGCCTACCGGGCTCCGTGGATGGACGCCGGCATGGCGACGTTGATCGCCGACCTGAAGGTTCGCGGCATGCTCGACGACACACTGGTGATCTGGATGGGCGAGTTCGGTCGGACACCCGGTGATGGCAATGGCCATTTCAGCAAGGCCTGGAGCACGATGTGGGCCGGGGGCGGGCTGAAGACCGGGCAGGTGATCGGCAAGACCAGCGAGGGCAAGAATGCCGGGTCTGAGATTGCCGAACGCCCGGTCACCTCGCCGGATTTCATCGCCACACTCTGCCTGGCCCTGGGCATGGATACCCACAAGGAATTCATGGCTCCGGGGAACAGGCCGATGCCGATGGTCGACAAGGTGGCCAAGCCGATCACCGAAATGCTTGGCTGAAACTCGGGCGGATTGGTTCGAGAGATCCCTGGACGAGGAGCTGAAGAGGTCGATGATGCGCGTGCAAAGAATCCCGGCCGTCGTGGCCCTGGCGTGGTTGGGCGGCATTGTCGGAGTATGCTGGCTGTCTCCGGACGTGGTGGCTGACGATTCGCCCCAGCCGGAGACGCCCAAGGTTCCGGCATACCGGGCAGTGAAGACGGCCGACGAAGCGGTCTCACGGATCACCGAACTGGGAGGGCGTGTTCGCCGCGTGTCGGCCAAGCGGAAGGCGATCGTGGTGGACCTGCGGTTTGCCGTCGAGGGGCTCTCCGACGATCACCTGAAGTACATTCCGGTGCTGAAGGACGTCGCCGCGGTGTTGCTCAAGCGTGTGGCCGTCACCGACGCGGGACTGGAGCACCTGGCCGGTGTGTCGACCATCGAAGAACTCGATCTCTCTGAAACGGCCGTCACCGATGCTGGTCTGAAGACCATTGCGAAACTGCCGGTCCTGAAGACGCTGAACCTCTTTGGCACCTCGGTGACCGACGTCGGCCTGGCGCACCTGGAATCGGTCAAGACACTGCGGCGGCTGTTTGTGGATCAGACGCGAACCAGCATCAGCGGTGTCGCCGCCCTGAAGGCGGCCAACAC
>MDTE01099597.1_pt1 | contig 16350 bp, 10 predicted proteins | sample 811231 | NCBI WGS metagenome assembly MDTE01 (sample SAMN05326651, study PRJNA326480) | marine metagenome | isolation source: seawater | place: Indian Ocean: Red Sea | collected 2010
CTCCTACCCTGGATACTCCTTGTGGTCCCAGGCTGCCGCCAGCAGGGGCTGATAGAGGCGTCTCCTGACATTCGAGAAGCCGCAGAGTCACCCTCCGAATCGGTGGATGCGGGCATGGCCTGGGGCTTGGTCGGTCGGATCACAGCCCCTCGCCTGCCTGGTGGAGCTCCGCCACGAGGAGAGGCATGTGCGGGCGGTTCGCCCCTGGACTCCTGGCGTGTTGGGCCGGAGCGGGGCCTGGCGGATGTGGTCGTCGAGGCTCGTTTGGTGAGCAAGCACCCCAGCGCTGCAGGAAGAGTCGTGTCCCATCAGAAGGGTGAGACTGAGGTTTTAGAGCTGCGCATCGCCGACTGTCGATTTCAGCCTCGAGTCTCGGTGGTGCCGAGGAATACGGTCTTGAGGGCGGGGCACGACGACCCAGGCCTGCACACCTTCCATCTCTATCGCGGTGCTGCCGACGAGCGCGAGCGGAGCTTGCAGAATATCGCCGTTCCACCAGGAGGGCCCCCTGTTGAGTGGGGGCTAGAGCTCTCTTCGCGTCTCCACGTCCGCTCGGATCACCTGGAGTGGATGGAGGGGTGGATCGTCGTGACGGACCATCCTGCGGCCATTACGGACGAGCAGGGGCGCTTTGCCATGCCCCACCTTGATCCGGGGGAGTGGGAGGTTGTGCTGTGGCACGAACGCTTGGGTGAGTACCGTGCGTTTGTGTCGGTACCACCGGACGGTCCAGCCAGCCTGTATACCGAGTTTCCGCTACCGCCCTAGTGCTCTGGGCACTGAAGGCCGTGTGCCTTCAGCGTTCTACTCAGGCTTCAGCGCGGCTGAGAGTCCAGCCTCATCGACCAGTTCCGCGCCGTCCCGTGCCATGCCCTCGACTAGCCGAGCGAGCGCTCTTGTCACGCGGTCCTGCACGCGAACGCCCAGGTCGTGTGCTCGTCGTCGTTCCGTCGGGCTGAGACTGTCGAAAGATGAGTCGTCGTCGGGCAGACGAAGGGCCGCTTCCCAGGTTTCCTGGAGCACTTGCTCCAGTGGGCCAGGGTCGGTTTCGGATGGCACGAGTTGCTCAGTCTTCGCGGAAGTCCACGACCAGGCGCACCACTGTCTTACCGACGCGGATGTCGTCTCCATCCGAGATGGCGCACTCGGTGAGAGCGCTGCCATTGATAAGGCTTCCATTGGTGCTGTTCAGATCCCGGGCTCGAAACTCGCCCCCAGCGAAGTAAACAATGGCGTGTCGATTCGAGACCCGAGGGTCGTCGAGCACCATGTGACAGTCGTCTTCGCGCCCCAGCACCGTGATCGGGTCTTCGAGGTAGAGAATCTTGCCGGTGTCCGGCCCCGCCACAATCTGTAGTCGAGCGTCAATCTCACCGGGAATGGCCGCTACCTCGCCGACCTTCAGCGGTTCGTCAATCAGGGTCTTGTTGGTCATCGGAACTCTCCTCTTCCATCTCGGAAGCCCGGGAACGATACAAGGCTTGGGGAGCAGGAACAATCCTGGGGCCTTCCATTGCGTGACTCGGCGCGGACTTCGAGGCTCCAGCTCCGGTCGAGGCTATGGTTGCGGCGCCCTCTCTCGCTCGGCAAAATGCACTCTGGTTCTACATACTGTGCCAGAGGGGTAGTCGGGTGGTTCCCGTTGGTTTTGCCTCGGAGGATCTGCATCTGCGCGATGGTGTACCCCCAACCCATACAGAGAATGTTTCGCTGGGGCCGAGTGCGGCTGCTCGTGTTCGGCTCGTGGCTTTGGGCGGGCCTGTCTTCAGCCATTCTGGTGGGTTGCCCTGGTGCCTTGAGTATCGATCTGGGCGCAGAGGTCGCGGCTGATGACGACGATGATGAGGAGGCGCTTGTTCTGGATCTCTCGGCGCTGGTGGGGGTGGAGTTCCTGAATGTTCGCTGGGATCCCACCCTGGCTGCTGATGGTCAGCAGGACTGCGCGGCTGAGTGGTCCGTTTCCGGTGTGGATGATGGTTCCGATGATGACAACACCCTGTGTCCATCGTGTGACCAGGTGTGGCAGGTGACGTTTGTCGCGCAACCGGGTGCGGAGGAGTGCTTGGGTGGTCCCTCGCTGCCTTTCGAAGCGGAGTATGTGCGCAAGATTGGCCTGGAGTTTGACGACGCATCCGACGTCCACTTTCGCTGGTGGCGAAACATCGCCAGCGCTGAAGAACCTCTTCTCTACGTCGGGATTGGGGCTGTGGATTCGGAGGATGCGACTTTCTCCTGGTCGGGAGAGAGCGTGTATTCGCCTGAAGGTGACTTTGGCGCACACCTCCACTACTACTCGGGCGAGGGTGAGTTCGTCGCAGGAGTGGAAGGCCGCTCGGGCGACGCCCGGTAGGTTGGATTCTGGGCCGCAAGACCCCCGCGCACAGCTTCTTGGGCGGCTCGTCTTCCACTGATTCGGGCTGGGTAATCCGGCTTGGTGCCGAGGAAGCTCCCACACGGCGAGTAGGCTCCAAAGCAGCCCGCCTGCATCGGCTCTGTCGTCTGGGCTTTGCCGTGCCGCCCGTCGTTGTTCTCTCTACGGCGGTCCTTGAGGCCTTTGTTCGCGAGGCGGGTCTCACCGGGACGCTCTCGGATGCGGCAGAGGCCATGGCGCATGGGGATGGAGACCGGGCTCGCGCCACGGGCCGTGCGGCGGCGGAGTCGATCCGAACAGCGCCGCTACCGGTGGTCGTGGATGAGGCGTTGGTTGCTGGCCTCTGTGCACTTGAGGCGTGCACGTCGGCGGATGAAGAGCCGCTTGTGCTGGCCGTGCGCTCGTCCGCGGTGGGTGAGGACGGGGAGTCTCGTTCCCACGCAGGTCAGTACGAATCGCTGCTGAACGTCTCCGGAATCGACGCTGTTCGTGGTGCTGTTCGCGAGGTCTGGGCGTCCTGGTTCAGCGATCGGGCGATCAGCTATCGCCTCACATCCTCGAAGGCTGTCACAGGGAGTGAAGGTGGCATGGCTGGAGCCTCGTGGTCGGGCTCGCTTGTCCCGCCCATGGCGGTTGTGCTGCAGCAGATGGTGGTGCCCCGGGCGTCGGGAATGTTGTTCACGGCCGACCCGGTGACTGGTGACAAAGGCGAGATGATGATTGAGGCGGCTCCGGGCCTCGGTGAGGCGCTCGCTCAGGCGCTGGTGCACCCCGATCTCTTCCGGGTGTCTCGCAGGGGCAGCCAGGCCCATGAACTCAGGATCTCCGAGCGGGCCATCGCGCCGAAGGAGCGGCATCTCGTACCGTCTCCGTTGGGAAGCGGGGAACTCGTGTTTCAGCCGCTGCCAGAGGCCCTCCAGTTGTCGCCTTCTCTCGACGATGACGAGGTTCTCAAGTTGGCCGGTCTCGGTCTTCGTGCTGAAGAGGAACTAGGTAGTCCGCTGGACATCGAATGGGTGCTTGATACCGACGGCGAGCTTCACGTTCTGCAGGCTCGACCCGTGACCGGTCAGCTTCGTGGCTCTGGTCTACCTCGTGGGGGTTCACTCTTACGGTCTCGCCCCATACTGTGGACGCAGCGTTTTTCGGGTGAGCGCTGGACGGACCTGGCGACGCCCCTAGGCTGGTCGTTGGTCCAGCCAGTCCTGCACCACTTCACGCTCTGGGAGGCCGCCTCCAAGCGTTGGCTGTCCTCGTCCTTACCGACCCGCCTCTATCGCGGCAGGCCCTACTTCAACCTGTCGATCTTTCGTCATCTCGTCTTTCGGTTGCCTGGAGGATCGCCTCCGCAGTTCATTCTGGAGATGTTCCCACCGGACGAGCAGGAGGAGCTGAGGAGCGACGGGCCCTTATTGCCCAACATGGCTTTGGTTGGCTCGATCGTCACTCAGTTGATTCGTGAGCGTCGGTGGGAGCGCTATCACTACAATTTCGTCACCAACTATCGAGAGTGGGAGGACTTTCAGCCAGGCTTTGAGGCCCGAGTACAAGCGCTGTCCCTCGCATTTACTGAGCCCGAAGAGGGACTTGGGACAGTGGAGGAGGCTCGCAATCTCATGGTGGAGTACGTAGGGCTCCATCTCCTCAGCTTGCTCTTTGCCCACCTCTCGTATGAAGCGCTCGGCCAGATGCTTCGCAGCTGGGTTGGTCTTTCGGGAGAAGTCCTTCGGTCGGCTCTCGTTGCGAACTGCGAGGACAACCAGACCTTGCGCTGCAACCGTGCCTTGTGGGCTCTAGCTGTTGTGGCCGCGTCCGATGACTCTGTGAACGTCTACTTGACGAGCTCGCCGCAGCCATCACTCGAAGGGCTGGAGGGTCTGACTGGAGGTGCAGCGTTCCGCCAGGAACTTGACCAGTTCTTGGCTGACTACGGCCACCGAAGTTCGGCCTCCTGGGAGATCTTTGCTCCGCGCTGGGCGGACAGTCCCGAGCTCGTCTTGCGGCTCGTCGCCGGCTATTTGAGGAACGACTTGGTCGACGACCCGCGTCAGATGGAGCAGCGAAGGCGCTCTGATCGCGAGCAGGCGGAGCGGTTGGTTCGGAGTCGGATGGCGCGGACCCGGTGGCGGCGGCTGTTTCCCTGGCGTCAGCAGGCCTTTAATACCTTGCTGGGGATTACGCGACAGTACGTGTTGCTCCGCGAGAACCAGCGCTTCTCCTTTGATCGGCTGTTGTTGCGCTTCAAGCAGGTATTGGAGCGCATGGGAGCACTCCTGGAGCGCGACGGCCTGCTTGATGCTGGTGCAGATATCGTGTTCCTAGAGATCGATGAGGTGTCGGCTCTGGCGCGTGGTGTTCTTCAGCTTCCAGAGGCCCGGGCTCGGATCGCCCTGCGCCGTTCGGAATTCGAGCAAAACCGTCGGGTGGATCACCCGGACTTTCTCGAAGAAGGCGGAGAGGGTGATGTGGAGTCTGTCGCCCTTGCTGGTTCGAGTTCGTCGTTTCGTGACTTGGTGACGCTCTCTGGACTTGCAATCTCGCCCGGGCGAGTGCGGGGGCGGGTCTGCGTCCTTCGTTCTCTCGACGACGTGCATAAGCTCAAGCCTGGCGACATTCTCGTCGCCAGGGCTGCTGACTCCGGTTGGACTCCTTTGTTTCTGACTGCTGGTGCGCTGGTGCTTGAGTTGGGCTCCATGCTTTCCCACGCTGCGGTTGTCGCGCGGGAATATGGACTGCCGGCGATTGTTAATGTTGAAGGCGCGACGCGAATGCTCCACGATGGGATGGAAGTCACTGTGGACGGCCATCAAGGCCGGCTTTTAGTGCACCGGGCACAAAACGACCCGGAACGCCGGTACGAGATGTGAGTGTAGAGAGGTCCATGAACAACACGAAGGTTGCGCGAGTCCTTTCTTCTGTCGCAGTGGCTGTGGGCCTATGTGTTGTGCAGGGGTGTGGCTCGGCCTGGCAACCTGAGTTGTCCAACAGCCGGGCGCTGGAGGATGTGCCTGAGTACACGGAGGAAGGCCCCCTAGGCTGGGGCGACGAGGAGAGCGAAGATACGGCGACGGATGCGGTCGACGATAATATGGACTCTTCCGAGGGGCCGGGTGCTGGGGGCGAGGCCGGAGTGGTCGCCTTGGAGCCGGCTCCCGATTCCACGACGCACCACTATCGGGCCCCTCTCCTGGTCACGTTTGATTCGGATGCGACGGGAGCGACCGTCACACTGTCAGGGCCTACGGCGGGCGAGCCCGACCACGTGATCCCGACTGATGTCCGCTGGAACGATCTCAATACTGTGGCCTCGGTGCATCCTGGCGTGTTCCTCTTGCCGTCTTCCAGCTACACGGTGACCCTGGATGTGGGCGATGCACGGCTGGACTATTCATTCACCACGTCTTCGGTGGGCGGTCCCCTGGATGAGGGCGCCTCGGTGGAAGGTAGGACCTACGCCTTGTCTCTTCAGGACGCTAGCTTGGTCTCCCCAGTTGGCCTGTCTGCTCTGGTCTCTCAGTTGCCCAGCAGTCTTGTCTGGCTCTGGGGCGTGGAAGCCGGAGCCTACGAGGACGAGTTGTCGATCTCGGTAGCCATGGGCGAAGGGGTCGATGATGGCTTCGTCCAGGATCAGTGTGTCGACGCGCGGCCTTTGGGTGGTGGCGTTGCGAGTGTTGAGCTTGACCGTTCCTACTTTTCCAACCCCTCGGGTGATCTCGAGATTCTCGTGGGAAGCCAATTGCTCGTGCTCGAAGAGGGATGGATCGATGGCGATTTCGCTGCTGACGCAACGTCGCTACTGCAGGTGGGCCTTCGCGGTTGGCTTCGAGCTAGCGACCTCGCGGACATCGCGCCGGACTCTGGCGAGGTCTGCGACTGGCTTGCCTCCGAACTCACCACGGACTGTGACAGCTGCCCGTCGGGGACTGGTCGCTGCCTCTGGGTGGAAGTCGGAGGGCTGTCGGGTACCGAGACGTCTCTGGAGCTCGTTGCGGAGGCGGATGAGCAAGAAAGTGAGGATCTGGATGACTCGGCGTCCGACGGTGGCGACGTCCCGGGCACGACGGGCGATCCCGATGGCACGGGCGGAACCGACACGAGCCCGCCCGATGACGAGGACTGTGGGAGCCCCCAATACGATCCATTTGCGTGCTCCATTGGGGCGAATGCTCAGCCCTCTGGGATGACCTTGTTGTTGCTGCTGTCTTGTGGCGCACTCTCCCTACGAAGCCGCCGACACCCCTAGTCCAGATGTACAGTTCAGATCGAAGCTTCGTCTTGCGGGGCTGGGAGATTTGGTGGTCCGTGTATTCGTCGGGCCTCGATAGCCCTCCTCCACCCAAGTTTATCTTTTTCCGGCCCCTTGGCTCTGTCGCAAGCTATTGAAAATATTTAGAAATATGCTCTTTCTTGTGAAAACGAAGAACCAGGCCGCGGTGACCACTGGCATGGAGGGGCAGTTGGTCCTAACGTAGATAGGTATAGGGCCCTGACGGACCTCGATGGGTCCCCGGTTCTTTGGTAGCTCGGGCGAGTGAATCCAGAGGAACTAGGGCGCCGTTTCCTCCTCAATGCCACTCCCCGACTGTCCGATAAGTCCGGTAGAGGGTTGGAGGTTTTTGCCATGGGGACAGGTAGCTCGATCATCTCGCTCATCCAGAACAACCAGGATCTGGAAGGCTTCCGGGATCTGTGTTGGCGAGGTTCGTTCTCGGAATACCTGGACCTAATTCAGAAGCGACCAGAGGTCACTCGTACTGCCTGGCGTCGCATGTACGACATGGTGATGACCTACGGCACATCGGAGTACGTGGAGTTCAAGAAGCGGATCACTCACTACAACTTCTTCGATGACCCCATCGATGACGGCAAAGACGCCATCTACGGTATCGATGTTCAGCTCGAGAAGCTCCTGCAAGTGTTCAAGTCAGCGGCGCGGGGCTATGGCCCCGAACGCCGGGTCTTGTTGCTCCATGGCCCGGTGGGCTCGGCCAAGTCGACCATCGTTCGCATGCTCAAGAAGGGACTCGAGGAATACAGCCGCACTGAAGAGGGGGCCCTCTACTCCTTCTCTTGGCGCGACGACGAGGAGGAGGGTGGTTGGATTGATTGTCCGATGCACGAAGATCCCTTGCACCTCATCCCAGAGGAGTTCCGGGCGCAGGTGGCCAGTGAGCTGAACCGCAACAGCAAGTCGGAGTTCGAGGTCGCCATCAAGGGCGAGCTGTGTCCTGTTTGTCGCTTCATGTATCGCCGGAAGCTCATGGAGCACGATGGTGACTGGTCGCAGGTCGTGCAGGACGTGCAGGTCCGACGGTTGCTGCTGTCGGAGAAGGACCGCGTCGGCATTGGCACCTTCCAGCCGAAGGACGAAAAGAACCAGGACTCCACTGAGCTGACCGGTGACATCAACTACCGAAAGATCGCGATCTACGGATCCGATTCGGATCCTCGTGCGTTCAACTTCGATGGCGAATTCAACATCGCCAACCGCGGCATCATTGAGTTTGTCGAGGTGCTCAAGCTCGACGTGGCCTTTCTCTACGACCTGTTGACGGCGAGCCAGGAGCACCGCATCAAGCCCAAGAAGTTTGCGCAGTGTGACATCGACGAGGTCATCATTGGGCACACCAACGAGCCGGAGTACCGCAAGCTCCAAAACAATGAGTTCATGGAGGCATTGCGCGATCGGACCATTCGCATCGATGTCCCCTACTGCACCCGGCTGGATAACGAGCAGCGGATCTACCGAAAGGACTTCAGTGAGGAGTCCGTCGCTTCGAAGCACATCGCGCCCCACACGATAGAGATGGCGTCCATGTGGGCGATCTTGACGCGTCTCGAGGACCCCAAGAAGGGCAACCTGACACTTCTGCAGAAGCTCAAGCTCTACAACGGCCGCGCGATCCCGGGCTTCACCGAGGACAACGTCAAGGAACTTCGAAAGGACAGCAAGCGAGAGGGGATGGAGGGCGTCTCGCCCCGATATATCCAGGACAAGATCAGCAATGCGTTGGTTCGGGACACCCACGACTGCATCAACCCCTTCATGGTGCTCAAGGAGTTGGAGGGCGGCCTGAAGAATCACTCGCTCATCGCTGATGAAGAGACCCGCAAGCGATATCGGGAGCTCCTCGGCGAGGTGAAGAAGGAATACGAGAACATCGTCAAGACCGAGGTGCAGAAGGCGATCTCGGCTGATGAGGAAGCGATCTCCAGGCTGTGCGGCAACTACGTGGACAACATCAAGGCCTACACTCAGAAAGAGAAGATCAAGAACAGCTTTACGGGCTCGTACGATGAGCCCGATGAGCGTCTGATGCGCTCCATCGAGGAGAAGATCGAGATCCCCGAGGCTCGCAAGGACGACTTCCGACGTGAGGTGATGAACTTCATTGGGGCGCTCTCGCTTGAGGGCAAGACCTTTGACTATCGAAGCAACGAGCGACTGCACCGCGCCTTGGAGTCCAAGCTGTTCGAGGATCAGAAAGACTCCATCAAGCTGAGCAGCTTGGTCAGCAATGTCGTGGACGATGACACTCAGGCCAAGATCGAGGTGGTCCGAACGCGCCTCATTCGCGACTACAAGTATTGCGAGATCTGTGCGTCGGACGTGTTGAGCTACGTGGCATCGATCTTTGCTCGGGGAGACAGCGAGTAGCGCAATCTGGGGGAACGGGAAGGGGCCTACGGTGATCAGCAAGATCGAGCGCGATGTGGGCCGCTTTCGGCAGATCGTCAGGGGCCGCATCCGCCGTGATCTCAAGAAGTACATGTCGTCCGGTGAGCTGATCGGACGCAAGGGGAAGGACTTCGTCTCGATCCCGCTTCCACAGATTCAGCTCCCTCGGCTCCGGTTTGGTGACAACGACGATCAGGGTGTGGGCTCTGGTGATGGCGAGGCAGGCGATGCGCTCGGTCAAGAGGAGGAAGGGGATGGTGCGGGCAAGGCTGGCAATCAGCCGGGACAGCACATCTTGGAAGTTGAGGTCACGATCGAGGAGCTGGCCGAGATCATGGGCGAGGAGCTGGAGCTACCGAATATCGAGCCGCGGGGCGCGAAGAACGTGGACGCCAAGAAGGACCGCTACACCAAGATCGCTACCGTGGGGCCCGATGCACTGCGACACGGCAGAAGGACCTATCGGCAGGCCTTGGCCCGGCAGATCGCCTCGGGCACGTATCGGCCGGATGACCCGAGGGTGGTCCCCATGCGTGCGGACATGCGCTTCCGCTCTTGGAAAGAGGATGTTCGACCTGAACGGAATGCTGTGGTGATCTACATGATGGATGTCTCTGGCTCCATGGGGGATGAGCAGAAGGAGATCGTCCGCATGGAGGCCTTCTGGATCGACACTTGGCTCTCATCGCAGTACGACGGTCTCGATACCCGCTTCATCATTCACGATGCGGCTGCTCGGGAAGTCGATCGGGAGACGTTCTTTCACACACGAGAGAGCGGGGGCACCCTCATCTCGACCGCTTACAAGCTCTGTCTGAAGATGATCGAGGAGGACTATCCTTCTAGTGAGTGGAACATCTACCCGTTCCACTTCAGCGACGGAGACAACTGGAGTGGCTCGGACACTCGCGCTTCGGTCCAGATGGTCCGGGAGCAGATGCTGCCGCGGGTCAATGCGTTTTGTTACGGCCAGGTCGAGTCCGAATACGGCAGCGGCCAGTTCATGAACGACCTGCAGGAGGCGTTCGGTGACGAAGAGGCGGTGATTCTCAGTCACATTGCAGACAAGGACGCTGTCATGGCGTCCATTAAGACCTTTCTCGGGAGAGGTCGCTGATCATGTCCACCTCTACCGACCTGTTCGAGATCCGATTCCGCAAGGGGCTCCCGGAGCAGCTGCGAGAGATGCAGGCTCAGGTTGAGCAGGTGGCTCGGGACGCCGGCCTCGACTTCTACAAGACGGTCTTCGAGATGGTCAGCCCCAAAGAGATGTCGATGCTGGCCGCTTACGGGGGATTTCCCACCCGGTACCCCCACTGGCGCTTCGGTATGGAGTTCGAGCAGCTGCACAAGTCCTACTCATACGGTCTCTCGAAGATCTACGAGATGGTCATCAACACGGACCCTTGTTACGCGTATCTGATGGATGCCAACGCACTCATGGACCAGAAATTAGTGATGGCTCATGTGTATGGCCACTGCGACTTCTTCAAGAACAACATGTGGTTCCAGCACACGAACCGCCGGATGATCGATGCGATGGCCAACCACGCGACTCGAGTTCGCAGGTTGATCGATCGCCTGGGCGCTGAGCGGGTCGAGGAGTTCATCGACTGCTGTCTGTCGGTGGAGAACCTCATCGACATTCACGCTGCAGCGATCCGCCGCCAGCCTCGCAGTGACGACGCCATGCTTGAGAGCCTCCGGGAGGCCGCTCGAGATGGCGAGGAGCCCGGACTTCCTGCCGCCGAGCACTTCAAGGTTGACGTGGATCACTCGTACATGGATGGCTACATCAATCCACCCGAAGAGGTGTTGGCGATGCGGGAGGAAGCGCTGCAGAGAAGCATGGAGCCGCGTCCCATTCCCGAGCGTCCCGAGCGTGATGTGCTGGGCTTCATCCTTGCGCACGCCCCGCTGCATGATTGGGAGGCCGAGGTGCTGGCGATCATCCGGGAAGAGGCCATGTACTTCGCTCCTCAAGGGCAGACCAAGATCATGAATGAAGGCTGGGCAACGTTCTGGCACACGCGACTGATGACCGAGGAGTTGGCGACCGCTGCTGAGATTGTCGACTACGCCGACCACCACAGCGGAACGGTTGCCATGACGCCCTACCGACTCAACCCCTACAAGCTGGGTCTCGAGCTCTTTCGTGACATAGAGCACCGCTGGGACACTGGCCGCCACGGGCCCGACTACGAGAACTGTGATGATCTAGAGAAGCGGAAGAACTGGTTCGTGGACGAGCAGGGGGGCATCGAGAAAATCTTCGGGGTACGCCGCATCTACAACGATCTGCAGTTTGTCGATGCCTTTCTGACCGAAGAGTTCTGCCGCGAACATGGCTTCTTTACCTACGGCAAAGACAAGACATCGGGTGAGTTCGTGGTCGAGAGCCGTGAGTTCTCTGAGGTGAAAGAGCGCCTGCTGGGACAACTCACCAACTTTGGTCAGCCCATTGTCGATGTAGTGGATGGCAACTTTGAGAATCGAGGGGAGCTTCTGCTTGCCCATACCCATACCGGTGCTGACCTCCAGATGGACTGGGCGGAGACGACGCTCGCCAATCTGGTTCGCCTGTGGAAGCGACCCGTGTGCATTCAGACTCAGCTGGGAGGCCGCCCGATTCTGATCCGGCACGATGGAACGGAGCCTAGCCGTGTATTCCTGGACCGCAGCGAAGAGCGGCCCGCTCCCGATGCGGCGAAGGAAGAGGGCGCAGCCGATGATGGTGGGGAGACGAGCAGACCGTGAGCTTGGGAGAACAATTGATTGATGCGTTGCGCTCGGGGGCTTCGGGTGAGGTGTCGTCCGAGGCAGACGGCATGCGAGTGAAGGCAGAGGTGGTGGGGAGTGGACCCTACGGTTCCGATCTCCGCGCGCTAGAAGTGGAGCGTACGGCCCCTCTCGGAGACACTCGAAAAGCTGGTCGATTGAGTGAGGCAGTCGAAGCCATTGGGGACCGCCTCACCTATCTGCCCGAAAAGCTCGAGGTGCTCGAGTCGGACGGAGGCTCGGGTCGTGCCGTACTCCGCACACGCAGGAAGCAGGTTCAGGGCCGGGAGTATTACGAGGTTCAGGTGGACGGCGGCGACCGGGTCGATGTCCGGCGGTACCGGGGGCGCTCAGAGTCCGGTGGTAGAGACGCCGTCGTCGAGAACTTCGGGCACGGAGTCCTTCGCCGCTTGGTGGATGACCTGGGCGAGATTCTCTCCGACTGAGGTTCTCTAGGAGGCATGTTGGTCTGCCCCAGGATCACAGGAGCCTGGGGTGCTCTGACCTCAGGGGCTAGTATCGAGCACCTCAATCCAGGTGGAGACGTCGCCGAACTCACCAAAGTAGTCGGAGGGAGCCTGGCAGTGCAGGTCCTTTTCGAGAGCCCAAGTGGTGGCTGCCTTGACGAGCTGGTTGGCGCTCTCTGGCGGAATCGAGCTGGCTTCGCAGTCGAACAGAAAGGACGCGAACTGGGTGCCGCAGACGCCGGCCTCGGTGGCGATCTCGATCAGATCCTGCCCGGCATTGTTTGTGAGCTGGCAGATGTCGGAGAACACCAGGTGCCCAGCCTCAGCAATTCCCAGCAGATACTTGTCTCCAGATGTGGCTCCGTAGGCGTCTTCTGTCTGTGAGAAGCGAACGACGGTGTCGGCCATGCCCCCCAGGAACAGGGAGGACTGCAGGTCGTCGCTGGCTGCTGGGGATCGGTTGCCGGCTAGGGAGCCCATGAGTCGAACGCCACCAAGGTTGACCGCGCTTGCTGCCGCTGACGCTCCTGCACTGTGGCCGAGGACGGCTACCAAATCGGTGTCTACCCAAGGTGCGATAAACGTCAGTGATGGGTCCGATTGGACAAAGGCCGACAGCACGCTCTCTAGGTCACTGCCCACATCTTGTGATCCGCTGGTTCCTTCTCCGCAGATACTGCCGAGCATGTCGGCTAGGAATAAGCCGGGGTGATCTGCAGCAGCGACCACATAGCCTCGGCTTGCCCAGTGCTCCATGAGGCTCAGGGACTGGGTCCTCCAGGAGGCCGTACCGTGGGCGAAGAGGATCAGGGGATAGGGGCCGCGTTCTTGGTCGACCGGGAGTCCGCGTGAACAGCGCTCGCAGCGCTGATGTGGACGGGCCTGGTCGGTGACTAGGTGCTGCTGGCTCTCGGGTAGGGCGTAGCGGATATCCACTTCCTCAGTGGCCACTCCGGCATCGCTTCCGGGGCTCGCGGGGTAGAGAATTTCTACGGTCAAGCGTCCGATCTGGACCGTCTCCATTCCGACGCCCCAAGGCCCGGTGATGCTGGGATCGGCCGGTCGCTCGAACAGCAACGCGCCATCACAGCCGGGTGCCTCGTCGGGCAAGACGATGTCGCTGTTTGCAGCGAGTCCATCTTGAGCATCGCCGTTGGCCGGGTTGCCATCACAACCCACGATGACTGTCACGAGGAGCAGACTGGTCAGTTGGGACAGGTGTCGAACCGTGGACATGGGGGCCTCGGGTTGGCTTGCTACTAGCGGTCCGAGGACCTCTGCGAGCGTAGCTCAGTCAATATCTAACGAGCGGAAGATATGGTCTTCTATTCCTACCGAAGCACTAGGGCTCTGTCCAGAGAAACGAGAAACCACTTCCAATTCAAGGCCTTGTGGCGGGACGGGCTATGCACGGTGCCGTGGACCGAGACTCGGGTCTCGGGTGGGCTCCTGCCCCGTCGATTCCGCTGCAGTGCTGCTATTCTTTGGGCGCTCGTGAACCGTCTCCGCTGCATCCTCGTAGTCGTCTCGTTTGTGTCGGTGGGCACTTCGTGCCGGGATGTTGCGGTGCCCCTCGCCTCGAGCCCCGAGATTCTTGGTTCGGCTGGGAACCCCATCCTGGCAGAGCTGAACCCGATCGCCATGCCCGCTCCGCACGACACTGAGGATGTGGCCTGGGGTGACTGGGATTTGGATGGAGATCTCGACCTCGCGCTGGCCAATGAGGACGAGGCAAATACCGTCTACACGAACACCGATGGGACGTTTCAGCTGGCCTGGAGCTCCAACGAAACCGACAAGTCTCGTGGAGTTGCCTGGGGTGACTGGAATGGGGATGGCTATCTCGATCTAGCCTTTGCCAACGAAAGCGGCCCCCTTCGGGTGTATCGAAACACCCAGGGTGACTCCCCTCCGACGACGGACCCCATGGTGCTGCACTGGTCTAGCTCCGAAACCACCGACAAGGGGCGGGACCTGGACTGGGGCGACTGGGATGGAGATGGGGATCTGGATGTGGCTGTTGCCAATCACAACAGCGAGGACCGCGTCTATGGCTTCAACGGATCAACTTTTCAGCTTGTCTGGGAATCGGCTGACGAGCTGAAGAGTCAGTCTCTTGCCTGGGGTGATTGGGATGCTGATGGGGATCTCGATCTGGCAGTGGGCTTCGACGAGAACGACGAGACCGTACGTGTGTATGAGAGCACCTGGGCACCCAATGACAATGATCCGTCGGACGATGACGATGATGACGCCGGCGATGACGACGATGACGACGATGACGATGATGACGATGACGACGATGACTCTTGGTTGCGGTGGGACTGTGACAGTTCGTCGTGCTCCTATGGCTGGAAAGTCGCGGAAGGCGACGAGGCCGAGTCCCTTGCCTGGGGGGACTGGGATGGCGACGGCGACCTAGACCTAGCTGTAGCTCTGGAGAAAAGTGGTGGCGCTCCTGCGGTGTACGGCGCCGTCTACGAGAACCAAGGTCCATTTGTTGCCGATGAGGAACGCTTAGACCTGGACCAACCATCGAGTGTTGGCTGGGAGAGCCCGATCGGTGTCGATGCTCGCGACGTGGCCTGGGGCGATTGGGATGGCGACGGTGACTTGGACCTGGCGATTGGTCTGAGAAACGCGGCTGTTGTCTTCGAGAACACAGGCGGAACTCTGGCTGCAGCTCCCTACGCCGGTTGGACCTCCCAGACCCTTGATGCGCGTGGAGTTGCCTGGGGTGACTTGGAGGGGGATGGGGACCTCGACCTGGCGCTTGGTGTGGAGGGGGCGGTCTCTCTGGTCTACGAAAATGAAGGCTTTGGTCTTCATCATGAGTGGTCGTCGAGTGCCAGTTACCCGATTCGGGCATTGGCCCTCGGGGATTGGGACGGGGACGGAGACCGTGACCTCGCTGTGGCGGAAGCCAACTCTCCCAATCGCGTCTTCGAGAACACGGGCGGCACGTTCGCCGAGGTTGCCGCCTGGGAGTCCACTGAGATGGAAAACACCCAGGATCTAGCCTGGGGGGACTGGGATGGCGACGGAGACCTGGACCTGGCTGTGGGCAACCTGGGTCAGGTCAACAGGGTCTACGAAAACCGGGGGGCTGGCTTTGACGCCAACCAGCGTCTAGTCGTCTCCCCCATTGATGACTTGGGTTGGATCTCGTCGGAGGCGAATGACACCCGTGCGTTGGCGTGGGGTGATTGGGATGGCGACGGCAATCTCGATCTGGCTGTGGCCAACGATGGATCGTCGATCCGAGTCTTCGAGAACACCGGAGACGGTCTGAGTGCGGAGCCTAGTTGGGAAGGGGGTGCTTCGACGAACAACGCCTGGGACGTGGCGTGGGGCGACTGGGACAACGACGGCGATCTGGACTTGGCCGTCGCGAACCGCGGGCAGGCCAACCAGGTCTTCGAGAACACGGGAACGGGTTTCGATCTGGAGGTTGTCAGCTTTGACGACCCCCGCGGATGGCTCTCCGATGATGAGGCTCTGTCGACCTCCCTGGCCTGGGGGGATTGGAACAGCGACGGATATCTGGACCTCGCGGTGGCCAACGACGGGGAGCCGAACCAGATCTACTTGAGCTTGTCCGGACGACTGTCAGATACGGTTGGCTGGGTGAGCTCGGACTCGCAGCAGAGCTCCTCGATTGATTGGGCGGACGTGGACGGGGATGGGGCTCCAGATCTGCTGGTGGGAAACGATGTGGCTGGGGGTGTGCAGTGGTTTCGCAATACGGCCGGAGCTGTGGACCTCTCGGGAGCAGTCGGAACTTCTGCCGGTATGGATCTGGCCTGGACGAGCGCGCTGGGGGCATCCACCGCGGACCTCGCGGTCGGCGACCTGGAGCGGGATGGCGATGTGGACCTCATTGAGGGTGTTGACGGTGGCGCGCTTCGGTTGTACCGCAACCACAGGACAGGAGGCGAAGACCTTCCGCAGAACGCGACCCGCGTCTCGGTGAACTATCCCGGGCTCGGTGCCGAGGCAGAGGGCTTGGCCGTTGCAGAGGTGCTCTCGGGCACAGTCATCCCCTTGAGCTTCCA
>MDTE01201692.1_pt1 | contig 16349 bp, 15 predicted proteins | sample 811231 | NCBI WGS metagenome assembly MDTE01 (sample SAMN05326651, study PRJNA326480) | marine metagenome | isolation source: seawater | place: Indian Ocean: Red Sea | collected 2010
CCACGTTGATAGGCTGGATGTGGAAGCGCGGTAACGCGTGTAGCTGACCAGTACTAATAGCTCAATTGGCTTGATTTATGCACTGAAAAAAATTTTTGTCGTTAATGAAACCTAAACTATTTATTAATTTTGGCTTACCAAAGACATCATCAACAAATTTGCAAAAGAATTTCTATCCTTTTATAAAAAATGTAAATTACTTGGGGAGAACCCAAGGAGGAGGTCTCGATGGTAACTCAAAACTCTTCAAAGAACTAAATATCTACATTGAAGGTGGAGAGAATACAGAATTTAGCAAGAATAGATTAGACGAGCTAAAACAAGAATTTAAAAAAAATTTAAAAAACGAAATTAATTTAATTTCAATGGAAAATTGGGCATTTCCTTATCAAAGAAATGTCCAAAATAATAAAATAGAAATAGTATCACAATTTGAAAAGCTAGCACGATTGAAAAAATTTGTGGAAGACTTAGATGTTGAATTTAGTTTTTTTGTTATTCACAGAAACCCTGTAGATGGAATAGTTTCTCTTTTCGTAACTGCTCAAAACAGAATTGAAAAAATTTTTGGCCCAGAATACTTACAATTTAAAAAATTTCTTCTTAAATACGAGAATAATGACAATGATTATAAAAATATTAAATTGCTCTTTGATGTTTATAATATAAAGAAGATCAAAGAAGTTTTTTATAATACTAATCTAAAAATTTTTGATTACAATGATATCAAAAATTACCCTGACAAGTTTATAAATAATTTTTATAACTATTTAGAATTGAAAACAGATTATTCATTATTAAAAAATATTAAAACAAAAACTGGTGTATCTCCTTTAAAAAAAGGAAATTACTTTGTAAAAACTCCCAGTTATTTATTTGTTTTATTGAAAAAATTGATTCCAAAATATTTAAAAGATAAAATTAAATTTTTATTTTCATTTTCAATATTAAAAAAAGTATTATTGAGAGACAATGTTATAACAGAAGAGGATATAAAAAAATTAACTAAACTTTTAATAAAAGAAAATAATTTGAACAAAAATTAATTGTCCACTAAGTAAACTTATTATAAAAGTTTGTAAATTTTTTAAAGATTTTGTTAACTTATATTTCGGGATCATTTTTTTGTAAGGTTTCGGTTGACTTAAATTGCTTATTTTATTAATGTTTTTTTAATGGGAATTAGCAAGTTTTTGCAATCAATCTTACCGCACAAAATAAATAACAAAAATCATTATGGTAAATTTACTGGTTCATTTGAATTTATTAGATTGCTATCATGGAATATATTTCATCCAAATAGATTAATAAACAGACTAAGATGGAATACATTATTTAATTATTCTAAATTAAAAATAAAGAAATATAAAAAGTATATATCTGGAGCCAAGTTAGAGAATGATAAACTTTCAAATAAATTAGGTTTACTTATCGAAGATGGCGGCCTAATAGTTAATGAATATTTTGATAATCAAAAAATAGAAAATTTTTTAAATGAATATAAGAATTTGATAGATAGTGAAAAAGAATTCATTGAAAATAATAGAAAAGAAAATTCAAAATCTAATAATGGTATTTATGCATACAGGGTAATTAATTTACATCTCTCAAATGCTTTAATTGATATATGGTTGGATGATAAAGTCCTTCAATTTTTAAAACATTATTTAGGCCAAAAGATATATGCTAGAGAATACCCAAGACTAATTTATACTAAATATTTCTTTGAAGATGATTTAACTTCAAAAGACGAACACAATGGTAAGTATAAAAATTCAGACGTAAAAGTTCCATATTTTTGGCATATCGACCATTCAGCTGGTTTGATTAGCTTGCACATATTACTTGAGGATATAGATTTAAACTCTACTCATATGCAATATTTACCAGGTAGCAATAAATTTTTAAATTCAAGAGATTTATATTCTGACCAAACAGTAGCAAATTTTAAAAATGAGCCTGTAAATTGTATCGGAAAAAAAGGAACTATATATTTTCATAGCGGCAATACACTTCATAGAGTGGTTGGACGAAAAAACTCTAGTAGATTAGGTTTAATTTTCTCTTTTTCACCAGGAACTAATATCGAAATGGACTGTGATATAATTTCTAAAGCATTTTCTAAAAATTTTAAAATTGATAGTTTACCTAAAAAAAAGAGAGAAGTTTTAAAGGGAATTTATCCTCTTCGTGGAGGTTTTGATTTGAAAGGCAATAATCTTTTAAATCGCAAGTTTAATGAACAAATAGAATAATAAAATTTAGTAAATAAAATTAAAGAAATTCTAATCTAATTTATTGATCTTATTGGAGAACCAGCTTTAATTTTTTTTTTTAGATTTTTTGCCTAAAATTCTAGTAAAATTTTCTGAGCCTATACCTATTTTTGGTCTGAAGGAGCCAATATTTTTTATAGAAAATTTTTCGCCTTTACTTATATCTTTAATAGCAAAAATTGATCTTCTTAATTTTAAAGAATTTAATTCGTTTTTTTTAGGCCCTATGCTTGGTTTTCCCAATGAAATAAATACGTTTTTTGCAATCTTTTTTAACTCTTTTAATTGGCTAACATCAATTGAAAAAGACTTATCTAGTGAATTAATTTTTTTATCTAATATAAAATGCTTTTCAATTATTGATGCTCCTAGAGCACTAGCAGTTAAAGCTGAATAAATATTATTAGTGTGATCTGATATACCGACTATATAGTTTTTAAATATTTTATTGAATTCATTAATTGTGCTTATGTTTGCATCTTTTTCTTTTGTTGGATAACCAGATACACAATACAAAATTATTATTTTTTTGTGATATTTTTCAATAACTTTTATTGCCTTTTTGATCTCTTTTAAAGTTGCCATTCCTGTAGAGAGGATAATCGGTTTCCTTTTTTTCGCTATATAATCAATAAGTTCAAGATCAGTAATTTCAAACGAGGCAATTTTATATATAGGAACATTGAATTTTTCTAGCAAATCTACGGCTCTTTTACTAAAAGGACTGCTGAATAAAATTATTTTGAGTTTTTTTGCAAGCTTAAAGGCATCATCATGCCAGGAAAAAGGTGTGTATGCTTCTTTATAAAGATCCCACAAATACTTTCCCTTCCACGTTCCAGATATTATTTTAAAATTTTTATTCTTAGACTTTAAAGTCATGTCTTGTGGTTCGTAAGTTTGAATTTTGATCATGTCAGCGCCATTTTTTGCAGCTGCTCTTATATGCTTCAGAAAAGATGATTTTTTACCAGAATGATTACACGAAATTTCTGCTATTATTATTGGTTTTGAGTTTCTTTTTATAGTAAAGTTTTTTTTGATTTCAATCTGCATTTTTTTTAGTTATTCTAGCTTATCCAATTTATTATATAAATATTGAATTATGAAAAAAATCAAGAATAATTATAAGTATTATCTGAAATTAATTAATTCTATTGAGAAAACTAGAAAAAGAAATAATAGAAATTGGATGGATTTAATGAGACTTGCTTTTAAATGTAATCCGTCAGAGTCTAAAAAGATTGTCCGAGGTATTTTTAAAGAAGATAAGAAAATTAATACTTTGATTAAAAAATTAGTAAAATAATAATTTCAACTTATTTTGAATTTAATAGTTTAATAGTTTAATAGTTTTAATCTTTTTTTTCAGCTTCTCATTCTAGCAGTTACAATAACTATATTATTTTTCATTTTATTATTCTTTTAATTTGATTAGATACAAACTCGATTTCTTTTTCAGTCATTCCATAGAAAATAGGTATACTAATACAAGAATTAAAAAATTTTATCGCATTATTGAAATATTTTTTTTTAAACATCTTTTTATAATATTGATGATTAAAGACAGGAATATAATGAACCTGGGTAATAATTCCTAAACTAAAAAGTTTTTTTATTAATTGATTTCTTGTAATTTTAATTTTTTTGAAATTAATGTTAATAATAAATAAGTGGAAAGCAGATAGTTTGCTTTGTTGAGCATTTGGAACATTTATTAAATTTTTTAATGAGGAAAAATTGTTAATATATTTTTTTGCAATGATTTGCCTTCTATTAATAAATTTATCTAATTTTTTTAATTGACTAATTCCAAGAGCGCATTGAAAATCATTTAATCTAAAATTAAATCCATTAGTGATTATTTCATAACTCCAATTATAATTTTTTTTGTTGTTTGCTTTTTTAATAATTCCGTGATTTTTTAATATTTTAAGTTTTTCGTAAAGATTTTTACTATTGGTAGTTACCATCCCTCCCTCTCCAGTGGTAATATTTTTAACAGGATGAAATGAAAAAACTGATAAATCGCTATATTTACAATTTCCGACCTTTTCATTTTTTAAATTATTATATTTAGCACCGAGGGCATGACAGGCATCTTCAATAATATTAAATTTATATTTTTTACGTAATAAATTAAAATTTTTCATATCACATGGCAAACCACCATGGTGCATAATCACTACACTATTAATTTTTTTAATTTTATTTATTTTTATACACTCTATTAAATCTTGTGGTCTCATGCGTCCGGTAACTGGATCAACATCTGTAAGAAAAATTTTCGCATTAATAAAACGAGCCATGTTAGCTGATGCTATAAAATTAATAGATGGCATAATAATAATTTCATTTTTTTTAATTTCTAAAGCAAGGTATGATAATAAAAGTCCGGCAGTGGCATTAGAACAGCTAACAGCGTATCTTGCTCCAATCTTTTTTGAAAAAAGTTTTTCGAATTTTTCAACTTCATTGCCAGTTGTAATTAATTCATTTTTCAATGCCTTTTTAACTGCATTAATATCTTTGCTATCAATAAATTGTCGCCCGTAGGGTATGAATTTCATATCAATTTTTTAAAAAAATCTTTTTAAAAATTTCTACATCTTTATCAGCGTATATACAATAATCTTTACAAAAATCTTTTCTTATTTTCTGAATTTTTTTATTATTCCACCATTTTTCTAAAAAAAAATAATTTTTATTTAAAAATTGTGCTGCTAATTTTTCGTTTTCAAAAAGGATATTATTTTTTTTGAACTTTTTTAAATAGGACTTAAAATTTTTATCAAGAGGCCAGTGATCATATTCATTATAAATTATTATAGAGGGCTTATTTAGTGCCATACATTCAAAAAAAGGTGTTCCAAAAAAAATATGAATAAAAACATTAAAATTATTAATCACTTTTAAAAGCATCTTTTTTTCATTTTCAAATTTAATAAGAGGAAAATTTTTACGTAGAGAATTGGTAAAATTTTTAAAGGTATTGGAATTTTGATTTTTAATATAAATTTTATTGTTTATCTCATTTTTTGTATTATTTAAAAACGAAAAAAGCATAAAAAGATTCTTTTGATTTACTATATCTCCATTTAATGAACCGTCTGGAGGAGAATGCAGTGTGTTACTAAAAGAGTAAGTAAGAATTAAAATATTTTTATTTTTGTTAAATTTATAATTATTTATATTTGGACCGGATACTCTGGGGTAAAAAAAAGGTGTATTTTTCTTTCTTTTTGCTTTACCCCAACTTAAAAATATATCACTTATTTTTCGTTCTAACCAAACATTATAGAAATCATCGCTCTCAAAAATATTTGCATATCCATGTTGAAGTATACAAAGTTTTATATTTTTATTTTTGCTTATTTCATCTGAGACATAAAATTTAAAAAGTTCATCGTAATATAGCCCGTAAGAAGTAATAATATATTTTGCATTTTTAGGCCATTTTGATTTTAAATATATTTTTTCTAAATCATTAAAGTTTTCTAAAAAAATTTTAGGTAAATTATATTTTACCGTTGAAATTAAAAAGTTTAAAAAATCTTTTTTTTTAAATTCCGGAAGCAACTCGTTAAAATTATTTCTCATATTGTCCTTTTTTTCATAAATTTTCTTGTTCGAAAAAAAATTAAGTGAGTAAAAATTAATATATTTTCTAATTTTAAATTTTGCTTTTAAGTTTAATTCAGATTTATATAGAAAAATTTTACTTTCATTCTGAAATAAAAATTTTGGAAAACTCATAATTAAGTAGTTTTTTTTATTCCTATATTTAGATTCTCTCAAATAATTAAATTTGACTTTTTTTTTGTACTTATAATTAAAAATTTGATTAAAAGTTAAGCTGCTCCATTGATCTCTGCCCCTATACATACGGTGCGCCCCTAAGGTGTCGAGAGGTATCACATGATTTGGATTGATTTTTAAATTAATTAATTTGTTAATTATATATTTTTCATTAATTTTCTTTACATACTCCCAACGAAAGTAAACAGAACTTATCCATGTGAACAACCATCTGCTAATCAATATTTCCCAACTTCTTTTAGAGAATTTTTTTTTGTGAATAGTGTTTAAATTTTTAATTATAATATTTAGTAAAATTGAATAAATTTTCTTTAAGAATAAAATATCTTTTTTGTACTTATTTATTTTTTCTTCTGAATAAAAATTCAAAGTGTCTTTAAAATCTTCATTTAAAAGATCAGTATCATTTTTACACCACGGCCCCATAAGGAAGGTTTTATTTTTACTATTTTTTAGAAGCCTCAGATTCTTTTCTTTATTTAAATTTACAATATTTATTTGAGTTTTCTTATTTTTCATAATCAATTTAGAAAGCTTAATGTGTTTATGTAATATTAAAGTAAACTTTATAATATAATTTTAACACAATGTAATTTTATGGTTGAAAGTTCAAAATATGAACATTATATTGTTCAAATATTGAACTGTCAATTGTGAAAGAAGATTTAAATACTTGACAGTTTAATGATTGAACACTATTAAGTTCAATAAATGAACAATAGAGCAGCTCGCTATGAAAAGTGATCAAGATAATTTAGATGTTTTAAGGGCTATACACAAAAAGCCAAAAGCTTCCCAAAGAGAGATGGCTAAATATTTAGGTTTTAGTCTAGGAAAACTTAATTACTGTTTGAAAGCACTTAAAAGTAAGGGTTTTGTAAAAATGCAAAATTTTAAAAAACAAACAAACAGACTCCAGTACATTCAATACGTGCTTACTCCTAAGGGTATATCTGAGAGAACAAAATTAACTTTAAATTTCATGAAACGTAAATTTAAAGAATATGATGAACTTAAAAAGGAATTAGAGAATAAATAACTATGTGGATTGTACTTAAATATGAAAAGAGAAAAATAGGATTTTTAATAAGTGAATTAAAAAAAAAATTTAATGATGATTTAGAGATTTATAATCCTAAATTTCAAACAAAATTCAAAATGAAAAATAAGATTATTGTTAATGAATTGAGTTTATTAGGAGATTATTTATTTTGTTATCATAAAAACTTTAGTAATGCTAATGCGATAAATTTATTAAAATTTACCAAAGGTATAAAAGATTTTATTAATGGATATAAATCTTCACAGAATGATATTAAAGACTTTATAAATAGATGTCGAAAATCTGAAAATAGAGAAGGCTATTTAACAAATAAATTTTACGACTTGCATGAAAATTCAAAATTCAGATTTGGCTCTGGAGCATTTTCAAACTTTATATTTAAAATTATAAATTTACAAAAAAATAAAATGAATATTCTTATAGGAAATTTAAGAGTATCTACCAAAAAAGAAAAATTTATTTTTAAAAGTATTTAACAAATTAATATGATAAATGTAAAAACATTATTTTGCAGAGTGCGGAGCTATGGAAAAATTGATTTTAAAAAAAAAGAGAACTTCATAAAAGATTAATTTCATGTCAAATAAATTAAATAATAGAAAATATAATTCAAAATTTTTCAAATTTATTCCTCGTCAACTTGAAAAATCTATTAAATTATCTTCTTATAAAGGATGGAATAAATCTTTGATAATTAAAATTTTTTTTAATTCTTCTCATACAATTAATAATTTATTTATAAAAAAAAACTTTCCTCAGATTTTAAATAAAGAGAAAGTTTTTATTATCACTTCAGGAAAATCAAAGTTTAATTCAGAAATGAAGAATTTTGAATTAAGGAAACTCGATGTAATAAGCATTTTTTCAGATAAATTTGAGTACAACTTTAACTGTAAAAAAAATACTGAATTATTTATTATAAGCTCAGAAAAATTTAAAAGAAAAAAACATAAATCTATATATTTTAATTTTAAAAAAGATATTAAGGTAATTGATATTTGGGGAGGCAAATGTTTATCCAGACCTTACTCTGGATCCGATATAAATGTTGTTATGTTCGATTTAAAAAAAGGGTTTAAATTTTATGATAAAGGTCACAGTAACGAGCAAATTACTTGGTTGGTTTCTGGATCAATGAATTTTTATAGTGGTCAATTAAAAGATAAATTAACAAAAAAAAAAGGTATTGATATTGGTTCTTTTCACCAACATGGAGGACTGTCCAATGGCGCCATTGGATTTGATGCTTTTTTTCCAAAAAGAGTTGAGAAAAAATATAAGCATAAAGTAAGAATTACAAAATTTTAAGATTATGAGAGAATTAACACTTTTAGACTGCACTTTAAGAGATGGGGGCTACTATAATAATTGGAACTTCTCAAAAGACCTTGTAAATGAATATCTTAAAGCTATAGCAGACTCAGGTATAAAATTTGTTGAAATTGGTTTTAGATCTCTCAAGGAAAATAAATTAAATGGTCCAAACTTTTTTTCCAGAGATAACTATATTGATATTTTAAATATTCCAAAAAGCTTAAACATTGGAGTTATGATAAACATTTCAGAAATAATTGATTCAAAAGATAATTACAAAAAAATATTAACAAAACTTTTTCAAAATCAAAAAAAATCAAAGATAAAATTCATTAGGTTGGCAACGCACTTTACTGAGATCTCAGAGGCAGTTAAAATCTGTAAAATTTTAAAAAAGAAAAAATTTAAGGTTATTATTAACTTAATGCAAATCACTGAACAGAGCGAAAACGATATAATTACTGCAGTCAAAAAAATTAAAGGAGCTAAACCAAATGTCCTATATTTTGCTGATAGTTTAGGAGCAATGAATTCAGAGGATGTATCTAAATATGTTAAGGCTATTAAAACCCAGTGGAACGGTGAAGTAGGTATACATACACATAATAATTTAGGTAAAGCAGTATCTAATAGTATTTCGGCTATTGAGAACGGCGTAACATGGATTGATTCAACAGTTACCGGTATGGGCAGAGGGCCTGGGAATTCAGAGACAGAATATATATTAATTGAAATGAGTAAATTTTCCAAAAAAAAATATAATCTGCTTCCAATAACAAAAATTATTAATAAATATTTTGAACCTTTAAAAATAAAATATAAATGGGGCCCAAACCCTTTTTATTATTTAGCAGGCAAACACGGTATACACCCGACTTATATTCAGGAAATGCTTACTATTAAAATGGATGAAGATGAAATTTTAGAGGCAATCAAACAATTAAAGGATAAAGAGGGTAATAAATATGATGTAAATTTAGTTAAATCTGAATTTCAAAAACCCATCAAACTTAATAAAGGAAACTGGTATCCTAAAAGTAAATTAAAAAATAAAGAGATTTTATTACTATCATCAGGACCAAAATTACATGAATTTAAAAAAGAGATTGAAAAATTTATTATTAAAAAAAAACCATATGTAATAGCCTTAAACACAAAAGTTAAAATTAATAAAAAATTAATTGATTTACATATAGCTTGCAATCCACTAAAGCTCATGTCAGAAGTAAATCAATATAAAAATATTACATCACCTCTCGTTGCACCTATCTCACTTCTTTCAAATCAAATAAGAAAAAAATTGAAAAAGATAAAAATTTTTAATTTTGGAGTTGGAATAAAAAATGGTTCGTTTAAATTTTACAAATCTTGCTCTAATATACCAAAATTGTACACCGTTGCTTATGCGCTATCAGTTGTAGCTAGTGGAAAAGCTAGAAAGGTATATCTAGCTGGATTTGATGGCTATGACAAGAACGATAGACGATTGAAAATAATTGATGAAATTTTTCAAAATTATTTAAAAACAAAAGGGAGCCCTTCAGTAACAGCTATAACACCTAGTATTTATAATATTCAAAAAAAATCTATTTACACATTATGATTTTAGTTGAATTTTTATTTAATAAAAACAAAACAAATTTATCGTAAAAAAAACTAATTTTATAAAAAAAATTCTATTTTATGGAAAAATTGATCAAAAAACTTAGACACTTAAAAAGATATAATGTTGTAGGAATCAAGCAATCTTTAGAAGACGAGGGAGCTAATTTTAACGACTTAATGATAATGAGAAAAATAACAAAAATAAACAAAGTAAAATTAAATGTGAAAATTGGAGGTTGCGAAGCAAAAAATGATATTTTTTTTTGTAAAAAAATATTAAGCGATAGTATCGTCGCCCCTATGGTTGAAAGCGATTATGCATTAAGAAAATTTATCCAGTGTGCAGGTAAAAATAAAAAAAATCAATTATTTGTAAATTTAGAAACAAATCTATCATTAATAAATTTACCTAAAATTTTAAAATCAAAATCATTTAAGTATTTAGATGGTGTAGTAATTGGAAGGTCTGACTTAGTAGGATCTCTAAATCTATCAAAAAAAGATGTAAATAAAGAATTAATTTTTAAAAAAGTATACAATGCGTTTAAAAAAATAAAATCTTTAAAAAAAAATATGATATTTAAAATGGGTGGATCTATTACTCCGCTATCAAAAGATTTTATAAATCGATTATACCAAAAAAAACTTTTACATAATATTGAAACACGTAATGTAGAAGTAAAATTATCAAATTTTGTAATTTCGAATCTAGAAAAGATCATTCCTTTAATTTTCGATTTTGAATTAGAATGGCTCAGATTTAAATTGAATAAAAAAAATGTTAAAAGCAATAAATCTATATTTAATGATTATTCCAACAGAATAAAAGAAATTGAAAAAAGATTAATTAAATAAATGAACAAAATCATAAAAGCAGTGATACCTATAAGAGCAGGTTCTCAGAGAGTTAAAAATAAAAATTTTCGCAATTTTAATGGCAAAAATTTACTCACTTATAAAATTGAGAAGCTTAAAAAAGTTAAAGGTTTAAAAGATATTATAGTTAATACTGACTCAGACGAGGCTATCGAAATAGCCAAAAAATATAACGTAAATTATTGGAAAAGAGAGGACTATTACGCAAGCTCAAAGTGTTTGAATAGTGATTTTTGGAAACATATTGCTGAAACAACTGATTGCGACCACTTAATGTTTACCAATTCTACCAATCCGTTAGTAAAATTAGAAACCTACAATTCTATCATCGAAAAATATAATCACATGAAAAGCCCTTATGATAGTTTAAATACTGTTAGTGATGAAAAGCATTTTTTATATTTAAAAGGCAAACCAATTAATTTTGACCCTAAAGTAGCTCCTAACTCTCAAAATTTGCCAGAAATTGTAAAATTAAATTTTGCTGTAAATATAATATCTAAAAAATTAATGTTTAATAAAAAAAGTGTAATTGGGGACACTCCTTTATTTCACAAACTTGATGAAATTGAAGGACTAGATATAGATACAATGTTAGATTTTGATTTCGCAGAATTTTTACACAAAAAATATTATAAGCAATAATGAAAAAAAAAATAAAAGTTTTGGTAACCGGGGGAGCGGGATTTATAGGAGCTCACTTAGTACAAAAACTAATTAACCTTAAATTTAAGGTTATGGCAGTTGATTCCATGGATACTATTGGCGGAATCCCTTATAAAAATCCTAAATCAAAATTTATTACAGGCAATATTTTAAATGAACAAGTAATAAAAAAAATAAAGGAATGGAAACCAACAATTATTTATCATTTAGCAGCTCAATCTGGAGGGGAGAGTGCGTATGATGACCCCAAGAAAGATTATTTAGCTAATGGATATGGAACCTATCTGCTGGCCTTACTAGCAAAAGAAATCGGAGTGAAACATTTTATTTACTCTAGTTCTGTAGCGGTTTACGGCTCGAATATAAAAAAAAAAATTACAGAAAAAACTAAAATTAATCCAGACTCAATTTATGGTATTTCTAAATATGTCGGCGAAATGTTTATAAAACAAATCTTGTATAAGACGAAAACAAAGACATCAATTTTTAGAATTTTTAATACCTATGGTCCAGGCGAGGATTTAAATTATTTAAAAAAAGGAATGGTTAGTATTTATTGTAGCTACGTATGGAAAAATAAACCAATATTAGTTAAAGGTTCATTAAAGAGATTTCGAAATTATCAATACATTGATGATGTGGTAAATATTTTATCAAGGTCTATTTTTAATTCTAAATTAAAAAAAAATGAAATCATAAATTTAACTACTGGGAAATCTACTAAAGTTAATGAATTAATAAAGCTTATCTTAAAAATTAACAATAAAAAAAATTATAAAGTTATTGAAAGAAAAAAAGGTACAGCAGGTGACTCCTTTGGATTTGATGCTAGCAATAAATATATAAAAAGTAAATTTCCAGATTATGATTTTACATCACTTAACAAGGGTTTAAAAAAATATTTTGAATGGATAAATAAAGTCCCAGTAAAAAAGAATTTAAAAAACTTTCATCCATTTAATAAAAATTAATTAATTTCCAATGAAATTTATCAAAATTAATCAAGTCTTATCTTGTCTTGATAAAGACCAAAAAAAAAATGCAGTTATACTAATTTCTTTAATGTTTTTAGCATCAATCGCAGAACTTTTTGGATTAGGAATGGTAATTTTAATGATAAATTCTTTTTTAGAGGTCGAAAACAATTTTAATCTACCATTCGGTGGCTTCTTAAATACTAATTTTAATTCTATTAATTCTTTACTTATCTTTTTTTTTTTAATTTTTACATGTAAATACTTTATTTTAATACTGGTAGCTTTTTTAGAATCAAATTTTATGGCTACCTTTAGAGAGAGAATATCTCTGAAAATGTTTAAAAATTTTTTAAATAGAGATTCTTCAAACTTATTGAAAAAGAATAGTGCTGAATATTTAAGGAATTTTACCGACGAGATTAATCAAACCACAACGTTTTACTACAGTCTGATAAAAATAATGCTAGATTTAGTATTATTTAGTCTTTTTGTAATTTTTTTAATATTTTACAATCCTACTATTTCAACTTCAGTAATTATATTTTTTTCTTTAATAAGTTTGGCCTATTTTCTTTTAATTAAAGATAAAATTGCAAAATGGGCAAAAACAGCCTTAAAAAATAGAAAAAAAAGAATACAATTTGTTAATGAGAGTTTTTCAGCAATAAAATTCATAAAAATCTTATCAAGTGAAGATTTTTTTCTAAAGAAATTTAAAATTCAAAATTTTTCTTTATCTAGAACAGTTTTTAAAATGATGTTTATAAATTCACTGCCTAGACATACATATGAGTATATTCTTTTTCTTAGTATAATTTTATTAATATTCTTTGTAAATAAAGAGCTAGACAGCCAACAAATTATCCAAATGTTATCAGTTTATACATTGGCTTCTTTTAGATTGATTCCAATAATAAATAGAACTTTGACCAATTCACAAAATGTAAGGTTTACTTATCCAAGTTTTGAAAAGTTATATATTGAACAAAATTATCCAATAATCGAAAAAAATAAAAACCCGTCTTTATTTAAGTTTGATAAAAAATTAAGAATATTTATAAAAAAATTTGATCATGACTATAAAAGAGAATTTTTATTGCGTAATATTAACTTAAATATATATAAAAATAATAAAATAGGCATTATTGGACCTAGTGGTTCAGGCAAAAGCACTTTGATAGATATAATCTGCGGTTTTCAAAAACTTAAATATGGCACAGTTGAGGCAGATGGAAAATCAATACAAACCAATTTAGAGGGATGGCAAAAAAATATAGGGTATATTCCCCAGAATATAGTTATTTTGAACCAATCTTTAAAAGAGAATATACTTTTTGGAGCCAACTCTAAAGATTTTAGTGATAAAAAAATTATAGGTATTTTGAAGGAAGTAAATCTTGATTACTTTCTAAAAAAACTACCAAATGGGTTGCATCAAACTATTAAAGAAGATGGAGAAAACATATCTGGAGGAGAAAAACAAAGAATAGGTATAGCCAGAGCCTTATTAAATAATCCAAAAATAATTATTTTAGATGAAGCGACTAGTGGGCTTGATACTTTTACTGAGTCAAAAGTGCTTGATACAATCAACAAAATTAAAAAAACTATTATTATCGTTTCGCACAGAATTAATACTTTAAAGTTTTGTGATAAAGTTTATAATATTGAAAAAAATACATTAAAATTAATAAATAAATCTCAGCTCAATTAAAAAAGTGAACTTTTTAAAAAATAAAACAATTTTGATTACAGGTGGAACTGGTTCTTTTGGTAATGCTGCAGTAGAATTTCTTACTAAAAAGTGCAAGCTAAAAAAAATCATAATTTTTTCGAGAGATGAAAACAAGCAATATGAAATGCAAAAAAAATTTAAAAATAAGAACTTAAGATTTTTTTTAGGAGATATTAGAGACGAAGAAAGATTGCTAACCGCTTTCAAAGATGTTGACTATGTAGTTCATGCCGCTGCACAAAAACATGTTCCAGCAGCAGAATATAATCCCTTTGAATGTATAAAAACTAATATTAACGGAGCGCAATCTATAATTTCAGCGTGTTTAAAAACTAAAGTAAAAAAAGTTGTAGCATTGTCCACTGATAAAGCTTGCAATCCAATAAATCTTTATGGAGCCACTAAACTCTGTGCTGAAAAACTCTTTATAAACGCTAATCAGCTATCTGCACCGAAAGGAACTAAATTTAGCGTTATAAGGTATGGAAATGTAATAGCATCTAGGGGTTCTGCAATTCCCTTTTTCAAAGAATTAGTTAAGAAGAAAGCAAAATTCTTACCATTAACACACAATGATATGTCAAGATTTTTCATTACACTGCCTGACTCGGTGGAATTTGTTTTTAATAATTTAAAGACTATATCTGGTGGAGAGATAGTTATACCTAAAATGAATTCAATTTTTATTAAAGATTTAATAAAAATGATTAGCTCAAAAATTAAAATAAAAATTGTAGGAATTAGACCTGGAGAGAAAATACATGAGATTTTATATTCTAAAGATGAGTCAAACGAAGTTTATGAAACAGGCAACTCATTTAAAATTTACCCAAGCTATAAAACTAATCATAAAAAAACTGGTAAAAAAGTTAGTAAAAATTTTGAATACATTTCAAATTCTAAAAAATATTTAAATAAACAAGCAATTTTTAAATTAGTAAAAAAAGTAAATTAAAGTTTAAGTCAATAAAATATAACTAGATAAATTAATGAAAAAAAAAAGCTGGGAAGCTACAAGAAAAATATTTATTAATTGGTTATCTAAAAATCAACTTAAAAAAGAGTTTTCAAAAAACTTGTGTTACGATGATCTTTCTTTATGGTGGTTAACCAATCTTTATGAAAAGGATAATCTTAATTATCCTCAATGGTATGAAAATTTACATAAAACATTTTATAAAAGAAATTTTTTAATAAAAAAAAAAAATTTCTCATTTTTCTATAATTTTTTAAAATTAACAAAAAGATTTTTAAGTTCAATTTTTTTTAATTTATTTATTAAAATTTTTTACTTTGAAAAAAAACCTTATGGAATTAATCCGGAAAATTGTGTTTACACAGTTTTTACTAATTTTACAGAGTACAAAGATTACTATATTGATAGGCAATATGGTCTATATGGCTTAAACGATAAAAAAAACATTGTTTATTTTATCGATGTATTAGAAAATTTTGATCTTATTAAAAATTACTTTGTAAATAAAAAGAAATTTTCTAAAATTCCTTTTAAATACTATATATCTGCAAAAAATATTGGAATATTTGATATTTTAAAAGTTTATTTTTTTGGTTTAAAAAGTTTATTTAAAATAATTTTTATTTTAAAAAAAAAAAATTTTTTTTATATAAAAAAAAAGGATTGTTCCAGAATTTTGAAAGAAAAGGTAATAATATCTTTTTTTGGTTCTATACAGCAACAATTAATTAAAGGTATTTCTTTAAATTATTGCTTGAATAAAAACAGATTTAAAAATTTTATAAATTGCTTCGATTTTCATCCTGAATCACGGTGTATTTATTATTTCGCTAAAAAAAGTAAAATTAAAAATACAATTAATATTAATCATGCAAATTATTCTGAAAACAACCCTTTCTTTAATTTTGAAAAAAATGAATTTTCAAAAAATAATTTAGATTGTAAAAACTTTTCACCATATCCTGACATATTTTTTTGCCAGGGAAAAAGATATTCTAGAAAATTAAAAAAGATATTTAAAAACAACAAAATTTTTACAATA
>MDTE01006571.1_pt1 | contig 16346 bp, 10 predicted proteins | sample 811231 | NCBI WGS metagenome assembly MDTE01 (sample SAMN05326651, study PRJNA326480) | marine metagenome | isolation source: seawater | place: Indian Ocean: Red Sea | collected 2010
AGCACTGAAATTACTCGACCCCAACCACTGTGCCAGCCGCAAGGTCCGGTTCTTTGCTCATTCGACCGGGTTTCTCCAGGGTGCCGAATACGACACTCACACGGAGTTTCTCCAGGACGTGGCCCGCATGGGACTTCCGGCAACACCGGGAGTCGAATCGCGGCCTGATATTGTCTCGGCGCGGGAATACGCTCAGGTCCTGATGGACAACATGCACGCACTGGACTTCGAGGTCGATGGGCTGGTGCTCAAGCTGAACAACCTGGAACAACGCCAGCGCCTGGGTGCGACCAGCAAAAGTCCCCGCTGGGTGATCGCCTACAAGTGGGAACGCTACACCGGAACGACCACCGTCTGCGATATATCCATCCAAGTGGGCAAAACGGGGACACTGACACCGGTGGCCGAGTTGGAACCAGTCGAAATTGCGGGGACAACGGTTTCGCGATCCAGCCTGCACAACCGTGATGAACTGAAACGACTGGGAATCCGCGTCGGCGACACCGTCGTTGTCGAGAAAGCCGGAAAGATCATTCCTCGTGTGGTTCGTGTCGAAGAGCACAACCGGACCGGATCCGAAAGACGATTCCGCTTTCCCACAAAATGTCCCGAATGCGACACCGCGGTGGTTCAAGACGAGGGCGGCGTCTACATCCGCTGTCCCAACCACAACTGTCCCGCTCAGTTGCGAGAGAACCTGCGATTCTTTGCCTCTCGCGCGGCAATGGACATTGAAGGGCTCGGAATCAAGCTCATAGAGAGTCTCCTGGAATCAGGGCTCCTGGCTTCACTGGGAGACATTTACCGGCTCGCCGACCATCGTGAGGCGCTGATCGGGATGGAACGCATGGGCGAAAAATCTGTCGACAACCTGCTGGAAGCGATCGAGGGATCCAAGACCCGTCCGCTGTGGCGGCTTCTGACCGGACTCAACATTCGACATGTTGGGGCCACCAATGCCCGAGTATTGGCCAGCCGGTTTGGCACAATGGAATCCATTGCAGGCCAGTCGGCCGAGCAATTGGCCGAGGTGGACGATATTGGTCCGGTGATCGCCGACAGCGTTCATGGTTTTTTCCACTCCGTCACGGGCCAGTCTGTCGTGACCGATCTCCGACAACTCGGTTTGCATCAGGGGGACCCCGTCACCCAGGCAGACTCCGGCAATCCAGGAATCCTCGAGGGAAAGACCATCGTCGTCACCGGCACTTTGACCGAGTTCACTCGCGAGGAAATCAAGGAATTCATCCTGGAGCATGGTGGCAAGTCGACCGGCAGCGTCTCTCAAAAAACCGATCTTCTGGTCGCCGGAGAGAACGCGGGCAGCAAGTTGACCAAGGCCCAAGAACTCCAGGTGCCGGTCATCACTGAACAGGATTTGCTCGCGATGGCCAAGACGCCGGATACCGAAACCTCGTAACACCACCATCGATCACGTGCCAACAAGCACGCCGTGTCACGGGACGGTGATGAACTCGTTGGAGTTCAGGTAGGCCCAGAAAACATCCTGGAGTCCCTCGGCAAGCGGCCCCGAGACCGGGGACTGTCGCGACTGGGACGACGAACGCAGCGGAAGAATCTCGCCGATGGCCTTCATCTCAGCCGACGACGGAAAACGCCCCAACGCCGAGAGGCACAAACGTTTCACCCGGTCAATGTCACTGCCCCGAGTGTGAACCACCTCGTGAAAATACGATCCCGGCCGCTGCGACAACGCTTCTCGGATCAACGGACCGTTCATCATCATCATGGCCTGGGTGATCGACCCATCAAACGTCACGGCCTCGTCGTTCTCATCCGTCTGGAACGAGTACACGAACTGGGACTGCCAACGGCGACGATTGGCCGCGACCTCTTCCCAGTCACTGGCCGTAACCCGGTCGACCTGGGTGGCCACCAACAGCGAATCGTACAACTGTTCGACACTCATCGGCTTGGTGTAAACGCGGCTGAACAACGGTTGGCCATTGGTCGTCGGATCGTCAACGGCGTTTCCGGCCGTCATCCGGCTGGTCAGCCCGTAGGCCCGCGTGTTGCAGATCCAGCCGACCAGTTGCTTGACATCAAAACCACTGGCGACGAATTCTTCGGCCAGTCGATCGATCACCTCGGGATGCGAGGGCGTGTTGTGCGGGCCCATGTCATCCACCGGGGAGGTGAAACCATATCCAAGCAACCGGGCCCAGGTGCGATTGACCATTGCTCGGGCCAGTCGGACGCCACCGTTTTGGGTCATCAGCCGGGCCAGTTCACTCCGTGGATTCTCATTGCCCTTCAGGTCAACTCTCTGGCCAGCCAATCCCGCCGGAGCGACATGGAGCACACCCTGTCGGTCTTCATAGTAGGGAGCACCGTCAACCACTCCACTGGTCAACTCGAATGCGGCACTGCCGCGAACCGGCCTGGAACGGGTGCTCTTGAAGAACGCCGTCAGCCCGTGAAACTGTTCCTGCCGCCATTCATTGAACGGGTGGTTGTGACACTGCGTGCACTGAACCTGGGTTCCCAGGAACAACCTGGCGGTGATCGCCGTGGCTGGAGTCGCGTCGTTGTTGAGATGCGCCAGGAGAAAGTTGGCAGCACCGTTCTGATCATTGCGACCTCGAGCAGCCACCAGTTCGCTGACCATCTCGTTCCACGGACGGTTCCGGGCAAACGAATCACGAAGGAACTTCTCGAATGCCGGTCGATTCACCTCACGGCGTTTCACTCGTCCCACCAGCAGATTGGACCAGACGGTGGTCGAATGACGGACATAGTCGTTGTCATCCAACAGCCGATCGATCATCACCGTCCGCCTGCGGGGATCACGGTCCTTGAGAAATGCAACCACCTCGCTGGCCGGCGGTATATGGCCAACAATGTCCAGATAGACCCGTCTCAGCCATTCCGAGTCCGTCGCAACCGGTGATGGAGACACCTTGTTGTCTCGCCATCCGTCGGCCAGTTTTTCGTCCACAAAGCTCACAACCTCGGCCAACGATCTCCCGCTGGAGCTCCCGCCGTTCGAGGACCGAATCGAGTCCGTGGTGTCGGGCTTGATGGCAGCCTTTGTTTTGTCCACCGCAACCTTGTTGGCCAGCTGAGCCGCCGGCTCTGCCGAGATCGTGGCCGGCTGTCGAACCGGATCGGCAACCACCACTGGCCCCGTGATGTCACCGGGGCCGGCCACGGGTTCAGGCCGCGTGGTCGGATCCACATCGGCAAGACCTGGCCCGTCACCCGATTCACCTCCCCACCAGAACAGTCCCACCGCCAACACCAGTGCCGCGGCGACGGCCAGTCCGATGCCCACCAATGACGGACGACGGCGAGTGGACCGCTGGACGGTCTCCTCCACCTGCCGATCGATGGCCACACGGGTCTCCGCCTCGGCAACTCCTCCAGCTGCCTCCCAGTACAGTGTGCCGTGCAGGGAAATGTACTCGAGATACAACCGGCGGGCGGAGACATCGTCGAGGACGAGTTCTTCAAGCCGGGCCACCCCGTCACGGTCAAGACGATTCTCGCACAGCGACTCGAGCAACTGGAGCAATTCTTCGTGTTCGAAACTGTCGACACTCATGGGGTGGCCTGCGTTCTGATTTGACGGTTGACGCACTCCAACAGGGTGCGCCGAATACGCGAGAGCGACTGGTAAACCGAGTTGATCGGTCGTCCGATCAACTCCGCCACGCTCTTGCCCGATTCCCCCGCCGAATACCGCTGCTGGATCAACTCGCGATCGTTGCTTCTCAGCTTGCTGAGACAGGTAGCCAGGTGCTGCCGTCGTTGTTCAAGTTCCTCGGCCTGCTCGATTGCGTCACTAGCCACCTGGCGGACGAATTCATCGCTAAACAGGTGCCGGTCGCGTCGCTGCCGCGAACGAAACTTCAGGACCTCGTAATTGGCGATCTGGCAGGCCCATGCCAGGAAATTGGTTCCCAGTTCGAACCGGTCAAACTTCCGCCAAATGATGACGTTGGTCTCCTGGTGAATCTCCTCGGCGTCCACGGGGTTGGGAACCTGCGAGAGAATAAACAGGAAGACACGCCTCTGGTACCGCGTGAAGAGCTTGATGAACTCTTCCTTCGGAGCCAAGCTCGACTCCGGAGAGTCCAATGCGGCGGTTTCCGTTTCAGCAGTGATCCGAACTTCGGTCACGAGCACTGACCCCGTTGAAAAAAACGCCTGCAATTCACAAGCACCCGTCCACGATCACCCCCGGGCCCGGTTGATGCGGACCAGGACACCGATGGTGATGTGACAGGTGACGGACAACTACCCGATCAACTCCTTGATCGCACTGCCGCCGTTGGCCAACTTCATGGGTCGCCCGCGCTTGGACCGGTGGACGGTCTTGGACGGGATTCCCAGTGCATGGGACACGGTGGCCCAGATGTCGCCGGGGAGGTAAGCCTTTCCGTCAACACGGACACCATCGCGGTCGGTTTTGCCAACCGCCTGTCCGCCCTTGAGCCCACCACCACCGACCATCACGCTCCAGCTCGCGGCCCAGTGGTCGCGTCCCACGTTCTGGTTGATTCGCGGCGTCCGGCCGAACTCACCCATCCACACCAGCACGACGTCGTCGAGCATTCCTCGCTGTGACAGATCGGCCGTCAGAGCAGCAATGCCCTGGTCGAGCTGGGGCAAGCGTTGCGTGGACAGCGTGTTGAAGACATTGTTGTGGAGGTCCCAGCCCCCCATGCCAACCTCGACGAACGGAACTCCCGTTTCGACCAGCCGGCGAGCCATCAACAGGCCCTGGCCAAAACCACCGGTGCCGTAGGCGTCGCGAGTTTCTTGCGACTCCTCGGCCACCTTGAAGGCCTCCATCTGCTTGCTGGTCATCAAGTTGACGGCCTTCTTGTAGATCTCCTTGTGCCCCTTGGGCATCTCGCCGCGCTTGGAGTTGATGAAGTTCGTCTCGATGACACTCAGCATTCTCAGCCGTTGGCCCAATCGATCCTTCTTGTCGCCCAGGCTGGCGTTACGGATCTGGCCATTGCTGCTGACAACAAACGGTGCGTGACGGGCCCCCATGAAACCGGGGCTGCCCGAGGGAGCGTTCACCGACACGAAAGCGGGGATCTCCAGGGCCGCTCGCTTCGCACCCAGTTCGCTGCTCACCACACTGCCAAAGGTGGGATGCACGACAGTCGGGTTGGGGACGAACGAGGTGTGCATGTAGTAACGACCTCGCCCATGATCCGCTTCGCGCGTGCTCATGGAACGAACCACGCTCAGCTTGTCCATCTGCATGGCCGTCTTGGGCATGTGCTCGCTGATCTGCAAATCGCCCTTGGTGTCGATCGGCTGGAATTCCCCTCCGTTCTTCGACCCGGGTTTCAGGTCCCAGATGTCGATTGTCGGTGGTCCACCACCCATCCACATCAGGATACAGGCTTTCTGGGCCTTCTTGATGTCCTGGGCGTGAGCCCTGACATCGGAGATGAACTGCAGGGCAGGCACGGTGGCCGCCGCCGAGGCCATGTGTTGCATGAAGTGCCGTCGGCTCATGCCCTGGGGTGTCGGAAGATGCATCAATCTGTCCTTTCTTGGGGCCCGTCGAAATGTTGTCGCGGGGACCCTACAAAAACCGAGACGAACCAATTGGAAACCTGTTTCGTCTCTCCCGCCTGGTGAATGTCTATCGCAATCCTAGTGGTTGGAAATGAACTCGTTGGAATTCAACAACGCCCAGTACAAGTCCTGGTAGGCCGTGATCGGGCTGTTGCGGTTTTCCTTGAGCAACTGTTGAGCCGCCGCGAGTTCGCGACGCGACGGTTCACGTGTGAGTGTCGAGAGGAACAATCGCCGGACCCGGGACGCATCGGTGCCCGCTCCCGAGAGAATCTTGTTCAGGAAACTGCCACGTTCGGCGCTGGTCGCTTTTTCGACCAACTCGCCGTTCATCATCATGAGCGCCTGAGGAATTGTCCCGTTGAAGGTGGTCGCCTCGTCGTTCTCATCTGTCCCGAAGGCAATCACAAACTGGCCCAGCCACCTCCGCCGCTGCCGTTCGGATTCCTCCCAGCCAGATCCTCCAGCCTTGTGAGCACCAGTGGCGATGATCAGGGAATCGTAAAGCTGTTCGGCCTCCATCCCCTTGAGATACATGTGGCTGAACAACGGCGCCTCACCAGCCGCGGGGTTGTCGACCGCATTGCCGGCTCCCACCTGGCTGGTCAAGTGATAGGGCTCGCTGTTGCAAATCCAGCGGGCCAACTGCTTGATGTCGTAGCCGGACTTGACGAACTCCCGGGAAAGCCGATCCAGCAACTCAGGGTGTGTTGACGGATTGTGCGGCCCCATGTCGTCCAGGGGCTTGGTGAACCCGTAACCAAAGAAATGGCCCCACATCCGGTTGACCATGGCCCGTGAGATCAGCGAATCGTCACCGGCGACCATCAGCTTGGCCAGTTCCTTCCGCAGGTCAGTCGAAGGCTTCACGTCGACGCGGGTTTCGAAGAACCGCGGCTTGACCATCTGCAATGTCCCGGCACGCTGCTCAAAGAAGACATTCTCGTTGAACTCTTTGAAGACCACCTCCGAGTAGTCATCCACCATGCGGCCGCTCTTGGGGTCGTACTTGCGATGATCGACCTTGTCGAGTTGGCGAAAGAAGTTGTTGAATTCCCAGAACTGGTTCTGCTTCCAGTCGTTGAATGGATGGTTGTGACACTGCGTGCACTGGACCTGGATCCCCATGAACAACCGTGTTGTCTTGGCGGTCGCCTGAACACCATCGTCGTCCATGACCATCTGGGCCAAGAGGTAATTGACTGCCCCGTTCTTCTCGAAATGGCCCTCGGCCGAGACCAGGTCGAAGACGATCTTGTCCCAGGGACGATTCCTCGCGAACGCCTCGCGGAGAAACTTCCGCATGCCTGAACGGCTGACACGACGCGGCGTCCGACGACCAATCAACAAGTTGCTCCAGATCGTCGTCCAGTTCCGGACGTAACCGGGATCATCCAGCAGGTTGTCGATCAACTTGGTCCGCTTGGCCGGATCCCGATCCTTGAGGAACGCCTCAACGGTCTCCAGTGGCGGAATGGCACCGACCAGGTCCAGGTGAACCCGTCGAACCCACTCCGCATCACCCGCGACAGCAGACGGCTTGACCTCGTTGTCTGTCCACCCTTGACGCATCTGGGTGTTTGCGTAATCGACAATTTCACGAGCCGACCCGGTCAAGGCCGCCTTGGGAACCGCAACGGCAGTCACCCCACGACGACGCGCCGTCGGCCTCTTCGCGGTCGTCTTTTGAACCTCAGCGGCTCGGCCGCTGCTGGGTGCAACCAGCAGAGCCATCAACCCAACCGCCAGAATACCCTCGCACCACCTGGGCGCGCCGTGTCTTATTGTCGCACGTGTTTCCCGCCACGATTGCATCGATCCCGATCTCCCTGGACCCTTTTCACTGGCCCATTCGGCCAGTTTTCATATGGACAGACTCCGACTCCACCCCAGTAACCACGATGGAACCGAAAACGTTCGTCTCTATTTTGGGGTGTTAACCCGATTAGGGCCACCCAAAACAGCGTAACTCCTTGTGGTTCAGCAGTTTGAAATAATTCTGTTTTTTTGGTGTTTCGGTCAGAATCATCCAAATGCCTCAATCTGTTAGCATCAAACCCGATGTCACTGACACCACCATGAAGTCCTCAAACACCTATTCTCCCGGAACTACTCAAGCATGAATCTCACCGCCGATCTTTCGGAACGAACCGCGATTGTCACCGGAGCCTCCAACGGAATCGGTCGGGCCACCGCCATCCTGTTGGCCGAACAGGGTGCAACCGTCCTGGCAGTTGATTTCCGGCACCTCGAGGAAAACACCAGTCGTTTTGAAGAACTGGGAATCGTCGAGATCTCCTGTGATGTGAGGCAGGAGGCCGAATTGGCCCACACTGTCGACGAAGCGGTCCGACGAACCGGTCGACTCGACATCCTGGTCAACAACGCCGGAATCGGCATGGTCAAGCCGGTTGAAGAAATCACCGAGGAGGATTGGGATGCATGCATGGACACCAATCTCAAGGGCGCGTTCTTTGGGTGTCGCCATGCGGTGGAACCCATGCGAGGCAATGGGGGAGGAGCAATTGTCAACATGTCCAGCAACGCGGGACTGCTGCCACGTTCACACGACCCGGTCTATTCCATCAGCAAGATGGCACTGGTCGGCCTGACTCGCAGCCTCGCCTTGTGCCTGGCCCCTGACCGGATCCGGGTCAACGCGGTCTGTCCCGGACCGGTCGGTGACACGGCAATGATGAATGCCGACCTGGATTCCGCCTCCGACCCCGGTGCCCTGACCGAGGCAATGATCGCCGCCAGCCCCCTGGCTGCGGCATGGGACCGGATGATCTCGCCCGAGGAGATCGCCGCGTCGGTGCTGTTCCTGGTGAGTGATCAATCGGCAATGATCACCGGGACATCCATCGGCATTGACGGTGGAAAATCCCTGGGTGTCCCGCCTGCTGCATCCTGACACCGCGGCGGACAACCGTTGCAACCGGCACCACAACCGATACCACCGGCCACCTCGACCTGTGTCTCCTCCCTTGCGCCGGTTGCCCGACGCGACACAACTCGTGTCGTTCACAACTTCAGGCCGGCATGAAAACCGCACGTGTGCTGGGCGAAGCCTAGAGTGTAGAATGAGTTGAGCGGCAGACCGCCGGAGCACGCCAACTCCATTTCCGCACCCAGTTTCTGCCACATCCGCCATGGCCGCTCGACTTGAATCACTGACAAACGCCGCGTCGATCAAGATCGATAAGCCAGTGATCTTCATCGGCCGTGACAGCGAGTGTGACGTGGTCCTGAGCGACAGCCGTCGGGTGTCTCGAAAACACTGCTGCCTGGCCCACATCAACAATCAACTGCTCGTGCGAGACCTCGGCAGTATGAACGGTGTCTGGATCAATGGACTGCGAGTCAAACACACCGGCACGATGCATCCCGGTGACGAGTTGTCCATCGGTGATGTGCGTTTCCGCCTCACGACCGATGACAGCGAAAGAGGCCACCAACAGGAAACTGGCGCTTCCGCCGACCAACCCGATCCCAGCACGGATTTCCCGGTGGTCGTGTCCGATGCAACGGCCGACCCAATCGTCGCCGAACCGATCTCGGCAAACGATTCCTCACAGTTGATCGACATCCCGATTATCCCCCTTGCGGGCGACGACGACCGGGTGATTCCGCTGGGTGACGACGACAACTACAATGACGACGATTCGCGAATCCTCCCATTGCCTGGCTGACAACCAGTATCAAGCCCTCGCGGCAGCCACCACAGCGTCCCACACCTCCTTCAGTCTCACCAACCCACTCGTCGGAGCACATCCGGTTCGATGCTCGACCTACAATACATCTGTGACAATCTCGACGCCATCGCTGAGAATTGCCGTAACCGAGGTGTCGAGGTCAACCTCGACACGATCCTGTCCCTGAGGAATCGTCGCGGCGAGTTGATCGCCAGCGGTGACGAACTGCGGCGAGAACAAAAGGCCACGTCCTCCCAGATTCCCACCGCCGAGAGTGAAGACACCAAGCAGGCGTTGATCACCCGTGGTCGTGAATTGCGAGAACAACTGCAGGAACTCGACGGCCAGTTGGACACCGTCGAGACCGAATTGCGGCACATCCAATCCTGCGTACCGAACATGTCGCATCCCGACGCCCCGGTAGCTTTTGGTGATGATGGCCATGTTGAAATCCGACGATCCGGCGATGTGACCACATTCGACTTCGAGCCCCTCGACCACGTGGCACTCTCCGAGGCCCACAACCTGATCGACTTCGAAGCGGGATCCCGGGTCGCCGGCCATGGATTCTATTACCTCAAGAACGAAGCTGTCCTGCTGGAACTGGCCCTGATTCAATTGGCCGTCACCCGGCTGCGCGATGCCGGCTTCACCCTGATGACCACTCCCGACTTGGCGAGAGACGAGATCATCGAGGGAATTGGTTTTCTGCCTCGTGGACCGGAATCACAAATCTATTCGATCGAGAACACGGATCTCAGCCTGGTCGCCACTGCCGAAATCACTCTCGGCGGAGCACTCAAGGACCAGGTACTGGAAATTGATGACCTGCCGATTCGTTATGCGGGAATCTCGCACTGTTTTCGTACCGAAGCCGGTGCCCACGGACGTGCCACCCGGGGGATCTACCGTGTGCATCAATTCACCAAGGTCGAGATGTTCGGTTTCACCGAACCAACACTTGACGCATCCAACGCCTTCCATGAGGAAGTCGTAGGAATCGAGGAGGATTTCTTCCGGTCCCTGGAAATCCCCTTCCGGGTCGTCGACACGTGCACCGGAGACCTGGGGGGACCGGCTTACCGAAAATTTGACCTGGAAGCCTGGATGCCGGGTCGTGGAGATGGCGGGGCGTGGGGAGAGGTCACGTCGGCCTCCAATTGCACCGACTATCAGGCCCGTCGACTGGGCATCCGTTGCCGTACGCCGGGCCAGAAGGGGACCGAGTTCGTGCACACGCTCAATGGAACCGCGGTCGCCATTTCCAGGGCCTTGATCGCACTGCTGGAAAACCACCAGCAGCCCGATGGAACGATTCGAATCCCCGAAGTTCTTCGTCCGTGGGTCGGCCTCGACCAGATCGGCTGAGCCGGCCCCCCATTTCTTTGCCTCTACCTTTTCCTGGGATGATCGCCGTGAGACGCGACGACGACAACCACAGCAATGACGAAACAGACGAGACCGTTGACTCCGGCGAGCCAACAGAGCACGAGCCTGTTTCAGAAACTGACGATGGCAATGGAACGGTCGAAGCCCCGGAGGAAACCGTCGAGCCCGCCCCCGAGACATCATCCAGGGAGGACTCCTCCGACGATGACGACGACTTGCCCGAATATGAACCACTCACCCCCGAGTTGGTTGAAGAAGAGGCCGAACGGGGCGACTTCATGCTCCGGTGGGCAGTCGTCCTGTTGGCAATCCTGCTGGGCTGCCACGGGGTCTACCAGACAACCACCCTGGCCAGAACCGCGAGTGGCCAGTACATGGCTGCCAACGGGTTGCTCCCACCCACGACGGACGTCTTCAGCCTGACTGCCACGGACAGGAACTGGATCAACCTGGGGTGGGGCACCGACCTGATCCTGGCATCGCTGTACGCACTGCCCGGCCAGGACATTTGCCTGACGCTGTTTGCCGCAGCAATGGCTGGCCTGACACTCGGGCTGTTGGTCCACATTTCTCGTCCCGGGCTGCCCAGTTGGTGGACATCGGTCCTGGCCGCGGTGGCCCTGCTGGCTGCATTTCCACAATTTGTCGCCGGCCCGGAATCGATCACTTTGCTGGGACTGGCTGTCCAGATGAGCCTGTTGCATCGCCATGGCGTCTCCGGCCGGTCAACGGACCTCTGGTCCCTGGTTGGCGTTCAACTGTTGTGGGTCAATCTCGACCCTCGCGCATGGATCGGCTTACTGGTGCTTGTGCTTTACGGCCTCGGAGAATGGTGGGGGGCGAAACGCGGACGTCCCGGGCTGGGGAGTGTCGAGCAACGAGCACTGTTTTGGAGAGTGACCGCCGCGGCAGCAGTGGCGTGCCTGGTCAACCCCTTTCACATCCATGCCCTGCTGGCTCCCTGGGAACTTTACGTCACCGAGTATCCAGCCCTGCAGGCTTACAACCTCCTGGCCCCCGGACAGGCTGCCGCGGTCGATCGCCTGCAACACTATCCGTTGACGACGTTTGTCTTTTTCAAGGGAACCTGGGGCAACTGGAGTTGGCTGAACTACCACGTGATCGCCGGACTCCTTGTCCTGGTAGCGACCGGAGTCACACTGTACCTGAATCGCAGACGCGTGGATTTCGGACACGTGACCCTGCTGGCGGGACTGGCAGTGCTGTCGTTGATGGGGATTCGCGAACTGGCCCCCGCGGCGCTGGTTGCGGCGGTACTGGCCGGGCTGAATGCCCAGGACTGGTACCGTGTGACATTCCGCCAGGAATACACCATCGAGCCACGGGAGCTGTTGTTTTCCCGGGGTGGCCGATCCCTGACGGTTCTCGCGTTCTTTGCCGTGGCCTTGCTGGCAATCCTGGGCCGACTGACTCCCGAAAACGGAAGAAAACTGGGCCTGGGACTCGATCCGGCATTGGCGTCGGCCGTCGAAGGCATGACCACCGACCTCAATGAACGGCTGTTCACCCTCTCGGGGGATCTCTCCAATGACCTCGACCGTGGAGACATCAACTCAACGCTCAGGAAGCAATTCGTCACCAACAAGATCGTGCTGCCCGAGGATGTTCGGCTGGCAACCCGTCGCCCCGGTTCTATCTGGAGAATCCGTAGTCCAGAGCCTGGTCACGACTACCTTCTGGTCCAGGCCACTGGTCGACTGACCGTCTACCGTGATTTCGGTCGAGACGAAAACCACCGCGGTTTCAACTTCGTCCCCAGCCAGGGTGACCTGATGATCTGGGTGGGACACCGCCCATTCATCGACAGCCGGGTCCGGTTGTTCTCCGGGAGTGGTGATGCCGACCTGCTGAGTTTGCACAGGCGAACCCGTGCTGCGTTGCGACTGCGGAGCCTGGTGATTGGAGCCGAGGAAGGTCGCCAGGTGATCCGTGTGCAGGTGGCGGGCGAAACCGCCGACAAGATCGAGGTCATTCTCCCACCGGGTGGCCCGGGAACCCGCGAGACCATCGAGAAATCCGACCTCGACAGCGTCGCCTCAACGCCTTCCCTGCGTGGCGAGATGCCACAAACAGGGACCGCCTCGATGTGGCAAGAGACCTTCGACACGCACCGTATCACCCACGTACTGCCCAGGCTTCATGGGCCGTCCTCTCCGGACTACACGTCGATGTTCGACCTGATCCAGTACCCCAACCACTGGCAACTGGTACGGATCGGTGCCACCACGGCCGTGTTCTATCGCAAGGCCGAGGCCAATTCTCCGATTTCCGACTTCCTCAAGAAGCACAACACCGATTTTTCCAAGAACGCGTTCCGTACGGCGGGGGAGACAATCGACCCTCGACCGGAACTTGCCCGGGGAGACACGTCCTACACCAGTTTCCTCGCCCAGAAACGAGACACTCCGGTACCTGCCATTTCCCGGGCCGCTCACCTGGCACAGATCCTGAAGATGCAACAATCCAGCCCGGGCTTCCTGCAGGCCTTGCAGGAGGTCGCATTACGAGTGGCCAACCAGGACCTGACCGGTAGTCCCAACAGTCGACGGGCGCTGAATATCCTGGCCGAAACAGCCGCCGTGGCACACGTGGCGATCCGATCCGCCAACGAGGGCTTGATCGTTGCCCCGAATTCCAGTGAAGGCTTCCTGGTCCTGGGCATCGCCTACGCTTGCCTGGATGATATCGAATCGGTTTTCCGCGGTGGCAACTCCAACACCCCCTGGTCCAAGCGACGTTACTTCGAAGCGATCCAGGCTCTCAACCAGTCCATTGAACTCGATCCCAATAACGCAGAGGCCCTGTTCACACGCTACCGGAGACTGCAGCGTCTCAACCGTTTCGACCTTGCTCTTGAATCACTCAAGCGTTTCGACGAACTGACACCGTTGCCCACGGGGGCGGATGAGTCGCAGGTTGAAGCCAGAAGACAGCAGGTCGACGATCCACTTCAGCGACTGATCAGCAGCGTGGAGCCGGTCAAGAAGGAAATCCAGAAGACCTTTCATTCCACGACGGGTGACGAACCGCCCGACCGGATCGAGTTCGCACTTTTGCTGACCCAGGAACAACCCGGCCGTGGAGTCTTCATCGGCACCGCGTTGCAACTGGTCAATGACGACATCGAAAAAGCTGGCAGCCCGGAAGTCCTGTTGCTCAAGGCCCGCTGGATGATGGAGGCCGGGATTTTCCACGACGAGGCGACCGCCATGACGCTTGACGAGATTTTCCAGGACCTCGGCGAGCAGAGTGGTCAACCGGCCAGCCGGACCACGCTGGCGATCAGCCGGCTGGCCTACGCCGATTTCGACCAGGCCAACCAGTTGTTGCAGGGCGAACTGGCCGGGCTGGAGAAGCAAAGACTGGGTGACGCGTTGAGAACCCTGCCACTGGTCCTTCGCCCCCAGCAGTGGCCGTTTGACCAGGTCAATTCGACCATGAATCTCGTGCTGGCGCACCCGAGTGTTCAGAGCGAGATCCTGTTCAACGTGGCGCTGAGCCATCTCGAGGCCGGACGGGTCGACCAGGCCGGCGACGAATTGACCCGCCTGCTGGACGACGTCCCGGACTCGCATCTGCGGCCACTCGCCCAATTCTACATCTCGCAAATCTCCAACAAGCCGCTGGAACTTCTCCACAGCGTGGGGCCGCTGGAAATGATCCCCGTCGAAGCCGAGATGTTCGTGAACGAGCCCGAGGCGACTCCGGCACCGAAAAAATAGGCCCGACCCCGGCAACCTCTACTCGGCCATCTCCTGGCCGAAACTCAACCGCATCTGGGGATCCAGTTGCTGCTGGAATTCCTTGAACAGCAGGCTCGGCTGGATGTCCTGGTTGTGTTGGTACTTGTCACTCTGGTACTCGGTCACATCTCCCGAAATGGTGTGGTAGGAGATCTGACAAATCGGGACACCGGGATAGACACGGACCGGCTGCACGGCAAACATCTCGAGCGTCCAGTATCCACTGAAACCAACATCGCCAAAACTGTTGGTGCAGTGGACAAACAGTCCCAGCCGACCAACCGAACTGCGTCCCTCGATCATCGGCACCAGGTTGTGCGTCTCCGTCCGCTCGACGGTTCTCGCCAGGTACAACTGGTTGGGATTCAACACGAAACCCTCCGGCGGAATCGTGTAGCGACGGAACCGATTGGGCCGCTGCATGTCCAACACGATCTCCTCGTACACGAGGAGTTCGTCGTGAAGGCTGAGGTTGTAGCTGTTGGGGTTGAGTCGCTCGGAATCGAACGGCTCAATCAAGATGTTATCGCCCAACTGTGCGGTGATTTCCGACCCCGTCAGGATCATGACGTCCCGTCCGTCGTGCGGCCACAGGCCTGGTCCACCTCGCGGAAGCACTCCGCGACAATCAACGGGACACACGGTAGTCCCATTCGGTTGTGGTTGCAACAACCCGCCACAGACTCTGCCACGCTCATTGGTCACCCATCGCTCTCATGTCTCCAACGGCGGCAGTCCAACTCGCTGACAACAGGCGAGCAATGGACACTCAGGACATTGTGGGCGTCGGGCAATACAGATTTTTCGCCCGTGATGAATCACCCGGTGTGAATACTCGATCCACTCCTTCTTGGGCAACAACGCGACCAGATCTTGCTCGATCTTTTCGGGATTGGCCTCGGTGGTCAGTCCCAGCAAGTTGCTGATCCGTTTCACGTGGGTGTCAACAACCACCCCACTGGCAATCCCAAAACAGACTCCCAGGACGACGTTGGCCGTCTTGCGTCCAACGCCGGGCAACCGGATCAGGTCCTCGACATTCTGGGGAAACTCGCCTCCATGGTCTCTGACCAGCCCCCTGGCCATTCCCTTGAGGCTCTTGGCCTTTGCACGGAAAAATCCGGTCGACTTGACGATTCGCTCGATATCGCGAATCCGGCCACCAGCCAACTTCTCAGCCGTCGGAAATTTCTCGAACAACGCCGGGGTCACCATGTTGACTCGCTCGTCGGTGCACTGGGCCGAGAGAATCGTGGCAGCCAGCAATTGAAACGGGCCGTCATGATGCAGCGCGCACTCGGCATCCGGGTACGCGCGCTTCAGACCTCGCACGACCTTTTTCGCCCGCGACCTCGTCTCATCGTTGGGAACGATACAACCCGACCTGGCCATGAATCAAACCGCGATAAGAGAGAAACGCCCGATAGACACCGCCGAGGACGGCTCTTTAGAATCGAGATGACGGGCCCGGTTGACCGGGCCAAACCAGACGCCGGTCGTCCAGCATCACCACAGCAGAAATCATACGCGTCGATCGCCTGATCGCAATCGTCCGATGCCCCAAGAACCATCCCCCCCCTATCCGCCGCAGTACCTCGAGGGCTTGCGGCTGTTGAACGAACAGGACTTCTTTGAGTGCCACGATGTGCTGGAGGAACTCTGGGCAGACATCGTCGGTGACGAACGACAGTTCTACCAGGGCCTGATTCAAGTGGCCGTCTCCCTGTTTCACTTCAGCAACGGAAACCTCGGTGGAGCACGCAAGTTGTATCACTCGTCACACAAGTACCTCCAACAATATCCCCCCACCTACATGGGCCTCGATCTCGAGAACTTGCTCAACGACCTCAAGGCCTGTTTCAAAGAATTGCTCGACGCCGGCAACACCTATCCCACTGACCTGGTGATCGACGAATCCCTCATCCCACGCGTG
>MDTE01068934.1_pt1 | contig 16344 bp, 13 predicted proteins | sample 811231 | NCBI WGS metagenome assembly MDTE01 (sample SAMN05326651, study PRJNA326480) | marine metagenome | isolation source: seawater | place: Indian Ocean: Red Sea | collected 2010
ACTATAAAAATTTTATGTGAAAATCTAATATTACTATAATAGCTAGTTATTCGTTCAATCCACTGATTTCTATTTTTTGTAGGTATCACTAATGTCAAAATACTGTTATTCATTTTTGCGGTGTTTATTTATCCAGTGATAGAATTTAATTGTACTGTCTTGGCCTTTATCTCAGGTCTCATTAATGATCTATACCATTCAAAAGGGAACTTTCGTCGAGCACCATCATCCTCAAAATTATCTTTTAATTTGAAGGAAAAACATAATTTATCCATTTTATAGAGATATGAATGCTGAGGTCTATAGCGCGGATCAAATGCATGAATTATTATTGATATATCACCATCTTGAAGAATATTCTTTGGGATTTGAAAAGAAACCAAATAATCCCCTGGGGCTCTTTCTATACCTTTAGAAGATTCATAATAAGAATCATCAACAGTAGAAAAAAGCCAAGCGCCGTTTTTATCAAAATCAATTTCAAGGGCTAGATGCGTAGCTTTGCTTAATGTGTATTTTACTTCAAGAATGACAGGTTTGGTTACATCGAAACTTGCACTTATTTCACCATCTTCCGTTTTTGTCTCAATTGAATTAATTCGAAAAAAATCATTCCCAGGCTTTTCTTCTTCGGACCAAGCAGTCTCACCTTTACTAGAGAATCTGTTTCCTATTTGAGGCACCAAATATTTGTGTATTGCCTCACTCGTTTTACCATCAAATGCAACAGCACCATTATCTAAGAGAATAGATCTATCACATAATTCTTCAATTGTTTCCATATTATGACTAACAAATAATATTGTACGTCCTTGGTTCTCGCTAACATGCTTCATCTTACCCAGTGCTTTTTTTCGAAATTCTGCATCCCCTACAGCTAATACTTCATCCACAATTAACACATCAGGATCAAGATTAGCCGCAACTGCAAAACCAAGACGAACATACATACCCGACGAATAGCGCTTTACGGGAGTATCAATAAAATTTTCAACACCAGCAAAATCAACGATTTCGTCAAAACGTTCATCTATTTCAAATTTACGTAACCCAAGAATTGAGCCATTGAGATAGATATTTTCTCTTCCTGTTAATTCACTGTGAAATCCCGTTCCTACGGCAATAAGGCTTGCCACTCTTCCTTTAATTTTTGCTACACCTTTTGTAGGAGAAGCAATACGAGACAAGATTTTCAAAAGTGTAGTTTTTCCAGCACCATTGGCACCAATAATACCAAGACGCTCACCATGTTTGACCTCTAGACTTACATCATTAAGAGCAAGGATATGGTCTGAAGTTTTTACCTCATTTGAGCCACTTGGAGTGAAAAGCATTGAATTTGGATCTTCCTTACCCCTTAATCGAGCCCACCAACTTTGCATATCTTCGCGAAGTGTCCCATAGCCAATGAGACCTAGACGATATTCTTTATATAGATGTTCTACTTCAATTACATTCTTAGACATAAATTCAATTTAATGACTTGATTTAGGTATAAATAAAGGCTCTAAACAGTATCCAAAAAATTCCTCTCAACTTTATTAAAAACCAGTACACCTATAATTAAAGCAACAAAATTTACCAAGACCCCAAATATAATGTATTCTAGTTGTAAACTGCTGACTCCGAATAATATTTGTCGTGCAGATTCGATAACTCCAACCATTGGGTTTAAACTCAGAATAAAATGCCATTTTTCTGGGATTACAGAAAGTGGATAGACTACAGGACTAGCATACATCCAAGATGTGACAAAAAAGCCGAAGACAAAATTTAGATCCCTATACTTTATTGTAAATGAAGAGAGCAAAACACCAACACCAATGCCTAATAGAGCACATTGCATTAAAAGTATTGGTATAAAAACAATCCATATTGAAGGCCTTAATTCGATCCCATCAACAACAAAATAAATATAGAGAGAGAAAAATACTCCAAATTGAATAATCAATCTAAAAAGTGAGCTTATGGCTTGAGAAATAGGAACAGATAACCTTGGGAAATAAACCTGTGAAAAAATACCAGCATTATTGGCAAATGTATTTTTTGCAGCATTAAGACAATTATTGAAATATCCCCAGAAAAGCCCTCCAGACATATAAAATAGGAAGTGAGGAATACCATCGGTTTCAAGTTTCGCAATTTTCCCAAATATAAAAGTATTAATTAGAGTACCAATAATAGGCGTGAACACATAATATATTGGCCCTAAAATTGTTTGTTTATATTGACTTACTAAATCTCTTCTTATAAAGAAAAAAATTAAGTCTCTGTAGCGCCACAATGCTTTTAGATCAACACTAAACCAACCACGATCGGGAGTTATAACTAAATCCCAATCTGTTTTTGAAGATGAATTAGCAAATTTCTTTTTATTTGGTATTATTTCAGATTTCATTCAAATAGAAGCCCTGACAATACTTCCGGCTTGAAGGATTTGAATTACTTGTTTAGCATGTTCAATACCAGTTCGACAAATGCTTCCTTGAAGTATAGATTCAGCAAAATGATCTATTTCCATTTTAAGAGGCTCTTCCCAATCAATCTCAATATTTTTTATTGATCCTGACCGATGATTAAAACTATTACTATCAATTTGATCAAAATCCATATTTTCTCCAAGTATAGCCATTCGATCTATTCCCTTATCAAATAATGTAACCTTATGTTCAGAAAGGTCATCATAAACTGCCATTTTCTCAGAGCCTACTACTGTCATTCGCCTAACTTTTTGAGGGTCCAACCAACTTACATGAATATTAACTAATATATTATTTGGGTATTTTATGTTTAGAAAAGATACATCTTCAATATCTGGTTGAACATAAGCCATCCCAGTACGTTTAACTGAAATCGGTTTAGATTCACCTAACCAATATTGTACAATGCTCACATCGTGAGGTGCTAGATTCCACAATGCATCAACATCTGACCTGATGCGACCAAGGTTAACTCTCTGACTATAAATATAACGGATGTCACCAAGCTCTCCGCTATCAATAATTTTTTTTACAGCTAAAACTGCTGGATTATACAAAAATGTATGACCAACCATAGCTACAAGATGGTGTTTTTTTGCAACTATATCAATCTCTTCTATTTCCTCCAATTTTCTAACCATGGGTTTTTCAACAAGAATGTGTTTACCTGCATTAAGTGCCTTCATACAAAGATCAAAATGTGACTCTAAAGGAGTTGAAATTATAACAGCTTCAATTTCTGTATTTGAAAATACATCCCTTTCGTTATCTGAGACATCTAAAAAAGGGTATGAGGAAGAGACAAATTCTCTGCGATTTGCAGAAATATCTACTACAATTTTCACGTCAAAATTAGGGTTTTCAACTAAATTCCTAAGAAGATTTGGGCCCCAATAGCCCACCCCAATCTGTGCTACTTTTATATTCACGCTTTTTTTAGGTTAATTCTAATAATTTAGGGAAATATTTAAGAACCTAAAGAACTTTGATTCTTAATCTTTTTCCTCGACTTAAATATGGAATTGAGTGTTTGTTTTGCTTCTTCTACTACTCCCTTTAAACGGACTTTTTCATCACCATCCACTGTTGCAAAATATCCTTTTGCGAGGGACATGACTACAGCAAAACCAAAGCCTACTATACCTAATAATACAATAAAAACAGGGTTCTGAGTCGTAGAGGTTTGACGGATTGTATGAGGTCCTAGCGGTGCTATTGGATAATCTAATATTTCAATTGTAGGAGCAAACTCATATTCCTTTTGAATTTTCACCTGTTCTAAATTTTGATAGAGAGTTGTATATATCCCTTTATAGATCCCAAGATCTCGTGTTAGCCGTTCTTGCTGTAGCATTAGAGCTGGACTTGTAACTTGCCTATTCGTTTCTCTAAATTTTTTCATCTCTTCTTCAAGAGATTCATATTCATCCTGAACAACTTCTAAACGTTGCTCAATAAAATTCTGTGTTTTGTCAAGATCAACACGAGTAAAATATTCTGTAAATGCTTGAAGTTCATCAAGTACAACATATGCAATTTCAACAGCTAATTGAGGCTCTATAGCCCGAGTAGTAATTGTTTGAAAAGGACCTTCCTGGGAGAACTGAATCATCCCCATACCATTTGTAGTATCAGAAAGAACTTCCATATGTTGCATAACAAGAGTATCAAGTCCTTGATTCCTATCAAAAACAACCTTGTCTTTCGAACCAAAGATCCCTGGCTCATTTAATTTCTCTTCTTTCTCGCGCAAAACAATTTCTAATAACGATTGTTCACCATATTTCATGGTCTGAAATTTTTTACTTAAAAGACGCTTTGCAAAACTTCGGGTTCTTAAAAATTCTGGGTATAACTTTGGAGATGTGAGTGTAGAGGTAGGAGCTTGACCACCACTACCACCGCCACCTGAAGGCACATTTATTCCAAGCTTACCTAAAATTCCAGAGGCTCCTGCGCCTCCACCTCCACCCCCAGGAATTGAAATACCTCCTGGAATTACGATCTTTGCTGAAGTCACATAAATTATTTCAGGCTCTTCTTGACTAAAAAATGATAGTAAAGTAGAAATAAGAAAAATTAAAATTCCAAAAATTGTCATAAATATTGTGGATTTTACAATATATCTTAGATTTTGAGCTATTGGCATCAGAAAATCCGCAAGTGAAAAATCGGATTTTTCTTCATTTAAGAATGGTGGTGACAACTCCTCAAGTGGGTTTGAAGAAGACAAAGATTGCTTAGAAAAATCTTCCTTAATTTTAAGATTATCTTTTACATTAGAAGAGTGACCATTTGATTGAGCTATAAAACGGTTTTGAATTTCTAATACATATTTGTAAGGAACACGATTCCTTGCCTTCCAATTACTTACAGATTGAGGACTTACCTTCAATTCTCTGGCTATTCCAGCCAGAGATTTTACCCCATTGCTAGACATTATTTCAATGAGTTCAGTAAAAAGCACCTAACCTCCGAATATTGTTCCAAGCTGACTCAAAACAATATAAGTCGTTAATAACTGCGTCATAGTATTAGAAATTCCGTTGACAAACACAAGCAATTGCTCAACAGGAGTCTGAATAGGCCGACTATTAACTTGAATTGTGCAACCAGGTGCTGGCTTGGGATTAATATAAGCCCGCTTTGGCACAACTCTCCCATCAGCGTAAATTACGATGAGATCATTTTTATTTCCATCAGGTGTCATCCCACCAGACAATCTTATATATTGCGAGACAGTACGACCTTTTTTAAAACTTATTAGACCCGGGTTATAAATAGCTCCAGTTACATTTACCACATCTGATTTTTCTGGAACAGTTATAATATCACCGTCCTTCATTGTATTTGACATTTCTTCTATAACCAACCTCTGCTCATCTCTAATTAATTCTGTTCCTTCTTTAAATGCACGTGAGGTGAAACCACCAGCGCGCTCAACTATGCTATTAATTGTTTCAAAATCACCAAGAATAGGATAAACTCCTGGCAAGAGAATCTCCCCTGAGATTTCTACAGTTCTAGCCGGTAAATATTTTAGATTCGGATATATAGTAACCTGATCATGATTCTCCATATAAAATGGTTTGATTGTTCCATCTAAAAACTCTTCTAAACTGAAACTTATTACTTCACTGTAATCCGAATCAGGATCTCGACGAGTAATATCTATTTTACTGAGATTTACCGATCGGATAAAATCAGGGTCATTAATTCCACCCGAAAGGTCTAGCAGTCTCTTTAAACTTAATGAATCGTGAAAAGCATAAACCCCGGGACGCTTAATCTGGCCATTAATTACAACTTCTTTATTCACAGGCATAATTCGATGAATCTTTATAATATCACCATCAGCGATCTCCTTAGAGTTTATTGCCTTATAATTAAGATAGTCGATATCAATAATATCATCATCATTCATTCTATCATTAAAAGGAGTTATTCTTTGCAACTCAACTATAGAACTTGCTGTAGATTTTAGACCTCCAGCATATTCAATTAATTGTTGGATAGTCTCACCTGGCTTCATTTCATAAATTCCAGGTCTATATACTTCCCCAGAAATTGTCAACTTTGTTAATCTTATTGGAACCAAAATTAAATCACTCTCCCTTAATCGAAACTCAGAAGATTGATCTCCTTTCATCATTAAGTCATAAAGATCAATTTCAGCATGCAATTTATCATCGCGTATAACCCTAATTGAGCGAAGTGAACCAGTAGTATCTAACCCTCCGGCTTGAGTCAATGCTGTAGTTATAGTAGAAAAGGGGTGAATTGTATGAATGCCAGGGGATCCTACTTCACCAACAACTTGCAAATTAATTGATTCTAAAGCACCTAATGTAACATCCAGATAGGTTCGATCCGTTCTACTGTTAATAGTTGAATATATTTTAACAAATTGATCGCGAAGAAATGGTCGAAGTTCATCTAAGGTTTTACCAGAAACATTAATGGGACCAATTTCAGGTACAAATATCCTTCCATCTCTATTGACAGGATAAGTAACCTGCAATTGAGTCTGACCCCAGAGCAATATTTCAATATTATCGCCAGGACCAACAACATACCCTTTTGGTATAGGCAAATTTTCATATTGTTCATCATCATTTTGAGAATCATCAACAGTTTGAAAAAAATCATATCCATAATATTGTTTTAATCTAATACTGTCTTGGAGTGCCCTTGCTTCAGCATCCATTTCTGCTTCAATTTTCATAAGCTCAATAGATTGCCTTCGTTCTTCCAACTCTCTTTCTTTAATAGTTATTTCATCTTCATCTATCTGAGAGCTCATGTCAATTCTAGTAGTTTGAGCAGATACACAAACAACTAAAAACGAAACATAAAAAATGTAGTTTTTAATTTTTCCCATACACATTATGAAATTTACATTTGTTTTTTCTATAATCACAGAGTATCTCTTTCACCTAATCTAATTATATTTTTTCTTATTATTCCTTCATACACATTACGTGTATCAACAATAAATGTTCCTGAATCTAGAATGTTCTGATAGTCTATATCACTATGATTTGTTAAAATCACAATAATATTAAAATCTTGAAAATTAATTCTACTTATCTCAAGACTCTTTTTGAGTCTACCGCCCCATTTAATAAAATCAACTAATGGATCGTGATATTCCACAACAGCACCTTCTTCTTCCAAAAGGCGAAGTACGTCCAACGAGGGGGATTCTCGAACATCATCTACATCCCCTTTATATGCCATACCGATTAGTAAAATTCGACTAGTACTAACCGCATACTTATTTTTATTCAAACCTGAGCGAACAAGTTCAACTACATGATTAGGCATCGCTGTATTTATTTGACCAGCCAATTCAATGAATCTTGCATGATAATCAAGCGATTTCATTTTCCATGCAAGATAATGAGGATCTATTGGAATACAGTGACCTCCTAATCCAGGACCAGGATTAAACTTCATGAAACCAAACGGTTTAGTTGCAGCGGCATCAATTACCTCCCAAACATTTACCCCTAACTTTTCACACATTATTGCTGTTTCATTTGCTAGACCGATATTTACAGATCTGAAGGTGTTTTCTAAAAGTTTAACCATTTCAGCAGCCTCAGGCGACGAAACCATTACGATCTCATTTGCAATACTATTATAAAGTAATGAACCAAGTTCTCCACATTTTTTTGTTAAGCCTCCAATTACTTTTGGTGTATTGTGAAGCATAAATTCACTATTTCCTGGATCAATCCTTTCTGGTGAAAAACAAATAAATAGATCTTCCCCGATATTACCGCCAGCATTTGATAGTGCCGGAAGAATAAGCTCTCTAGTAGTTCCAGGATAAGTAGTGCTTTCTAACACTACTAACAAATTAGAATGAAAATATTTTACTATATTCTCAAGAGCTGATTGAATATATGAAACATCCGGATCTTTAAGCTTACTTAAAGGAGTGGGAACACAGATCGAAATACAATCAAGCTCAGTAATTTTGTTATAATCAAATGTAGCACTCAAAACTCCTTTTTTGACAAGAGAAGCAAGTTCAAAATTATCCACATCACTTATATAGTTTTCTCCAGAATTAATCTTATCTACCCTATTTTTATCTATATCAATACCAGTTACAGAAAATCCTGCCTTAGCAAATCCTACAGCAAGAGGAAGGCCAACATAGCCTAAACCTATAATTCCAACTCGCGCTGTTTTATTTTCTATTTTATTAATTAGCATATTTTTTATTGCAAGATGTGGCTCCGCCCCGTCAGTTACATTTTTAACCGACCAAGGCCTATCCTTATATAAACTGCCAGCTACAATGGTAGCTGGATAAAACTTAAATGTAGCAAATTGTCTGTCTCAGAATGTCCCGCGATGTGAGGAGAGAAATTAACATTGAAACACTTAAGAACAACATTGCATATTTTCTTCGCAACAATTTCATTATTCATCATATAGTATGCCATTACCTTTAGCATTGGACTGACTGTTATTTTTTACGCGTTTGATTATTGTGTCTATTTCTATTGTTGAATTAATGATTGAGAACTTTGTTTCTCTGTGGTCAGAGGGGAATACTCTAAAAACCTCATCAGCAAAAGGTTGTCCAATAGTACGAATATTGGCAAAATCAAAAGCTACTTCCTTAAATTCATTTAACCCTCGAAGTAAACGTCGTGCTTGCCCACGAGACATTAAAGCTTCGGATCCTACTCGTACTAAATTGACAGGAATTAATGTCTTATCAAAACGAGATCCATCAGGCTTTGACGAAAACTTCGCCATAGTATCTTCAAAAGTTTGATCCGAACTTTTATTAATATGGAGTGAAATGCTAGTTCCTTTAATATCTTTTTCAGAGTTATTTAGCTTCCAGTTATTTTTTTCTAGATTATGCTTAAGACTGTAACCATTTGATCTAATAATTACAGAATCAAACAAACGCGAAACAAAAAAAATACCTTCTCCAGTATGACGCTTGAAGTCTGTAGAAACTTTACCTTTTGTCAATTCAAGCGCCCCACAGAAAGGATCATCTAAATTGTATATTGATGCAATCCTAGATAGCAAACCGTCACTTCCGTCATCCCGAATTTTTAAATTAATACTTTCCTCATTAATCAAAAATCGAACCTTACAAGTTTTTCCCTTTGAATGAACAATCACATTATTCATAATTTGTGAAAATCCATATTCACATATTTTCCGAATATTTAATGGACAATCTTTTAAATGAGGATATATATGACGCCTTCCAATTGCATCTTCATCAAAAGATGAAGAAATATCAAATTCAAATAGCTCATTAACTATAGGCTTAAGGACATAATATCTATCCCTTGTTCTCCCATGAGCCTCAACTTTTCCATCTAGTATAAGTACTTTCATATGCCTAAGAACTGCTTGACGAGAGAGCCCAAATTTTCTAACAGCAGCTTTTACAATGTCTTTATGATGCTGAGAAAGATTGTTGAGAATATATCTTCTGATTGGAGACTGTCGCATAATTCCTAAGTTTGTAAATATTTAACTCTTAAATTTTGATTAATTGTAAACATATTTATATATTATTGTCAATATAATATATTTTTTTAACAACATTTCTTTTTGCATTAAAAATTATAGCAAATATTTTGTTTGGATTTTACTCTCTATCGAAAATTAGCTGAGGAAACTTTTTTTGAACAATAGAGTTAGAAACTCAATTTGTAGTGGGTTATAATCTTATTTTGAGATTAGTAAAATACTTACTTATTTATCGAATGGCTACTGATAGAGTGTTACAGATATTACATAAGAGATACATCAGATTACTCTAAGCAATTTTAAAGAACTGCTAAAAAGATATAATATTCAGCTGAAAGAAATTTCGTGATTTTTAGAAAATGGCTGATGATAAAATCTAATTCCCGTTGCTTTGTATAATGCATTGGCCAATGCCCCGATAGCAGGTGGCAAACTGGGTTCACCTAAACCTGTTGGTGCAATCTCATTTTCTACAAAGAAAACTTCAATTTCAGATGGTGACTCATTATGCCTAATAAAATTATATGTATCAAAATTCTTATGTATAGATGATCCATTTTCAAATTTTAGTTCGCTATACATGGCATGCCCAATACCATCAATTATACGACCTTCAATCATGTTAGTGGCACCTTCTTTATTTATTACTATGCCACAATCTACAGCGCACCAAACTTTTTGCAGTTTTGGTTGATTATTATTAAGCCTTACCTCCATTACAACGGCTACATAGGTATTGTGGCAAAAATAAGCTGCTACGCCCTTATTAACTCTTGATGAGCCCCTACCCCAACCAGATTTTTCTTTAACCAGCTTTAAAACACCAGCATATCTATCAGCATCATAATCATATTGTTTGCCAACAGGATTCTTAATAGCTTTATTAAAAAGCTCTAACCGCAAATCAATCGGATCTTTTTGGGCTAATTCAGCTACCTCATCAAGAAATGACTGCTCAGCTCCAGCTGTAAAGTTTGAGCTTGGCGCTGTCCATGCGCCAGTAGAAATATTGGTATAAGATTCTTTGCTTTCAGCTATATAATTATCAACGGCGCCTGCAGGAAATCTGTCAGGTATTACTGGTCCATCTGGCAAACCAACCCCTTTAACTGAAAAAGCAATTAAATTATTATTTTTATCTAGGCCAGCTTTGTAAACCGAACGATAAGCAGGACGGTAGGTGCCTTGCGTCATATCATCTTCACGGGTATAAACCATTTTTACCGGTACACCAATTTTTTTAGAAATAGCAGCAGCTTCCAATCCAAAATGTGTATACAACCTTCTACCAAACCCTCCACCCATTCTTGTCATTTTAATAGATATATTCTTCTGAGGAATGTTTAGCATTGAAGAGACGGCCTCTTGCATAGCTTTGGGCGTTTGTGTAGGACCTATCAATTCAGCTGAATTATCTTTAACGTTTGCAAAAAAGTTCATTGGCTCCATTGGGTTATGAGGTATAAATGGAGCCGTATAGGTTCGTTCAATAACTTTTTCAGCATTAGCGAATGCAGAATCAGGATCTCCATCTTTTCGCATCCTGTCTACTTTTCCGGTTTCTATATCTTTGATCAATCTTTGTTCATGCATCTCCGAAGTTTCAAGTTCACCCACATTATCCCATGTCGCTCTCAACATCTTTTTGGCGTTCATTACATGCCAAGTAGTTTTGCCCAAAATTGCTATTATTTGAGGAAATGCATTTGTACCATTCCATCTTTTCTTAGGTAAAGTGCTGTCAATAATAAAAGCATCAACAACACCATCCATACCCTTTATTTCTTTTTTATTAAAACTCTTAACCTTCATTCCAAATGCAGGTGGATGCTCGATTGCTGCTATTAGCATACCCTCACGTTTAAAATCAAGACCAAAAAGAGGTTTGCCAGTAACAATTTTCGAACCCTCAACATTTTTTTGCGATGTTCCAATCAGTTTATAATCTTTTTTCTTTTTTAGGGTCAGCTGTTTAGGCACATCTATGCCAACCGCTTTTGAAGCGATTTGACCATAGCCAATTTTCCTATCCCCAGTCTTTTCTATTATCATGCCATTGCTAGCAGATAAATTATTAACGGAAATACCCCATTCTTTTGCAGTAGCTTCTAGGAGCATCCACTTTCCTGCAGCACCGGCAATTCTGAGTGGATCCCAACCACGCTTGATGGAGTTACTTCCTCCAGCCATCTGGGGATTTCTGAAGGAATCTTCATCTAACGCACCTTGTTCCACTATCACATTTTCCCATGGAACATCTAGCTCTTCCGCCACAATCATTGGCATAGATGTCATCACATTTTGACCAATTTCAGGGTTTGGAGAATATATTGTGACCATCCCCGTATCCCCTATTTTAATATACCCATTAATGTCAAACCATTCCTCTGGTATAGATACACCTTTCTTTTTCGGGCTTAATGTTTTGCAACTTACTAGCCAATTAAAACCTATCATTAAACCGCCACCCACAGCTGCTGATGTTTTTAGAAAAGATCTTCTTCCTACTTTTGTTTTGATAACAGTCATTTTTTAGTGGTTTTAGAGCTTAGATGCCTTTTTAATTGCTTTTTTAATTCTTATATAGGTCGCACATCGGCAAATATTTCCACTCATCGCCAAATCAATATCTTCATCAGTTGGATTAGAATTATTATTCAGAAGAGCAACCGCACTCATAATTTGTCCAGACTGGCAATAACCACATTGGGCAACATCTTCTTCTAGCCATGCCTTTTGTACAGGATGATCACCGTCCTCTGATAGACCTTCAATAGTAGTTATGGGTTGACTAGCGACCGCTGAAACTGGGAAAACACAAGATCTAACAGCTGCACCATTTAGATGAACAGTACAGGCACCACATTGAGACATTCCACATCCATACTTTGTACCAACTAAATCAAGTTCTTCTCTAAGAACCCATAGGAGAGGAGTGTTGGGATCAACATCGACCTGTTTTTTTTCACCGTTGATATTTAATGTAAACTTTGACATATAATGATAAATATTTTAATCATTCAATTAGAGAATTGCCAATAGTTTGTTGTTACTTACTATTTTTATCGTGGATCTTCACTAATTGAAAGTTACAATAACATTTACTAAAACCTTCGGTGGAATTGAGATAAGCCAAGGACGCTCTATTTAAAAAACAACCGATTATATAATTAATGGTCGTGAAATGGATCAGCATACTCACCAGTATGATCGTGGATTTTTGTATCAATACCAAAACTATGATTTTTATCTTTAGCTTGAGATGCTGAATCGTTTCCCAATATGAAATAACTAACAAGTGAAACAATAGATAAAGCTAAACCAATGATTGCAAGATAATTGAAATTGCCCTCTTTCTCAAAAGCAAGTTTCATAATTTTACCTCCATTATTAATGATTATTGGGCTATTCTAAAATTCTTTAATCATAGCATCAACAACTAAATGATTACCTGTACCTACATAATATAAAAACCAAATGAAGCTAAAAAATAGAAGAAACTCTACAATATGTTCTTTTGCAAACCAAATTCCCATAGGGACTAGTAAGAAAAATATTAAGACATCCATTTTCAGGCATCTACAAAATTATTCAATTAATGGTAAGGGTTAGTAAGGAGCTTAGCTCTAAATCGAACGTATGCTTAAATTACGAATGCATTTACGTATACACTAAGAATCGGGAACTTGCTTCGATTCGTTTTGCATGCGACGTTTGTCATCAATCAAATTGGAATTTGCGCTAGTAGCTCAATTGGTAGAGCAGTGGACTCTTAATCCATTGGTTGGGGGTTCGATTCCTCCCTGGCGCACTTGATGAAACCCCCTTTTACCGAGGGGGTTTCTTTGTAATACGATATTTTACAAAATTATATATTGTATAGTGTGCCCCCAATATTGTGTCCCCAATTATTCATTTAGATATTTTTTGGCAAGTTTTGGGAAATCAGCTTCAATTCTTGAAAGGGTAATTCAGTTGGTAGCCGTTTGACTAGTACCAGCTCCTCCGATAATGGGAGACCAATGAGAAGCTCTCACTTTCCACTCACCGTTTTCTTTAACAAATACCTGTGTAACACGTGTCAAATAATGGCTTACCGGATTAGCACCTTCAGGAGTCATTGAACCTTCCGAATAATACATCGCTACCGCTGCCTTTTTTGGAACAAGAATAACTACTTCAACATGTTTAACATTCATATTAAAGCTGTCAAATTCATTAATCCTACCTTCTGCTCCAACCTTATTCAAAAGCCCTCCACTTGACCAGAACTCTAGAGCTCCATCTTTTGAATATATATCCATAGTTCTATTGTTTTTATTTGCATAATTATTCTCAGCAATAATCTGATTAACAATATCTTCTTTGTCCCCAGCAGATAAAATACCAGCAAAGAATAAACAAAAAGATATAATTAGCTTTGATATACTCATGTTATCTCCTTTTCTTTTTTAAGCGTCATAAACATCAATCCATAAAATCTATTAAAAATATTTAAGAATAGAATTTATAACTTTGTTATATATACGTAATAAGCCCCCGCTATATCCCCATCATCTCTTCCGTTTACAAACCATGCACTAAGTTTAGTGCTTCCTTTCATTAAACGGAGGCGAAAGTTAACTGCAGTTATTTCTCCATTTTCCGTTATGTCATAATTAATTCCAGCATTTCCTAAAATATTATCTGGAATATGTTTAACTAAATGTTGACCAGCAATATTTAACTGCGCTTGAGTAGCAGAAATCTTTTTACTTTTATCATTTGTAGACGCATAGGATGAACTAGAAGAAAAATAAAAAAAATCTTTTAGATCTACCGGTACTTGAGGTTGAGATGTAATAGGAAAATTAAACTCTCTTGGCCATCTTCTAAGACTTATATCGTACATTCCATCTGTTTCAACAAATATCTCCCAATAGCCTCCACATTTTTTGCCAGCAAGTACCTGATCATGGTTCCATACAGCACCTCCATGAAGATCATGAGACGTTATAAAAGAAGGGTTTTCTTTATCAGACCCAACAATGATTTCATATTTTTTCTTTGTGCTTTGATAAACATCTTCCCACCATATATCATAAATCTTACTTAGCTTCTCAACCACGCCAGGAAAATAAGGGGAGACATTATTTGATTGTTCTGGATCTTTGTTAATATCATACAATTCTTTTCCATTAACCCATCTCCATCGATCAGTCATTACAGAAGTTCTACGGTATTTTATTGGATAGCTGACTCTTTGATTGTCGATTACAATCGTCCTCTCTTCCCATGAATTAACCCCACCATTAATAAGAGGTACTAAACTCATACCATCAAACTTTTGATGTTTCGTTCTTTTTAAATTGCATAGTTCCACTAAAGTTGGAAGCAGATCCATGCCAGCTGTTAAAATATTAATATCTCTTCCTGAGTTTATATTTCCATTAGGCCAGTACAAAAAAAATGGTACTCTGTGGCCCCCATCCCATTCTGAGCCTTTTGTTCCCCTCATTCCAGCATTATAGACTTTAGCTCCTCGACTACTTCCATTATCAGTAATAAAAATAAAAATGGTATTTTCTGCAAGTTTTAGTTCTTTAAGTTTTTTTCTTAACCTACCGATGTTGTCATCTATATTAGTTATCATTCCATAAAATTCTAACAGGCCAGGTTCAATTCCAGTATACATTTTTTTGTATTGTTCAGGAACCACGTATGGTAAATGTGGAGCATTAGTAGATAAGAAAACAAAAAATCTCTCGTCCTTTTTCTTTTCAATAAATTTTATTGCTTCATCAAACCACACATCGGTGCAATATCCTTTATATTTTTTTGGTTTACCATTGTGATAATAAGTGTCATCAAAATAATCATTAGCCCAGTAATCAGATGTATTTCCTATGCCACCTCCTCCATGAACCAATACTTCTTCAAAACCACGGTCTTGGGGACGAAAAGGATAATTATCTCCTAGATGCCACTTTCCAAATATGGCTGTATTGTATCCATTGTTTTTAAAAATGTCAGCACTTGTTATTTCATCACGATGAATTAAAGATCGGCCTTTTATTGAATGCCACACACCAGTCCTTTGTGGATAACGACCAGTAAGTAGTTGAGCTCTTGTTGGAGAACAAAAAGGAGAAACATGGAAATCTGTAAATCTTAAACTCTCTCTATACAATTTATCTAGATTTGGAGTTTTGATATGGGGGTTTCCATGACATGCGAGATCTCCATATCCTTGATCATCTGTTAAAATAAAAACTACATTCGGTTTTTGTTTAATGTTGCCAGATGAGGCTGTAACTGTTTCTGAAATAGCAAAAAGAAAAATTAAAGTTGTTCTATTCATAGAATAATTTTCCTTTCTAATTTTTATAAAGTTTAAGACCTAATTCTATTTAAGTAATTAAATTTCTGTTAATCCTAATTTTCATTTTTCGAAACCAAATAAAAAATATACTATTATTCTTCTTATTGATTTAATGACACTTTAAGTTTTATTATTATAATATTAAATTCCAATATTATGTTTAATTATTCACCTTTTCATAAAAAAGAGAACAAGAAACAGGAGAGCAATGTTATGGCACTTCCAATTAAAAAGCGCCGAAAAAACCTTGGCTTAACACAAAAAGAGTTAGCTTCCAATTTAGGAGTGAGCTTACCCAGTATAGTCAACTGGGAAAACGGCAAAATTGCTCCTCGGGGAAAAAATCTTGAAAAAATAGAAAAGTTTTTATCTACAAAATCTTCTGTTTCGAAAAAGAAAAAGTCTGCTCGCCCAAAAGGTCAAGTAGGTAGACCTAAAAAGGTTGTCGTGGCAACAAAGGCTAAAAAACGAGGTAGACCTAAA
>MDTE01004250.1_pt1 | contig 16341 bp, 21 predicted proteins | sample 811231 | NCBI WGS metagenome assembly MDTE01 (sample SAMN05326651, study PRJNA326480) | marine metagenome | isolation source: seawater | place: Indian Ocean: Red Sea | collected 2010
AAAAATATATCTAGTTGAAAATGAGAATCAGATAGACAATATAGTTATAAAAAATGAAAAAATAGCTTACGTTACACAAACTACTTTATCAGTAGATGATACAAAAAAAATAATAAATAAAATTAAAAGAAAATTTCCTAATATTATTTGCCCATCAAAAGATGATATATGTTACGCAACACAGAATAGACAAGATGCTGTAAAAGAAATACTCAAATTATGTGATTGTTTGATCGTTGTGGGTTCTAAAAATAGTTCTAATTCTAGACGATTAACAGAATTAGCTGAAAAAAGAAATATACCAGCATATTTAGTTGATAATAAAAATGATCTTAATATTGATAAAATAAAAACAATGAAATTTATCGGTATAACAGCAGGTGCTTCTGCCCCAGAAAAATTAATTAACGAAATTATTGAATATTTAGAAAGTTTTGGAGCATCAATAACAAACTCAGATACAAAATTGATTCAAGAACATATTACGTTTACGTTACCAAAAGAATTAAGATAGTAGAAATTATAAATCATGAGTAGTATTACTATCTAAATTTTCATCTAGTGGTGAATAATTTGGATCATTTGGATTGATAAAGATAAATTGATAATTATTCTGTTCTAACTCAACATAATCTAATACACAATGCTTTAAGTGTATCATTGAATCTGGTGATATAATAATTTCTATATTATTAATTTTGAGTCTTAAATCCTCCTCTTTTGATTGATCAAAACCCATCATATAATTAAATTTCCCAGTTGAATCAACACTAACACCAATACGTAAAGGCCAATTTTCAGAATTACTCTCTTTAGCAGATTTCAAAATCTGATCACAAGCATTTTGACTTATATCAAAAATTTTTTTATTCATTTCTTTTATATTTATCTATAAAACTTAAAAAGTTCTCTATCCATAATGATTGTCGTGTATCTCGCATATGGCTATAAGTTGCTACTAAATTTTTATATAAAATACCATCAGATTTGCCATTGACACCATGACCTCTTTTTACATTATATGCATACTTATATTTTTTTTTAAAAAATTTAATATCAGAATAATGAAATTCATGTGCATTAATATTATTTTTACTAATTGGCCAAGGATGCTTATCACTGCAATTCAAAACTACATAACCTCGTCCAACTGGCTTTGAAAACATGTTAATTTTAGCATCAATTATACCCACCATAGGGTATGATGCCTTGTTATAAGTGATATTTTTACATAAATACATTAACCCTCCGCATTCAGCATATACTGGCTTTCCATCTTCAATAAAATTATATATTTCTTTCATCAATAATCTATTTCTAGAGATTTTATTTGCAACTGTTTCAGGAAATCCACCTCCAATAAAAAGTCCATCTACATTTGGTAATTTTTTGTCAGTTAGAGTATTAAAAAATTTTATAGAAACTCCATAATTTCTAATTTTTTCAATATCATCTGGATAATAGAATCCAAAAGCATTGTCTAATGCGACACCTATTCTTATTGATCTAAATTTTTTCTTATTTATATAAACTTTAGATATGCTACCTCTTAATTTTTTCTTTGGATTAGGTTTGAATATTTTCTTTATGTCCACAGAATTTTTTATAATTTTTGTTATTTTATTAATAATTTCTATAGATTTATTGTTTTGAAATGTTGGTTCTAATCCTAAGTGTCTTTCGATTATGTTTAATTCTTTATTTTTATGTATAGATCCAATAATTTCAAAATCAGTATATTCTTTAATTGAGTTTATTATTTTATTCTCATGCCTATCATTTGCTATATTATTGAGTACAACACCAAAATATTTTATTTTTTTATCAAAGTTTTTATAACCTTGTAATAATGGTGCTATACCACGTGTGGTTCCAATACAATCTATAATTAATATAACAGACAAATTTAGCAATTTTGCCAATTGTGCGTTACTATCTTTCCCAGAAATACTTAATCCATCAAATAATCCCTTATTTCCTTCAGTAAGTGATACATTGGCATTAACTGTTTTTTCTTTAAATAACTTGAGTATTTCTCTATCTGACATAGTAAAAAAATCTAAATTATAGCAAAAATTTTTACTTGCTTGTTTTAACCATAAAGGATCAATATAATCTGGACCTTTTTTAAAAACAGCAACATTTTGATTTAAGTTACTAGCTATTCCAGTTAGACCTATAGTAAGCGTTGTTTTTCCTGATGATTTTTTAGTTGATGAAACAAGATAAGAGTTCATGAGAATAATTAATTATTTTCATCGCTAGGAATAAATTTTAGATTAGATATCGTAGCTAGAATAATAAACAATGCTAGTGCTATACCGCCAACACCTAAAGCTATTTCATAAATCGAAGGTGTGTATGAATACACGCCTGAGTCATAGAAAGAACTCTCGACAATTTCATGGTTAGGGAAAATATTAAGTGGAAATGCTTGTCCTCCAATAATTATTACCCAAATACCAATAAAACCACCCACAATTACAAGCAAAGATGAGATAGATAAATTTTTGTCAGATAAAATAAAAATTGGAATAATAATCCCTAAAAATATTTGTCCAATCCAGAATAATAATGTATAGGAACCGCCACTAAATAATATGAATAATTCATAATCAATATGTTTAGAAATATATATATTAGTAAGATGATATAATATTAAAAAATATAAATTTATATATAGAAAAATTTTTAAAAGTTTAGTAAAGCTTTTGGTAATTTCTATAGATACTATCTGTTTATTTAGTTTATATATCAAATTGAATAATAAATAGTATATAGCAGTTCCATACAAAAGTGACATTACTATAAACAGAGGTGCTAAAATTGCAGTTGCATACGCCTCTCTTGCTATTAAAAAACCAAAAATTGAACCAGTACCAGTAGTGAGTACAATTCTCCAAATAAAAGCAAATTTACCAACAGCTTTTGAATGTTTTTTTACAGTAAAATCTAACATTGACCATATGTATATTACTAATATTACAAAGAACCCACTATATAGAAAAATATTCCAAGCAAATATTGATTTAAAATTATATGTTGTCATTGCTACAATTAAACGATCTGGTCTTCCTAAATCTAAAACAAGAATTAGTAGTCCAGAAATAAGAAATGCTACAGCAAAAAGCGCAGATAACGGTGCTAATGGTTTAAACAAAGATTTATCAAAAACAGATGATAGAGTAGCTGTATTCAAAACGCCAGATGATATAACTATTAACATGACAGCAAAAACATGTGGTAATCCCCAAATTATTTGATTATTCATTCCAGTTATATGATGCCCTTGTTCTTCCATTATATGAGCACTGAATAATCCTACTAATATAAAAATGCCTAATAGTGATAATAAAAACCAAAATATTTTCTGATCTATTTCTAATTTTGACATTAAATTACTTTTCATTTTTAAAATCCAGTATATGTTACTCTTTGATTAAGTTTCAAATCAGCCCGTAATTTGATAGATGATGAATTTTTAAGACTTTTATTAACTCTGCTTGATGTATTAGCTAAATTTCCAAATGAGATAGCCTGATGTCCTTCATCAATACAGGCCTCTTCACAAGCGGTCATCTCTTTGCCTGCGTCTAATCTACCCACACAAAAATTACAACTTTCTACACATCCTTTACCTCTTGGAGCGTTAGTTAATTGTTCAGTTAAATTTTCATGAACAAATGATCTTGCTTTAAATGGACATGCCATCATACAATACCTACACCCTATACATGTATGCTGATTTACCATAACAATACCATCTTCACGTCTAAATGATGCGCCTGTTGGACAAACATCGCAACATGGTGGATTTTCACAATGCTGACAAAGCATGGGCAAAATTGTAATTTTATCTGTATTGATATCTTTTATCTTAACTTTTCTTATCCATTGTGGATCAGTTTTAGGTCTATTAAATCCATAAAGTCCATTCTCTTTATTACAAGCATCTATACAAGCAGTGCAACTATCAGCACATTTTGCAGTATCAATATGCATAGCCCAACGAGTTTTGTTAGATACTTTTTGTGCAGGAGTTTTAGCTGCGAATGTTCGCTCTGATATAGAAGGAATAATATATATAACAGCTACAGCTGAAATAGATTTGATTAAAAATTGTCTCCTGCTAGTAGATGTACTATTCATGATATTTTATGTTTAATTCTTTATTTAACTCTGAATGAACTTGAGAAATCATATTTATTTTATGTGTCTTCTTATTAAGGTATTTTTTGCTATATTTTGGTGTAGTTGCATGACATGTAAAACAATCAATTTTTGTAGCTGTCTCAATATGACAAGTATAACAAAATTGACCCTCACTGTTTATAGGTATTGCTATACCATTCTCATCATAAGACACATGGCAATCAATGCAATTAGCCAAACTATGTTGTTTTGTTCTAATACCATCAATCACGGTTAAATCTCTATGATGATATAAAAATTCATAATGCTTTTTTCTCATAATATCTGTAGGTTCTACACATTGTTTTAATTTATCAGCTTTTGATGATGTTGTGTGATGTTTATGATTATCATGAGAATATGAAATATTTGAGATAGTCATTGCTAGTATTAAGATGGTTCTAACAACTGAAATCAATTATCTTCTCCGATGTTTAAATCTATTCACCAAGACCCATTTTAATATAACCTGTAGGACAAACATCGGCACAAATATGACAGCCTATACATTTATCATAATCAGTATCAACATATCTGCCCATTGTAGATGTATCTTTTTTTACTCTGAAAACAGCATCTTGAGGACAATAAATCACGCAATTATCACACTCAAAACACATGCCGCAGCTCATACATCGTGATGCTTCTTTGATGGCATCTTCTTCGGTTAGTCCAATGATTCTATCTTCATAATGATCTATTACTTCATCGCCAGATGGTACAGCTTCACCTCTCTTCAACCGATCTTCATGTTTAAAATGTCCTAAAAATAATTCTGTATGTGGTATAACTTCTTGTGCTGATCTATCTTCAAAATTATGGACTACGGCTTTACTATTATCTGTTCCTCTTTGTTTGTCTGGATTATCTAATGTAGGTGCATACGTATCTGGTTGTAAATCTGTTTCTCTCAATTTTTCTAAAAGATTAAAATGATGTACATCAACTTTAGGTCTTCTTTTAAAATCTTTATTCTCAAAATAACTTTTAATGGATTGAGATGCGATAGAGCCCTGTCCGATTGCAGTTGTTAAAAGATGTGGTCTAATAATGTCTCCAGCTACAAAATGCCCTTCTTTAGTTTTATGTCTATAAAACTCATCAACTTCAAAAAATCCTTTATCATTTCCTAAATCTTCTAAACCTTCTATATCTGGTGCTTGACCAATAGCTGCAACAATCAAATCAGCTTCTATTTTTTTCTCAGTATTGTCTATTGGTTTTGGTATATTATCCTCGAACACACAATCTGCAACATATATTGCAGTAGCACGATTCGAATCATCTTTTTCAATCCTTACAGGGATTACACCATTTATAATTTTAACACCTTCATGGACAGCATCATTTACTTCTTGTTCGGCTGCAGTCATTTCTTCTTTCTTAAATAAAGATGTTAGTGTTACATCTGCGCCTTCCTTACTGGCAGCTTCAGATACATCCTGAGCCACATATCCATGAATAATACTTTCTGGTCTTTCTTGTGGTTTTAAATTTGATATATGTCCTAATCTTCTAGCAACTGATACTACATCTATAGATGTATCACCACCACCAACACATACAACTTTTTTTGAACCAACTTTTAATCTACCATCACAAAATGCTTCTAAGAAATCCACACCGCTAATACAATTCGTTGCATCACCACCTTCTACGGGTAGAGCTTTACCATTCCAACACCCTATTGTCCATAACACTGCATCATGAGACTTTTCTACATCTTTAAGATCTATGTCTTTGCCAACCCTTTTGTTTAAAATAGTTTCAATTCCACCTAAATTTAGTATCCTTTCGATTTCTTTGTCTAAAAGATCTCTAGGAGTTCTATAACCAGGTATACCATATTTCATCATTCCGCCAAGTTCTGATCTTTCTTCAAAAATTGTTGAACCATATCCCATTTTCCTTAATTGAAAAGCTGCTGATAAACCAGCTGGTCCACCACCAATTATTGCAACTTTTTCTTTTTTTAATTTTGGCGCTTCTTCAAATTTATAATTCTCTTTCAAAGCTGTATCACCAATATATTGTTCAACTGCATTAATTCCGACAAAATCATCAACCTCGTTTCTATTACATCCTGTTTGGCATGGTGCAGGGCATACTCGTCCCATTTGTGATGGAAAAGGATTTGCAGCAGTAGATCTTCTAAAAGCATATTCAGACATTGATAGATCTTTAGGTGTTTTTTCAATACCTCTTACAATTTGAAGCCAGCCACGAATATCCTCACCAGATGGACAACTACCTTGGCAAGGTGGTGTTTTATGGATATATGTTGGACATTTATGAGAATTATCTTCATTAAAAATTTGTTCAGAAAAATCATCATAAACATGCACACCATCTTCAAATCGACGATATGTATTATCTTTCTTCATAAGATTTATTTTCTTTTCTGTATCTGTCATATCTATATAAGTTTATTCTACTTTTCTAATAAAGCTATTATATCATAAGAAAAAACAGCTAAACCTCTTTTTTATTCATAATTAGAGCATTTCCTACTAATTGATGAAGACTAACAATTTGGTCTAATTCTAGTCCATAATACTGAAATACCTTAGAAAACTGGCTTTTGCATATAGCACATATAGCTGCCATGTGTGTTACGCCTCTTTCTTCGACAACTTGTTTTAGAGCTTCCATTCTAGGTAGAGCACCTTTAACTCTTAACTCTATAAGATCATCCGTCAGTAATCCGCCTCCACCTCCGCAACAGTAAGTTTTTTCTTTTATTGTTTCTTCGTCCATATCATAATAATTATTCACGACAGATTTGATAATTTTTCTAGGAATAGAAAATTGGCCACCAATAAAACCACCCATGTTTGATGCTCTCGCTACATTACATGAATCATGGTAAGTTAAAGTCATTTCATCATTAGCAGATTTATCAAAATCTAAAACTTTTTTATCTATTAAATCATTGGTTACTTCACAAATATGCTGTGGAATTGGATACTTACTATCTAGAAAATCAAATGGTCCTGCAAGTGTATTTAGAAAACTATATGCAACTCTCCATGCATGACCACATTCACCAAATACAATTCTTTTTACATTTAATTCTAATGCAGCTTCTCTAATACGAAGAGCTAACTTTCGCATATTTTCATAACTCCCAATAAACATACCAAAATTAGCAGCTTCACTTGCATGAGAACTTAAAGTCCAACTAACTCCAGCTTGATGAAATACTTTCGCATATCCAATGAGTCCATCAACATGTGGTTCAGCAAAAAAATCTGCTGAAGGAGTTACTAATAATACATCTGAATCTTTTTGATCAAGTGGAAATTTAACATCAATGCCAACTTCATCTACTACATCTTCTTCTAATCCTTCTAAGGTATCTACAAGAGCAGGTTCTGGTAAGCCTAAATTATTTCCAATCTTATGAACCTTACCAATTATTTCATTACAATATTTTTGTCCAACTCCAATAGAATCCATAACTTCTCTAGCAGCCATTGATATTTCGGCCGTATCAATTCCAATCGGACAAAAAACTGCACATCTACGGCATTGTGAGCACTGATGATAATATGAATACCATTCATCTAATACTTCTTTCGTTAGATCTTTTGCGCCTACGAGTTTAGGAAAATATTTACCAGGTAAAGTAAAATATCTTCTATAGACACTTCTCATTAAATTTTGACGACCTACAGGCATATTGTTAGGATCTTTAGTTCCAAGATAATAATGACACTTATCTGTACAAGCACCACATTGCATACATGAATCCAAATAAACTCTTAATGAGCGATATTTTTTAAGTAAGTCACCCATTTTATCAATAGCTTTATGTTGCCAATTATCAATTAATTCTCCAGGATAACCTAATGATGACTGAAATTCTTCTTTTGACTTGAATGGGGCTATATGTGATGTAGCTTCCTTTTCTAATGCAGGTATTACAGGGTATTCTCTAATTTTTGGTATATTAAATTTATTATCAGACATTTATCTCACCATTTAATTTTCTATTTCTTTTGCCCACTTTGAAATATGCCTCTTATCCCTTGCAGTATCAGTTTGATTTCTAGTTGGACTGAAAAACAATCCAGGTGCATGAAGTAACTTGCTGTAAGGAAATATTATCATTAATAATATAACTAAAGTTAAATGTATTAAAAGCATAAAATCATTCGGTAATTCATGTAATTCAAAATACATTAATCCTAAAAAAAACTGTCTAACAGCTAAAATATCAGTTTGAAACCATTTCATCATTAATCCCGTTGAGGCAATAGAAATAATCAATATCAGTAACAAATAATCAGAAGGTGAAGATATATATCTAACTCTATCTACAAATATTCTTCTACCTAATAAACCTAATAACCCAAATATCATCACATATGCACCATAATGGCCAGCCGCTTGAATAATATCAAATGAGACCCAGAACCAAACAGGGTCAGTAAAATATTTAAGATGCCTAAATGCTGCTAAAAGCAACGCAAAATGAAAGAGCCAACTAAATAGCCAAGTCCATTTAGTCGCAGAAAATAGACTTTCAAATAATACAACTTCTTTAAAAAACCTAAAAAGAACACCTTGTTTAGTTTGGGGTGCTGGTGGTGTTGGTATTTTAAGTGGAGCTGGTATAGTAGAATACTCGTATATTCTATATGCTAGACCAACAAAAAGTATCATTGTGGCGATATAAAACATAACTGCATATAATATCGTCACAAATGACATTATTAATTCTCCATGTATTTAAATTTACTAAACGCAACCAGTTGGTTTTGGTAATCCAGCAAATTTACATGCTTGTTTAGCTGGTCCATATGGAAATAGTTCATATAAATATTTACTATTACCTTTATCCTTACCAAGTTTCTTAGCTACAGCTTTAGTTAAAACACGAACAGCTGGCGCAATTTGATATTCCTCATAATATTCACGTAGAAAATTAATTATTTCCCAATGATCATCGCCTAGGGTAATATCCTCAGCTTCAGCCATGACACTAGCTACATCTTTTTCCCAATCATTTAAATTGGCAAGATAGCCTTCTTCATCAGTTTCAAGTGTTTTACCATTTACTTCAATACCCATATTAGTCTCCTATTTTTTATAACCAAGTTTGAGTTTTTTCATGCTCAACTGTTAATGTGACAAAACCTTTATAACTTATTATCTCTATATTAGGGATTAGAGAATTTTTATCAAGTCCTCTTGCCTTTAAGTCGGGATCTAAAACATAAAATTTAAAATTATTTAAATTCTCTTTTATAAGACTAGATACTTTAGTATTATCAAGAGCAGCATAAACCGCATCTTCGATTAACAAAATGGATGATCCTTCGTTTGCTAATCTAATACATGTTGCAAAACTATTTTTTTCGTATGGTGATTTGTTAACTGTATGTAACATTAGAAATTAAAAATCACCTCGCTATCATTAATTAATTTTTTCATATCTTTTGATGTAATAATTTCAACATCTACCGATAAATCGTTTTCTTTAAGGCCTCTTTCGCTTAATGATTCTTTTTCAACATATATTTTTTCAACATCATACATTTCTAATGCAGAATATGTTTTTGAGAAATTTTTAGTATTAATATCCACTGTATCTTGATCTTTTTTTAATTGATAAACTCCATCATCTATAAAAGCTAAACTAACATCTTGTTCAAATGCTGCTGCAATTAAAACAACTTCAAGTGCTTCATGCGCATAAATAGATCCATGTGGTGCACGTCTATTTACATATAGAAATTTTTTAACAATTCCACTTTCTGCCTGATCTTCCATTTAATCACCAAAAGTTATTAATCTATCAGATTGTATTCCTGCTTCAATAAGCTGACCTAACCCAGAAATTCTAAAATTATCAGCAATGTTGTGGGCATCCTTTTGATTTCTTTTCATTTCATCTGGGTCAACCATTCCTCTACGTTGGGCTGCTGCAACACATAATACTAAATCTAATTTATGTTCTTTTGCTAGCTCAGACCATCTATTTGGTATGTGTCTATCATCTTGTGGTGGCGTTGCCAATCTTGTTCCGTTGTTTACCCCATCATGATAAAAAAATACTCGATAAATTTTATGCCCTTCTTCTAAAGCTGCTTTAACAAAATGATATGCTGTATCAGATGCTTGATGTGTATAAGGTCCTTCGTTGACTAAAATACCAAACTTCATAACTGATTGTCTTTAAAATCTTATGTATGTAGATGAGTTTAATGTTTTTCTGCCACCACGCCAGTTATCAATATGATATTTAGTGAAAGGTAATTCTGTTAATTCAAAAAATCTTGGCCATCCAATTCTCTCAATCCAATCATTGATTCTTTCCCAGTCTCTGGCATCATCTTTATACGCTTTAAGTATTCTTTTTACTATAGCTGTAGCTTCAGGCCATCTTGGTGGATTATTAGGTATACCTGCTGCCACTAATTTTTGGAATGTAGGTTTACTTCTAGCATTAGAGTGATTACCACCTACCCATATAGCTAATTTACTATGTTCCGGATCATTTATTTGCATTGGTGGACATGGAGGATAACACGCTCCACAACATATACATTTTTTCTCATCAACTTCTAATGATGGTTTACCATTTACCATTGCAGGTCTAATTGCAGCTACTGGACATCTAGCTACTACTGATGGTCTTTCACAAACATTTGAAACTAAATCATGATTAATTTTTGGTGGTTTTGTATGTTGAATATTAATTGCTATATCACCTTGACCGCCACAATTGATTTGACAACACGAAGTTGTCATATGGACACGATTTGGCATTTCATTATTTTTGAATTCCTCTATTAATTCATCCATCATTGCTTTCACAACACCAGATGCATCTGTTCCAGGTATATCGCAGTGCAACCAACCTTGGGTATGGGCAATCATAGCTACAGAATTTTTTGTTCCTCCAACAATAAATCCTTCTTTTTCAAGTTCATTGATTAATGGATCAACTTTCTTAGCATCTTTAACCATGTATTCAATGTTACTTCGGATCGTAAATCTAACATATCCATCAGCATATTTATCTCCAATATCACACAATTTTCTTAGAGTAAATACATCTAAGATTCTTTGAGTTCCAGCTCTTATTGTCCAAATTTCTTCACCGCTATTAGCAATATGCTTTAAAACACCTGGTTTAGGATGTTCATGATATTTCCATTGACCAAAATTCTTACGCATGGTTGGATGCATATATTGAAAACCATCAGGACAACCAGTTTCAATTGGTGATCTAGGTTTAGCCTTTTCTTCTTTTGGGTTTGTTGATTTATCAGTCATAATTTATGCAGTTTCTTTTTTATCAGCCTTTTCATACCATTTTACAGCTTCTTGATCCCACTCATCTGTTCTCACATATGAACTTTCTCTTGGATTAGCAACCATATTAGGATCAACATCAATTCCTATTCCCTCTAAAAAATTGACTAATCCAACTCTTTCTATCATCTCTCCACATCTTTCATGTTCTAGCGCATTGTCAGCCCAGAAATCTATTGTATTTTCAGCAATTTCTACAAGTTTTTCCCAATCTTCCTCATTTTCTAGTTTCATAAATGGAACAATTACTGTACCCATTAAATCACCAATTTTAAGAGTTCTCTTACCGCCAATTAGGATAGTTGCTCCTTTATCATCACCAGGATGTAAAGCTTTAGGAACTACATTCAAACAATGCATACATTTGACACAATTTTTGTTATCTATTTCTATGGTGTCATCATCATTTAATGAAATAGCATTTGTTGGACATCTTGTAATAATATTATCAATAATATATTTACGTCCCTTTAGTTTCGCGTATTTTTTAAATTCATCTTGATCAACTTTTATATCATCTCTCCATGTACCTATAACTGACATATCAGCTCTCTCAATTGAATTCATACAATCATTTGGACATCCTGAAATTTTAAACTTAAATTTGTATGGTAAAGCTGGACGATGCATATCATCAACAAAGTTATTTACCAATAATCTATGTGCTTTGTGCTCATTAACATTAGACATTTCACATCTACCAGCACCTACGCATGACATTGCAGTTCTGACACATGGACCTGCTCCACCAAGATCAAATCCATAACCATTTATATCATCAAAAAAATGTTGAGTAGCTTCAGTGGTAGCACCAATAAACATAATATTTCCAGTTTGACCATGAAACGTAACTAATCCTGAACCATGTTTTTCCCAACTATCAGCAAGTTTTCTTAACATCGAAGTAGTATAATAATTACCCGCTGGCGGTTGGACTCTTAGTGTATGAAATTCTTTTGATGCAGGAAATACCTTACCAACTTCGGAAAATCTAGGAATGATACCTCCACCATATCCATAAACACTAACTGTTCCACCTTTCCAATAGCCTTTTCGTGTTTCATATGAATGCTCAAGTTGCCCTAACAAGTCATTCGTCATTTCATTAATTCTTTTATCTGGATGTGTATCTCTAAGAGTCTTTATGCCACTAATAAAGCTAGGCCATGGGCCAGTCTCCAGATCATCTAACATTGGTGTATCATGTTTTTTCATAGTCATTCATTCCCCATTGGAATACTTCGTATATTATTTTATCATTAGTTTCTAATATATGTCTAAATATTTATTTTAAGCCATTTTTTATAAATGTAAACTCAATAATAAGGATAAAATTATGGATGTATTGAAAACTAATAAAAATACATATGAACGATGGGCAAATAATAAATTAGAGTCTTTCACATCTGATATCGATGATTTATTGGTCGAAATTAGTGATCCTGCACGTATAAGTAAAGGTGAAATGATTAGAATAAAAAAAATTATCAATGCTTATAACATGGTTTTTTATGAATTTACTAGGCCAATTAAAGACACACAATCGTCTCTAATTAAATTAATGCATAATTTAAATATCAAAAATTTTGTCAAAGATTCAAAATCTAATAAAAATGGTATTACTGCCATTGAATTAGATCAAAAAATAATGACTGAAGATGAATATATTCCATATACTAAAAGATCATTAAATTGGCACACTGATGGTTATTATAATAAATTAAATAAACCCATATATTCATGGATACTCCATTGCAAACAAAGAGCAAAGAATGGTGGTGTTAATACCTTTTTTGATCACGAGATCATATATATTTTATTTAATCAATTAACGAATAAAATTTTATCTTTGATGGATAATGAAATTTATATAATTCCAGAAAATAAAAAAAATGGAAGAAAAGAAATAAAAAGCTATGTTTTTTCATATGATAATCCATATAAAAAATTGCATATGAGATTCACTATGAGAGAGAGAAATATTAAATGGAAAAAAATGTATGAAGATGAAATAGAAATTTTAAAAAACATAATAGAAAAAAATTCCAAATATAAAATTTCCTATAAACTTCAACCTGGACAAGGAGTAATAACAAACAATGTTATTCATTCAAGAACAGCATTTACAAACGATATCAATCATCATAGGCTGATATATAGAATTAGATCAACTCAAAGAATTAATTTATAAAATATGTTGTATTTAAGTAGTGTATTAATTGAATATAAAGAAATTGAAACATTCGATGAATTGTTAAATGTCATTAAGGAAAAAGCTAAATTGGGTGAAATATTTATTAAAATGGACCTAAAACCACCATATCCTGATACACCAGATAATTGGGAAGAAAAAATTGAAGCAGCATTCAGTGGTTATCAAAAATAATTATGTGGGAATCAGACGAAAAAAAAATTATTGAAAGTAAGGCAAAAATGATAGATGTTTCATATGCTATAGAGTGTTCAACTCTACCTTATGATCATGCTTTTGAATTATCTAACGAGATTATAAAAAAACTTCCTTGGTTTTATGATAATAAATTAAATGGAATACAAACGCTGCATGGTCCTGACTCTGGAAATGGTTGGACAAGAGCTGAAAATGAAACAATATTTTTATCTAAAAGAACAAAATTAATTATTAGAATTTCAAAAAATCTGATTGAGAATGCAAAAAATCTAGAAAATGCTGAAATTAATATTGACGGTAATATATTAAAAATAAAAAAATTAACTCTAAAACCATTCTCCATCTCAAAAGTTCTTTTTTGTAGATGTGTATTAAGTAATGAAAATATTGATGAAAGTAATTTTTTAAATGCCATTACAGATGAACTAAAAAAACATAAAATTATAATAAAAAAAGCACTTTGTGGTAAAAGTAGAACTATAAATTTAGAAGGAAAAAATAATTATACGAGAAGCTTGATGCTAGCTGGTTTATCTAAACAAGATTCTATTACATTACAAGATGTAGGTATTGGCAGAGGAAGAGTTTTTGGATGTGGTATTTTTCTTCCATATAAGTCAATTGATGCTGTAGATAATTTTAAAGACGAATAAATATTTTTTTAATATAGACTTATACTTTTTAGTATATTAGAATTTTGCAATATAGTTGAATTGTTTGATAAGTATACTATGAAAATTGAACATGAAGGAAAAGAAATAGAACTTACAGATACTGGTTTTTTAATCAATATTGATGATTGGAATGAAGGCATAGCTAAAATAATAGCTGATCAAGAAGAAATAGTCTTAACAGATAAACACTGGGATGTAATTAATTATCTAAGAGATGAATTTTTAAATAATAAAGAAAATCAGCCAAATACACGTAATATGGTTAAAGATTTAGGTAAGATGTGGAATGAAAAAATTGATACTAAAGCATTATTTGATCTATTTCCAGGTAACCCCAGCAAGCAAGCTGGAAGAATAGCTGGATTACCTGAAAGTAGAAGAAAAGGTGGCTATTAATGAATGATACAAAAGATAATAAAGCGCTCCAAGATGAAAGAAAAAAAATAATCGCTAGATTACTAGAAATTCAGAAAAAATTTATGGAGCTAGAAAGAAAAAAAGGTGTTACAGAAAAAGATATCCATCATAATCCCAAAGGAATTGTTAAAGAATATAAAGAAGAACATGAGAAATTAGCAAATCGCTTGGTTGATATTGCGCATCAGTTAAAAGGCTCAATAAGAACATAATGAATAAAGAATATTTCGATAAAATAACTGAATTAGAAAAAATGAATGTTTCTGAAGATTATATTATTGGATGGCAAGAAGGTTATCAGCATAGTCCAAAAGTAGAAGAACAACGATTAAATAATGCATATGAAGCTGGCTATGAAGATGGCGAAAAAAAATCAATAGAAAACGCTCAAAAATATAAAAAATAAATTTAATCTCTTGTTATTGATTCAAAAGTCTCAATTATTTTATTACAAATATCGTTTGCATCAATATCAACAATCTGGTCCATTACCCATTTATTAGTTTGACTTAATCCCATAGCATCTTGAATTTTCTTAGCCAAATGTCTAAAAATTGAATAATTATTTTCTTTTTTATCAAATGAATATTCAGAATATTCTGCGGATCTAAGATTGAGAGTATTAATGTACCCTTTTTTATAATTACCATTTCCAAACAAATCTTCACAATTTTCTTGCATGATTCGAGCTGATTGTTTTCCTAAAGCATTCATAATATTCAATCGTTTCTCATCACTAAAAGAATTATTGTACAAAAGTCTATCAATTATATGTACTTGAAAAGACATATATTCAACAATCACCGTAACTCTTTGATGATCAGAACTATATTCATAATCATCTCCATGGAGTTGTTTCGCTTTATGAAGAGCAATTTTCCATGATATAAAAGATAGAGCACTAGCTATATCATCAGGGCTTTTTTGATTTTTAGAGGTTTTAGACCATTTATTCTTAATTCTTATAGCCATATTTATTTGATATTTTTTCTACAAAAATGCATCATTTTATACTATAGATTTATCAGAAAAACATATAAATGAACATAGAAATACAAAAAAGATTAATTGAAGTTAAACCTGGAAGTTTCATTTTTGAGTTTAATAACTCTATCGATAAAACAAAATGTGAAGAAATAATTGATAGATTTGAGAATTCAAAAAATGATCATTATCGTGGACGTGTCGGTCAAAATTATAAAGAAGATCCAAGCATAAAACGTTCCACTGACATGGTGCTTAGCGGAAAAGATAATTGGAAAGATATAGATGAATTATTGTTTACCAGTTTATCTAAAGCTTTGAGTATCGTAAAAAAAGAAT
>MDTE01131121.1_pt1 | contig 16340 bp, 18 predicted proteins | sample 811231 | NCBI WGS metagenome assembly MDTE01 (sample SAMN05326651, study PRJNA326480) | marine metagenome | isolation source: seawater | place: Indian Ocean: Red Sea | collected 2010
AACCTCAATTTTGAAGTTTAAATTTTTTTTTATTTTTTTTTTTATTGTTTGTTATTATTTTAAATTTAAATCCTTTTTTTTTTAAAGATAAATATAAATTTTCTGCATTTTTAAGATAAACTTGAAAACTATTTTTTTTATTATTTAAGCGTAAATTTGGATTTTGATCTTTACTTGAGACGTATAATAAACCATAAAATATCATATAATTTTATTGAAACTAAATTTGTTATTCATAGTTAATAAGAATTATTGATCCTCTTTTTTCAAGAAAAGCTAGTAAAGAATTATACTTCTCTAGATATAATATATCACGTATTCTGTTGCCTATTTTAATTTTATCTTCATATAATATCTTTTCATAATTCTTATCAAACTGTATCTGATGAATACTTAATGCATTTTTCCTATCTTCATAACCCATAGATGAAAAAAAATAATTATTTACTAAATCTAAATTATTTTTTGCATTGTTTGCTTTTATAATTTGAGTAATGCCTATAGACGGAACAAAATATTTTATTGGTTCTACAAACCCATAATTTTTATGAGATTTATACAAAGGTGCAGTTTCATAAGCTTTTTTTGGAACCATAGACGGATAATGTTCACCATAAGATGAAATGGGCCATCCATAATTATTAATTATATTTAAATTTTTATTTATATTGACTTCATCTCCTCCCATGGGACCATGTTCAGTGCTTACGATTACTTTATTATCTTTATCATAATATAGACCTTGTATATTTCTATGACCCATAGATAAAATATCATGCGCTCCTGTTATTTTATTTATTTTAAGAATTTTACCAAAAATAGAGTTTTTATCTTGAGCTAAAATTCTAAACCTAAATTCTCCAATAGATAAAAGAAAGTGATTATCATCAATACTACTCATAATACCACCACTTTGAATTGGTTGAAATTCACCATAAGCATTTTTCTTTTTTATACAGTCACTTGGGTTAAATAAAAAATCAAATTCAATTTTATCTAAATTAAATTTTCCTTTTAAAATTGAAATATTTATACACTCTTCTTCTTTTATATTTGATATAGATAAATAAATGTCATTTTTATCTATCATTAATCCTTTGATTCCATAATTACTATTTTGAAATATTTTTTTTTCTTTTATTATTTTTCTTAAGTTAGTATTGATCGGCTTAAATTTAATTTTTTTTTGTTTAGAAAATAAAGTACTAATATTTGTATAAGTAATTAAACCTGTTCCAGATACTAAAACTAATTCATTATTATATTTTGAAAAGTATGCCCTTGGTCCTTGATAATCTAAAAAATTATTTTTGAATTCTTCAATATCTATTTTTTTTCCATTAGATGAATTAACAATTCTTTTTTGTTTTTTTTTTAAAATTTAAACCAAAAATATTTAAATAAATATTCATTGAGTCTTTTAAAAAAAATCTAATTTCTGATGAAATTTTAGATTTTAAATAAATTGACATTTTGTGTTGACTTTGAGTTATTAAAAAAAAAATAGAAAATAAAAACATAATTACAGCAAAAAAAGATAGGGAAAGAAGTAATCTTTTAATATTTTTCACTTAGAATTTATTTTAGAACAAATATTTAATTCTTAATTTTAGTATCAGCATTATCATTTTTAATGCAAGTTTAAACGAAGATGTAAAATTATAAGTAATTTTTGATTTTCCATCTCTTTCTAAATAATTAACTGGAATTTCTAATATTTTTTCTTTTTGCAGTATGAGGTTTATCATAATTTCAGGTTGCAATTCTGAACCAACCACAGATAATTTATCTTTTATTTTTTCATACGATCCTCTTGAAATAACTTTAAATGTACAACCTACATCTGTAAGAGTTGGTCCAAAAAATAAAAATTCTAAAAATTTTGCTACAAGAATATTGCCAATTCTTAAATAGAAATTCATTTTAGCTTTTTTATCAATTAATAATTTTTGAGTTCTAGTCCCAAAAACACAGTCAAATTCATTTAAATATGCTAAAAATTTAAAAATGTCATCCGCTTTAAAAGTTGAGTCTGGTTCACACATTACTATAAAATCACTCTGAGATACTGACATCCCTTTTCTTATAGCTGCTCCGTATCCCTGCAAAGTTTCTTTAACATAAATTGCAGAAGTCTTTTTGATCTCCTCAGAAGTTCTATCTGTAGAGTTGTTATCAACTACAATTATTTCATCAAAAATATTTGTGTTTAAAAACTGCTCAATATTTTTTTTTATATGAACCTCTTCATTATATGCAGGTAAAACTAAAGAAAAAGTTTTATTTTTGTACATTTTTTGTCTCAATTTTTTTAATAACAAATATTATTTGTTGAGCAAATAAAGGTATCCAAATTGGCATTGTATACATAACATACCTACCGGTTTGTTCCATTCCACCACCAGCTGTAAAAGCTATCATAGAGATAGGTACTAGAAAATCAAACTTTGATTGGAATTTGTTTTCTACTTTTATAAACAAAGTAAGTACATACGGCAATATTGCTAACAAAAGAGGTATCGCGCCATTAGATAATCCACTTTTGCTCGTGAACATAGAATAAACTCTTAACAAGCCATAAGTAAAATAAGTATCGTATAGACCATTTTCTACGTCACTTTCTAAATAACCATTATCTAAAACTATTGCATAATAATAAAATATTAATATGGCAAAAAAAGCACTCACTAAAGTAAAAAAAAAGTAAGACCTAAAATTTTTATCTTTTATTAATACATATCTTATAAAAAAAATACCTCCCAATATAAAAATTATTTTTTCATTCACTATCGCCGAAAAAAGAATTAAAAAAATTGTAAATTTTTTATTATCCAAAAAATATAAAATAATTAAAAGAAATAAAATAGAAATCCTATCAAGTGTAAATGCTTCTACATGATTTAGATAAATATAAAATAATAAGATAGTTAATAAACATTCTGGTAAATTTAATTTTAGTTTTCTTAATGCGTAGACAAAAGATAATGATAAAATTGCACAAAGACTTAAATAATTCATTAATGCATTACTAAAGGTTGCACAAACATAATTATCATAAGCAAAATCACCTAAAACTAAATGATTTAACTCCAAACATGGAAAATATTTAAATATAAAGAATTGTATGTACAAACCTAGAAATCTTAAATTCATTGGTGCTTCAAGATCAAATGATTTATCCCCGGTTAATAAATAAATTATATGCCCTTGATACTCATAATAAGGTAAAAATTTTTCTAATTGAATACGATAAGTATAAAGAAAATCTCTAAATAATATTATTATAAAAAGTAAAAAAAGTAACTTTCCAGAATTATTATAAATAGCTTTAAGATAAATGTTTTTATTATTCATATTTAAAAAACTAATAAAGATGTTTAAGTTTATATAAAATTTTTAAAAATAATAGAAGTGAAAAACCTATATTAATACTATTTAAATCTTTGTACTCTTTAAAAAAGTTTTATATGTTAAGTCTACACCATCTTCAAAAGAGATTTTAGGTTTCCAACCATAACTTTTAGCAATAGATATATTTAATACCTTTCGTGGTGTACCATTTGGTTTTGTTTTATCATATTCAATTTTAGCTTTAACATTTAATATTTTAAGAATTTTTTTTGCATAAAAAGAGATTGAATAGTCTTTTCCGGTACCAATGTTTATAAGTGAATGCTTAACATTTTTATTCATAAAAAAAATACATGCTTTAGCCAAATCATCAACAAATATAACCTCCCTCATTGCCTTTCCATTGCCCCAAACTTTAAGAATTTTTTTTTTGTTATTTTTTATTTCATGCACTTTTCTTATTAGTGCAGGAATAAAATGTGAATTATTTAAATCAAAATTATCGTTAGGACCATAGGTATTTGTTGGCATTAAACATAAATACTTTGTCCCATATTGATAATTATAACTCTCACATAATTTAATTCCTGCAATTTTTGCTATTGCATATGGCTCATTTGTTTTTTCTAAAGCGCCACTCAAAAGATAATCTTCTTTAATTGGCTGATTACAATTTCTTGGATATACGCAGCTCGATCCTAAAAAAATTAAATTTTTTATTTTGTTTAAAAAAGCACCATGAATTAAGTTATTTTGAATTTGTAAATTCTCAAAAATAAATTCACCCTTGTAGATATCATTTGCAACTATACCACCTACTTTTGCTGCACAAATAAAAATAAACTTAGGTTTTTTTTTTTTTAAAAATAAATATGTTTCTTTTTGATTTGTTAAATTTAAATTTTTTTTTTCTGATGTAATAATATTTTTATATCCTAACCTTTTTAAATTTCGTACTACAGCTGAACCAACTAATCCATTGTGACCCGCGACATATATCCTTGATTTTTTATTAATCATTTAAGAGATTTTTTGTCTGCATCAACCATTTCTTTAACTAATTGATCTATAGAAGTACTCGGTTTCCATTTTAAAATTCTTCTAGCTTTTGATGAGTCTCCGAGAAGAGTATCTACTTCGGTTGGTCTAAAATATCTTTTACTGCATTCAATTATACATTTTCCATTTTTATCGTAACCTTTTAAATTTAAACCCTTTCCTTTCCATTTAATTTGTATTTTTAAATATTTGCAAACTTTTTCTATAAATTGTTTTACAGAATAATTTTTACCAGTTGCAATTACAAAATCTTGAGGTTTTTTTTGTTGTAATATAAGCCACATAGCTTTGACATAATCTTTGGCATGACCCCAATCTCTTTTTGCTGATAGGTTACCTAAAACTAATTTCTTTTGTTTTCCAAATTTAATTTTAGTTAATGCTTTTGTAATTTTTTTTGTTACAAAAGTTTCCCCTCTAACAGGGCTTTCATGATTAAATAATATTCCATTTGCAGCAAAAATATTATATGCCTCTCTGTAATTAATTGTAATCCAATGAGCATATAATTTTGCCGCAGCATATGGACTTCTAGGATAAAATTTAGTTTCTTCTGTTTGTGGAATTTCTTGAACTTTTCCGAACATTTCCGAGGTACCTGCTTGATAAAATTTTATTTTTTTTAACTTAAAATTTTTAATTGTTTCCAGAATTCTTAGAGTCCCTAATGCATCTGAATTTGCTGTATACTCGGGCTGTTGAAAAGAAACTGCTACATGAGATTGAGCTGCAAGATTATATATTTCATCAGGTTTTATCATATTTATAATACGATGCAGAGAGAGTGAGTCTGTCATATCACCATAATGAAGATAAAATGTTTTATTTCGTTGTTGAGGATTCTGATAAAGATGATCAATTCTCATAGTGTTGAATGAAGAAGATCTTCTTATTATACCGTGAACGATATATTTTTTTTTTAACAAAAATTCAGCAAGATATGATCCATCTTGGCCTGTGATTCCTGTAATTAATGCAACTTTTTTATTCATTAATATCTATATTTGTTAGTAACAAAATAAAAATAAAAACCAATAAAAAAGAATAAGTTAGTCATGTAAATAGTTGAAGAGAATGAACCTGTTGGCCTTAATGGAAATAAAAAAGTAAATATAATTGATAAAATCAATACAATAGAACTAAAATCTTTAAGATTTTTATAATTTTTAAAAAGGGGTACAATTATAATTGAAAATATAAAAATATTAAAAATTACAAATCCTATAATTCCTGTTTCAGCTAACAATTCAAAATAAATATTGTGAGGATGAGTGCTACATCCTGTGTGTTTTAAATCTAAATCATACTTTTTGTTGAGTTCACCAAAATCATACTTATTGTCTCTGCATATTTTTCTAAAAGACTTAAAACCTGATCCAAAAATTTTATGATCTAAATAAATATCATACGCTGTAACGTAATGAGCCCCCCATGGTGTTTGAGCTAACTTCTTAAACGTGTTTCCAGTTTGTTCTGATAAATAATTTGAAGGCCATTCAATATATCTATGTTTAATATGTTCATAATTTTTTACAGCTAATGGTAAAGCTAATAATAAAAAAATAACCAAGGCAAAAATATATTTCCTGATTTTTTTATTAAAAATTAAATTAAATAAAACTATTAAAATTAGACTTAAAAGAGCATTTCTTTCTCCAGAGATTATAATAGACAAAATAATTAAAATAAGACTTAAAATTATAAAAATTATATTGGGAGTTTTTTTTGATGAATTTAAGTAATAAAAATATAGAAAAAATAATCCATATGATACAAGAAAAGAACCTGCAATATATTCTTCACCAAAAAAACCTGAAAATCTTTCGCAATTTTTTGGATCCAAATATTGTATACCACCTGGGTAATCACATTGACCAGCTATATATCCAAAAATATCGTATCCAGTAATTGATTGATAAATTATATCCAAAGATAAGGCTAAAGAAGTTATTAAAAAAAAAATACTTAAGTTTAGATGTTGATTTTTAATTATTTCTAAAATTTTAAATAATATTAAACTAAAAATAACAAATCTAAAATAAAATATACTTTTAAAAAAAGAATTATGATCAGTTAAAAAATATGAATTTAAAACCAAATATATTAAAAATGAAATAGTTACAAAAAATAAGAAATTAAATTTTATTTCATAAGTTATTTTTTTTTTCTTAACAAAAAATATAAAAAATGATAAAAGCAACAAGTGAAAAAAATTAATTAAAGATGGTCCGTAAATTTGAGCGATTATAAAAAAAAATAAAACAAATAAAAATATATTATTCATTATTTTATAATTGTTTAAATTGTTAATACTCATTTTTTAAAATCTATGGCAAATATTAGTTATTTAATAATAACATTACTATCAATATACATACTATATATTTTTAATAAATTTAGTTTGAAAATTGGAAAAAAACTTAATGTTCTTGATATTCCAAGTAAAACAAAAATCCATAAGAATATTACACCATTAACTGGCTCTTACGGTTTAGTTGCAATATCACTTCTCCTATTTTTGTATTTAAATTTTTATTTCAGTACGAATAACTTAAATTCTGTTTTTCTTTATTCTTATTTATTTTTTTTATTAGGTTTCTTTGATGATAAATATAATTTAAACGCTTATTTAAAATTGTTGTCATCATGTATATTTTTAGTGTTAATTTTATTAAGTTTTAATGAATTACTTTTATATAAAGTGTTTTCAGAAATTTTGGGTAAAGATATAATATTTAAATTTCCCTTAAACTACATAATAACGATTTTATGTATATTATTACTAATTAATGCAGTTAATTTAATAGATGGAATAAATGGATTAGCTTCAATGTTCATTAGTCTTTGGATATTTTTTATTTCTTTAGTTAGTGAAAGCAATGTTAGTACTATAATATTAATATTCTCGTTATTTATTTTAATAAATACCTATTTTATTTACAAAGGAAAATATTTTCTTGGAGATGCTGGAACACTTTTTTTTGGTAGTTTGGTATCACTTTTAACAATTTATTTTTATAATTTTAATCTGTTAAACGGAAAAGTTATATCCATTGAAAAAATTTTTATTTTTTTCATGATACCAGGCATTGATATGTTTAGATTATTTGTAGCTAGAATTTTAAACAGTAAAGATCCATTTTCTAGAGATCTAGATCACTTACATCATTTGCTTGGCAAATTTTTTTCTTTGGAAAAATCGCTATTAATTTATTTTTTGCTTTTTTTAACTACTAACCTAGCATCTCATTTCAATATTTTAAAACCTATTTATATTATTTTGATTTATACGACTTTTTATATATTCTTCATTTTTTTTGCTAAAAAAAAATTTAAAAATCCCTCTCATTAAGTAAAAAAAATTTCCTAAATAAATATGATTAAAAAATTTTTTTATAGAGAGAATTATTTTAAAAAAAATATATTTATTTTTTTTAAAACCATAATCTAATTTAATAATATTAAGTAATTCTTTATCCTCTAAATTTTGGTTTTGAGATTTTTGTTTAGAATGCAATCTGAAGCATCCTAAAGTTTTATTTATATTGTATCCAGAATCAGGGTAATTAGATAAAATTCTTAAAAACCATTCATACTCAAAATTTAATTTTGTATTTTTTAATAATCCCAATTTATCATTAAGCTCTTTTTTCCAAAAACAAGCTTGATTAGTTAATGTCATGCCTTCATATAGTAATGATGTAAAAGATGGCTTTAAATATTTAACATCTCTTAATATCTTATTAGAATTATCAACTAAATTAATATTGGCTATAAAAAGTTTTTTTTGGGGATTCTTTTCAATTGCTTGCATAAAATGTAAAAATGCATTTTCATCACAATAATAATCATCACTATTCTGCCAAGCTATCCATTCACCTTTAGCTAACAATATTCCTTTATTAATCGCTTCTGCTTGACCATCATCTTTTTCTGAAATCCATTTTATTTTATTTTCGTATGATCTTAAAATTTTAATAGTCTCATCTTTTGAGCCTCCGTCAATGACTATAACTTCGTAATCATTAAAATTTTGATTTAAAATGCTATCTAAACATTTTTTTATATATAGCTCACCATTGAATACCGGAATTATTACACTAAATTTCATGCGGGTATTTTTTTTTTATTTTTTAATAGATATCTGATTGAAAGTTTAAAGCTCTTTCTATGATTTTTTTTTATGTATTCATCAACTTCTATATTGCTAAGTACTTTTTTATCTAAGTCTTTTTTTTTTATTTTCATATTTGGTATAAAGTTTTTAATATTTTGTCTTTTAATACTAAAACTTTCATGTGTACCTGATGAATCCCTTCCATTGTTTATAATCATGCTGAATCTTGGTTGAAAACTGATAAGATTTTTTTTTGAACAAAAATAATTAAATCTTATTGCCCATGAATTTATATAATTTTTATATTGACCCCATAGTAACAAATTAAGATCATTTCCTGCTTCAGAAAATCTATTCATTTCTTTAAAATTATCAAAATGTCTTTTGTAATTTAAATTCCTCCAATTAATTTTATTCCAGACTCTAGACCAAGTTCCCCAGCACCAACTTGAGTGTCTTTTTGTAAAATAATAATTGTATTTATTGTATTTTTTATAATCGTCTAAATATGAATGAGCACTTATACTTCCAATATTTTTTACTTCATTGAAAGTATCCAAAAAATTATTCATAAAATGAATACTATTTTTTTTTAAAATAAGATCATCCTCTAAGACAATACAACTTTTATTTTTTTTTAAGACCTTTGTAACACCATTTATTATATTTTCTGCAAGGCCTAAATTTTTTTTTCTGAAAATTTTTTCTTTAAATTTAAACTTTTTTAAACTTATAATTTCTTTAATTTTTTTAATTTGATTTTTATCAAATTTATTTTTTGGTCCATCACAAATTAAAAAAAATTTATTTTTAATATCTTTATTATTTTGATTTATACTTTCTATTAATTCTAAAAAATGCTTTGGCCTATTATACGCAAATATTATAATTGGAGGATACATAGCTAATATTTTTTTCTTATGTATATAGAAATATATTTGAATAATTTTTGAATTATAAAAAAAGAGAAGTTACTTAAGGGCTTATGTTCATCAGGCATTTTTAAATAGTTATTTGTGATAAGAATTTTTTTTCCAGTTGTTTTATGTATAAATCTATTTAAAAATAAATGTTCTGGGTCTGGATCTTCAATGCTTTTATTTTTAATATAATCTGATTTTACAAAATCACTAAATAAATATACGCACATACCATTAAATCCAGATATACATTCAAAGTTCCCATCTTGAGTTAGTTTTTTTTGAACATCATAAATATATTTTTTTCTGTCTTTATAAGAATTAATTGACTTATTATTTTGTAATTTTTTTATGGATAAATTTGGGAATTCATCACTTTCAAAATTCAATATATCATAATAATACGGTGTTGAACTCAATGAAGCTGCGAAATAATTATCACTATTTTTATTTAAAATATTAACGAGGGTATTTATAAGAACCTCATCAAAATTTTGAGATATAACGTCATCTAAATCAACTACACAAATAAATTTTGGTTTAAAATTATTTTCAACTAAAACTTCTTTTAATTTTTGCCTAGCAAGTGCCAATCTTTTTATTCTATCATCGTAATCTTCTATAAAAGTAGTATCTACAAATAATATGTCTTTATTATGCTTAATATTTTGTTGTATTTTTTCAAAAGTAAAATCATTAGATCCATTTTCACCAATGATAACTTTTAAATTTATTTTAGTTTTTATTTTATTTATTAAACCAAAAAAATTATCCAAATATTTTTCACAATTTTGCGCTAGACCTAAAAAAACAATATCAAGATTATCTTTACTATTATTCATTAATTAAAAATTTTTCATAAAATTAATTTTATAAACTTATATGACAATTTATATAAATAAATTAATATATATTTTTCTTTAAAATAGTTTTTATAAATGTGTAAATCTTCTTTGCATTTTATAAAAAAATTTTCAAAACTTGAGCTCAAACCTCCTGTGCTCATAATTACAAAATTTTTGTTAAAATATTTAAATCTAATTTTTTTTATACTGCTCATTTTTAAAATAAAATCAGTATCTGAAGATATACTGTAGCTTGTGTTATAACTGCCAATTAACTTAAATAAACTTCTCTTTATTACTAGTGATGTATGAGCGATTTTAAAAGCATTCACGATATTTAGCTTATTAATTTGATAGTTCCAACATCTTGTGATTTTATTTTTATTCAAATACAAAACATTCCCACAAATTGCATCATACCTTTTAGCATTATTTACAAAAAAATTAGTAACTTTATCATTATGAAATTCGTCTCCTGAATGCAAAATTGCAATTATTTCACCACTTGAAACTTTAATCGCAAAATTAAGAGCCTCATACAAATTTTTATCCTGTTTAATAAAAAACTTAATTTTTTTATTTTTTTTTGCCTCTATGCTGATTAATCCTGACGTTCCATCATTAGACTTTCCATCAACTATTATATGCTCATATTTTTTATATTTTTGTTTCTGTACAGATTTTATAGTTTTAATTATGTTGTTTTTATCATTTTTTACAACAGTGATAATTGTGAGCAACACAGTTTAATTAAATAAATTATTTTTGAATTATACTAATATTTTATAAGATTTTTAGAATAAATCACAATAAAATTCATTTAACTATTTTTAAACTTAATTTTTCTTACATATTTTAGAATTTATCATTTTTTTATATTTAAAAATCACGTATTAAAATAATTTTTTTAATAATTAAAGATTTCATGTTGAAAAAAATGTTTTCATAAAACAATCGATAAAATTTTAAATTTTTATTTAAAGAATTTCTAATACTATAATCATATAAATTTTTTATTTTTTTTTCATCTTTTAACCATTTTTTGTAAATTTTTAAATAATTTTGATATCTTTTATATTCTGTTTTAATAATATATTTTTTTGAAACTTTAACCGTACGTTTTGTGTTTAAAAGTAAGCCCATTTCTTTTTTTTTTAAATATTGATTTAAAGTATTTTCATTAAAACCAATAATATACTTTGAGTTGCTCATTGCCTCTATATTACTCATACCAATTCCTTCTTTTATTCTAGGAGCAACAAAAATTGAACTTTTTTTTAATAAGCTAATATATTTTTTTTTGCTTTGACTAAACATTTTGTGTCCTTGGAAGATTTTTATTTTATATTTTTTAAGGAAATTTTTTGATAAATTTTCATTCGTATATTTTGGGTCAACCAACTTGAAGTAATATATATTATCGTAATTTAAAAAATTAATAGCTTTTATCCAATCAAATATTTTTATGCTACCTCTGTACCAAAAAAAAATATTAAAATTTTTATTTTTTTTTTTAACATACATAGGTTTAATCATGTAAGTAAAATTTTCATACTTTACATTATATTTTATACAGTATTTTCTGATTTCATCAGAAAAAGAAAGAATTTTAATATTTGGAAATAATGCACAAATCTGGAAAATATTTTTATCAAAATTACTTAAACTATCATACATCGGTGCCCATATAATTTTTTTGTCTTGAAGAGATATTAAATTTTTAAAACTTAAAAAACTTTGAAAAAAGAATATATTTTTATATTTTTTAAGTTTTTTATAATTTAAATTTTGTCCCCAAATGTTAATTATCCTAAACCTTTTTTTAAAAATATTTCTTAAAAAATCTGCACTTCTTGTTTTTTTATGAAAAGGATGATCTACAAAAGCTAGTACTTCTTTTTTTTTCAAATTATTTTTTATAAATGTTCTTCAGTAAATTATTATTTTTCAAATAAAATTGCATCATTTTATTTATTCCAGACCAAGCTTTAATTTTTGGATACCATTTAAATTCTTTTTTGGCTTTGGTAATATCTGTATAATATAATTTCTGATCAGCTGGTCGTATTTTTGAATATTTAATTTTTTTAACTAAAATTAAATTCTCTGTTAAATAATTTAATATTTGATTCACAGATAAGATATTTTTTTCACCTCCCCCTACATTCAAAATACAATTTTCTTTTTTATATTTATTTTTAGCAATTTTTTCATATAATTTTGCCAAATCATCGACATGCAACAAATCTCTCGCTTGATTACCATCACCATAAACATAAATCTGTTTCTTTAAAAGTGAAGCAATTATTAACCAAGATACCCAACCCTGTGCTTCCATACCAAATTGATTTGTTCCATAAATGCATGATTTTCTTAATGAATAAGTTTTTAATCCATAAACTTTCGAATAATCTACAACATAACTCTCTGCAGAACCCTTCGAACACCCGTAAGGTCCACAAAATTTTATTGGATAATCCTCATTAATACCTTTTTTTAAATCTTTAAATCTAAAATTTTTATTATTTTTTAATATTTTTAATTCTTTTAAATCACCAAAAACTTTATTTGTAGAAGAATATACAAATTTAGCTCTTTTATTATACATCCTTAAACATTCTAGTAAGTTAAATGTACCAATAAAATTCTCATTCATGTCAAATCTTGGATTATATACACTATCAATCAAAGAAACTTGTGCTGCTAAGTGAAAAATTACATCGAATTTATTCTTTTTAAAAAAATAATCTAATTTCTTCTTATCGGTTACATCTATTTTAAAAAATTTAAATTTTGTTAATTTTTGTAATTTTTTTAAATTATATTTGGAACCATTTCTTGATAAATTATCAATACCATAAATTGTATAGTTTTTATTATTAAAATAATTAACCAAATAAGAACCAATAAAACCTGCAGCTCCAGTAATAAGTATTTTCATAGTTGTTTAACAAAAATCTTTTATTATAATATAATGAATTTTTTGACAAACTAAAAATGGTCATTGTAGATAAATATTGTATCTTGCATATAAGCAAGACTGGATTAAGTTTTTTAAGATATCAATTATACCAAAGAAAAAAAAAATATTTTGATATTCAGGGAAAGATTAAAAATGAAGATTTTAAAAATATACATATTTGTCATTTAACTTATGATGAGTTAATAAATATTAAGTATTTAAAAAATCTTTTAAATGATGACACAATATTTGTTGTCATAATAAGAAATCCAATTGAAAGGTTTAATAGTGCATTTCAAGAATACATAAGACAAGAGTATTTTAATAACAATACAATTAAAATATTGAATAATAAAAATACCCAAGAAATTTATCAGAAAATCATACATAGACTTGAAAATTTAGAAAGGTCAAATGTTAAAACATATGAAGAAAATCTAGTTCTTTTTAAACCTCAACATTTATATCTAAATAATATCCCTAGTAATAAAATAAAAATTTTTAAATTTAAAAGTGAAAAATTAAAAAAATTTTTTTTAAACTTTGATGTAGAGTATGAAAATTATAAATATTCAGATAAGGATATAAGAAAAAGTTTTACTTATTTTAGAAATAATAAATTATTTAGCCTTCTTTTAAAATTAAATATTGATTATTTGTCCAAATTCTTACAGTTTAATTCTAAAATTAATAATTTTGATTTAGATACTTTAATTCCAAATTTTAAAAATGATATGATGAGGTTATACAAGAAAGATTTCATTCTATATAATAAAATTAAATGAATTATATTAATTCACTTAATTTTTTATTTTCAAATTTATTATTAGATAAATTAATTACATTGCAATCTTTTATAATTTGAAGACGCTCTTTGATTTTCAAAGAAATTAATTCACCTGATACTGATCTTGCATCACAAATATAATCATTAAAATATGTTTCTAAATTATTGTTTGGTTCAATTAGAATTTGATTTTTTTTAATTAAGTCTTCTTTTAAAAAAAAAGCATTACAACAATGAGTATTGCAGCCCATAAATTTATATTTTTTATCTTTCATTAATTTTATCAATGATTTTAATGATACCCCATAACATAAACCTGAATAATGATATTTAAATCTATTAAAATTTTTTATTTTTGGAATTGTTATTTCAAGATCTGGACCAAAATTTTGATTATATTCTGCAACAAATATATCACTTAAACCTGGTGGAAGTTCATTTAAGATATAGTAGTCGTTACCATCAATATCTAAACTAAATAAATTCAGGTTTTGAATAAAATCATTTTCTTCTAAAATTTTCTTAATATTTTCATCACTCACATAATCATTGTAAGTTTTTAAATTACCTCGAAACTCGTTTTTGTAACTTTCTATATTATTTAAAAGATTTTGATTTGGATCACATACTAATCCATTAAATGGATACAATTTAGTAATAAGCCTCGTGTTGCACTCTATATAATCACCAACACCTATTTCAACAAATTTTATACTTTCTATATTTATTGATGATATCAGAAAGTCAAGTATTCCATCTTCACCATTCTGTGAAAAGATTTTAAATTCAGCCTTTCTCAAATTTTCAATGAATTTATAGTTTTGTCTGAGGCTTTTAAGCGTCAAAACAGCCTGACTAATTAAGTTTTTTTCAAACCTTTGATTAAAAAAGTTTTTTACTTTTTTTATAAAAAAATTTTCCATAGATAGTAATTTAATGACTTTATTTTTTTTTTCTATAAAAAAACCGTAGTGAAAAAAAAATATAAATTAATAACTGGATCAGCAGGTTTCATTGGGTTTCACCTTTGTAAATTTTTACTTGAAAAAAAAATAAATGTTATTGGAGTCGATAATGTCAATAATTATTATTCATTAAAAGTAAAAAAAAAAAGATTAGCTGAATTAAAAAAATATAAAAATTTTATTTTTAAAAAAATAGATATTTCAGATAAAAAAAAATTAAACAAAATATTTAATAATTATAAAATTGAGTCAATAATTAATTTAGCTGCACAAGCGGGTGTGTCATACTCTATGAAATATCCTGATAAATACTTTAAATCTAATATGGAGGGATTTTATAATATTTGTTCATTTGCAAAAAATAAGAACATAAATAAAATAATTTATGCATCTTCAAGTTCGGTGTATGGTGATAATAAAAATCTTCCTGTTAAAGAAATTTTTAACACAAAACCTCTAAATTATTACGCAATTACAAAAGTGAATAATGAAGAAACCGCAAAATTCTTTTCTGAAATATCAAATACAAACTACGTTGGTTTAAGATTTTTTTCTATATACGGTCCATTTGGAAGACCAGATATGCTTATTTATAAATTGTTAAATAGTATCAAAAATAAAAAAAAATTTTATTTAAACAATTTTGGAAAACATACGAGAGATTTTACGTATATAGATGATGTTGTAAAAATAATCTACAAACTTTTGGTAAATAAAAACAAAAAAAATAACTTAATTTATAATATATGTAATTCTAAATCAGTAAGCTTAAAAAAACTTTTATCTCTTTTCAAAAAAAATAAATTATATCCAAGAATAGTAAATAGAGGTTTTCAAAAAGGTGATATAAAAGATGCGCTTGGTTGTAACAAAAAAATTAAAAAACATACAAAATTTAAAAATTTTATGTCTTTTGAAAAAGGATTAAATCATACATTAGATTGGTATAATTCTAATAGTAAAATTTACAAATAATTATTATTCAAAAATTTAAATCTCCTTCGTTATTTATATCAAGAGATCTATTCTCGCTCATTACATAATTTAGTAGATTTAAATTATATAATTCTTTCTGAAGTCGTTCTGTTTTAATAATAAAAATAGCTGGTCCATTTCGTAAATAAACCTTGTCCAATTTTGTAATATTTTTCTTTTTTATAATTTTTAAAAAGCCTTTCTTTTCGTTCATAAATTTATCAGGATAGCTTTTCTTAATTTTATTAACTTTGAATGTACTAATTATACCATCTGCGTTCTTTTTTTTTATGAGCTGTAGAATTGCTTTATCTATATCATTTTCATTTCTTAAAGGTGAGGTTGGTTGTAAAAGCACG